>Ga0308171_1004793_pt1 | contig 10790 bp, 8 predicted proteins | sample PhyGR1_FD_202135 | JGI IMG/M metagenome (GOLD analysis project Ga0308171, IMG submission 202135) | Phyllosphere microbial communities from UC Gill Tract Community Farm, Albany, California, United States - DLSLSG.R1 | ecosystem: Host-associated > Plants > Phyllosphere > Unclassified | place: USA... | reverse complement strand
ATCGGGCAGGGCGGCGAGGCCGAGACCGGAGCGTACCGCATAGAGAATGGCCGGAAGGCTGTTGACCTCCACAGCCGCGCGGCGCGGGCTGCCGGGGCGGCGGCCCGCTTCCACCAACCAGTTGATGCTCTCAACGGGCGGGCGGTAGTCGCCATAGACGACCAGCCGGTGGTTATCGAGGTCCTCCGGCCGCTGCGGCATGCCGGTCTGCTTCAGGTAGTCGGCCGAGCCGACGATCTTGTAGCCGAAGGTGGCGATGTGGCGCTGGATCAAGTCCGGCTGCTTCGGTGGATGCATGCGGATGGCCACGTCCGCCTCCCGCATCGCCAGGTCCAGGTCGTCGTCGTCCAGTAGCAGCGTCACGGTCACGTCCGGATGCTGCGTCATGAACTTCTTCAGCCGCGGGGCCAGCCAGGTGGCGCCGAAGCCGGTGGTGGTGGTCACCTTCAGCCGGCCGGCGGCACGCTCCCGGCTCTCGGTCAGCAGCGCCTCGGTCATCGCCAGCTTGGCGAAGACTTCCCGCACGGTGCGGTTCAGCGACTCGCCCTGCTCGGTCAGGATCAGGCCACGGGCATGGCGGTGGAAGAGCGGCACCTGCAGGGCCTCCTCCAACGCCTGGATCTGGCGGGAGACGGCCGACTGGCTGAGGTTAAGCGACTCACCCGCATGGGTGAAGCTGCCGGCCTCGGCGACGGCGTGGAAGACGCGGAGCTTGTCCCAATCCAACGGCATGCGCGTCAGGCCGCCTGGTGCTGCGCGGGGGCCTGGTCCTCGATGGCGGCCAGGAACTTCTCGGCCTCCAACGCGGCCATGCAGCCCGTACCGGCGGCGGTGACCGCCTGCCGGAACACGCGGTCCTGCACGTCGCCGGCGGCGAAGACGCCCTCCCGGCTGGTGCGGGTCGAATCGGGTTCGGTCACCAGGTAGCCCTCCGCGTCCATGTCCAACTGCCCCGTGAAGAGGGTGGTCGCGGGCGAGTGGCCGATGGCGACGAAGACGCCGTCCACCGCCAGCTCGGACCGCTCGCCGGTCTTCACATCGCTCAGTACCAGGCCGCGCGCGACGGGGGCGTGGCCCCCGGTCTGGGCCAGCACTTCTTCCGTCACGCTGTTCCAGCGCACGGTCACATTGGACTTGGCCAGCAGGCGCTGCTGCAGGATGCGCTCCGCCCGCAGCGAATCGCGCCGGTGCACCAGCGTCACGTGCTTCGCCAGATTGGCCAGGTACAGCGCTTCCTCGACCGCCGAGTTGCCGCCGCCGATCACCGCGACATCCTTGCCGCGATAGAAGAAGCCGTCGCAGGTGGCGCAGGCGGAGACACCGAAGCCGGACAGCTCCTTCTCGCCCGGGATGCCGAGCCAGCGGGCCTGGGCGCCGGTGGCGATGACCACGGCCTCGGCCTCATACGTGTCGCCCGAATCGCCCACGGCGCGGTACGGCCGCTTCGACAGGTCGATGGAGGTGATCAGGTCGTACTGGATGCGGGCGCCGACATGCTCGGCCTGCTCGCGCATCTGTTCCATCAGCCAGGGGCCCTGGACGGGCGCGGCGAAGCCGGGGAAATTCTCGACCTCGGTGGTGATGGTAAGCTGGCCGCCGGGCTGCATGCCGGCGACGACCAGGGGTTGCAACCCGGCGCGGGCGGCGTAGATGGCCGCGGTATACCCAGCAGGGCCTGCACCGAGGATCAGCAGGCGGGTACGATGCAGTTCGGGCAAGGTCTTGGTCCTGGAAACACTCACGGGGCACAAGATATCGGCAAGATCGGTGAATACCGCAACCCGGATGCCTTGAATACGCGAGGCTATGCAAGGATATTGCGCTTGAAACGCCGCGCGAGCAATGAACGGTTCAATTGATGCCCGATTCCATAGATAACCTTGACGCGGTCGACCGGCAGATTCTGGCGGAACTGCAATCCGACGGCCGCATGACGAATGTGGAGCTGGCGCGCCGCGTGGATCTCTCCGCCCCGCCCTGCCTGCGCCGGGTGCGGCGGCTGGAGGAAGCCGGCATCATCCGCGGCTACCATGCCGAGGTCGATCCGGTGGCGCTGGGCTGGGAAATCACCTTCTTCGCGCTGGTGGGGCTGGAGAGCCAGAAGCAGGCCCTGCTGCAGGCCTTCCAGGAGGAGGTGAAGCAGTGGCCGGAGGTGCGGGAGTGCCACATGATCCGCGGCGGCGGCGACTTCCTGCTGCGCGTGGTGGCGCGCGACACGGCGCATGAGAATGCGCTGACCAACCGCCTGACCTCGCACGCCACCGTCTCCCGCGTACAGACGCTGCAGACGATCCATACCGCCAAGCAGGTGCCCGGCGTACCGCTGGAGATGTGAGGGAGCCGGGGGAGGGCGTCCTCCCCGGACTCGTTGTCCTGCGCCGGCCCTATGCGGCCGCGCGGCGACCCTTGGTCCAGGCCCAGGCCAGCGCCACGGTGGCGACGAACCATGCCAGCGCCAGCAGCGGGTGCAGGAAGATGGTCAGCAGGTTCATGAACAGCATCGGGTTGATCAGGCCCGCCAGGAAGATGCCGATGCTGTAGCCGTTGACGACCTCCGCCACATCACGGCCCCACAGCCAGCAATGGTTGAAGGTGCCGGCGCTGGAGGTACATTCTGCCAGGGCCGGTAGCAGGAAGAGCGCGATGATGTTGCTCAGCAGCGGCACCGCGAACATCACCGCCAGCAGCACTAGCGGGCCGCCGATCAGCAGCAGCGCCCAGCCCAGGCGCCGTTGCCGCCGACGCCGGTCCGCGGCAGGCGAAGCCTCCGTCCCAGCCACGCTCAGCCCCGGCGGACGACGTACTGGGCGGCCGCCAGCGCGGCGATGATGGCGTTGCCCTGCGCCGAGTCGCGGACCTCGATCATCAGCTCAAGCTCGGTCGACTGCACCGTGGGGGCGCCGAACAATTGCTGGTGCTTAACCTCGATGACATTGCCGCCGGCATCGGCGATGCGGCGGGAGATGTCGGAGAGCATGCCGGGGCGGTCGGGGATATCGAAGGTCAGGCGCAGCAGCCGGCCATCCCGCAGCAATTGCCGCAGCAGCACGTTGGAGAGCGCCCGCGCATCGATATTGCCGCCGCAGACCGGCGTGCCGACCCGCTTGCCGGCGAACAGGGACGGATGCGTCAGCAGAGCCGCGACGCCAGCGGCACCGGCGCCTTCCGCCACCACCTTGGCACCTTCGGCCAGCAGGGCGATGCCCTGCTCCACCGCACGCTCCGGCACGATCAGGACCTCGACGCCCAGGCGCTTCAGCAAGGCGTAGGGCGCCTCGCCGACATCGCGCACGGCGATGCCCTCGGCCACCGTCGGGCCACCGACGGCCACCGGCTGCCCGGCCAGGCGCTGCGCCATGGCCGGATAGCCCTCGACCTCGACGCCATAGATCTTCACGCGCGGGTTCAGCTCGGCAATCGCGGCCGCGCAGCCGGCGAGCAGGCCGCCGCCGCCGACCGGGATGACCAGCGTGTCGATCTCCGGCGCGTCCTCGACCATCTCCAGCGCCATGGTGCCCTGGCCGGCGATGACGCCGGGGTCGTCATAGGGGTGGATGAAGGTCAGCCCCTCGCGCAGCGCCAGGTCGTGGGCGTAGGCGGCGGCCTCGGCCAGCATTTCGCCGTGCAGCACCACCCTGGCGCCCCAGCCCTCGGTGCGCGTCACCTTGGTGGAGGGGGTAAATTTCGGCATGACGATGGTGGCGGCGATGCCCAGCAGGCTAGCATGCCGCGCCACGGCCTGGGCATGGTTGCCGGCGGACATGGCGACGACACCCGCCGCGCGTTCCCGCGCCGTCAGCAGCGCCAGCCGGTTGGCGGCGCCACGCTCCTTGAAGGCCCCGGTGGCCTGCAGGTTGTCCAGCTTCAGCCAGACGTCGCAGCCCACCGCGCGCCCGACGGCGTGGGAGGGCAGGGTGGGCGTCCGCAACACCGCACCCTGGATGCGGGCCGCGGCGGCCCGCACCTCGGCCAGCCCGATCACAGGCAGGTCGGCGGGCTCCACCAACGGCCGCTGCATCAGCGGAACCGCACCTTGGCGATCTCGTAGGCACGGGCGCCGCCCGGGGCCGGCACCTCCACCGTATCGCCGACCGACTTGCCCAGCAGGGCCTTGGCGAGCGGCGAGGACATGGAGACGGAGCCGTTCTTCATGTCCGCCTCATACGCGCCGACGATGCGGTAGGATTTCTCCTCCTCCGTCTCCTCGTCGATGATCGTGACATAGGCGCCGAACTTCACCTGGTCGCCGGAGAACTTGGAGATGTCGATGATCTCCGAGGCCGGGACGATGGTCTCCAGCTCCGCGATCCGGCCCTCGATGAAGGACTGGCGCTCCCGCGCGGCATGGTACTCGGCGTTCTCGGAGAGATCGCCATGGGCACGCGCTTCCGCGATCGCGCGGATCACGGCGGGGCGTTCCTCAGCCCTCAGCTGGCGCAGCTCCTCTTCGAGCCTTGCATGGCCTTCGGCGGTCATGGGGAACTTCTGCACGGCGTGCCCTTCCTAACAAACGATGGCCCCATCGGTAGCGCCGGCCGGGCCATCTTGGCCGGGCCGGCACCGCCGGTGGGGCAGGGACTATAAAGGGGGCTAAGGCCGCCTCCGTCACGGAAGCGGCCCCACCCGGTCAGAACGAAGGGGGAAAGTAAGCCTGCACCGGCGCCACATCAAGGGTTCCGGCCTTGAGGGCGGCAATGGCGTGCACCACGGCCCGCGCGCCGGCCATGGTGGTGTAGTGCGGCACGCCATGCGTCAGCGCACTGCGACGGATGTCGAAGCTATCCGCCACGGCGGCCCCGCTGCCGGTGGTGTTGATGACGATCTGGATCTCGCCATTGCTGATGGCGTCCACGCAATGCGGGCGGCCTTCCATCACCTTGTTGACCACGGAGACCTCAAGCCCGGCCTCCCGCAGCTTGGCGGCGGTGCCGCGGGTGGCGACAAGAGCGAACCCCATCTCGGTCAGCCGGCGGCCGAGCTGGACGGCGGTGTTCTTGTCCCCCTCCTTCACCGAGATGAAGGCGCCGCCGCTCAGCGGCAGGTTCACGCCGGCGCCAAGCTGCGCCTTGGCAAAAGCGCGCTCGAACGAGGTGTCGAGTCCCATCACCTCGCCGGTGGACTTCATTTCCGGGCCCAGGATGACATCGACATTGGGGAAGCGGTTGAAGGGGAACACCGCTTCCTTGACGGCGACATGGCGGCTGATCGCCTCGTCATCCAGCTTGAACTCGGACAGCTTCGCGCCCGCCATCACGCGGGCCCCGATCTTCGCCACGGCCACGCCGGTCGCCTTCGCCACGAACGGCACGGTGCGGGACGCGCGCGGGTTCACCTCGAGGACGAAGATTTCCCCGTCCTTGACCGCGTACTGCACGTTCATCAGGCCCTTCACCTTCAAGGCCTTCGCCATCGCCTCCGTCTCCGCCTTCAGCTCGGTGATGATGGCGGGGGAGAGCGAGTAGGGCGGCAGGGAGCAGGCGCTGTCGCCGGAATGGATGCCGGCTTCCTCGATATGCTCCATGACGCCGGCGACATAGACGTTGCCGGCCTCATCGGCGATGCAGTCCACATCGACCTCGATGGCGTCCTGCAGGTACTGGTCGATCAGGATCGGGTTCTCGCCCGAGACCTTCACGGCCTCCTGCCCGAAGCGCAGCAGCTGCTCCTTGTTGTAGGCGATTTCCATCGCCCGGCCGCCGAGCACGTAGGAGGGCCGGACGACGACGGGGTAGCCGATGCGTTCGGCCTCCACCACCGCCTCATCCAGCGTGCGGACGATGCCGTTCTGCGGCTGCTTCAGGCCGAGGCCCTTCAGCAGCTGCTGGAAGCGTTCGCGGTCCTCGGCGATGTCGATCGCCTCGGCGCTGGTGCCCAGGATGGGGATGCCGGCCTTGTCGAGCGCCTGGGAGAGCTTCAGCGGCGTCTGGCCGCCATACTGCACGATGCAGCCGAGGATCTCGCCCTTCTCCTGTTCCTTGCGGATGATGGAGATGACGTCCTCGGCCGTCAGCGGCTCGAAATACAAGCGGTCCGAGGTGTCGTAGTCGGTGGAGACCGTCTCGGGGTTGCAGTTGATCATGATCGTCTCGAAGCCCGCATCGCGCAGCGCGTAGCAGGCATGGACGCAGCAATAGTCGAACTCGATGCCCTGGCCGATGCGGTTCGGGCCACCGCCGAGGATGACCACCTTCTTCTTGTCGGTCGGCCGGCTCTCGCACTCGGGCGTACCGAAGCCGCCTTCGTAGGTGGAGTACATGTACGGCGTGTCGGACGCGAACTCACCCGCGCAGGTATCGATGCGCTTGAACACTGGCAGCACGCCGGCCTGGTGGCGCAGCGCGGTGATGTCGGCTTCGGATTTGCCGGCCAGCTTGCCCAGGCGCTTGTCGGAGAAGCCCATCGCCTTCAGCTTGCGCAGGCCGATCGTGTTGGCCGGCAGGCCGGCCTTGCGGACCTCGTTCTCGGCCAGCACGATCTTCTCGATCTCGCGCAGGAACCAGGGCTCGAACTTGCAGGCGCCGTGGATCTCATCGACCGTCAGCCCGGCACGGAAGGCCTGCGCCACGTTCAGCACGCGGTCCGGCTTCGGCGTGGCCAGCGATGCGAGATGCGCTTCCTTCGAGCCATCGCCCGGCTGCTCGATATCATCCAGGCCGGACAGGCCGGTCTCCAGCGAGCGCAGGCCCTTCTGCAGCGCCTCGTTGAAGGAACGGCCGATGGCCATCGCCTCGCCGACCGACTTCATCGAGGTCGTCAGGGTGGCCGGCGTGCCGGGGAACTTCTCGAAGGTGAAGCGGGGGATCTTCACGACCACATAGTCGATCGTCGGCTCGAAGGCCGCCGGCGTCACCATGGTAATGTCGTTCTTCAGCTCGTCCAGCGTGTAGCCCACGGCCAGCTTCGCCGCGATCTTGGCAATCGGGAAGCCCGTGGCCTTCGACGCCAGCGCGGAGGAGCGCGACACGCGCGGGTTCATCTCGATGACAACCATGCGGCCATCGGCGGGATTGATGCCGAACTGCACGTTGGAGCCGCCGGTATCGACGCCGATCTCGCGCAGGCAGGCGATGCTCGCATCGCGCATGCGCTGGTATTCTTTGTCCGTCAGCGTCAGGGCCGGGGCCACCGTCACGGAGTCACCCGTGTGCACGCCCATCGGGTCCAGGTTCTCGATGGAGCAGACGATGATGCAGTTATCCGCGCTGTCGCGGACCACCTCCATCTCGAACTCCTTCCAGCCCAGCACGCTCTCCTCGATCAGCACTTCCTTGGTCATGGAAGCGGAGAGGCCGGCGGAGACGATCTGCTCGAACTCTTCCTTGTTGTAGGCAATGCCGCCGCCCGTGCCGCCCAGGGTGAAGGAGGGGCGGATGACGCAGGGCAGCTTCACCAGCTCCAGCCCGGCGCGCGCCTCTTCCATCGAATGGGCGATGGCGCTCTTCGGGCTCTCGATGCCGATCTTGGTCATGGCATCGCGGAACTTCAGGCGGTCCTCCGCCTTGTCGATCACCTCGGCCTTCGCGCCGATCAGCTCGCAACCGTACTTCTCCAGCACGCCGGCCTCGGCCAGCTTGAGGGACGTGTTCAGCGCGGTCTGGCCGCCCATGGTGGGCAGCAGCGCGTCCGGCCGCTCCTTGGCGATGATCTTCTCGACCATCTCCACGGTGATCGGCTCGATATAGGTCGCGTCCGCCAGGCCGGGGTCGGTCATGATGGTGGCGGGGTTGGAGTTCACCAGGATGACCCGGTAGCCCTCCGCCCGCAGCGCCTTGCAGGCCTGCGCGCCGGAATAGTCGAACTCGCAGGCCTGGCCGATGACGATGGGGCCGGCCCCGATGATCATGATGGACTTGATGTCTGTACGCTTCGGCATCGGGGAGGGGCCTCAGGTCTGGAGCATGATCGCTGGCGGCGGGTTCACCGTGCAGCGCGGGTCATGCGGATCAATCACAGGGTGCGCGGCCCGGCGGATGGGCCGCGCGCAGGAAGTTCAGCCGTGCACCGACAGGCCGCCATCCACCGGAATGGCCGTGCCGGTGACGAAGGCCGCGGCGTCGCTGGCCAGGAAGGCGGCGATGCCGGAGAAGTCGCCGGGGTTGCCCCAGCGCTTGCCCGGCGTGCGGGCCAGCACGCGTTCGTTCAGGTCCGGCATGTCGCGCTTGGCGCCGGCCGTCAGCTCGGTCTCGATCCAGCCGGGCAGGATGGCGTTGGCGGTGATGCCATCCGGCCCCCATGCCACGGCCAGGCTGCGCGTGTACTGCACGATGCCGCCCTTGCTGGCGCCATAGGCGGGGGAGAGCGGCAGGCCGAAAATCGACATCATCGAGCCGATCGAGATGATCCGCCCGTGGCCGGAGGCCTTCAGGTGCGGGTAGGCGGCGCGGCTCATCCGCATGGCGCTGGTCAGGTTGGCGTCCATGACGGCCATCCATTCCTCGTCCGTCACGTCCTGCGGCAGGCGGCGGATATTGGTTCCGGCGTTGTTGACCAGGATGTCGATGCCGCCACCCTGCTCGACTACCTGGGCGATGACGCGGTCCGCCGCGTCCTTCTCCGTCAGGTCGGCCTGGATGGCGAAGGCGCCGTCACCCAGCTCGGCCACCGCGGCCTTGTTCTTGTCGGCGTTGCGGCCGACCACGGCCACCCACGCGCCAGCCTTCGCCAGCCCGCGCGCCATGCCGAGGCCGATGCCGCCATTGCCGCCCGTGACCACCGCCACCCGTCCGCTCAGATCGAACATATCCGCGTCTCCTGCCTGGAAAGGGCCGTTGCTCAGCCCTTTTGGGCCGCGATCATGTCTACGAAGCGGTGGAAGAGATAGTGGCTGTCGGACGGGCCGGGGCTCGCCTCCGGGTGGTACTGCACGGAGAAGGCGGGCTTGTCGGTGGCGGCGATGCCCTCGTTGGAACCGTCGAACAGCGACTTGTGTGTGACCGTCACCCCGGCGGGCAGGGAGGCCTCATCCACAGCGAAGCCGTGGTTCTGGCTGGTGATCTCCACCTTGCCGGTGGCGAGGTCCTGCACCGGCTGGTTGGCGCCGCGGTGGCCGCGATCCAGCTTGTAGGTCTTGGCGCCCAGCGCCAGGGCCAGCAACTGGTGCCCCAGGCAAATGCCGAACACCGGCTTGCCGGAAGCCAGCACGCCCTGGATGGCGGGCACGGCGTACACGCCGGTCGCCGCCGGGTCGCCCGGGCCGTTGGAGAGGAACACGCCATCCGGGTTGTGGGCCAGGATGTCCTCGGCGGTGGCGGTGGCGGGCACCACGGTCACGTCGCAGCCGGCATCGGCCAGGCAGCGCAGGATGTTGCGCTTGGCGCCATAGTCGACGGCCACGACCTTATGGGCGCGCACCGGGTTCTTCTCGAAGCCCTGGCCCCAGCTCCACAGGCCTTCTTCCCAGGCGTAGGACTGGCGGCAGGAGACTTCCTTGGCCAGATCCATGCCTTCCAGCCCGGGCCAGCCGGCGGCCTGGGCGCGCAGGGCGGCCAGGTCGAACTTGCCATCCACCGGGAAGGCCAGCACGCCGTTGGGAGCGCCGCCATCGCGGATGCGCAGCGTCAAAGCCCGGGTGTCCACACCGGCGATGCCGGGAATGCCGTGGCTCTTCAGCCAGTCATCCAAATGGCGGGTGGCGCGGTAATTGGCGGGCTCGGTCAGGTCCAGCTTCACCACCAGGCCACGCGCGGCCGGGTTGATGCTCTCCACATCCTCTGCATTGGCGCCGACATTGCCGATATGCGGGAAGGTGAAGGTGATGATCTGGCCGGCATAGGACGGGTCGGTCAGGGTTTCCTGATAGCCCGTCATGGCGGTGTTGAAGCAGATCTCGCCGACGCTGGTGGTGTGGGCACCGAAGCCCATGCCCCAGAAAACGGAGCCGTCGCCCAGGACCAGCGCGGCGGTGGCGCCGGAGGGCGGCTGCTCGGCGGCCATGCTGCTGCTCTGCTGCTGGGTCTGCATCGGGCTCTCCGCTTCCGGTATGATGGGCGCGCCCTGGGGCACGGATGTCTTGGCCGCGCCCGGGGCCGCGAAAGTCCTGGGCGCGAATGTCTTGGGCGGCGTGGCGGGCGCGGGCGCGCCCAGCGGCATGTCGGCCAGGGTCAGGCCGGTGGCGGCGATGATGGCCGGCCAGTGCTTGGGCGGGATGGCGCGGGACTGGCGCCACTTCCGCACGGCCTCTGTACCGATGCCGCAACGCTGGGCGGCGGCTTCGGCGCCACCGATCAGGCTCAGAATGTCTTCGACGGACCGCATGCCGGCCTTATGTGGGAATTCTTTTCCCAACACAAGAATTCCAGTCGAGAGTCGGTGGGAAAATAATTCCCGCTCTGGCCGCCGGGCAGCTGGCCCGCGCCGGTTCCTCTGGCCCTGGCGCCGCCCCGGCCCTTATACCCGCGACCTATGCCAGGGCGCCGCCGCGCCCGGCCCCCGACCAAGGAGACTCACCATGACCCTGCGCGCACGCTTCCTGGAGGAAATGAAGGCCTCTATGAAGGCCGGCGACTCCGCGCGCACTTCCACCATCCGCATGGTCATGGCCAAGCTGAAGGACACGGACATCGCCTCCCGCCCCACCGGCGTGACCGAGGTGCCGGAGGAGCAGATCGTTTCCATGCTGCGCGGCATGGTGAAGTCCCGCCGCGAGAGCGTCGAGATGTACACCCAGGGCAATCGCCCGGAGCTCGCCGCCAAGGAAGAAGCCGAGATCGCCGTGATCGAGGGCTTCCTGCCGCAGCAGATGGACGACGCCGCCACCCAGGCCGCCGTCGATGCCGCCGTGGCCGAGGCCG
>Ga0308171_1004789_pt1 | contig 10798 bp, 9 predicted proteins | sample PhyGR1_FD_202135 | JGI IMG/M metagenome (GOLD analysis project Ga0308171, IMG submission 202135) | Phyllosphere microbial communities from UC Gill Tract Community Farm, Albany, California, United States - DLSLSG.R1 | ecosystem: Host-associated > Plants > Phyllosphere > Unclassified | place: USA... | reverse complement strand
CCGCGTTCAGCGCGGCGCCCTTGCGCAGATTGTCCGACACGCACCACAGCGACAGGCCGTTATCGACCGTCGAGTCCTCGCGCACGCGGCTGATGAAGGTCGCATAGTCGCCGACGCATTCGATCGGTGTGACGTATCCGCCGTCCTCGCGCTTGTCGATCAACATGACGCCGGGCGCCTCGCGCAGGATGTCCTGCGCTTCCTGTGCCGAGATCTCGTCCTCGAACTCGATGTTCAGCGCCTCGGAATGGCCGACGAACACCGGCACGCGGACGCAGGTCGCCGTCACCTTGACCTTGGGGTCGAGGATCTTCTTGGTCTCGGCGACCATCTTCCACTCTTCCTTGGTGGAGCCGTCCTCCAGGAAGCTGTCGATGTGCGGGATCACGTTGAAGGCGATCTGCTTGGTGAACTTCTTGGGCTCGGCGGGGTCGCCGACGAAGATGTTGCGGCTCTGCTCGAACAGCTCGTCCATGCCCGCCTTGCCCGCGCCCGACACCGACTGATAGGTCGCGACGACCACGCGCTTGATCGTCGCCTTGTCGTGCAGCGGCTTGAGCGCCACGACCATCTGCGCGGTCGAGCAGTTCGGGTTGGCGATGATGTTCTTGGCGGTATAGCCGTCGATCGCGTCCGGATTCACTTCCGGGACGATCAGCGGCACGTCCGGGTCCATGCGATAGAGCGACGAATTGTCGATCACGATGCAGCCCGCAGCGGCGAATTTGGGGGCATAGACTTTGGTCGCGTCCGACCCGATCGCGAACAGCGCCATGTCCCAGCCGGTGGGATCGAAATGCTCGATATTCTTGATGGTGAGCATCTTGCCGGTCTCACCATATTCGATCTGGTCGCCCTGGCTGCGCGACGAGGCGACGACCGCCAGCTCGTCGATCGGGAATTCCCGCTCCGCCAGAATGTTGATCATTTCCCGGCCGACATTGCCCGTCGCCCCGGCGACCACCACGCGATAACCCATTAAACCCTCCACTCGGAAGCCTGAGCCGGTAGCGTCATTGCGCGGACACGTCCACCGACTTTACGAATAGTGCGCGTTTGGGAAAGGCAAGCGGGGGTTTAGGCATCGGAACGTCGCCCCAGCGAAGGCTGGGGCCTTTCGCCTTCACGCCAGCCGGTCGAAAAGGTCGTCCCAAGCGGGATTGATGCTCTCGATCAGCCTTATCTTCCATTCCCGCTTCCAGGCCTTCATCGCCTTCTCCCTCGCGATGGCATCCTCGATCCGGCCATGTTCCTCGGCGTAAACGAGCCGGTGCAGGCCGTAGCGACGACAAAATTCCGCGCCCTTGTCGGTGCGATGCTGATGGATGCGCGCCGCCAGATGTGCGGTGACGCCGATATAGAGGACGCCGTCCGGCTTGTTGGTCATGATATAGACCCAGCCCGGCATCGGTCAGCCTATGCGGCGAAAGGCCCCAGCCTGCGCTGGGGCGACGGTTCTCGGCATATCAATCATGCGTACTCGCCGCCCAGGTCGCGTGGGCGATGCCGTGGACGCTCTGGAAATGATCGGTGATCCGGTCGAGTTCGCCCGCCTCGACGATGGTGCTGGTCAGGATCGCGGTGACGGTCACCTGATCCTCGCCCCGCTCCTCGCTATCCAGTTCGCCGACCGGCAGGCCCGCGCCCTCCAGATGTTCGACCAGCAGGTCGCCGACCGGCCCGGCCTGCGCCGCGCTGGTGGTCAAGCTGACCGAATAGGTCGCCTCGACATGCCGCCCCTCGACGGGAATGCGGTTGATCGCATCGACCAGCGGGCGCAGCGCGGTGTTGGCGAGCAGGACGATGCCGGTCAGCAGCACCGCCTCGGCCACCATGTCGCTGCCCGCGATCGAGCCCACCGCCGCCGAGCACCACAGGGTCGCGGCGGTATTGAGCCCGCGGACGTTCATCCCCTCCTTCATGATGACGCCCGCGCCCAGGAAGCCGATCCCCGACACGACATAGGCGATGATGCGGATCGACTCGACATTGCCGCCCAGCCGCTGGCCCAGATCGACAAACGCCGCCGCGCCGATCGCGACCAGCGCATTGGTGCGCAGGCCCGCGGTCCGCTGGCGATATTGCCGCTCGGCCCCAATCACCGTGCCCAGCACGAAGGCGGTCAGATAGCTGACCAGCGTGTCGAGGAACGGCCAGAGGTGGAAGGTCTTCAGGAATGCCATGGTCGCCACCCTAGTTCCTCCCCTGCAAGGGGAGGGGGACCGCCGCGAAGCGGTGGTGGAGGGGTGTCACCATCCGCGTGGACACCCCTCCGTCAGTCCTGCGGACTGCCACCTCCCCTTACCGAGGAGGAATGACGGCTTTATTTCTCCGCCGGCTTGTCCTTCACCGTCCGGTCCAGGAAGTTCAGGATCGTGTGCCACAGATGCTCGGAAATGCCCGGCCCGCCGACGCGGTGGGTTTGCCCCGGATAGAGCATCATCTCGAACGGCGTGTCGGTCTTCTGCATCTCGGCGGCGAAGGCGGTCGCGTTGTCGAGGAAGACATTGTCATCGGCCATGCCGTGGATCAGCATCAGCGGATCGCGGATCTTCGCGGCATCCGTGATCGCCTGCGACGTCGCATAACTCTTCGGATCGGTGCGCGGGTCGCCCAGATAACGCTCGGTATAATGGGTGTCGTAAAGCTGCCAGTCGGTCACCGGCGCGCCCGACACGGCGGCGGCATAGACGCCCGGCGTCTTCTCCAGCATCTTGATCGACATATAGCCGCCGTACGACCAGCCATAGGTCGCGATCCGCGCGGGATCGACGAAGGGCAGGCTCTTCAGATACTTCGCCCCGGCCAGCTGGTCGGCGACCTCGACCGTGCCCATCGCGTGATAGATGGCATCCTCGAACGCCTTGCCGCGATTATACGAGCCGCGATTGTCGATCTGGAAGAAGATCCAGCCCTGATCGACCAGATATTGCGGCAACGCTCCCTGCCAGCCGCGCGTGACCTGCTGGCCGGTGCCGGGGCCGCCATAATGCTGGAAGAAGACGGGATATTTCTTGCCCGGCTCCAGCTTGGGGGTGATCATCTCCCAATAGAGCGTGGTGCCGTCATCGGCCTTGATCGTGCCGAACTGCGTCTCGCGGTGGCTGGCGAGATAGGGCGCATAGGGATGGCCCGCGACGATCGCATTCTCGTTGATCCAGCTCAACCGCTTGCCCGTGGTGTCGGCCAGATAGACCTGGGTCGGCTGGCTCGGGCTGGAGCGCGAAACGATGAAGCGGCTGGCCGAGGAGTCCATCGTCGCGCTGTTGGTATAGCCGCGCTCGGTCAGGCGGGTGACGACGCCCGGATGCGCGATGTCGACGGCATAGAGATGCTGTTCGAGCACATCGTCCTTCAGCCCGGTGAAGTACAACCGCCCTTTTGCCTCGTCGACGCCGACCAGATTGGTGACGACCCAGGGGCCCTTGGTCAGCTGCGTCCACCGGCCGTTCGCGAAGTGATAGAGATGGCCATAGCCGTCGCGCTCCGACCGCCAGATCAGGCTGCCGTCCTTCATCGAGCGATAGGCGTCGGACAGGTTCAGCCAGCTGCGCTGGCCCGAACGCTCGGTGAAGAGGATGGTCGACTTGCCGGTGGTCGGGTCGACGCGCAGCATGTCGAGCGTCTTCTGGTCACGGCTCTCGCGCTGGACCAGCAGGGTCTTGCCGTCCGGCGTCCAGTCGACGCGCGCCAGATAGATGTCGGGGTTGGTGCCCAGATCGACCTTCACCCGGCCCGACCCGTCCGCCTTCATGACATAGAGGTCGACCAGCGCATTGGGCGTGCCCGCTGCCGGATAGCGCTGTTCATAGACCTTGGTGCCCGCCGCACCGATGGCGGCGCGGACCGCGACCTTGACCGGCGCATCGTCGAACCGCTCGACCGCGATGTAACGCTCGTCGGGGCTCCACCAATAGCCGGTGAAGCGGTGCATTTCCTCCTGCGCGACGAATTCCGCCTCGCCGAAATGGACGGTGCCGCCGCCTTCCTTGGTCAAGGCCCGCGCCTCGCCCCCAGTCAGCGGCATGGCCCACAGATTCTGGTCGCGCACGAAGCTGACATAGCCGCCCTTGGGGCTGACGATCGGGTTCAGCTCGCCGCCCGGCGTGTTGGTCAGGCGACGGACCTGTCCGTCCAGCCCGGCGAGATAGAGGTCGCCGTCCAGCGGCACCAGGATCGACTTGCCGTCGGGCGCCCAGTCATAGGCGACGATGCCCTTCGACCCGCCGATGCGCGCGCGCTCGCGCTGCATCTTCTCGGCCTCGGACAGTTCGGCGCCCGAGCCGACCTTCTTGGAGTCGACCAGCATGCGTTCCGCGCCGGTGCGGGTGTCGCGCGCCCAGAGGTCCAGCCGCTCGCGCTCGTCCGCGCGCGGGCGCAGCGAGGTCAGCAGCGTGCCGTCGGGCGACAGGCGCAACCCGCGCGGCTGCGACCCCGACAGGTCGGGGCTGCCGAACACGCGCGCCAGGGTCAGTTCGCCCTGCTTTTCCGGTTCAGCCGCCATGGCGGGCGCCCCCAATCCCATCGCGATCGACGCCCCGACCGACGCCAGCGCCAGACCCAGCACCCATTTGCGCATTCATACCACTCCAAGCCTCATTGCCACCGGGGGCGCCCCCGGCGCGTCGCCGGGCGTTATCGCGACGAGACCGCGTTCCGTAAAGCCGGATCGACACCATGCCGGATCGACGGCGATCGGCCCGTCCCGCCGCCCGGGATTTCCTGCGGATCGCAATGCTTTCCATTATTCGTAAACCAGCCGTTAACGAATTTGGATTAGGCCGAAGCTCCGGGGTCGGAAGGCGCATCCTATTCACGCACGGCCTCCCTGGTCTTTTTCGGAATGGACATGGCAAGCTCGACGGCCTTTGACATACAGAATGACCGAAGCGGCGATATCGGGGCGATCATGGCGCGCCTGGGCAGCGCCGGGCACCCGCATGTCCAGGCGCTGTTGCTGCCGCAGGCGTTGCTCCACGACCTGACCGACGCGGTCCATGCGGTCTGCGCGGTGCATGGCAATCACCCCTGCATGATCGATTACGCGATGGCGCGCGGCATCCAGATCGACACCCTGCCGTGGCTGATCCAGTCGTCCACCGCCTTTGCCCATGAACGCGCCTATCTGGCGCATCTGACGTCGGCGGCGGGGCCGCTGCCCTCGACGCCGGGACAGGCACAGACCGATGCGGCGCTGACCCAGTTGCGCCACACGCTGGAAATGCTGGCCAATTCGGACCGGCGCGGCTGCGCGACCGGCGCGGTCTCCGCGCTGATCCTCGACTGGCGGGCGATCCGGCAGGTGCTCGACCAGGCGGCGCGGCGGTTCGGGCTGGCCTCGCTGCCGGGCACGATGCCCGATCCGATCCTGGACGATCCCGAAGACGATACCGCCATCGGCCTGGCACGCGCGCGCGGGTTCGGCGCGACCCAGCTGTTCGTCCAGCATCGCGGCCTGTGGAACATCCTGGAGGCGCGGGCCAGCGCGCGGCGCGGATAGCCCCGTGGCGGCCGCGAAGCCTCGATCGGTCGCGGCGAACGCTCGGCTGATCGCCCTAAGGCCGCATTAACCATCTTGTACAGTTCACGATTAAGCGAGGCTCGTTACCGTGACAGAGATGAAAGGCGTGGTGTCCAAGGCAACTCTCTCACTCTGTGCGCTGACGGTCGCCATCCCCTCGGACGCGCGCTCGCTGCTGGATTATGTCGGCCAGTGCGTCCCCTTCGCGCGGCAAGCCTCGGGCATCTCGCTTTATGGCGATGCCTGGACATGGTGGTCGCAGGCGGCGGGGAAGTATCCGCGCGGCCACGCCCCCCGGGTCGGTGCGGTCGTCGTCTTCGAAAAGACCAGCCGCCTGCCGCTCGGCCATGTCGCGGTGGTCAGCCGCGTGGTCGAGGACCGGGTGCTGATGCTGACCCATGCCAACTGGTCGATCCAGAATGGCGAACGCGGCCATGCCGAGCAGGACGTCACGCTGTTCGATGTGTCGCCCGCCAATGACTGGAGCGTGGTGAAGGTCTGGTTCCGCGATTCGGACGGCCTGGGCAGCACGACCTATCCCATCTACGGCTTCATCTATGGCAATGGCCGCACCGCGCCCGAACTGACCGGCGCCAAGCCCGATTATGTCGGCGCGCTGATCGACGCCTATGTCGCACGCTGATTGTCGGTAACGGGGCCTTATGATAGGCTGACGCCCGTCATCTGGGAGGATGCCGATGCTGTCGCTGCTCGCCTTGCTCGCCCTGTCCGCCGCCGATGAGGCGTGGCCCGTCACCCCGACGCTGGGCCGGTTGCCCGAACGCTGCGCACCGAAGGAAAGGCGGGTCAGCCGCAAGACCCCGAGCGTCGGCCTGCACAAGCTGAACGAGATGCCCGATGCCGACCCGCAATATGCCGTGGTCCGCGAGATCGACGGCTGTCCTGTGCCGGTCAAGGCCGACAAACCCCTGAAGCCCCAACGCTAGGGCCGATTGCCATTCAGCGATGCCTTCCCTCGCCCCTCGCAGAGGGGAGAGGGTTGCGCAGACTTGGTCTTTGCGAGAGCAAAGGCTTAGTCGGAGCTGGGTGAGGGGTGAGCGCTCGCTTGGCGAGCGCGCGAGCCTTTAGGCTCGCTCAACCCCTCACCCAAGCTGCGCTAGCCAGCAGGCTGGCAAGCTTCGCTAACCCTCTCCCCTGTCCAGGGGAGAGGGCAAGAAGAAGCGATCCAGAATGGCGATCCGCCCTGGGGCCGGAGCGGGACTCGCCGGGACGTCGATCATCCCTGATCGCCTAAACTATCCCCCGGCGGGGCGATGGATCACGCCCCCGGTCATCGGCTGCGGCACGCCGGTCGTACCCGGAAAGCTGATCGGCCGCTCGTTCAGCCGACGCACCGCCATATAGGCGAAGCCCTCCGCCTCCATCGCGTCGCCGTTCCAGCCGAGCGCATCGCTCGGCTCGGGCGTCAGCCCCGTCGCCGCCGCGATCATCGCCAGCATCGTGGCATTGTGCCGCCCGCCGCCCGCGACCAGCAGGCGCCGGGGCCGCGCGGGCAGATGGTCGAGCGCGCGCGCCACCGTCTGCGCGGTAAAGGCGGTCAGCGTCGCCGCCCCGTCCGCCGCCGACAGCCCCCGCGCGGGCTGTATGGTGAAGTCGTTGCGGTCGAGCGACTTGGGCGGGGCGAGGTCGAACCAGCCATTGTCCATCATCGTGTCGAGCACGGTCGGCTCCACCCGTCCGCTGCCCGCCAGCGCGCCATCGGCGTCGTAACGCTGCCCGGTCTCGGCCTCCATCCAGCTGTCGATCAGGCCATTGGCCGGGCCGGTATCGAACGCGACGAGTGCGCCGTCGTCGCCGATCCAGGTGACGTTCGCCACCCCGCCCAGATTGAGGATCGCCACCGGCTTCTCCAGCCCGGCCGCCAGCGCGGCGTGATAGACCGGGATCAGCGGCGCCCCCTGCCCGCCCGCCGCGACATCGGCCGAGCGGAAGTCGGAGACGGTGACGATCCCGGTCGCATCCGCTAGCGCCTGCCCGTCGCCGATCTGCCAGGTCCAGCCGCGATCGGGGCGATGCGCGACCGTCTGGCCGTGAAAGCCGATGACATCGACCGCGTCCGCGCCGATCCCGGCATCGCGCAGCAGCTTCTGGACGACCATCGCATGGGTGCGCACGATCAACTCGCTCGCCGCGACGATCGGCGGGCTGGCGCGCGGTCGGTCGAAGGTCAGCGCCATGGCGGTGGCCTCCGCCAGTTCGGTGCGCGCGGCATCCGAATAGGGTTCGCTGCGAAAGGTGATCGCGCGCCGCTGCGCCTCGCCGTCCGTCTCGATCAGCGCGGCATCCACCCCGTCGAGCGAGGTTCCCGACATCAATCCGATCGCCAGCATCGCGCTTAACCCTTGTGAATTTGCATCCCTCATGCCGGGATCGCGCGGACGTGTCGACCACCTGGCGCAAGCGCATCTGGAAAAGCGCGACGATTTGAACTATGTGCGCGCGTATCCCATGGCAACCAAACTCCCCACTCCGCCGCGTGTCGGCATGGTCTCGCTCGGCTGTCCCAAGAATCTGGTCGACAGCGAACGCATCCTGACCCAGCTCCGCGCAGACGGCTATCAGATGTCGCCCGACTATGCCGGGGCCGACGTCGTGCTGGTCAACACCTGCGGCTTTCTCGACTCCGCCAAGGAGGAAAGCCTGGAGGCGATCGGCGAGGCGATCAAGGAAAATGGCCGCGTCATCGTGACCGGGTGCATGGGCAAGGAGGCCGAGGCGATCCGCACCCGCTTCCCCGACGTGCTCGCGATCACCGGCGCGCATGAATATGAGCAGGTGGTGGAGGCGGTCCACGCCGCCGCCCCTGCCAACCTGTCGCCCTATATCGACCTGATCCCCGATGCGGGGCTGAAGCTGACGCCGCGTCACTATAGCTATCTGAAGATCTCCGAGGGCTGCAACCACCGGTGCAGCTTCTGCATCATCCCGTCGCTTCGCGGCGACCTGGTCAGCCGCCGCCCAGACGCTATCCTCCGCGAAGCGGAGAAGCTGGTCGCGGCGGGCACGCGCGAGCTGCTGGTCATCAGCCAGGACACCTCGGCTTACGGCATCGACATCCGCCGCGAACCGCGGATGTGGAAGGGGCAGGAGGTCGTGCCGCACATGACCGACCTCGCCCGCGAACTGGGCAAGATCGCGCCCTGGGTGCGGCTGCACTATGTCTATCCCTATCCGCATGTGGATCAGGTGATCCCGCTGATGGCGGAAGGGCTGGTGCTGCCCTATCTGGACATCCCGTTCCAGCACGCCGCGCCGTCGGTCCTTCGCCGCATGAAGCGCCCCGGCAACGACGCCAAGGTGCTGCAGCGCATCCACCAGTGGCGCGACATCTGCCCCGACATCGCGATCCGCTCGACCTTCGTCGTCGGCTTCCCCGGCGAGACGGAGGAGGATTTCGAATATCTGCTCGACTGGCTGGATGAGGCGCAGCTCGACCGGGTCGGCGCCTTCCGCTTCGAGCCCGTCGAGGGCGCGGCCGCCAACGCGCTGCCCGATCACGTCCCCGAGGAGGTGAAGGAAGAGCGTTACGCGCGGATCATGGAAAAGACCGCCGCCATCTCCGCCGCCAAGCTGGCGGCCAAGGTCGGCCGCACCCTGCCCGTCATCATCGACGCGGTGGACGAGGAAGGCGGCGCGACCGGCCGGTCCCAGGCCGACGCGCCCGAGATCGACGGCGAGGTCTTCCTGCGCGATGCCGGGCACCTGTCGGTCGGCGACATCGTGGCGGTCGAGATCGAGGATGCCGACGAGCACGACCTGTACGGCGTCCCCGTCACAGGAAACGGATAAGCATCATCACCAGCCCGGCCATCGACACCAGATAGGCCAGCGACCGGACGTACCGGACGCCGAACAGATAGAGCGGCACATAGGCGACCCGCGCGAGGAACCAGATCCACGCGCCGGTCGCCGCCATCCCGCCGCTCCGGCCGGTCAGGGCCAGCCCCAGTGCCAGCGCGATGAAGACGGGCCAGGTTTCGCGATAATTGGCCGAAGCACGCTCCGCCCGCCCGGCAAGCGGCCCCAGCGGCGCCGGAGTCCCGTCGCGCGGTCCCGCATTCCAGCCGATGCCCCGGTCCAGCGTCGCCAATTGCGATTGCAGCGCGAGATGGACGAAGAATAGGATGATCGACCAGCCGAGGATGGTCAGTTCGGTGGTCATGCGCTTGCCCTCTTGTCTACATCACCCCGGCGGAGGTCGGGGCGCGCCATGCCTTCTACCAACGCGGGGCTTCGCAACGGGACCCCGGCCTTTGGGGATTGGGGCGATTTTTACCGTGCTTTTTATATCGTACGACGTCGAGCGGCTTTCCCATGGCCTTCGACTTCGCTCAGGCTGAACGGAGGAAAGCCCCTTTTCCCGCCATCCGCTCAGGCTGACCAGGGGGCGGCCCCATATCCCCACATCCGTTCAGGCTGAGCGAAGTCGAAGCCCACGCCCCTCACCCACGCCCCACCCTCACCCGCCAACGCTCCCGTTGCACCGCCCCCACAAACCTGCTTCCTTGGCGCGCATGAGATACCCGACCCTGCTGGCGGCCGTCGCGCTGCTCGCCCCCGCTCCGCTCGCCGCACAAGCCCTGACTCCGGCGGAAACCCAGAAGATCGATGCGCTGGTGACCAGGACGCTGGCCGATACCGGCGTCCCCTCCGCCTCGATCGCGGTGGTGCGCGGCGGCAAGATCGTGCTCGCCAAGGCTTATGGCAAGCAGTTCGAGGGGCAGCGCGGCCCTGCCGATCCGGCCCTCCCCTATCAGATCGCTTCTGTGTCCAAGCAGTTCACCGCGACCGCGATCCAGTTGCTGGCGGACGAAGGCAAGCTGTCGCTGGACGACACCGTCGCCCAATATATCCCCGGCATCAGCGGCGGCGACACAATCACCATCCGCCAGTTGCTCAGCCATACCTCGGGCCTGCGCGACTATTGGCCGCAGGATTACAGCTTCAAGGCGATGGCGACCCCGACCACGCCGCAGGGGATCGTCGACCGCTGGGCCAAGGCGCCGCTCGACTTCGCGCCCGGCACCCAGTGGCAATATTCCAACACCGGCTATGTCGTGGCGGGCCTGATCGTCGAGAAGGTATCGGGCCAGCCGCTGCTCGACTTCCTCCAGGCGCGCGTCTTCCGGCCGCTGGGCATCCGCGCGGTGGATCAGGACAAGGCGGTCGGGCCGGGCTTCCCCCAGGGCTATCTCCGCCATGCGCTGGGCCCCGTCCGGGTCGAGACGCCCGCGGCCCCCGGCTGGCTCTATGCGG
>Ga0308171_1004787_pt1 | contig 10802 bp, 7 predicted proteins | sample PhyGR1_FD_202135 | JGI IMG/M metagenome (GOLD analysis project Ga0308171, IMG submission 202135) | Phyllosphere microbial communities from UC Gill Tract Community Farm, Albany, California, United States - DLSLSG.R1 | ecosystem: Host-associated > Plants > Phyllosphere > Unclassified | place: USA... | reverse complement strand
GCATATGGCCGAACTTCGGCACCGGCGCGCCGATGCCTTCGTACAGATTGATCTGGCGCGGCGTGTTGTTGATGTGGTCATCGCCGCGGATCACCTCGGTGATGCCCATGTCCCAGTCATCCACCACCACCGCGAAGTTGTAGGTGGGGAAGCCATCCGGGCGGAAGATCACCATGTCATCCAGCTCGCTGTTGGCGATCTCGATGCGGCCCTTGATCAGGTCATCGAACACCACCGTGCCCTCCAGCGGATTCTTGAAGCGGATCACGCGGTTCGGGTCGTCCTTGTAGGCCAGGCCCAGATCACGCGCCGCACCGTTGTAGCGCGGCTTTTCCTGCTTGGCCATGGCGGCCTCGCGCATCGCGTCCAGTTCCTCGCGCGTCTCGTAGGCGTAGTAGGCCTTGCCCTCGGCGACCAGCTGCTCGGCCACGTCCAGGTAACGGGCCACGCGCTGGGTCTGGTAGATCGGGCCTTCGTCGTAGCCCAGGCCGAGCCAGTCCATCGCCTCCAGGATCGCGTCGATCGCGCCCTGGGTGCTGCGCTCGCGGTCGGTGTCTTCGATGCGCAGCACGAACTCGCCGCCACGGTGGCGGGCCTCCAGCCAGCAATACAGCGCAGTGCGGGCGCCACCGATGTGCAGGTAGCCGGTGGGACTGGGGGCGAAACGGGTGCGGCAGGTCATGGAGGGCTCAGGGCGGGAAGCGGAATCCCGGCAATTTTACCCCGCCCCGGCCGCAAACCGGGCACTCCCTGCCCGGCCCGGCCTGGACCGCCCGTTCCAGGCGGCCCAGGCGGTGGCCCTCAGGGGGTCAGCAACGGCTTGCGCGGCAGCTTTTCATCGCGCATCGCCGCGTTGTAGACGAACGAGGCCACGATCGCGGCGGCCTGCTTGAGGTCTTCCGGCTCGGCGTGGTCCCAGGTGTCCAGGTTGCTGTGGTGGACGTTGGTGAAGTAATCCAGCCGATCCTGGATGAACTGGAACCCGGGCAGGCCGACGCGATCGAACGCGATGTGGTCGGTGCTGCCGGTGTTGCGCGTGGCCACGGTGGTGGCGCCCACATCGTGGAACGGGGCCAGCCACGCTTCGAAGATCGGCACCGCGGCCAGGTTCTCCTGCGCGTAGATGCCGCGGAAGCGGCCCGAGCCGTTGTCCATGTTGAAGTACGCCGAGAACTTGTCGTAATCGCGCTGGCGCTGCAGGGCGCCGGTGGGTTCACGCATCGAGGCCGGCAACTTGAGCTGCGCCGGGTCGGTCGGCTCGGGGTAGCGCGCGAAGTGCTTGGACACGTAGTCCTGGGAGCCGATCAGCCCCTGCTCCTCGCCACTCCACAGCGCCACGCGGATGGTGCGCCTGGGCTTGGCACCCACCGCCTTGAGGATGCGCATGGCTTCCATCATCACCGCCACGCCGGCCGCGTTGTCGGCCGCGCCGGTGCCGGTATGCCAGGAATCCATGTGCGCGCCAAGCATCACGATCTCATCAGCCTTGCCGCTGCCGCGGATCTCGGCCAGCGTGTTGTAGCCGGGCTGGTCCTGCGCATCGGTGAAACGGGCCTCGACATTCACGCGCAACTTGACCGCCTGCTTCTGGTCGACCGCCCGCACCAGCTGGTTGTAGTGCTCGGCCATCATCGCCAGCTCGGGCACGCCGACCGGTTCACCGGCCTTGCGCGAGCCACCGCCACCGACACGGATGATGCCGTTGTCCCAGCCGCTGATGCTGATCGTGGCCAGCACGCCCTGCTCGGCGAAGAAGGCGTTGGTGGCGCGGGTCAGTTCCTGTTTCTCCAGGTATTCCTTGGCCTTCTTGGCACGGTCGGCCTTGGCATCGGCAACGTCCTTGGGCACGGCGAACACCTGCAGCTCGGCCAGGCCGGCGTCATCGTGGCGGTGCGAATCGGACCTGGTGGCCCGCTCGTAATCGCGCGCATCGTTGAGCAGCAGGATCCTGCCGGCGATCTTGCCCTTGTACTGATCCAGATCGGCGAGCTTCTTGATCTCGACCTTGATCACCTCACCCTCGACCGGGCCATGGGTACCCGGCGTCCAGGCCTTCGGCAGCGCATACAGCGGCGCCACGCGCGGGCTGAGCAGTTCCACGCTGGCGTTGCTGAACTCCCAGCCGCGACCGAACGCATCGAAGGCCTCGTCATGCACGTTGACCAGGCCCCACTCGTTGAACTTGCTGCGGGTCCAGGTGTTGGCCTCGCCCATCGCGGGGGAATTGGTCAGGCGCGGACCGATCTGCTCGGTCAGATGGCTGAAGGTCGCCATCACCTGCGACCGGTGGAAGGCTTCCTGGCGGATCCGGCTGACCATGTCCAGGTCCACCGTTTCTCTCGTCTGTGCATCGGCGACGCCGCTCAATGCCAATGCCACGCTCAACATGCCCCACTTGAACACGATTACCCCCGCCTTTCGGCCAGACCACGAACAATCCCCGAGTCTATCGAGCGTTGTCCCGGCGCCCCCGGGCCAAGAGTCATGGTCATTCCAACCAGCCGTACCAGAGCTGGCCACGGGAAGGCAGCACCAGCAGCCAGCGGCTGTGGTCCACCGAGGCGCTGGCGTAGACCGGGGCATGCACGGGCCAGTCCAGCGGCAGCCCGCGGATGCCGATCTCGCGCAGGGCCTGGGCGCCTTCGCGCCACGGACGGTAGGCGCCACACCACCGCGGCAAGGGCAGCCGCCCGCGCGCCTGCCGTGCCTGTTCCAGAAAGCGCAGCCCGTGCGTGGCGATCGCCTCGCAGGTGACCGGGGCCAGCCCGAAGCGGACCAGACCCGGCGCCCGCTGCGCGCCCGGCAACGCCATCAGCGGTGACGGCCATCCGGCGGCCCCGCCCTCCAGCAGCGTGGCTACCTCCAGCCGGGCGGGCAGCGCCCAGCGGACACGTTCGTGCAGACAACGACGCCAGCTCATGGTCACTCCTTACTTCAGGCTTGCGCCGAGTTCGTACCAGTCGACCCGGCGGGTCACCCACATCACCGCGGCCAGCACACCGAACAGCAGCAGCGAGCCCATCAGCAACGCGTTGTTCTCGGAGATCAGCAGCCCATACAGCGCGCCATACAGGGCGCTGAGCATCAGCGCGAAGCCCAGGCCGCGCTTCCAGCTTTTCAGCACACCGGCCAGGTACACGGTCTGGATGCCGATGCATGCCAGGGCCGAGAGCGCATACGCCTGCCAGAACGCGATGTGCTCGGAGAGGCTGAGCAGCAGCAGGAAGAAGATCGCCAACGCCAGGCCGACCATCAGGTACTGCAGCGGGTGGATGCGCAGCTGCTTGATCAGCTCGAACAGGATGAAGCCGACGAAGGTCAGCAGGATGAAGAGGATGCCGTACTTGCTGGCCCGATCGGCCTGGGTATACACATCGACCGGGTTGACCAGTTCCACGCTCACGGCTTCGGCATCGATATCCGGGCGGTTGCGCAGCTGGTGCTGGGCACGCGAGGCCAGCGAGGACACCGCCCACTGTGCATCGAAGCCCTGCGCGTCCACCTTGCGCTCGTTGGGCAGGAAACTGCCGCCGAACAGCGGATGCGGCCAGGGCGAGCGCAGCGCGATGCGGCTGTCATCGCCCACCGGCACCACCGACAGCGACCGGGTGCCATCCAGCACCAGCTCCAGCTCGACCTTGCTGCCCTTGAGCACGCCGCCACGCGCATCCGCCAGGCCCGGCAGGCCGACGTGCAGGCCGGTGCCGATGCCGCTCACGCCGCCGGCGTCGGGCAGCAGGCCCAGGGCGGTGCCATCCACGCGCAGGTTGGGCGAGCCGACCAGGCCACGCACGTCGGCGATGCCCACCGTCAGGAACGGCGTGCCATACACGCGGCCCGCCTTCACCGGGTAGTCGTCATCGGCGAACGCGGCGGTGACCCGGGCTTTCCAGCTGTACACCGGCACGCGGAACAGGCCGATGCGGCGCTCATCGGGCTGCATCACGCCGTCCACGGTCAGGCTGGCCGGCATCTGCAGCCACTGGCCCTGCTCGACCTGCATTTCCTTCTTCTTGTTGCCGGCGGCATCGACCACCTCGACCTCGCGGGTCTCGGTCCACGGCACCACGCGGATCGGGCCGGTCAGCGTCTGCGCACCGGCGCGGCTCTGGGCAACGCGCTGGTAGGCCTCGTCGCGGTAGGCCTCGCGTTCGCGGATCACGCCCTTGATCAGGCTCAGCGGAATCAGCAGCAACAGGATCAGCCCGCCGACAATGGCGAACCGCAACAGCATCTTCAGGGATTTCATGGCCCGTCCTCGGTTGGGAGGGGGCCAGCTTCGCGCGCGCCGGTGTGCGGGGTTTGTGCCGAGGTTGAAGTCTGTGTGAAGTCCGGCTGCGATCAGCGCCGCGGCGGCAGCGAGGGCAGACGCACTGGCAGCCACAGCACCGCCTGCGCGCCGCCGTCATCGCGGTTGACCAGGCGCACGCGGCCGCCGTGCAGGCGCGCCACTTCCTGCACGAACGACAGGCCGAGCCCGGAGCTGCGCTGGCCGGTACCGGGCCGGGCCAGCGAATAGAAGCGCTCGAACACGCGATCCAGCGCGTACTCGGGCACGCCACTGCCGCGGTCGGCCACGGTCAGCGCGATGCCCTCGCCTTCGGCACGCGCGCCCAGCGTGACGGTGCTGCCCGGCGGGGAGAAGGCCACGGCGTTCTCCAGCAGGTTGTTGAGCGCCTGGCGCAGCAGATAGCCATCGCCCTGCATGCTGTCGGCCCGTGCCTCCACTGCGATCACCACCCCGGCGGCCTGCGCACGTACCGCCACCGCGTCGGCGGCGGCCTGCAGCAGCGGTGCCAGCGCAAGCCGCTCATGCTTCTGCAGCCAGCCGTACTGTTCCACCTCGGCCAGCGCCAGCAGCTTGTCGATGGTTTCTGTGAGACGCTGGGCCTGGCCTTCGATGCTGCGCGCGAAGTGCGCGCGGTCGGCATCGGGCAACGGCTCCTGCAGCAGTTCCGCCGCGCCGCGGATCGCCGCCAGCGGGCTCTTCATCTCATGCGTCAACGACTGCACGTACTGCTCGACGTAGGCCTTGCCTTCCAGCTTGCGGCGCATGGTTTCCAGCGCCTGGCCCAGATCGCCGATCTCATCGCGGCGCGGCTTTGGCGGCGGCACCGGCGCACCGGCACTGACCGCCTTGGCGTACCGGTTGAGCCGGCTGACCCCGTGCATCAGCCACGCCGTCATCAGCAGGCCGACCAGCGCCGAGAGCCCGATCAACCACGCACCGCGCATCATGATCGCCCGCTGGCTGGCCGCGATGAAGGGTTCGATGCTGCGGTTGGGCTGGGCCAGGCTGAGCACGCCGATCAGCGTGCGCCCATCGGCGGGATCGAAGATCGGCGCGGCCACGTGCATGACCGAGTGGGTGTCGTCGCCGGGCGTTTCCGGGCTGGAGCGCGCGCCGTATTCGCCGCGCAGGGTGCGGTAGACATCGTTCCAGCGCGAGTTGTCGCGGCCGACATCGCGGCCGCTCGAGTCGTACACCACGATGCCCGCGGCATCGGTGATGGTGACCTGGTAATCCAGCGTGCGCTTGGGAAACCGCCACACCATCGCCTTGGGATCGCGCCGCTGCGCACGGGCCAGATCGGCAACGAAACGGCCCTCGCGGATCTGCCCGGCCTTGAGGTCGGCCGCGGCCATCTCCGCCAGCACGTTCGCCGCATCGACCAGGGTGGACTCCATCGCCTGGCGCACACCCGGCTTCACTTCGTTGACGAAGATGCGCATCACGAAGAACGCGGCGATGCCCACGATCAGGAAGAAGCCCAGGAACAGTTTCAGGCCCAGCCGCATGCCTAGACCTCCAGTGCGTAGCCCAGGCCACGGTGGGTGCGGATCGGGTCGGTCTCGGCGCCGGCGGCACGCAGCTTGGCGCGCAGGGTTTTGACATGGGTATCGACGGTGCGGTCGGCGCTGTCGGCGTCGCTGTCCCAGCCGCGGTCCATCAGCTGGGCGCGGCTGAGGATCGCACCGGGCCGCTGCAGCAGGGCCGCCATCAGGGCGTACTCGTAGCGGGTCAGGTCCAGCGGCTGCTCGCCGAAACGGATCCGGCTGCCCTCGCGGTCGATCGCGAAACGCCCGTGCTGCTGCCAGCCGCCGGTCTCGGCCACGGCGGCGGACCGGCGCAGGCGTGCGCGCACCCGCGCCACCAGCTCGCGCGGCGAGAACGGCTTGGCCATGTAGTCGTCCGCGCCCAGCTCCAGGCCGAGCACGCGGTCGAACTCGTCATTGCGGGCGGTCAGGAAGATCACCGGCACCTCGCTGAACGTCCGCAGCGTGCGGCAGACCTCGAAGCCACTCATGTCCGGCAGCCCGACGTCCAGCACCACCACGTCGAAGGCCTGCTGGCGCAGCTCGGCCAGCGCCTGCCCGCCCAGCAGGCAATGCCGCGCGCCGTAGCCTTCGCTGCGCAGCGCATACAGGACGGTGTCGGCAATGGCGGTCTCGTCCTCGACCACCAGGACGTTGTGCAGGGGGTGGCTCATGCGCGCAGCATAGCCGCTGGGCCCGCCGCCCCGTACACTGCGCCGATGAATTACCGCCACGCCTTCCATGCCGGCAACCATGCCGATGTGCTCAAGCACATCGTGCAGCTTGCCCTGCTCGACACCTTCAAGCGCAAGGACAGCCCGTTCTTCGTGCTGGACACCCACGGCGGTGCCGGCCGCTACCTGCTGGCCAGCGAGGAAAGCCGCAAGACGCTGGAGGCCGAAGACGGCGTGATGCGCCTGATGGCCCAGCCGCAGCTGCCCGCGGTGGTCGAGCGCTACCTTAAAGCCGTCCAGGCCGACAACCCGGTCGGGGCGATGATCAGCTACCCCGGCTCGCCGCTGCTGACCGCCCAGACCCTGCGCGAGCAGGACCGCATGGCCGTCTGCGAAGTGCAGGACGCCGAGGCCGCCGCGCTGAAGGCGCTGTTCGCCCATGACAGCCGGGTCGGGGTGTACCACGCCGATGGCTATGCGCAGAACAAGAAGCTGCTGCCGCCCAAGGCCAACGGCGTGAAGATCGGCCGCGGGCTGGTCCTGATCGATCCGCCCTACGAGGGGCAGGATGCCGAGTACCAGGCGATCCTGGCCTCGGTGACCGAGATCCTGGGCCGCTGGCCGCAGGCCAGCTTTGCGATCTGGTTCCCGATCAAGCAGCGCCGGACCATCCTGCACTTCCTGCGCAAGGCCTGTGCCCTGCCGGTGAAATCCGTGCTGACCGCCGAGCTGCTGATCCGGCCGGACGACTCCCCGCTGCGGCTCAATGGCAGCGGCATGCTGCTGCTGAACCCGCCGTGGCAGTTCGACCAGGTCCTGGCCCCGGCCATGCCGGCCTTGAAGCAGCACCTGGGCGAAGCCGGCGCGTCGACCCGGCTGCAGTGGCTGAAGCAGGCCGAGTGAGCCGCTGACCGCACGGCCCCCGCGCGGGGCCGTTCCGGCGTGAGTGTTCTGTTCACGGAACGCTGCCCCGGGGATGCGAGAATCCGAAGACCACCAAGGAACTACCGGTATGGCTACCCGTAACCGCATGCCGCCCTGGCACGAAATCTTCAAAGCGCCCAGCGGCCACGAGCTGCTGATCCGCCCCATCCGTCCCGAAGATGGCGCGCCGCTGCACGCGGCCTTCAGCCTGTTCGGGCCGGAAGAAATCCGCGACCGCTTCCTGCAGTCGGTGACCGAGCTGTCGCCGGAAACCACGCAGCGCCTGACCCACCCCAATCCCAAGAGCGAGATCACCCTGGTCGCGGCCGAATCCCTGCCGGCCGGTGAGGCCGTGGTGGGTGCGGTGGCGCGGGCCTCGATCATCCCCGGCACCCGCGAGGCCGAGTACGCCATCCTGGTCAGCCGCTTCCTGGTCGGCCAGGGCCTGGGCCGCCAGCTGATGCGCAAGCTGGTGAAGTGGGCGCGCGGCAAGTACCTGGACCGCCTGTACGGCGATGTGGCCGAGGCCAACGAACCGATGAAGCAGCTGGCCGCCTCGCTGGGCTTCCAGCCCGTGCCGCACCCCAACGGTACCGCCGGGCTGGTGCGCATGGTGCTTGAACTGGACAGCTGACCGGAGCGCCGGCCGCCGGCCGGCATCGCCACCCGGCGCAGCATCGGATGACGCGGCCGCGACAGGTCGGTCTGCTAAAATCGACGGTTCATGTCACGTCCTTCCTATCCCGCTCCGCCGCTGCCCCGTCCGGGCCAGCTCCGCGCCTGGTGGCGCGCTCCCGCTTCGGCCACCGCGCTGGCGTGGTACATCGCGCGCGCCGCGCAATCGCATGACGGGCCGTTGCTGGTGGTCGCCCGCGACAACCACGGCGCGAACCAGATCGAAACGGATCTGCACACCCTGCTGGGCAGTGCCGGCGATGTTCCGATCGTAGCGTTCCCGGATTGGGAAACGCTGCCCTACGACGCCTTCAGCCCGCACCCGGACATCATTTCCCAGCGCCTGGCGGCGCTGCACGCCCTGCCCTCGCTCAAGCGCGGCATCGTGGTGGTGCCGGTGCAGACGCTGCTGCAGCAACTGGCACCGCTGAAGTACGTCATCGGCGGCAGCTTCGATCTGCAGGTCGGCCAGCGGCTGGATCTGGATGCCGAAAAGCGCCGCCTGGAGAGCGCCGGCTACCGCAACGTGCCGCAGGTGATGGACCCGGGCGATTTCGCCGTGCGCGGTGGCCTGCTCGATGTCTACCCGATGGGTGCCGAGGCGCCGCTGCGGGTGGAGCTGCTGGACGAGGACATCGATTCGATCCGCGCCTTCGATCCGGAATCCCAGCGCTCGCTGGACAAGGTCGAGGCAGTGCACATGCTGCCCGGCCGCGAAGTGCCGCTGGACGACCTCAGCGTGTCGCGGGTGCTCGACACCCTGCGCGAGCGCTTCGATGTGGATACCCGGCGCAGCGCGCTGTACCAGGACCTGAAGGCAGGCATCGCACCGGCCGGCATCGAGTATTACCTGCCGCTGTTCTTCGACCAGACCGCTACGCTGCTGGATTACCTGCAGCCCAACGCGCTGCCGGTGCTGGCGCCGGGTGCGTTCGAGGCGGCGGCCGCCTTCTGGGCACAGACCCAGAACCGGTTCGAGCAGCGCCGCCATGATGTCGAGCGGCCGCTGCTGGCGCCCGAAGAGCTGTATCTCACGCCCGAGCAGCTGCGCGCCACGCTCAATACGCTGGCCCGGGTCGAAGTCTGGGCCCCGGATCACGACCGCATCGCCGATGCGCAGCCACTGGGTGACCAGCCGTTGCCGCCGCTGCCGGTCGCCGCGCGCGATGCGCCGGCCGGCGAGGCCCTGAAATCCTTCATCGGCCACTATCCGGGCCGCGTGCTGATCGCCGCCGATTCGCCGGGCCGCCGCGAGGCGTTGCTGGAAGTCCTGCTCGCCGCCGAGCTGACGCCGCCGGTGGTCGCCGACCTGCCCGGCTTCCTGGCCGATGACAGCGTGCGCTTCGGCATCACCGTGGCGCCACTGGAAGACGGCTTCGCGCTGGAAAGCCCGCCGATCGCGGTGCTGACCGAGCGCCAGCTGTTCCCGGAACGTGCCGGCCAGCAGCGCCGCAGCCGCCGTGTCGGCCGCGAGCCGGAAGCGATCATCCGCGACCTGGGCGAGCTGACCGAAGGCGCGCCGATCGTCCATGAAGACCATGGCGTGGGCCGCTACCGCGGGCTGATCGTGCTCGATGCCGGCGGCATGCCGGGCGAGTTCCTTGAAATCGAATACGCCAAGGGCGACCGGTTGTATGTGCCGGTGGCCCAGCTGCACCTGATCAGCCGGTACTCCGGTGCCTCGGCCGAGACCGCGCCGTTGCATTCGCTGGGCGGCGAGCAATGGACCAAGGCCAAGCGCAAGGCGGCCGAAAAGGTCCGCGATGTCGCCGCCGAACTGCTGGAAATCCAGGCGCGTCGCCGCGCGCGTGCGGGCCTGGCGCTGCATGTGGACCGTGCGATGTACGAGCCGTTCGCGGCCGGGTTCCCGTTCGAGGAAACCCCCGACCAGCTCGCCGCCATCGATGCCACGCTGCGCGATCTGGCCAGCAGCCAGCCGATGGACCGCGTGGTCTGCGGCGATGTCGGCTTCGGCAAGACCGAAGTGGCCGTGCGCGCCGCGTTCGCCGCGGCCAGTGCCGGCAAGCAGGTCGCCGTGCTGGTGCCGACCACGCTGCTGGCCGAACAGCATTACCGCAACTTCCGCGACCGCTTCGCCGATTGGCCGCTCAAGGTGGAGGTGCTCTCGCGCTTCAAATCCACCAAGGAGATCAAGGCCGAACTGGAGAAGGTCGCCGCCGGCACCATCGACGTGATCGTCGGTACGCACCGGCTGTTGCAGCCGGACGTGAAGTTCAAGGACCTCGGCCTGGTGATCGTCGATGAAGAGCAGCGCTTCGGCGTGCGCCAGAAGGAAGCGCTGAAGGCGATGCGCGCCAACGTGCATCTGCTCACGCTGACCGCCACGCCGATCCCGCGCACGCTCAACATGGCCATGGCCGGGCTGCGCGATCTGTCGATCATCGCCACGCCGCCGCCGAACCGGCTGGCGGTCAAGACCTTCATCACCGCCTGGGACAACGCGCTGCTGCGCGAAGCCTTCCAGCGCGAACTGGCCCGTGGCGGCCAGCTGTATTTCCTGCACAACGATGTGGAGAGCATCGGCCGCATGCAGCGCGAGCTGGCCGAGCTGGTGCCCGAAGCACGCATCGGCATCGCGCACGGGCAGATGCCCGAGCGCGAGCTGGAGCGGGTGATGCTGGACTTCCAGAAGCAGCGCTTCAACGTGCTGCTGTCGACCACGATCATCGAATCGGGCATCGACATCCCCAA
>Ga0308171_1004783_pt1 | contig 10807 bp, 6 predicted proteins | sample PhyGR1_FD_202135 | JGI IMG/M metagenome (GOLD analysis project Ga0308171, IMG submission 202135) | Phyllosphere microbial communities from UC Gill Tract Community Farm, Albany, California, United States - DLSLSG.R1 | ecosystem: Host-associated > Plants > Phyllosphere > Unclassified | place: USA... | reverse complement strand
AAATCCGTGATGTCATCGGTAAAGGCGGCGCGACTATCCGTGCGATCTGCGAAGAGACCAAGGCTTCGATCGACATCGAAGACGATGGCTCGATCAAGATCTTCGGCGAAACCAAGGAAGCGGCTGAAGCAGCACGTCAGCGCGTACTGGGCATCACCGCAGAAGCCGAGATCGGCAAGATCTACGTGGGTAAGGTTGAACGCATCGTCGACTTCGGTGCATTCGTCAACATCCTGCCGGGCAAGGACGGTCTGGTTCACATCTCCATGCTGAGCGACGCTCGCGTTGAGAAAGTGACCGACATCCTGAAAGAAGGCCAGGAAGTGGAAGTGCTGGTGCTGGACGTGGATAACCGCGGCCGTATCAAGCTGTCCATCAAGGACGTAGCAGCAGCCAAGGCTTCGGGCGTTTAATCGCCCCAAGCGTTCAGCTGAAAAAGAGGACTCTTCGGAGTCCTTTTTTTATGCCTGGGGGAAAATGTCGGGAAATCAGCCGCTTAGCAAAATCCAAAAGCCGCAACTTGCATGCAGAGGCGGGGGCTTTCATGCAAGATGCACGATTCCGAAAATTAGCTGTTTTCTTAACCCATTGTTTTATAAGGATTTAATTGCCGTTCACGACTTGGCACACTGCCTGCAATATCCCTGTTAACGCTGCAGCATCAAGGTTTACGCACTGCAGATTTTTAATAAAACAGGAGTTACTCGTATGAAGAAGTTCGCTCTCGCTACTGCTACCGCTCTGACCCTGGCCATGGGTGCTAACGTTGCCTTTGCTCAGACTTCCCAAGCGCCAATGACCCTTGCAGCTGGTGAAGCTACCAAGGCCAAGGAAGCTACTTCTGACACTTGGATCACCACCAAAGTTAAAGCCGACCTGTTGACCGAAAAAGGCATTCCAGGTTCTGACATTAAGGTTGAAACCAACAAAGGCGTGGTTTCCCTCTCTTCGGATGTAGCTATCTCGGACGCGCAAAAAGAGACTGCCGTAGCTATCACCAAGAAAATCAAAGGTGTAACTGCCGTATCGGCTGATGGCCTGCTGGCTGGCGGCGCGACCAAGGCTGACAACGTCGACAAAACCAAAAGCGCAGCTGCAGGTGCCAAAGAGTCCACTTCGGACACTTGGATCACCACCAAAGTAAAAGCTGACCTGGTTACTGAGAAAGGCATTCCTGGTACCGATATCAAAGTCGAAACCAACAAAGGCGTAGTGTCCCTGTCTTCGACCGCTCCGGTCACTGAAGCTCAGAAAACTACCGCGGTGAACATCACCAAGAAAATCAAAGGCGTTAAAGCTGTATCGGCCGATGGCCTGAAAGCAGAGTAACGCACCCGTTTCGTCTGGACTGGACGGCGGCGGCTTAGGGTGAGTTAGATATCCACCTGATGCACCTCTGGAGTTCATGCGACCGACCACACGGATGTGGTCATTACAGGCCCCGGCACTTGTGTTGGGGCCTGTTCTATTGTGGGTCGGATACATTTTGTAGGTTTATGAAGATCAAATGTGGGAGCGGGCTTGCTCGCGAATACAGCGTTTCAGTCGACAATATTGTGACTGACACTCCGTATTCGCGAGCAAGCCCGCTCTCACTTTCAGATGTGTATGGGGGCCGGTTTACTCGGCATCCAGATGCATCGGTGTCACCACCCGCCCATCCTTCTCTGCCTGCCCCAGGTTGGCATCGATGAAGTACACCCGGTCATCCTCCAACTGTCCTTTATCCACCAGGTAGTCCTTGATGGTGCTGGCACGGTCCTGGCCGAGTTGGCGCAGCAGCACGTCACTGCTACTCCAGAACTTGATCACGCCGTCACGAAGCTTCGTGCTACGGTCATCGCTGCTCAGGTCTTTCCATTCGGCCGGTGGTTGTTGTTTCAGGCGAGTGCGGTAGATGCCTTCCAGCAATGGCGCTTTTTCCTTCTCGGGGACGACAAGCAACGATGCCTGGGCCGGCACCTTGTCTCCACGCCGCTGAAGAATCTTGTAGTAGTTGTACTGGTATTCACGCTCCAGTCGTTGGGCCGCCAGGATTGGTCCATCGCTGCTGGCCGCCGCTGTGCCTTCGATCTCCAGGCGCAGGGTAGGGCGTTCTTTCAGTGCTTTGGCCAACGTGTTCAGGGCGCCTTCAGCATCCTTGTTCAGTTCGCTGGAGCCAGCGGCGAACGATACGTTGCCAAGGTCTTCCGAGCCGCCGCCCGTCACCAGGCCACCAATAAACTTGAACGGCGCCGTCGCTGCACGCACCACCAGGTTGCGCAGGGTCTGCCAGACAATTGGCATCACGCTGAACTGCGGGTTATTCAGGTCACCCGTCACCGGCAGTTCGATCGAGATTTTGCCGTCAGTGTCCTTGAGCAACGCGATTGCCAGGCGAATCGGCAAGTCCACGGCATCGGCGCTGTCGACTTTTTCACCCAGTTGCAATTGTTCGACCACCACTTTGTTCTCGGCCTTCAGTTGGCCTTTGGTGATCACGTAGTGCAGGTCGAGGTTCAGTCGACCCTTGCGGATACGGAAACCGGCGAACTTGCCGGAGTAGGGCGTCAAGGTGGTCAGCTCTACGCGTTTAAAGCTTGTTGCGATATCCAGCGACGCCATCGGGTCGAATGGGTTCACACTGCCCTTGATGGTCACCGGCGCATAACGGTCAACCTTGCCTTTGATATCGACGCTGGCCGGTTTGGCCTGGCGACTGTCGATGGTGCCGATCTGCCCGTTGAGCTGTTGAATCGCCGTCGCGAAGTTAGGCGTAAGGCTGAAGTCGGCAAAGTTGGCCGAACCGTCGTTGATCGCAATCTGACCGATACGAATGCCCAACGGCTTTTCCTTGCTGGCGGCCTTGGGCGTTTTGTCGGCGGGTTGTGGAATCAACAGGTCATCAACGTTGGTGGTGCGGTCATCGTTGATCATGAAACGTGCATAGGGCTGCAGCAGGTTGACCTTGTCGATCGACAGGCTGTCGCCGTGCTGATAGTTCACGCCTTCGAGCACCAGGCGTTGCCATTTGAGGAAGTCGCGGGTCTTGAGGGTATCCAGGGTGTGCAACTGGTCAACCTGTGCCCGGCCCGTAACCTGGAGCTTCAAGGGATCAGTGCTTTTCAGGTTCACATCGAGATTGCTGCCGAGCATGCCGCTACGCAGTTCCAGGCGGATGAACGGGCTGATATAGGACTGGGCGACCCGCAGGTCGATGTCCTGGGTATTCACTTTCAACTTGGCGCTGACCGGGTTGAGGTTGACCTCGCCGGTCGCCTGAACCTTGCCCTGCTTGCCCAGGCCCGTGTCGACTTTCAACGTGAATGGGCTCTGGTTGAGGCTATCGAAGTTCTGCACATCGACGTTCAGCGGGCCGACTTCCAACGCGACCGCCGGCTTGGCCTGACGGTCAGCCAGGTGCACCTGATAGTTGCGCAGTTGCACGTCCTTGAGCAGCACTTGCCAAGGCTTGCCTGGCGCGACGGGTTCAGCTTTTGGCGAGCCGGCGGTGGCGGGTGCATTTTTGGGCTCGGACGCCGAGTCCGGTTTGCTGGGTTGGCTGGCGAACAGTTTCTGCCAGTCCAATTGCCCATCCGCTTCGAGCGCGGCCCAGGTTTCCAGTTTGTTGCTGCGGATCTTGCCAACGATAACTTGCTGTTTGGCGAGGTCTACCGTCGTTTCGCTGATGTCCAGGCGCTCCAGGCGCACCAAGGGGCGGCCGTCAGGCGCCTTGATGGCAAACGGCGCGATGCTGGCGGCGGTGTTGGTGAGGTTCAGTTCGGTCTCTTTGGCCAGGCTGAACTTGTACGCGGTGCTGAAGTTGAGCACGCCGTCTTCCAGTACCAAGGGCAGTGCGTCGCGTACGTAGGGCCACCAGGCTTTCATCTTGCCATCGGTGACTTTCAATGTGCCCTCGGAAGTCATCGGCACCAGGCTGAAATTACCTTTCCAGTCGATCTGCCCGCCTTCAGGCCCGGCTGCCACCAACGTCATATCGGCGTTGTCTTCAGGCAGGGTACTGAGGTTCTTCAGCTCGAAGTCGAGCTTGTCGTAGAGGAATTCGATGGGCTCGCTGGGGCGCAAGTCTTCAAAATGCACATAGCCGCCGGCCAGCTTGATGCTGTCTATGCGCAGCGGAAACGGCTTGGCATTCGGATCGGTCGGGGTCGGCTCGCTGGGCGGCAATTTGAACAACTGCGCGAGGTTCAATTGGCCGGACTTGTCGAAGAGCAGCTCGGTCTTGGGTTTGTCCAGTTGTATATCTGCCAGGTGCAGGGCGCGGGTCCAGAGGCTGTCGATCTGCAGGTTGGCGTAGAGGCGTTCGAATCCCAGCTGTTCCTTGCCTGGGTCACCGATTTTCAACCCCCATGCTGTCACTTCCAGGCTGAACGGATTGAGCTCGATCCGCTCGATCCGCGCCGGCACCGTGGCGTAATTGGCCAGTTGCTGGTTGGCAATGCGCAGCGCGACACCAGGGAGAATCAGGAAGCCCAGCAAGCTGTACAGGGCGAGTGCGGTCAACAAGGCGCCAGCGGCGCGAATCAATCCTTTGGGCATGGGGCGGCGCCATCTATGTCAATCAGGAGTGCCTTGGAGTATGGCACGGGTTTTCGGTTCCGAAGAACGGGTCCTTTGGGAAACGTCTTACAGCTGCAGTATCAAGGTTTTCAGCGGTGGTTGTTGATCCTGCGAGGGAAAGTCCGCACCTGGCGTCATGACTTTCCAGTCACGTACGGGACGTCCGGCCTTTTCTGCGCAACGCAACACGTGTTCACGCCAGTCTTCCATGCTGACTTTTGCCAGGTTGTTGCAGCAGATCAGCACACCGTTATCAGCTGTTGCCAGCAGCGCGGGCTTGAGCAGGCTCTGGTAGTCGCGCAGCAGGTCGACGGTGCCGAACGCGCTCTTGGCCCAGGCTGGCGGGTCGAGCAGCACCAGATCGTATTGACGTTGCTCCAGGCGCGGATAACTGGGCAGCTTTTGCCCGCGGCGCTGGGTGATCGGCAGGCCGGCCAGTTGGCGAATTGCCGGGAAGTAGTCGGACTGTACGAATTCCATGGTCGGCAACTGCGGGTTCAGCAAGCCGTTTTCACGACCGACCGCCAGGTTGCCCTCGGCAAAGTCCAGGTTGCACACCTCACGCGCACCCCCGGCGGCCGCGCTCAGGCCTACGCCGCAGGTATAGGCGAACAGGTTCAGCACACTTTTGCCGGCACTGTGGGCCTTGACCCAGCCACGGGTGTTACGCAAATCAAGGAACAGCAGTGGGTCTTGCCCGGCATGGCGCCCGCGCACGCGGTAATTGAGGCCCCACTCGTGGCCTACCAGGTCTTCCAGTGCAGCGGGCTCGGCACGATAAACCGTGTCGTCGCGGTCAATGCGCGAGTTGCCACGGGAACGGTCGTTGTAGACCAGCAACAACTCCAGGCCCAAGCACTGGTTGACCTGTTGATGCAGGTCCAGCAGTTCTGCGGTTTCCAGGGGGTGGTGGAAGCTCTGGACCAGTAATTGCGGGCCGTAGCGGTCGACGGTCAGGCCGCCGGCGCCTTCCTGGCTGCCATGGAACAGGCGGTAGCAGTCGCTGCCTTGGGCGTGCAGCTCATTGATCAGGTCTTGGCGATGATCGAGGGCGGCGCGCAGCGCCTGATGCAGAGGAGACATGGAGCGCGCCTTGCTGGGGAAATGAGGGCGCGAAGTTTAACAGCTATGCGCCGTCGCCTACATCAACCCCATCCGCCGATGGGCCCGTTGCACTGAACCGTTGCGCATCGCCCAGCGCAGCATCGGGGCACTGCGCCTGACCCCGGCACGGATCATCTGGCGTTGCAGTGGGTGCTGGTGCTGGTCGAGCATGGTGCTGGCCCAATCCGGCAGCAGATCGATCCCGGCCTGCATCATCAGGCTGCCAAAGGGTTTGGCCAGCAGGCTGGGGGAGGGTGCATTCAAAAGCAACCGCAGCACTTCTCGGCTGCGCTCGTCGCACAGTAATTGCGGGCGGATACGTGCCAGATAATCCGAAACTTCCTGCCGAGAGCGCGGAACATGCCGCGCGCCCAACTGTTCGGCAACCAGGGCAATTTCACTGTAGTAACGGTCTTGGTCCCGACCTGAAAGACGCGGGTTGCGATAGCGCAGGTGAGCAGCGAGAAAATTACTGACCTCCGCCACATGCACCCAGGTCAGCAATTCCGGGTCGCTGGCCGCATAAGGCCGACCATCCGGAGCATGGCCGACCACCTGTAGGTGAATGGTGCGGACTTTTTCGATCAGCCATTCAGCGTCTTTGCGCGAACCAAAAGTCGTACCCGAGATGAATTGCGAGGTACGCCGCAAGCGCCCGAGCATGTCCTGACGAAAGTTCGAGTGGTCCCACACGCCCGCCAGGGCCAATGGATGCAAGGCTTGCAGCATCAAGGCGCTGATGCCGCCGATGAGCATGCTGCTGAAGTCGCCATGGACCTGCCAACTCACCGAATCGGGCCCGAACAGGCCGGGGTCGCCCTTGGGGTTTTCCAGGTCCAGTTGGCCCAGCGACAGGCCGGTAAGGCTCATCAACTGGGTTTCGATGCGGCTGCGGATAAATTCCATGGCGACTCAGGTTTTCCTATCGGTTCAAGCGTTTGTCGATCAAGCCCTCTACGACACTAGGATCGGCGAGGGTCGAGGTATCACCCAGGCTGTCGAGTTCGTTGCAGGCGATCTTGCGCAAAATCCTGCGCATGATCTTGCCGGAGCGGGTTTTCGGCAAGGCCGGGGCCCATTGGATCAGTTCCGGCTTGGCAAAGCTGCCGATTTCCTTACTGACCAACTCCAGCAGGTGCCTTTTCAACGCATCGTCGGGTTCCACCCCATTCATGGGGGTCACAAAGGCATAGATGCCCTGGCCTTTGACGTCATGGGGGTAGCCCACCACAGCGGCCTCTGCCACCAGGTCATGCAGCACCAGGGCGCTTTCCACTTCGGCGGTGCCGATACGGTGGCCGGACACGTTGATCACATCGTCGATGCGCCCGGTGATCCAGTAGTCGCCGTCTTCATCACGCCGTGCGCCGTCACCGGTGAAGTAGTAGCCGGGGTAGGGCTTGAAATAGGTGTCGATCATGCGCTGAGGGTCACCATACACACTGCGGATCTGCCCTGGCCAGCTCGCTTTGATCGCCAGCACGCCACTGCCGGCGCCGCTGAATTCTTTACCCTGTTCGTCCAGCAATACGGGCTGTACGCCAAACATTGGCTGAGTCGCGCAGCCGGGCTTGATACGCTGCGCGCTGACCAAGGGGCTGAGCATGATGCCGCCGGTCTCGGTCTGCCACCAGGTATCCACAATCGGGCAGCGCTGTTCGCCGACGGCGTTGAAGTACCAGTCCCAGGCTTCCGGGTTGATCGGTTCGCCGACGCTGCCCAATAGGCGCAGGCTGGCGCGGGACGTGCTTTCCAACGGCGCGTGGCCTTCACGCATCAACGCCCGCAAGGCGGTGGGCGCGGTGTAGAAAATATTGACCTTGTGCTTGTCGATCACCTGCCAGAAGCGTGAGCTGTCCGGGTAGCTCGGTACGCCTTCGAACATCAGTGAGGTTGCGCCATTGGCCAGCGGGCCGTACACGATGTAACTGTGGCCGGTGACCCAGCCCACGTCGGCAGTGCACCAGAACACTTCGCCATCGCGGTAGTCGAGCACGTATTTGAAGGTCATCGCGGCTTGCAGCAGGTAGCCGCCGGTGGTGTGCAGCACGCCTTTGGGTTTGCCGGTGCTGCCGGAGGTGTAGAGGATGAACAACGGGTCTTCGGCATCCATGGGCTCGGGCGGGCAGTTGTCGCTTGCCGCATCCAGGGCCTGTTGATACTTGAGGTCGCGGCCTTCGCTCCAGTTGATGGTCGCTCCGGTACGCTCCACCACCAGCACCGTGCTCACGTTCGGGCAACTGGCCAGGGCTTTGTCGACGTTCTGCTTAAGTGCCACCGGCTTGCCGCCGCGCACGCCTTCATCAGCGGTGATCACGGTGCGGCAGTCGGCGTCTTGAATACGGTCGCGCAGGGCGTCCGGCGAGAAGCCACCAAATACCACGGAATGCACCGCGCCAATCCGCGTACAGGCGAGCATGGCGTAGGCGGCTTCGGGGATCATCGGCATGTAGATGCACACCCGGTCGCCTTTCTTTACGCCACGGCTTTTCAGCACATTGGCCAGGCGGCTGACGTTCTGGTGCAGTTGGCGGTAGGTGATTTTGCAAGACTTTGCAGGATCATCGCCCTCCCAGATGAAGGCGGGCTGCTCGGCGCGTTGCGCCAGGTGGCGGTCGATGCAGTTGTAGCTGACGTTCAGTTGGCCGCCGGCAAACCAATGGGCGGCGCCGGTGTTGATGTCTGAGCGTTGAACGGTGTGCCACGGGGTTATCCAGTCGAGAAAGCCTTTGGCCTGTTCGGCCCAGAAGGTATCCGGCTGTTCGATGGATTGGCGATAGAGGCGCTTATAGTCCTCTTGACTGAGTTGCGCAGCCCGACGGACGGCATCGGCGGTGGGGAACGTGCTGATATCGAACATGAGCAATCCTTATTCTTGTTTTCGCGACAAGTCATAAAGATGCACCCTGCACGGTGAGGGTTCAAGGCCAACGTCCAAACGGATGTTGGCCTTGCGATACCTGGATCAGCCGCGGTGACGACCGCGGAAGTAGTTGATCAGGCCCTGGGTCGAAGCATCCTCGGCCGAGGTTTCTTCGGCGCCGGTCAGGCGGTTGTAGACGCCCTTGCCCAGCTCTTTACCCAGTTCCACACCCCATTGGTCGAACGCGTTGATACCCCAGATCACGCTCTGCACGAACACTTTGTGCTCATACATCGCGACCAGCGCACCCAAGCGACGCGGGCTGATGCGCTCAACCACAATGGTGTTGCTCGGGCGGTTGCCCGGAATCACCTTGTGCGGTGCCAGCTTCTGCACGTCTTCTTCCGGGATGCCCTTGTCACGCAGCTCGGCTTCGGCTTCGGCGCGGGTCTTGCCGAGCATCAATGCCTGGCTCTGGGACAGGCAGTTGGCGTAGAGCCACTGATGGTGGTCGGACACCGGGTTGAAGCTGACGATCGGCACGATGAAGTCGGCCGGGATCAGTTGGGTCCCCTGGTGCAGCAACTGGTGATAGGCGTGCTGACCGTTGCAACCCACGCCACCCCAGATCACTGGACCGGTATCGGTCCCCACTGGGGTGCCATCCTGGCGCACGCTCTTACCGTTGGATTCCATGTCCAGCTGTTGCAAGTGTTTGGTAATGTTACGCAGGTAGTGGTCGTACGGCAGGATCGCATGGCTCTGCGCGCCCCAGAAGTTGCCGTACCACACACCCAGCAGGCCCAGCAGCACCGGCATGTTGTAGGCACCGGACAGCAGTTCCTTGAAGTTGGACATGCCGATCGCCAGGGCGATTGGCAAGCCGATGGCCGACCACAGCGAGTACCGTCCGCCAACCCAGTCCCACATCGGGAAGATGTTTTCTTCACGGATACCAAAGGCCACCGCCGCCGCGTTATTGCTCGATACGGCGATGAAGTGGCGGTACAGCTCGGCTTCCGAGCCACCCTGGGCCAGGTACCAGGCGCGAGCGGCCTGGGCGTTTTTCAGGGTTTCCAGGGTGTTGAAGGATTTCGACGAAACGATGAACAGCGTGGTCTCGGCGCGCAGCTTCATGGTCAGCTCATGGAACTCGCTGCCGTCAATGTTCGCCAGGTAATGGCAGCGCACGCCTTTGTGGGCGTAGGACAACAGCGCTTCGGAGACCAGCTCCGGACCGAGGAACGAGCCACCGATACCGATGTTCACCACGTCGGTGATCGGCTTCTCGGTGTAGCCGCGCCACAGGCCGTCGTGGATGCGGCCGACCAGGTCAGTGATCTGGTTCAGCACCTTGTGCACGTCCGGCATGATGTTCACGCCGTTCACCGACAGCTTGTCGCCCACCGGGCGGCGCAGGGCGGTGTGCAGGGCCGGGCGGCCTTCGGAGGAGTTGACCGGCTCACCGGCATACAGCGAGTTGATCGCGTCTTTGAGGCCGACTTCTTCGGCGAGGCCCACGAGCAGGTCGCGGGTTTCGCTGGTGATCAGGTTTTTCGAGTAATCGAGGAAAAGTCCGCAGCTGCTCAGGGTGAACTGGGAAAAACGCTGTGGATCGGCATTGAACGCTTCGCGCATGCTGAAATCCTGCATGCAATGGGTTCCGGACAGCGCTAACCATAGCGCCGGGCGATTACATTAAACCTAGCGTGTCGATATGTCTTGGCTTTGTCTGCGCTCAGGCCGGTACTTTTTTATACCGGCACTTTTTATTTACGCAACGAGGAGGGCAATTTGGAGCGGGTCAGTCGAGGGTCAGGTGCAGATTGTCGATGAGTCGGGTGGCGCCCAGATAAGCGGCTACCAGTATCACGATATCCCGGTCCTCGGCCGTGGCCGGGCGCAAATGCACGCCCTGGCGCACTTCGAGGTAGTCCAGGCGCAGCCCGGCGGCTTCGATCTGCTGGACCTGTTCGGCACGCAGCTTGGCAAAGTCGTGGTCACCGGCTTTGATCGCTGCACCGATCTGGCTGAGGCAGCGGTACAGCACCGGCGCGATGGCCCGTTGTTCGTCGGAGAGGTAGCCGTTGCGCGACGATAGCGCGAGGCCGTCGTCGGCGCGTACGGTGGGCTCGCCAATGATTTGGATCGGCATGTTCAGGTCATGGACCATGGCGCGGATCACCGCCAGTTGCTGGTAATCCTTCTGGCCAAATACCGCCATGTCCGGCTGGACCATATTGAACAGCTTGCTGACCACCGTCGCCACGCCTTCGAAGT
>Ga0308171_1004782_pt1 | contig 10808 bp, 11 predicted proteins | sample PhyGR1_FD_202135 | JGI IMG/M metagenome (GOLD analysis project Ga0308171, IMG submission 202135) | Phyllosphere microbial communities from UC Gill Tract Community Farm, Albany, California, United States - DLSLSG.R1 | ecosystem: Host-associated > Plants > Phyllosphere > Unclassified | place: USA... | reverse complement strand
GGGCGTGTCCTCGTCTATGTGGTGAAGGATGAACGCGCCAAGCATGATGCGCTCGCGGGTTTCGGCCTTGCGACGTTCGACAGAGACGCGGGCCTCAAGCGCCTTTCGCCGCTCGCGCAGCTTGCGCTCGTCCTCGCGCATTTTCTCAAGGCGCTCTTCAACGGGTGTCCGTGCCATGCGGTCCTCCTTGTCAGTTCGCTATAGCAAGAGGATCGCAACAAGGCTACCTTAGCGAAGATAAGGGCACGCTTATACATTGCTTCGCAATGTGCGTGGTCCTCGTGGGGGCGTTGCCCCCGCCGGACGGCTTCCCCCTTAAGTGCAGGAAGTAAGAAGGCGCGCGGCCCGTGGCGATCTATCATTGCTCCGTCAAAGTCATCTCGCGGGCCAGCGGGCGCAGCGCGGTCGCCGCCGCCGCTTATCGGTCGGGCGAGCGGCTGACCGACGAGCGCCTGGGCAAATGCCACGACTACACGCGCAAGTCGGACATCGAGCATCGCGAGATCATGGCCCCCGATCGCACGCCCGACTGGATGCTCGATCGCTCGCGCCTGTGGAACGGCGTCGAGGCGGCCGAGCGGCGCAAGGACGCCCAGCTTGCCCGCGAGGTGGAAATCTCCCTTCCGCGTGAACTGGACGCGGAGGGACGGCGCGCCCTGGTCGACAGCTATGTGCGCGAGCAGTTCGTGTCCCAAGGCATGATTGCGGACGTGTCACTGCACCGGGGCCATTCGGCAGACGGGCAGGAGCAGCCGCACGCGCATGTCATGCTGACCATGCGCGACCTAACCGGCGAGGGGTTCGGGAAGAAGAACCGGGACTGGAATGCGGCCGAGCGGCTCGAGGGGTGGCGTTCGGCTTGGGCCGACCATGCCAACCAGGCGCTGGAACGGGCCGGGTGCGATGAGCGCATAGATCATCGGTCGCTCAAGGATCAGCGCGAGGCGGCGCGCGATCGGGGCGACGCGGAAAGGGAAAGCGACCTCGACCGCGAGCCTCTGGGCAAGGTGCCGTTGTCGGCCGTAGCGATGGAGCGCAAGGGCACCATCACCGAGCGCGGCGACGAACAGCGCGGGGTGCAGGCGCGCAACCGAGAGCGGCGTGAGCTGACGCAGCAGCTTCGCGAACTCAGCGCCAGGATCGCGGAAACCATGCGCGGCATCGGCGACAAGGCCAAGGACATGGCGCAGGGGCTGCGCGACCGTCTCAGCGCGGCATGGGGTAGCCAGGCCGAGGATCGCGGCGCTGCCGAGCGGATCGCGGAGGCGACGGCCCAGCGGGGCGAGCGTGACCGTGACGCCCTGGAGCCGGGGAGCGCAGCCGAGCGCATCGCGTCCCGCATAGGAAGCAAGGGCGGCGGGTCGGATCACGACCAGGCCGAGCGCGATCGGGAGCGCACCAGGGACAGAGATCAGGACAGAGGCCGCGAACGATGAGCGATGACAGTGACGATCCGGTGATGGCGTTGCTGGCGACCCAGCGCGCCGTGCTGGCGGCGGTGGAGAATCTGGCGACCCAGGTCGAGGCGATGCAGGGGAAGGTGGACGCGATGGGCGAGACGCTGGCCCAGCTCGTCGCCGGCGGTGCCGGCGCATCGAGTGCCGGCGTCGGTCGCGTGCTGACCTTGGGTGACAGGTTCCGGCAGGCGACCGACAAGGAGGCGGCGGCTGACCCGGAGCTACGGGCCGCGCAGGGGAATTACATCGTGGCCCAGGCGATCGCCAAGGGGCTGAACAAGGGCGATCCTGACGGGACAGCCCGCGATGCGGCGCGGGCGCGGGAATGGATCGCTGACCAGCTCGACCGGGGCCGGGTATTCGAGCCAGCCAAGGTGCGGGACGGTGGGAAGGGCGCGGTAGCGGTGGTAGAGCCGATCCACGAAGAGATGTTTCCGGGGCGTGTCAGGGTGCAGCGTCAGCAAGATCGGGGGCGGTAGATCATCGCTTGCATATGGGGGCTGTCAAACATGCTGGTCATCGTAGAATCCTACTTGCCGATTAGTTGTTGCGGCAGATTCGACCGGCGTTCATAAAACGTTCCATCAAAGATCGGGGATAGAATGCGACCAAAATCTGGCTTGCCTAAGCGACGCGCACTTCGGCGAATGCCTGAGTTTGATTACGGTATGCGCGCGAATCCAAACTTCCTGAAACGCGCCAATCCGAACGTACGAGGCGACCGCGATGCCATTGGACATTCCGTCGTCAGTTTCTTCGCGGGATGCGGCGGTTTAGACCTTGGTGCGCTCGGCGGCTTCGAGTTCCACGGCAAATATTACGAGCCGCAGCCCTTCAATATCGTTGCCGCGTATGACAACGATCCGAAAGCTGTTGAAGCTTATAAGCTGAACATCGCGGACCACGCCCATTTGGCCGATTTAACCCAAGTGGACATGGCTGCCATTCCAGCTGCGGACGTTTTGTTTGGCGGCTTCCCATGCCAAGATTTTTCGAGTTGCGGCCACAAACAAGGCTTCTCCGGCCCGCGTGGTATGCTTTATCAAAAGATGGTCGATTATATGCGATTGCACCGGCCAAAAGTTGTCGTTGGGGAAAACGTGCCATTGCTGAAAGGCATGAAGGAAGGTGCGCTACTTGACCAGATTGTCCGCGACCTGACCGCCGTCGGCTACACAGTGAAATATTGGTTTCTCAACTGCCCTGATTATGGCCTGCCCGCTTCGCGCCGCCGCATTTTTATAATTTGCGTCCGCGACGATCTTCCTGGCTTCCCGATTGCGCCACAAGCTTCGCACGTCATGCGTCACGTCTCCATTGACGAGGCTATTGATGACCTGATGCCGATCAGCGACGAAAGCGTTCCAAATCAGTCGCAATATTTTGTCGCGACAAAAGCTACGGCAGGCGCAGGACAGGGGGACCAAGTGTCCGAACGAGGTAAGGTTGGATATGCGGTCCGAGCAAATGCCAAAGCGCGTATTCATTTTCATTACGAGTTAGAGCGACGACTAACTGTTCGAGAATTAGCACGACTTCAATCGTTCCCTGATGAATTTATCTTTCCTTTTGCTGCTGGACCCAACGTTATGCTTATTGGTAACGCGGTTCCTCCAATTGTCGGCCACGCTGTTACTCGTTCAGTCGCAGAATATTTGGCGACGTTAGAGAATGCCAGCGTCCCCGAAATGAGGATGGCGTCGTAATGAGCGTTGATATTGCCGATGCTCGCTATCGCGAGTTGCTGCTTGAGCCTGTGCGGGTATGCGCCAATTACCGCCCCGCGTTCGGTACTGCCCGTGGCGAAGAGGAAATCACGCTGGATTCCTTCCGTCGTCTGTTTGGTTCGGACCCACTATATAGTTGGCTCGGTTTAGATTCGCCTTTGATGTATTCGGCCCACAAGGCGGCGGGCGGCATGACTTCGATATATCGTCAAATCGGTATAGGTTGTGAGCGATTGGTTCGAGGCGTGATTCAAGATACTCTACGTCTTGATGATGAAGAAGTGCGTTGGGGTTACGATTCTGTTCGCTCCGATGGTCGCGCACAGCGATTAACGTTAGATGCCCGCATTGACGGCGATCATCTTGCAGACAAGTCAGCAGTTGACCGTCTTTCGCAATGGCTTGAACGTTCGAGCAGCTACGTCAATCAGCACCGCGAAACCAAGGGCGCAGTATTCGAAGTCAGGCAAGGATATAAAAGCGCCGATGCTAAGCGACAGAATGCTGACCTTCGCTTCGGGTTAGCCGCTTACGATGAAATGTATTTGCCAGTTATTTTGGTGATTTCAACGCAGGTGAGTTCAGTCGTCATCGGCCGCTATCGGCAAAACAAGCTTCTCGTACTGACGGGAACGTTAAACGACGACGATACAAAGAGTACCTATGCATTTTTTGAGAATGTAGTTGGATATTCATTGACGAACTTCTTTGAGCGTAATGCACCGAAAATTCGGGAAGAAGTTACAAAAATTCTAGAAGGGTTGCTCTCACCAAGTTGAGGATGGGGCCTAGGATCGCGAAGTCAACATGACATAGGGGACACGGCAACAGACTGCACCGCTTCTGTTGCCGATCTGATGCGAAACTCACAAGTTTTGCATCAGGTTGAAAGCCGCAGGAATCCGGCCCCTTTCCTGATGCAAAAATCTGATGCACCATTCTGGCCATGATCTACGGCTATGCGCGCGTTTCCACCAACGGCCAGGACTTGGCCCAGCAGCTCGCCCAGCTCACCGCTGCCGGGTGCGTGAAAATCTACCGCGAGAAGATCAGCGGCGCGACGGCCGAGCGGCCCCAGCTCAAACGCGCGATCGGCGCGCTGGGCGATGGTGACGTCCTGATGGTGACGGCGACAGACCGCCTTGCCCGCAATACCCGTGACCTATTGAATATCCTCCATGCGGTGAAGGAGGCCGGGGCAGGCTTCCGTTCGCTGGCCGAGCCGATGGTGGATACGACTTCGCAGTTTGCCGAGGTGATAATCGCGGTGTTGGGGATCGCGGCGAGCTGGGAACGGGAGCGGATCACCGAGCGCACTGCCGCAGGGCGTGTCCAGGCAAGGGCGCGTGGTGTCAAATTCGGGCGTAGGGCGGCCCTGACCTCACATCAGCAGGCAGAGGCGCTGGATAGGCTCGCTGCCGGTGACACGCAGCGCACCGTCGCCGCGCTGTTCAATGTCAGCCAAGCAACCATTTCACGCTTGATCGGCAGATGATTAGACGGCATGACCACATGCAAACATGCGGTCATGTAAGGATATGCACATGCCAACAATCGCGATTATCAGCCAAAAGGGCGGCGCGGGGAAAACCACCCTTGCCTTGCATCTTGCCGCTGCTGCCGAGGATGCCGGTCATACCGCCCTGGTGGTCGACCTAGACCCGCAGGCGACAGCGAGCCAATGGGCTGCTTGGCGACAGGACGCTCCCCCGGTGGTGATCGACAGCGCCCCCCCTCGTCTTGCCGCCAAGATCGAGCAGGCGACGGCGCAGGGCGCGGCTTTCATCGTGATTGACACCCCGCCCCATGCCGACAGCGCGGCCAGCGCCGCCGTCGAGGCGGCGGACCTGGTGCTGATCCCATGTCGGCCGAGCGCGTTCGACTTGGCCGCGATCAAGACGACCGCCAGCCTTGTGAAGATGCGCGGCAAGCCTGCTTTCGTGATCTTTACGGCAGGAAGCCCGACCGCCCCGCGCATGTATGAGGAAGCGGCGCAGCTCGTGCAGGATTATGGGCTAGAGGCCTGCCCGCACCACATCGCGGATCGCGCCGCCTTCCGCCATGCAGCGGCCGAGGGGAAAACGGCCATGGAGGTAGAGCCGAACGGCAAGGCGGCCGATGAGGTGCGCGAGCTTTACAAGTGGACATGCGGTCATGTAAACGTGCAAGCATTCAAGAAGCGGAGGGCCAGCGCATGAGCCGGAAGGGATCATTGCTTTCTTTGCGGGACCGCGATCCTGCGCCGTCGCCGGTGGCGACCGAGGCAAAGGGGAAGGCGGCCGCGCCGATCGCCAGCAACACCGGCAGCAGCCTGGTTGCACCAAGCCGTCAGGGGAAGAAGGCCATGACCGGCTATTTCAGCCCGGAAATGTCATTCGCCATGCACATGACCGCCCGCAAGCACGGAATGAGCCTGCAGGATGCAATGGCGGAGGCCTTCAACGATTGGCTCCGCAAAATGGGGGAAAGCCCTGTAGGCAAGTAAGCATATCCACATGCTGGCATGTGATATGGCCAGCATGATTTTAGCGCTTCGCCTTTATCAACCATCCTGTACAAAGGAGCCGAACAGGTAGCGTATTACCCTCATAGTATCGATTACGACCGCTAGGCATTGATCGAAATTCTTTGATCAAGTACGGTGCCTCCGGTATAACAACCATGATCAGCTCTACGGAACCGTGGAGCATTATATCTCCTTCGCGTATGCTGCGCGCCTGTTCTGGTGATGCTGTAATAGTTGGATACGGCGTATAATCATCGGATGGTGGTGTAAACGAAACGTCGTAGCTCTTAAGTGTAGATGTGGTTGTTGAGCTAGCAAGATGTATACTGACACATTGTTTGTTTCTGTCTTCGATACATCTCAATCCGCCGCTCTGCTCATAGCTAAGTTGCTGGGTGTCAGCATTGTAGCGGAATGCTAGGTTGCCAATAATTTCTTTTCGAAATGCAATATAAGGGTTTTTGCTTAGGAAGGCTTGTAGCTTCTGATTGGAACGCGCCTCATACGCAGCTGTAGTCTCATACTCGCTCTTTGGCCCCGGTGTGGCATCCTGCATTCCTAAAGAGAATGCCTCGGCGCTAATAGTTTGTACTGGCCGCCCTTCTGTCATGTCTTCGCAAGGATCAGATGAAGCCGCAGCTAACATCATAAAAGCTACTGGTATCAAGCTCATAAGTTATCACCGGTGATATGGACGCTGTTCATATTAGACATTCCGTTCTCTACTGCCCACTTCTTCAACGGCCCAGATAGGTCTTCAGGGGATGAACCAAAAACATAGTATGTTGCATGGGCTTCCATCACCTCGTTGGCTTTCTCCCATTTTAAGACAACAACATCCGATGACTTACCGTCTTCGGATATCTGCCAAGCTGCGGCATCGGCTCCACAAGCGTGCGGAGCGCATCCCTCGCCAAAGTAAAATCCTTCTATTCTCCTAATAGGAGTTTCTACTTGAAGGCGGGTCGCAAACCCATAGTTCTTACGCAATGCATATACGGGAAGAAAAGACACATAAGGCTGCTTCAGAACCGTTGAGGAATACTGACCTACTATAGACGATATCTGGTTAGTTTTGGAGGAGTCCAGCAGCATGGCAAGCCTGCTTGCGTCCACTTCCACAAGAGCAGTTGATCCATCTGCAACAACCTTGAGAGGCACAAACGCTTTCGCACCGCCAGTTGCAACCTCCGCTCGCCCCTCATACCGATTGACGTCGGTCCTGATTAAGGTGAGTTCACTCACCTTCACCTTATCGGAGCCGAATTGCGCGTTTAACTGACGCTGCAAGTCGCTTATCGCTTGCTCCTTGGCTCGCGACAGCTCACCCGCAGCAGACGCTAGGCTTTGGGTATTGCTGGCGGCAGGTGCACTCTTGTCCTGCTGCCGGTCGCAACCGGTCAGCAGAATGCACAGCACTGAAAGAGCGATAGCTGTTCTGATACCTCCCAGAAGCCCCTCGACCGGGTGGATTAGCGCGTCCATCGTCTTCGTATGGTCCTCTGTTGCATCCCTAATCACCGCGCCCCACCCCTGGCATTACCTGACTGCTAAGTGCCGGATTGGCGTCGTCGCGTCTATATTTATGAGTAGAACCATTGCCTCTGATGGCAATTTCAGATTGCTTCAGCTTCATTCGTTCATGTTTGCATGTGAACATGGCCACTTGAATCCATGTGTTCACGTTCAACGCAGCGGCTTGCGTTCGTGCCGCTTCTTACAGAAGCCAAGGAAGGCGGCGCGGGGGCTTTTCAGTTCGGGCTTGCCCATGTCGTGCCACCACGACACCCATTCGTCATAGAGCGCATAAACGTCATAGCCTGGCGCGGCTGTCTTGGCGTCGTGCATGGTTTCCGGGTCGATATAAGGCGCATCATCGGCAACGGCGACCGGATCGGGCTTGCCTTTGAGGCCGGAGCGATTGCGGAACAGGATCACGTCATCGTCCATCGTCACCGCATAGTCGGGGAAATGGCCGTGGTCGGCGTCATGTTCGCAGACCTTTTTGACCAGTGCGCGGAACACCCGGAGCGGACTGTTGGAACCGCATTTCTTCTGGAGCAGTTCCAAGCCGATCTTCCATTCATCCTTCACGCCGCAATGCTTGCGGGCCAGCTCATACATGCGCCGCTCAAACGGTTTGCGGAGCCGGAAATAGTCTCGGTGGAGGGTCAGGACATTTTTGCTAATAACTGAGCGATAAACCCATTCTGACAGGGTTATTTCAAGATCGAGCATTCGACCATCGAACGTCTTGCGTGTGATGTTGGCTTCTTCGATCAGGCCGAAAATCCGGGTTTCCTCCACGCCGCCAGTCTGGATATTGGTCCGTACAGTAGTTCCGCGCAGACGGGTGAGGGCGTCGGTCATCAGCCTATAGCCCTCGCCACTGGTTTGTCGGTTGGTGGCGACGAGCATGTCATAGGCTTGCAAGCGGACGGTGCGGCTAGGGGCTTCGCCTTGATTCATTTTGGCGATGAGCTGCGAAATGCAATAGATTAGAATGTCTTTGTCGTGGATCGTCGCCAGGCCTTTCCCCGAAGGGATAATCTCAATGACATTGCCATTGTGTTCGTAGCGCCGCGTCCGATTGTCAGGTTTGGTCGAGAGCGAGAAAACTGGATGCTCCATCGAGGCCATGTCATCCTTGGGGATGGCATCGAGAACATCGCAGATGAACAGGTCTTGGTTAGGGTGGCGTACCGGCAGCAGGGGCGTGCGATCGTCGCCGTCCATGGCCATGGCAGGCACGACATCAAACAAGGTAGGAGCGGGGTCTATCGTCATTTCAGTGACGGAGGACTACTATCGTCATTTCACATACGCAAGAGGATTATCGTCATTTCAGATTCACCCCGCGAGGTATCGTCATTTCGATTACACTTTGCGAGCAGCGGGCTATCGTCAGAGTAGATTCACCTTATCGTCACTCTGGAATCGCTTTTTCGTCATAGCTGATTCACCTGCGATCCAAAACGGCCTACTTTTTCCATATATTTCATATAGATGTAGGACGCCCAAAAAGGCGTAACACATCACTTAACCCATATTTTAACACTAGGCTGGCTTGTGGATAACTCTGACCCGGCGCTCAATTAGAAATGGCATTGGCCGGTAGGCCAATGCGCTGTTTGATGCGTGACGGCGATGCCGTCACAAGAGCGGCCACAGGCCGCTGGGCTTCCAAGGGGGAGTGGGGCGGGTTCAGCGCCCAATCGCAACCTAGGGCCGTGTGGAGAGGGTCAGGGCGGCCAGGAGGAAGGTTGCGGTCATTTTCCGTTCCGATGCGCCATCGGTGGCGTTTGCGAGCTCTGTGACCGCTCAAGCGGGATCAGCCAGCCCAGCAAACTCGCGCTGATCGTAATATCGGATCTTCTCTACGATCAACGGGGCTTGCCCCTGGAGCATCAGCAGTTGGTCGGTGGGCCGCATCCGCATAATTTCGTCGGGGTTCATGAGGTTTCGGGCGCTGATCTGGGTGCTGGCCGAGCGGGTGAGCTTGCCGCCGTCGAACATACTGGCCTCGGAATAGCCCGCCGTCTGATATTCGAGGGTTTCCTGCCCCAACGTCTTCGACAGCAGTTCGGCCGTGGCGAGATCGTTCACCCCGAATGCCTGAAACACCCCGGCGTTCGACATGAAGGTGCCCGCCCGCTCGCCATAGAGGGCGCGCAACTGGTGCATGTCCTGCAAGATCGGCCAGAGCTGCAACCCGTATCCAGCCATCAGACCCATCGCCCGCTCGACAGGTTCCAGCCTGCCCAGGGCGGCGAACTCATCGAGCAGGAACAGGACGGGCCGCGCCGGTTTGACCGGCGAACGCGCCATGTCGGTGAGCGCCTGGGCGACCAGCAGGCGCAGCCAGCGGGAATAGGCGTCGAGCCGGTCGGGGGGTAGGCACAGAAACACCGTGGAAACCCCCTCTTTCAACCCTGAAAAGGTGAAGTCCGACGCCGATGTGCTGGCGACGATCCGGGGGCTATCGAGAAAATGGGTATGCCGCTGCGCCGACGACAACACTCCTGCGGCCTCGCGATCGGACTTGCCGAGCTGGCGGTTGGCGGCGCGGGCAATCAGGCCACCGGCGCCGCGGCTATCCTGCATGAGGGTGAGCAGATCGGCGAACCCTTTGGGGGCGAGCGTCAGATACTCGCGCACCGTCGCCAGGGTCCGATGTTCGCGGTCCTCATGGACCACCGCATAGAGGATCAGCCCGGCGATCAGCGCCTTCGCTTCCTCGTTCCAATGGGCATCGCCGCCTTGCCCTGCGGAATCGTGGACCAGGGCGTCGGCCAGCGTCATCGCATCTTCGGCCAGATCGAGGCTGGCCGGGTCGAGCCGGTCGAGCGGATTGTAGCGCGCAGGGGGTTGCCCGGACACCTCAAAGGGATCGAGGCACCAGACCTTGCCCTTGGCTGCGCGCGCCCTGGCGGTGATGCGGGCATTCTCGCCCTTAGGGTCGATGCAGATGACCGAGCGGTCGAGGGTCAGCAGATTGGGGATGATGGTGCCGACGCCCTTGCCGCTGCGCGTCGGGGCCATCGTGAGCAGATGGGCGGGACCGCCATAGCGCAGCAGCTTGCCGGATTTGGCTGATCGCCCGATGAGCAGATCGCCGCCGTTCGATTCCAGGCCGCGTACATCGGCACGCGATCCGAACGCAGCCGAGCCGAGCAGTTCGTTGCGACCGTAGCGCCTGTTGAATTTCCAGACCGCCACCCCGAAAGCGACCAGCGCAGCCCAGGCGATGGTGCTGGCGATCGACACCGGCAGTATCTTTTCGAGCAGCCATTGGGTGCCGACCAAGATGGCGAAGCCGCCGCCGACAGCCAGGCCGCAGCCTACGCCTCGTTCGCCCCCGACCAGCGGCCCTGCCATCATTCCTTCTCCTTCAGCCGCTTTAGAAGAGGAGCCATCAACGCGTGGTCGCGCTCACGGGTCAGGAACATCGGCAGTTCGCGTTGCAGGAGCGGGGCGAGCTGGCGACCCGTGGGCGTGTCCTCGTCTATGTGGTGAAGGATGAACGCGCCAAGCATGATGCGCTCGCGGGTTTCGGCCTTGCGACGTTCGACAGAGACGCGGGCCTCAAGCGCCTTTCGCCGCTCGCGCAGCTTGCGC
>Ga0308171_1004781_pt1 | contig 10809 bp, 5 predicted proteins | sample PhyGR1_FD_202135 | JGI IMG/M metagenome (GOLD analysis project Ga0308171, IMG submission 202135) | Phyllosphere microbial communities from UC Gill Tract Community Farm, Albany, California, United States - DLSLSG.R1 | ecosystem: Host-associated > Plants > Phyllosphere > Unclassified | place: USA... | reverse complement strand
ACGGCCTTTAAAATCGAAGCTGTGCTTTATGCATTTTAACACCCAGTCGAAGGTGCGGTAGCGGGCTTGTTTTTCTAAAATTTTTTGATGCTGCGCAGCGCGTATATCGTATGCGTTGGCCTTGGCTAAAGCCGTGTGTGAATGGTCTGTTGGCGCAATAGGTGGCTCGTCGGTGGGTACATCGATAAATACCTCACTTACTTCGCCTTGCGCATCTAATTCAAAAGATACATGCATGCCCGGCATGGGGACAATCCACTCACGCCACACAGCGCCTAAAAATGAATAATGCTTTTGGTCTTCGGTACGAATAATGACGGTATTGGTTTGAACGGAATAATCGAGTATTTTGCCTTTCATCTATTGTTATCCTTATTTTTTATGATGGAATGATTTTTTTGGCGCTAGAGTTTTTTTGGGCAAGCGAACCTATGGAAAAGCATTCCAAATATTAAAAATTAAACGTAAACATGCCGTGATCTGAATTTAAAAAAAGATCATGAAGGTATGGGTGATCTGCGTTTGGATAAACAGAAAGGCAAAACGAGCGGATGCGATAAACAAAGAAATAAACGGGCGATGTGAGTCATGGTGACTGCTCCTGTATGTATCAGAAGTTCTACCGAATCACTGTCAATTGATTATGGTGGTAGAACGAAAGGGGGTTGACAGACTGGACATACAGAACCAGCACGCGCGGACGCGTCCCCCTCCCGTTCTACCGCAAAGGGGGACGAGAAGGTTTTTACACATAAGGGTAAAGCTCAGAAGACTATACCCTGATGCGCTGTATGAAACGGTCTGTCAAAACCGACTGGCGATGTAGGCCAGCAGGGGAATGATAATCTGTGGGGAAAAGGGAGTCAATTTGTTGTTGTTTTAGATGAGGCTGATGTTAAGCTAAAGATGTTTGGACAAATAAAAAAATTTTAAGTTAATAGTTGATATTAAAATACAGAATTTTTGGGTATATTAATTATTATCTTGATTGCTACTAACTGTAGACGGTTGATGTAATTTATCTCCTATATAGTATAATGTTATGATTAAAATAAATAACATTTGAAATACAAAAGTAAAATAAATTAGTGACGTCGCTAAGTAGCCTAATTTATAATAAATTGGACCAAAATTCATTATATTTGAACTATAAGCGTAGTTTATAAAAACAGTTGAAACTAGCAAAGCCAGACTTAAAAATGTTAGGTATGAAAATGCATTAGACAAATATCTTCTTCTTGATATTTCATGACCATGTTTATTAATTGGTGGGTTGAACTTGGCCGTAATATCTAATTCTTTATTTCCAAAAGAAACAACAGCTGTTAATGCGGCGAATAAAAAACCAGGAAGAGTCAAAATAAAGTTCCCAAGCACTTCAAACCCTTTGGATTCAAAAAAAATTTTAAAATCTCTTGAATCAATATTAAAGGTATAATAAAGGAAGAATGTTACTATAATTGAAGAAAAAATAGGAAATATCCAATCGAAAATTGGTTTCTTATTTTTACCTTGTAAATCGTCAATGGCCCATTTAATCCATAAGTATTCTAATGGTTTAAGAATTAGTTCCATCATCGGCTGATATCTCCAATCCTGTATGACGAGATAATATTTTATCCATTTGATTAAAAAGTTTCTCATCTGCTGATATGGTTTGCGTCACAGGTTGACGTGAAAAATTTTCAATAAATTCAATTTTCACACCAAAATCTGATTCTGAATAGTCACCTTTTATATCTATACTCATCACACGTGACTTTTCCTTACAACGGACTCTATAGAAAAACTCTGAATTCAATGAAGCATCTTTTTTTATTGTACCTAGTAATTTGTTAAAAGTATCCGTAAGTAAATTTTTTTCTAATTTTTGTCCGTTTTGATCAAGAAATATAGTGCTATCAGGAATATATTTAATTTCTTTTTTAGTTCTGATCAATAGTGGAGCATTTTCGATTTGTTTTTTAGTTTTTTCCTCTATTGCACTAATACTTAGTAAATTTCCTTGCGCAGCTCGATCAAGAATCGATAGGCCACAAACATTATCAACTTCAGCTTTAGTTAAGAATTCAACAATTCTTGGAGTTCCATCTTCATTTTTTCCTCCACCTTCGTAGAGAGCTTGAAAGAAATCTGGCTGAATGTTTGATGTACGCAAATCATGCAAAATTTTTGTAATAATATAAGCAAAAGTAAACCCAGTCCCTCCTGCATGTTGTTCTAGTAACATTAGAGCAGAATTTTTGTTTTTTTCATCTAATTTTATTACAACATGAAAAAATTTCTGTAATTCATCGCCATCTTCAAATGGAATTAATTTTGTTTGATCTGTAGGTCTATTGAAGATTCTCATATCTTCACTTTCTTTGTCAGATCGTTCTATAAGTAAATATATGGAATTATTTTTTTTTACCATTGAGTTAATAGAATAGATGTACCTTCCTCTAACTGAAGAAACTGTTAGGTTTTTATGGTTTTTTTTTGAAATAAAATCAAAAACTTGTTCTACACTAAAAAAATGATTTAATTTTCCGCGAGGTTGTTTAGGAAGTTTTTCATTCTTAAATGTAATTTTATAAAATGCACATGCAATATCATGAACAACTGTACGTGAACTCTTTACCATAGTTATACCCCTATATTTATAAGAATTATCCTTTATAAAAGGATATGAAAAAGATCTATTTATGACAAGTATCGATAGTGTACCAAGATACAAAAATTTAAAAAATAAATATATGTTTTAAATGAAAAATTATATCAAATCTGGTTTCATCAAAAAAAAATATTATTTAGGTTGAGAAGCCTGTCTAAATTGACGAAAATGCTAATGCTTCGAATCTCATATGACCATGTAGGAGATTTGATGAGATGTACGTTTTACCACCCATTCAAGCAACTGTAGACCATTTATGAACAAGCAACAACTCGCATCAAAAATTTGGGAATCCGCAAACAAAATGCGCTCAAAAATTGAGGCAAATGAATATAAAGACTATATTTTAGGCTTTATGTTTTATAAGTTCTTGTCAGATAAAGAATTAGCGTTTCTTAAAGCAAATGATTTTAGCCAAGCAGATATTGAAGCACTTACAGAACAAGATGTCGATACTGTTGAATTTATTAAAAAAAGACTCGGTTATTTCATTGCTTACGACAATTTGTTTTCTACATGGTTAAAAAAGGGCAATGATTTTAACGTTGCCGATGTCCGTGTTGCACTTTCTGCATTCGCGCGTTTAATTGATAATGCTCATAAAAAAGTATTTGATGGAATCTTTAAGACACTTGAAACAGGACTGAGTAAGTTAGGGAGTAGCGCTAATGACCAGACCAAGTCAATTAGTGACTTACTCCAACTGATTAAAGATATCCCCATGAATAATAAGCAAGACTATGATGTGCTTGGCTTTATTTATGAATATCTAATTGGTTCTTTTGCGGCCAATGCAGGCAAAAAAGCGGGTGAGTTTTATACACCGCATGAAGTGTCGCTATTGATGTCTGAAATCATTGCACATCACTTAAAGGATCAACCAGAAATTAAAATTTATGACCCAACCAGTGGTTCGGGTTCATTGCTCATAAATATTGGTACTTCAGTTGCCAAGCACGTGAAAGATCCCAATAAAATCCAATATTACGCTCAGGAATTAAAAGAAAATACCTACAATCTTACGCGTATGAATTTGGTAATGCGTGGCATTCTTCCATCGAATATTGTGGCTCGTAATGCCGATACACTTGAGGATGACTGGCCTTTTTTTGATGATACTGACCCGATCAATACCTATGAGCCATTGTATGTCGATGCTGTTGTGTCAAATCCTCCTTACTCTCAGGCATGGGATTCGACCAACAAAGAAACTGATCCACGTTATGCTCGTTTTGGTTTAGCACCAAAAACCAAAGCGGATTATGCATTTTTGCTACATGATTTATATCACTTAAAACCAGATGGTATTATGGCTATTGTTTTGCCTCATGGTGTACTGTTTCGTGGAGGAGAAGAAGAGCGGATTCGTAAAAATCTGCTTGAAAACAAACATATTGATACCATCATTGGATTACCTGCCAATATTTTCTTTGGTACAGGTATTCCAACAGTCATCATGATTTTAAAACAGCGCCGTCAAAGTAGTGACGTGCTTATTGTCGATGCATCAAAAGGCTTTATTAAAGTTGGTAAAAACAATCATCTACAAGCATCCAATATCAAGAAAATTGTGGATGCAGTGGTACAGCGTAAAGATATTGATAAATTTTCAAAAGTTGTAAGTTTGCAAAGAATTCGTGATGAAGGCTATAACTTAAATATTCCTCGTTATGTAGATTCTTCTGCGACTACTGAAACATGGGATATTTATGCCACGATGTTTGGGGGTATTCCAAAAAAAGAAATTGATGTCTATACAGACTATTGGAAAGCATTCCCACAGTTGCGTCATGATTTATTTACCCATAGTGATACGCCTTATGTAAACTTGGCAACCACAGAAATTAGTCAAGCGATTCATGAACATAAAAATGTTCAGACATTCAAAACGCAGTTTCATACTGCTTTTGCCAATTTCCATGATTATTTAAAAACTGAACTCATTGGCAAGATGCAGACTTTGCATATTGCACAGCAAGAACATGTATTAAGTGATGATATTTTTAAGCGTTTGGAAAATATTCCTTTGGTGGATCAATATCAAGCGTATCAAGCTCTAGATGATCAATGGCAAAAGATTGAAGGTGATTTGGAAATTATTCAGTCCGAAGGTCTAGGGGCTGCGAAAATTGTGAATCCTCATCTTGTGGTTAAAAAGAAAGATGGTAAAGATCAGGAAATTCAAGACGGTTGGGAAGGCTATATTCTGCCATTCGATTTGGTACAGCAGCGTTTACTTGTGAGTGAATTAAATGCTTTGCAAGCCAAAGAGCGTGCTTTAACCGAAGCCAGTAGCGACATTGAAGCGATCATGGAGTCTTTGTCTGAAGAAGAAAAAGAGTCTTTACTCAATGATGCCAATGATGCATTTGTAACCGCAGAAATTACCAAAGCACTCAATCAAGCATGTGCAGACATTGAAACACCTGAAATTCGTGCACTTCAAGAATTGCTCAAGCTAATCGACAGCAAAGCCAAGAAGCCCGAGCAGGTGCAATTTGTACAGGCGCATCCAGAAGTACAGTGGGCGAATATTGAAGCGAAAAAAGATGGGACTTATGCAGCAGCTAAAATCAAAGCCTATTTAAAAACTTTACAAGCCAATTTTACTTTTGCAGAAGATTCATTGGAAGCAAAATTGCTGCAAGTGGAAGATTTGCTGGCACAAGAAAAACAGCTCAAATCTGAAATAAAATCAGATGCACAAGCCTTACATCTTTTGACCAAAGCGACCATTGAAGCTTTGGACGATGCTCAAGTGTTAGAGTTATTGGAAGCCAAATGGGTTGAGCCAATTGTCAATGCAATTTTCGCTTTACCCAATGAAGTGATTGAACATTTGACCGATGTGGTACAGGCATTGGCTGATAAATATGCAGTGACCTATACCGAAACTACGCACAAACTGACGCAAGCAGAACACGCTCTTGCCAATCTAATAGATGACCTCACAGGTGATGACTTTGATATGCAAGGTTTGGTGCAGTTTCAAACCTTGTTAAAAGGGGCGTAATATGGAAAAGTTAAAATGCCCTGAGGTGCGGTTTAATGGGTTTAACGAAAGTTGGGAACAACAAACTTTATGCGATATGTTTATACCACTATCGAATAATACACTTTCAAGAGCTGATTTAAACTATGAAAATGGAAAAATAAAGAATATTCATTATGGTGATATTCTTGTAAAATATGCTGCTGTTCTTGATTATAAAAATGATAAAATACCATTTATTACTGATGGGAAAATTTCTGACTTCAAAAGCCAACGATTACAAAATGGTGATGTCATTTTTGCGGATACAGCAGAGGATGAAGTTGTTGGCAAAGCTATTGAAATAAATATTCCTGCTGATGCTTTTATTGTGTCTGGCTTACATACAATGGCATATCGTCCGAAGATAAAATTATCATCTTTTTATTTAGGTCATTATCTCAATTCAAATTCGTATCATTACCAGCTTTTACCTCTGATGCAAGGTATAAAAGTACTATCTATTAGTCGGACTAATCTTGCTAAAACTTTAGTTAGATACCCTCCAGTTGAACAAGAACAAAGTCAAATAGGCAATTTTTTCCAAAACCTTGATCAATCTATTGCTTCACATGAAAAGAAACTCGCTCAAACGCAAAACTTAAAAAAAGTGATGCTGGAAAAAATGTTTCCACAAATGGGAAATAAACGGCCTGAGATCCGTTTAAAAGAATTTATTGGGGATTGGGTGGAGAGCAAGTTAGGTGATGTTTATAGCTTTAATTATGGTAAGTTTAATACTAATCCTAGTAATGGTGGGCAATATCCAGTCTATGGTGCAAATGGAATTATTGGTGGTTATACCGATTACAATGCTGAAAGTTCTGCTGTGATTGGTCACATGGGAGAATATGCTGGTTCCGTTTTGTGGGCGGAAGGCAAACATTTTGTAACGTACAACGGAACTATATCTAAACCAAAAAGATCTGATTTTGATTCATTATTTGGATACTTCATGTTGGTAAAAATGAATCTAAAAAAAGTATGTGGGGGTAGTGGGCAGCCGTTTCTTTCTTATGAGGTATTAGAAAGGTTGAATGTTCTTCTTCCAACTTTAGAAGAACAAACTGTGATCGGTCAATTCTTCAAACAACTAGATGAAACCCTTGCTTTACAACAGCAACAGTTGCAAACTTTAAAAAATCTAAAGCAAGCATTTTTAGAAAAAATGTTTATTTAAAATGTTTAAGTTCGGTGTTTAGGTCGTTTTTTGCATAAACGACCTAACGCTCAATATCCAATTCACAAAATAAAATTTAAAAGACCATGACATTTAAAACAGAAGCAGCATTTGAACAGGCATTTATCGAAACGCTTTTTAACAAAGGCTGGGAAAACACAGTCCTTAAAAATCCAACGGAACAGGATTTAATCAACAACTGGGCAAATATTCTGTATGAAAATAACAGCGGGATAGATCGGCTCAATGGTCAGCCATTGACAGATTCCGAAATGGCGCAAATTTTAGAGCAAATCAAAGAATTACGCACACCTTTGGCACTGAACGGTTTTATTAATGGTAAATCAGTCGCGATAAAGCGAGATAATCCTCACGATGCGTTGCACTTGGGCAAAGAAGTGAGCCTGAGTATTTATGACCGCCAGCAAATTGCAGCAGGGCAAAGCCGCTACCAAATTGTACAACAGCCCAAATTTCCAACGTCATCGCCTATTTTAAATGATCGACGTGGCGACATCATGTTGTTGATTAATGGCATGCCTGTATTTCATGTTGAATTAAAGCGTTCTGGTATTCCTGTTAGTCAAGCCACACATCAAATCGAAAATTATGCGCGTTCAGGTATTTTTTCAGGGCTATTTTCGTTGGTTCAAATCTTTGTCGCCATGAACCCCGAAGAAACCAAATATTTTGCCAACCCTGGCCCAGATGGATCATTTAACCCTGACTATTATTTTAATTGGGCAGATTTTAATAACGAACCAATGAATTACTGGAAAGACATTGCCGCGCATTTGCTTTCTATTCCCATGGCACATCAGCTCATTGGATTTTATACCGTTGCCGATAAAACCGACGGTATTTTAAAAGTGATGCGCAGTTACCAATTCTTTGCAGTACGTGCCATTTCCGACCGTGTGGCACGTATTGAATGGGATGGACGAGACCGTTTAGGCGGTTATATCTGGCATACGACAGGTTCGGGTAAAACCATGACCAGTTTTAAATCAGCTTATCTCATCGCCACCTCTAAAGATGCAGATAAAGTGATTTTTTTGATGGATCGTATTGAACTAGGAACACAGTCTTTAGAGCAATACAATAACTTTGCCGATACCGACGATTTTGTCCAGTCTACCGAAAATACCTATGCTCTTATCAGCAAGCTAAAAAGCAATAACCCAAATGAAGTGTTGATTGTCAGTTCTATTCAAAAAATGAGTAATATCAAATATGAAGAAGGTGGGCTTAAAGCACATGATATAGAGCAGATGCAGAAAAAGCGTATTGTGATTATTGTAGATGAAGCACATCGTTCTACGTTTGGCGATATGTTAATTACGATTAAGGAAACTTTTCCACTTGCCGTATTTTTTGGTTTTACAGGAACACCAATTCAAGAAGAAAACGAAAAAAGTATGAACACTACGGCAACCGTATTTGGTGATGAATTGCACCGTTACAGTATTGCCGACGGTATTCGGGATAAAAATGTATTAGGGTTTGATCCGTATTTGATTTCAACTTATAAAGATTCAAAATTAAGAGAATTAGTCGCTTTACATGAAGCCAAAGCCACAACGGTCATAGATGCTTTAAATGATCCGAAAAAGAAAGCGATCTACTCGCGTTTTATGGATAAAAGCCAAGTTGATATGGCAGGTCATTGGGATAAAGCCAATAACTATGTAAAAGGGATAGAAGACTACCTATTAACAGAGCAGTATCGTCGCCCAGAACATCAAAATAAAGTGGTTGAAGATATAGTAGAGAACTGGATTCAATATAGCCAAAATAGTAAGTTTCACGGCATATTTGCCACCAGTAGTATTGCAGAAGCGATTGAATACTATCGTTTATTTAAACAACAAAACGCTGAGCTGAAAGTTACAGCATTATTTGACCCCAATATTGATAATAATGAACATGCAAAGTTTAAGGAAGATGGTTTAGTCGAGATTATTCGTGACTATAATACTCGCTACGGTATGGAGTTTGGTTTAGCAACGCATGCCAAAATGAAACGTGATATTGCAGACCGTTTAGCGCATAAAGAATTATATAAGCGTGTCGAACATACACCAGAAAAACAACTTGACTTGCTTATTGTGGTTGATCAAATGCTGACAGGTTTTGACTCAAAGTGGGTTAATACCTTGTACTTAGATAAGATGCTCGAATATGCAAACCTGATTCAGGCATTCTCACGAACCAATCGTTTGTTTGGTAAGGACAAGCCGTTTGGTATTATCCGATATTACAGACGTCCACATACCATGAAGCGTAATATCGATGCAGCAGTCAAGTTGTATTCAGGAGATAAGCCCTTAGCATTATTTGTTGAAAAGCTTGAAGAAAATTTAACAAAATTGAATTTTATTTTTACAGAAATAAAAACATTATTTCAGCATGCGAAGATCACTAATTTTGAAAAATTACCCCCAGATACTGCATCTTGTGGTAAGTTCGCAAAATTATTTAAACAGTTCAATGAACATCTCGAAGCTGCAAAAATTCAAGGTTTTAATTGGAATAAGCTTAACTATCTATTTAACGATCAAAATGCGAACGAAGAACGACTTCAAGTTATCATAGATGAACAGACCTATTTAATTTTAGCCTTAAGATATAAAGAACTGTTCTCAGAGGGCGGAAGTGGTGGTGGGGGAAGTGGTATCCCATTTGAGATTGAAGGGTATTTAACTGAAATTGATACCGATAAGATCGACTCTGATTATATGAATAGTCGATTCACCAAATACTTAAAAGCACTATATGAAGATGAAAAGGCTGTTTCGCTGGTAGAAGCACTTGATGAGTTACATAAGAGTTTTGCCGCGCTAACCCATGAAGAACAAAAATTTGCCAATATATTTTTACATGATGTGCAGCGTGGAGATGTGCATTTAATTGAAGGTAAATCATTCAGAGAATATATTACAGAATACCAGTTTCAAGCCAAAGAAAATGAAATTCGTGACGTTACGGATGCTTTAGGTTTAGACGAGATAAAACTTCGACAACTCATTAATGCACATGTGAATGAAAATAATATTAATGAATTTGGACGTTTTGACGCATTATTAAATTCCGTAAATACGATCAAAGCTAAACAATATTTTGAATACAAAGAGGGTCATACTATTCCTACGTTTAAAGTTAAAATAAAGGTAGATAAATTGTTAAGGGATTTTATTTTGAATGGATACTAAACAATTCGAAAATTCTTTATAAGTTATAGTTTATTAGATATGGTATTTTTTTTAGTATAAAAATATCATTGGAAGAGTACATAAATTGGTTCATTGATTGGAAATTAATGAATTTATAGAAAAATATTTTTGTTATAAAAATCAAAGATAATCTTCGTGACTTCGATATTTATAAAGATTTAGCTAAAGTATATTTTGAAATAAGAGTTGTGCTGATAAAAATTCTAAAAAAACATCTAGCTAATCAAAAATAAATATATTGATGAATTTATTAAAAGCGGAATAAATAATTTTTATAAAAATTAAATTGTTAGCTACCAATTTAAAAAATTAATTAATCTGAAACAAAAAATTAAGTACATAAAATTGAGATAGACAGGGCGTTCTGGTAATCTAGATTGATCAATAATAAGGCAAACACAATAATGTTAAATAGTATTTTTGGCATTCTTGATAAGTTGGGTTTCAATCAGCAAAAACGTGCAATCAGTATTCAGTTTTCAAATCAAGAATTAAATCATCACATCATGTTACAGCGTATCGATGGCTATCACGCCATTAACGATGGGCTGTCTGTCGAACTTATTTGTATTTCAACAAATCCATATCTTTCTTTAAAACAATTCATCGGGTGTCAGGCTGCAATCGATCAAGTTACAGATACCGGAAAATTATTTAGAACAACGGGCATTATTACCGAAGCAAGCCAAGGGCAAAGTGATGGTGCATT
>Ga0308171_1004775_pt1 | contig 10820 bp, 7 predicted proteins | sample PhyGR1_FD_202135 | JGI IMG/M metagenome (GOLD analysis project Ga0308171, IMG submission 202135) | Phyllosphere microbial communities from UC Gill Tract Community Farm, Albany, California, United States - DLSLSG.R1 | ecosystem: Host-associated > Plants > Phyllosphere > Unclassified | place: USA... | reverse complement strand
CGCCGCCCAAGCCGCCGCAGCCTGAAACTAAAAATAGCGAGTGTGAAAAGCTGGAATTGCTCTTAAAAAAATCAATATTGTCAAAATTGCCTCAAATAAAAAAGTCCCATAAAAATATGAGACTTTTAAACTTGTATGTTGTATTTCTTAATAATCTACGTTTGAAGTTTCTTCACCGATGTTCCATGTAAGACCGAAACGAAGCGTGTTATCCAAAGCAGTATTAATTTTAGACATATTGATAAGGTAAGAAATATCAAGACCGAAAGAACGGTACTTTAATCCGATACCGGCAGTTGCAAACTGTCTTGCTCCCTGCTCTTCACTTTCGTGGAAATACCCTCCTCTTACAGCAAATGCATTGTCATAAGAATATTCCAAAGCACCACTCATCATAACTGAGTTTTTGTTTTTGAAAGATTTTCCGATACCGGCAATTGGTCCTACGTTTGGAATTTCATAAATAGGATTTCTGCTGCTGTCATATCTACCTGTAAATTCCGAACCAGGAACTAAGATTTTAGAACCTTCAAAGCTGATTCCAAGCTTGTTCATGTCATCAAGATAAGTATCGTAACCAATACCCAATCTTGCCATGGTCGGAAGATAAGATCTTGATTCTTCGTTTCCTGTATAGTCTAATTTCGGACCTAAGTTCTGAATAGTAAAACCTGCATTCAGTTTACCATCCATATTTCCGAAACTTGAAAATTTAGGAGATGTATAGTATCCTGAAACGTCTACTGCGAAAGAGTTTGCCGGTTTAAGGGTAGTGTCAGTGTTGAATCCTCCGGCTAAATCTGAACGGATAAATCTACCCGTAACTGCCATTGAGTATGAATCTGAAAGTTTAAGACCATAAGCAACATCAATTGAGAATTCGTTTGGTTTGGAAGTACCGTTTGAAACAACGTCGTTACCAACCAAAGAAGTTAAGTCTACTTCACCCATATTGAAGTAATAGATACTTGCAGAGATGGTAGATCTTTCTTCCTGCCCTAAGAATTTATGGAACGCTCCATACAGCAAAAACACATCATTGGTAAGTTTACCCATGTACGGTGTATAGTTTATCCCTACGGAAGAACTGGTTCTGCTAAAAGGATATTTTGCAGCATTCCAGAACTGAGAAAATGCATCAGGAGAGGTTACAACCCCTTGGTCTCCCATACCTCCGGCTCTTGCATCAGGGGCAATTCTTAAAAACGGAGCTCCTGTTAATACAGGTCTTACTAGACTTAAATCTTGAGAATAGCCTAAAAAACCAGCACCTAACCCAATTCCTAAAAGCAGTTTAGTTGTTAAATTCATATGTTGTCTTTTATATATTATCAGTTTTTTATTAATATTATTAACTATAATTATTTTAATTTATTTCAAAAGTACCATTTTTTCTACAGCTGTAGCACTTCCTTTGCATTTTTCTTGATTCTGACTTTTTGCAAATATCTTAAAAATATACGTACCTTTTGCTACTGTGGCACCAAAATCATCTCTTCCGTCCCATTCTATTGCCTGACGTGGCGTTCTAAAGCCCTGTAGGAAAGGTTCTGCAACGACTGGCTGTGATAAAGTTCTTACCAATTTTCCTGTAATTGTATAAATCTGAACATTTACATCAAGAATATCATCACAATTATGCTCAAACTGAACGTATGTTTTATTGGTAAACGGATTTGGCCAGTTCAATGGTCTGTTGATGATCAAATGTTGATCGGCTTCATCCTTAACTTCAAAATTCAACGTAGAAGTTGTGGAATTATTGTTGATGTCCCAAACTTTAAATGTTAATTGATGTTGTCCTACGGCAAGATTTCTGAAAGGATAGGTTACATTTCCTTTTTGATAATCTGCTAAACTTGGGCTGACACATCCGTTTCCTTCACCTGGTGAATAAAAATCATTCAATACAACGGTGTTGATAATTTGTCCGTCCAAATATACTGTAATATCGTGACCGATACCAGAACCTGTAGAATTAATTCCTGTATCATCTGTTACACAAGCCAGCAACATTGGGTTTTGGTCTGTAATCCCTCCTTCTGCAAAGTTGGTGTTATTCATATATAACTTCACTTTTGGTGGTTCGTTATCGTTAATTCCGTTCGGATTAATATCTCCTACCTGTACTGGCTGGTTGTTGAAAACATCACTTGCTTTGTTATCGGCGTAAGCTAAGATTCTTCCTGTACCAATGGCATAGTTAATATCTTTAGGAACATAGAATTCTGCGGTAAACACACCATTTACTGCTATTCCTGCAGCTTTTACAATCGCACTTCCTTCTTCTGTATATTGAAGAACTGGAGATAATGCTCCACTGTTATTTAAAGTTGTTTTATTTAATCTTTTATCAAAAATGTTGATGATAACTTTTCCGTTAAAAGAAGTGTTTACAGATCCGTTCGGATTGTTGATATGCCCTTTAACTTTTACAAAATCTAATCCTCTGATTAATCCCGGAACCGGAGTTTCAATATCATCAATAACCAATAATCTCTTAGGTCTGCTTAATTTCATAGCTGGATCACCAAGATAGTTTACTTTTAAATGGTTGTTTTGTCCGCCAGATTGTTTTTTTGCATTAAGGTGTGCATATCCTAATGTTTCAAAATCGTCACTTGTTAATTTAAAAATATTCTGAGTAAAAAGATTCGTAAAGTCGATTCCATAATCTACCGCAATAGCACGGCTGGAAGTAATCATCGTAGCCGGACCTCCTTGTTTTAATTTCATTAATTGTTCTCCGGCAGAAGCTGTAGCCGGCTCGTCCCAAAGTGTAAATTCACATGTAATCGTAGATACAAAAGGAAATCTGCTGTATACGTTAGAAAAATTATTAAGATTGTTAATTTCATCTAAAGTAAAAACTCTTTCCTGAGCCCATCCGTTAATACCTCCATGTCCGAAATAGAAAAGATAAAGGCTGTTTCCTACATCGTTGAAAATTGCCTGATTTACCTGAGGATATCTGAATCCACCAGATGTACTTTGTCTCGGGAAAGCATCCAGATATAGTTTTCTTACATTATATTCTTTTAGATCTGTTCCTGATTCAAATACTGAAGATAGGGTACTGTTCATTACATCATGAAAAATAGGTCCTGTGTCATTGTCATCATCCACAACAAAATCAAGTTTCATTCTCCATTCTCCGAAAGGAGATGATTGTCCTGATAAACTGTTGTTATAAGCTAATGTTTTATCGATCATATTGCCGGCTTCTGTTACAGTTGCAGCAGGAATACGCCCCACGGGCAAATCAGGAAGATTAGAATCAATATGCTCAGCCGTTTGTGGTTTTGTCATTACGATGTAATCGTCTGTAACGTAGGATGCGATAACATCATTAGAATTTTCACTATTATAGCTTGAAACGATGTTGGAATTATTAGATATTCTATTCTTATAATCGTAAGAAGCATCTCCTAAAATAAATACATATTTCAATGTTCCTAGCGGAGTATTAAGTTTTGTGACAAAATCTCTGATTGCGGTAAGATCTCTGCTTCCGCTACCAAATTCATTGTAAATTTTATCAGTATCTACAATCTGTACATTGTAATTGTTTTTTGTCTGATGATAATTAGCCAATCTTTGAGCCTGCGCCATCATTTCAGGAACTGTAATGATGAGATAATCTACATTGGATAATGCCGAAAGATTCTGATTACCAATTCTCCCCACAAACTGAGGACTGAAAGCGGCATCATTTCTGAAAGCTACGAATTCGTTATTAAAATTCTGATCAGATGCTGCATAGGCGAAGTTAAATGTAGTATTTCCTGATGCTTTATTTACCCTTCTGTTAGCATTGGTAATATCAGTAACATCCCAGATCTGTTCTGCCGATCCTGCATTTGATAAGCTGAAACCATAAGTTGTATTACTCCCGCTAACCAAAGAATAATCTCTGAAATTGATTTGAGTTCCATTAAAAGTAAGGTTATCTTTATACTGAACCTCAAAATAATCAGGATAAAAAGTTCCGTTAGGATTTGCGGTAATATTCGGTTTCAGATTAAATGTAAGTTGCGTTCCTGTTAAACCCGTAATGGTACCTGAATATTTTATAGGAAAAAATTCGTAGGAAGCAGAAAGGTCGGGTTGTGGAATAGGTAGTGTAGTATAAGCCCCTTGATTATTAATGTCAAAACTAATAATGTTTTTTTGAGACCTGAATCCTATCACCTGAGCTGTATATCTTATGACATCTCCAGGCTGTATTGCAGAAGCTGTAGTAAAACTCACCGTTTTGTCGGTTACAAAAGGAGCATCTTCTACCCAGGTTCTTCCGACTTTCATCAAGTTTTTCTGATCGTTATTAATCACCTGATAATTATCGAATCTTGTGATAAGTGGGGTAGCAGGTAAGTTAATATCAACCGGCTGAACCCTTTTCCCCGGACCTTTATCAAAATTGATAAAATAATATGAAACATCTTCATAAATATTTTTCACGTTTTCACTTGAAGAAAATCGGGTTTCTCTTCTTTTATAACCGTTACCATTTGATTTATTGTAAAGATTATAACCATCGGGACCCTGAGCATAAAAAAGCGCATAATCATTGTCATTCCAGGTTCCGTCATCTTCACCTACAACCTGAATGGCATTTTCCTGAAGAGCACTGTATTTAGCATCCTGATTGAATTCAGGAAGCATAATTCCGCCATTTCCGTAGATTCTGAAGTTTTTCGGGTTAACAGAAGCCGGATTAATTCCGTTATCTCTTAAAAATTGTGCAGTAATTTTAAAAATACCGGATTTATCAACTTTAATTTTATAAAAAGCCCCAGTAGATAAAGGATTATTTGCAGTTCCTACTTTTAAAGCATTTCCTAAAAGATTGGAAACGTTAGTTTCTGAAATTTCAAAAGAAGATAATCTCTGAACTTTTCCTTTCACATTTTTAAATAAAGAAACATTGATGCTTGCATATCGCTGCCCATCTAAGTAATAATAATCAACATCCTTCACTTCTTTGTCAAACAAAAGATCTTTACTTAAATCAAATAAGTCTTTATTAGAAATATTTTCCCAAATTTGATTAGAAATTTTTAACTGGTTTTCGCCAACCTGTTGTTTTTTGCTTATAAATATGTTATTTTGGCTGAAAGAAAGTCCTTCATTTTTGAAATTTGGAAGATTTAGTTTTGCAACACCAAAGTCTCGGATTTTAGAACCATCCCAGTCGATGTTTATTCTTTGAGCCCAGAGTGTTGATACAAAGCTTAATAGAAATAAAATCGTGATTTTTTGTCTCATGTTATTATTAAAATTTCTGAATTACAAAATAAATGAAAATTTTATAATTAAATTGCGATACAATAAAATTAATTTGTTAACGTTTTTCAAAAAAATCAAACTATTACTTGATTTATTGAATAATTTATTTTTTCTTTGTACTTTGAAAATATTTATATCGACTATGAAAAAACTAAAGTTGTTTTCATTAATAGCAGTAAGTTCTACACTTGCATTAACCAGTTGTGGTGGATCAGGTACTAGCAAAGGTGGCGGTACTAAAAAATTTGTCAGCAAAACAGGTTGGAAACCAAACGAAAAACAAGGTTGGTTTTTTGCAGGAAAGCAACAAAAGCAGAAAGGTTGGCCAGGAATGGTATATGTAGAAGGTGGAACTTTTACTATGGGATTAGTGAAAGATGATGTTATGCATGATTGGAATAACTCACCGCGCAGAATGCAGGTAAGTTCATTCTTTATCGGAGAAACAGAAATTACTAACTACGAATACCGCGAATACCTGACATGGTTGAAGTATGTATTCCCTCCAAGTGATCCTAGTTTTAAGGAGATCTACAACGGTGCGTTGCCAGATACCTTATTATGGGATAACAAACTATCCAGAAATGATTATAATGAGACGTATTTCCGTTCTCCTGAATTTGATTATTATCCGGTAGTAGGTGTTTCTTGGACTCAGGCAAATAGATACTGCGAATGGTTGTCAGATAGAGCTAACGAAAAAGCTTTAATGCAAGCTGGAATCATTGCCAAAGATTTGTATATCAACGAATCTAATAATCAAGGTGGAACTGCATTCAACATGGATAAATTCAAATCGAATGATCCTGAAATGCAAGGATATATCAATGAGAAAAGAATGCAGCAAAAAACTGGTTTGAAAACTACAAACCAAAGATTATTAGCTGCTAACAGAGCTCCAAACGCTGCAATGGTATCAAAATTCAGACTTCCTACAGAAGTAGAATGGGAATATGCAGCTCTTGGTATGGCTAAAAATAGAGAGTACAATCAATATAAAGGTAAAAAACCTGAAATTGAATTACTTAGAGGTACTAAAGGAAGAGATAGAGGAATGTTCATGGAAAACTTCAAAATGGGAAGTGGTGACTATTCTGGTATCGCTGGTTGGAAAAATGACGGTTCAGCAAGAACTTCTGACGTTAGAAAATATCCATCAAATGACCTAGGAATCTATGGTATGTATGGTAACGTTTCAGAATGGACTGCCGATGTATACAGACCAATTATTGACGAAGATTTCAGTGATTTCAATTATTATAGAGGAAGTATGCCTCAGGCTATCGTAAGAAACGGAGACGGAACTTACAAAATGGTAGATGAGAGCAATATTAAGTATGATACTTTAGCTGATGGTAGATTAGTTTACAAAACTTTACCGGGTCAGTTTGAAAGAGAAACTATTGGTGACTATAGAAACTACAGAGATGGTGACAAACAATCATCTTTAGATTATAGAACTGCTTCAGACTCTGCTACAGGATTCAATATGTACAATGCTCCTCAAGCGAGATTTATTGTAGATGCTGGCGGTAAAGTAGTATTGCAAAAAGACAGAAAAGAAAGAACATCAGGAATTTCTAATGATATTAGAGTAATTAAAGGTGGTTCTTGGCAAGATACAGCTTATTGGTTAGACCCAGGTCAGAGAAGATACAAGAGCCAGGATAGAGCTTACGGATGGATTGGATTCCGTGTTGCTCAGGATGCTAGTGTAAACGATAAGAGTAGAACGAGAAGATAATATTTATCAAAATAATTTTCAAAAACCTTCCATAATTATGGAAGGTTTTTTTATTTTTGAACTATGAATATAGAACAGTTTTATCCTTTATTTTTACAGTCTGAACACTTAACTATCGATAGCAGAAGAATTGGTAAGAATGATATTTTCTTTGCTTTTTCCGGTGAAAATTTCAATGCAGCGACCTTTGCTGATCAGGCTATCGAAAAAGGTGCTTTAGCAGTAATTGTTGAACAGCAGGATTTTGAAAATAAAGCTAAAAATATATTCTATGTTCGTTCAACACTGGAATTTTTACAGGAATTGGCAGTTCATCATAGGAAGCAGTTGAATATTCCTGTTATTGGACTTACAGGAAGCAATGGTAAAACAACTACGAAAGAAATTATTCATGCGGTTCTTTCAGAGAAATTCACTGTTCAATATACGCTCGGAAATTTGAATAATCATATAGGAGTTCCTTTAACAATCCTTTCCATTAAACCGGAACATGAAATGGCTGTTATTGAAATGGGTGCCAATCATCAAAAGGAAATCGAACTTCTATGTTCTATTTGTCAGCCGGATTTTGGATATATTACGAATTTCGGGAAGGCACATTTGGAAGGCTTTGGAGGATTTGAAGGTGTAATTAAAGGTAAATCTGAGTTGTATGATTATCTTAAAAATAATCAGCGGACAATTGTTGTGAATGAAAATGATCCTATTCAAGTTGAAAAAACTGAAAATTATACGCCAAAAATTACCTTTGGAAAAGAAACTTCAGATTATCAGTTTGAATTATTTTCGGAAGAACATTTTGTTGGTTTAATGTATGGAAGTACAAAAGCTGTTTCAAAGCTTACGGGAGAGTATAATTTTACCAATCTTTGTGCTGCTGCGAGTTTAGGACTTCATTTCGGAATTGATTTTGAAAAGATAAAACATGCTATTGAAAATTATATACCGACAAATATGCGTTCTCAGGTAGTGAAAAAAGAAGGGAGAACTTTAGTTTTGGATACTTACAACGCAAATCCAAGTTCCATGAATGCTTCTTTGCTTAATTTTATCACTTTTGAAGGATCAAAAACAATCATTATTGGTGATATGCTTGAACTTGGTGAAGAAAGCGAACAAGAGCACGAAAATATTCTGAAGCTGGCTCTAAAACTGGGTTTTAACGAAATTATTACCGTCGGGAAAAACTTTAAAACTGTAAATTCCTCTCAAAAGGCTTTTGAAAGTACGGCCGAATTAATAGAATATCTAAAACTGAACAAAATCCAGTCGGAAAATATTTTATTAAAAGGTTCAAGAGGAATTGCGTTAGAAAAATCCTTAGATTTTATTTAGGATTTTGTACTTCTGAATTCTTTTACAATCAGTTTAATATTCTTGAAAGTGCTTGGAAAAACTTCATGCTCAATTTGATCTGAATTTTTCCAGGCAACTTCAGTAATTCCTTCTTCAATCTGCGGTTTTGAAGTGTCTTCACCATCAAAATTCATCTCAAACCAATGCGTACACTTCAATATTTTCTCACCATTTCTTTCAACATAAATATGATAAGTGGTATTGATAAATTGTACTAATTCTACATCTTTTAGTCCGGTTTCTTCTTCAATTTCTCTCACAGCAGATTCCTCGCGGGATTCGCCTTTTTCCATTTTCCCTTTCGGAAGATCCCATTTTCCTAATCTTTTAATGAAAAGAATTTCGCCGTCAGGATTATTAACAAGTCCTCCGGCAGCTTCAATAATTCTAAAAAGCTTTTGAAATTCAGACCAAATTTCGTCAATATTTTCACCGAAAACGTTCAATTCCTTTACAGATGTATTCTCCAAAAGATCCAAAGCGATCTCCAGGCTTGTGAAGTTTTCGTATTCAAGTGTCTTTTCCAGATTTTCTGATTGTGCAGACAGCAATAATTTTTTTTCGTTGACAAAAACTTTATACATTTGTAATAATTAAGAATTAAATACAAAAATAAAGAAATGAATTTAGAAGGACGAAAAATTATTGTCAATAAATCATCTAAAGAGTTGGTTGAAGTACTAAAATCTCCTGAAAATTATAAAGATTTTATGCCGGACGGGCTTCAGAAGTTTGAAACAAGAGAAGATGGCTTCAAATTTGGTCTTCAGGGAATGCCTGAAATTGCTTTGAAAATTGATGAAGTGAATGATCAAAAGGCAGTTTTGAAGTCTGCGAGTTCAAGTTTAGACTTTTCTCTCACTGCAACGTTGAATCCTCTTAATGAAAATCAGACAGAAGTTCAGATGTTGTTTGAAGGAAAATTTAATCCGTTTATCAAAATGATGGTGGAAAAACCACTGCAGAATTTTATCAATACTTTGACAGATAAGATAGAAGCTTATAAATAAAATAGAAACCTTCAGAAATGGAGGTTTTTTTATGCAATAATTCCCGAACTGTGATCCTGCGAACTTCCCGTTGAAGATGAAAGTATATTTACTTCATTATTCAATCTTAAAATACCCATCAATGCGAAGATTAAAGCTTCTTTATATTCAATGATCTGTTTTTCAGGAATGATAATTTCAGTGTTGGTTTTAGACTTAATTTTTTCAATTAAATACTGGTTAAAAGTTCCACCACCCGTAAAAAGAACATTTTTTAGTTGATATTCATTAAAAATATTTGAAATTTGCTGAGCAATATGTTCTGTAAAGGTTGCCAGAATATCTATTGCTTCAATACTTTCAAATAACGGAAAAATATTTTCGTTGCACCATTCAATTCCTAATGATTTTGGATAAGATTGATTGTAAAATTCTAATGAATTTAATGTTGACAGTAAGTCTTTATTAATTGTTCCTTTTCGTGCTAAATCACCATTTTCATCAAAATTTTTGTTGAATTTTTGAGCAAAAAGATTCAAGATAATATTGACTGGAGCAATATCGAAGGCTACTCTTTGATTGTTGACTTTTAAGGATATGTTGGAAAATCCGCCTAAATTAAGACACGCATCATATTGAAAAAATAATAATTCGTCACCGATCGGGACAAGGGGAGCACCATTTCCACCCATTAAAACATCCTGACTTCGGAAATCATAAATTACAGGTAAGCCTGTTTCTATTTTAATGGCTCTCCCGTCGCCAATTTGCAGAGTGAATTTTTTATGAGGCTGATGAAATACGGTATGACCGTGAGAAGCGATTAAATCTATATTCTTAAGCTGATGTTTTTGAATAAAATTTTTAACCGTTTCCCCTAAATAAAAGCCATATTCTGAATTGAGTTCCAATAGTTTTTCAGCAGAAAGATGGATAGAATTTTTGAGTTGATCTTCCCAATATGAAGAATAGGGAACTGTTTCAGCTTTTACAATTTCAAAATTCCAAGATGTTGTTTTTTCAAACTTGACAAAGCAAATATCCAAGCCGTCTAAACTCGTTCCGGACATTAAGCCAATAGCCTGGAAGATCATAGATTTATTTTTTAGATTCTGATAATTTGCTGGTGCTGAAGTCTCCCGAATTTTGATAAAAAACGTATTCTGAGAAATCATCTTTAGCCGTCATTCCGTGGGTTCCGACTAGTGTAGAACCATCTTCTGTTGTTACGTAAACCGTGTCGTGAGTGTAAATGCGGTTTTTTCTCTGATCCCAATAAACGCTTTGCATGGCAAATTTTTGACCTTCATTGGTTGTAATTTTTACGTTACCTTTTGCTTCATAGAACTTTTTATATTCAAAAATTCTGGCATAATCTGCTTTAATCGTTCCGGGAACTTTTGGATTTTTCTTATCAAAAAACTGAATATCAATTCCTTTTT
>Ga0308171_1004773_pt1 | contig 10823 bp, 14 predicted proteins | sample PhyGR1_FD_202135 | JGI IMG/M metagenome (GOLD analysis project Ga0308171, IMG submission 202135) | Phyllosphere microbial communities from UC Gill Tract Community Farm, Albany, California, United States - DLSLSG.R1 | ecosystem: Host-associated > Plants > Phyllosphere > Unclassified | place: USA... | reverse complement strand
AGAATCGAGTCGGCCCATTAGCTCTCTCCACTATCATCCGGTTTATCGCAGGGGTCCGGCGTTTCGCGAAACGTGCTGAAGAACGAACTGGCATGCGGAAACGCATGCTTTGGGTGCCTGCTGAGAAGAAGTAGCTGTTTAGGGAGATTTATAATTTCAGGCTGCGTGCCGAAATGGCGGAGAGGATGTCCGCTTTCCCACGTAAGTTATTGAAATTGTGTAGTCATTACCCTTGCTAAAGTGCAAATTTTCCGTATTTTCCATATCGCGGGTATGGCAACGGGATATGATTATGGCTAGATTCAAGCTCACAGAAGCAAAAATAAAGCGGCTTGATACCCCCGGAATCTATAGTGATGGCGACGGTCTTTACATTCGTGTTCGGGCTGGCGGCAGCAAACAATGGTTCTTTATATACAAGCGCGCCGGGAAACGCACAGAGATTGGCTTGGGCGGCTATGGTCAAGGCACAGCGCCGGTTTCCGTTGAGCTTGCCCGCGAGAAAGCGCAAACCATCCGGGAGCGTCTAGCCCGTGGCGAGGACTTGGAAAAGCGTGTCACCTTTGCCGACTTGATGGAGGACGTCATCAAGAAGAAAGAGGCGGAATCGAAAAACGACAAGCACAAAGCGCAATGGCGCATGACCTTGAAGGAATACGCAAAGCCGCTACACAAGAAGCCAATTGCTGCCATTACCCGTGATGACATCGTAGAAACGCTGAAGCCGATATGGACTGAAAAGCCCGAGACGGCTGACCGGACGCGGATGCGCATTGCAGCCGTGATAGACCATGCTAAGGCCAGAGGGCTTTACACAGGCGATAACCCTGCCGATTGGCGCGGAGGCCTGAAAGAACTGCTACCGGCGCGCAACAAGCTTTCCCGTGGCCATCATGAGGCCGTGGATTACAAAGCCATCCGTGAAGCCATGGTGAAGATAAGACACGCCTCCGGCGTGGCTGCCCGCGCCACTGAGTTCGCATGCCTGACCGCAGTACGTTCTGGTGAGGTTCGCGGCGCTGTGTGGAGCGAAATTGACCTGAAGGCAGGAATATGGATCATCCCAGCCGAACGGATGAAAGCCGGGAAGGAACACCGCGTTCCGCTCTCCACCCGCGCAATCGAAATTCTTGAGGCGCGTAAGGAATTGGCGACGGGCGACCTCGTTTTTGAGGGCGGGACTGAAGGTAAGCCGATAAGCGATACAGCCATGGTGAAAGCCTTGCGTGCAGCCTCAGGCGGAACCGAGACGCTGCACGGTCTGCGGTCCACGTTCAGAGATTGGGCCGGGGATGCAACCCACCATCCCCGTGATGTCATAGAATCCGCTCTTGCTCACGTCCTGAAAGACAAGACGGAAGCCGCCTATCGCCGTTCGGATGCATTGGAAAAGCGCCGCCAGCTTATGCAGGACTGGTCTAATTATTGCGATTGATCTTTACTAATTACAGAAAGGCCAATGATTTCAATGCACCTCGTCGATTTTCCGGAGGATGCCAAAACGTCAAGCAAGTAACGCAAAAATATAGTTGAGCGTATTTTGCATTTTTTAGTTGATAGCTTCAAATACTTGGAGCTATAAAACACTCGTCGCCAGCAAACAGGCGGACAATCCATAACAATCAGCGCTATTTCGCACCGGCCAAGGAGGTCCGGCAACAAGAAAGTGCGTCCAGAGAAAGGAGATTACATGTCGAAAGAACTTCCGCGCCTCATGTCGCCAAAAGAGGCTGCTGCCGAAACCACGTTTTCCGCAATGCAGCTTAGCATATTGAGCACAACCGGCCATTTCCCGAAACCAGTCCAGCTTTCAGCGCGCCGTATCGCTTACGTTCGTTCCGAAGTGACGGCTTGGCTTGATGAACGCATTGCATCGCGCATCACGCACTAGAGATGGAATCGCATGCAGAAGACGACTCCCCCGGTTGGACTGGGAAGTTCAATTTCGAGAAGATTGGCAGACGGCGGGCCGCCCTGAGCGCGCCAGCGCGAAAATCAAAGCCAAAGCCCGAACCGGAAGATGAGCCTGAAGAAGTCAGGCTGACAGCAAAGCAGTTGATGCGACGGAGGTTTGAGAGGCCGCGCCAGATCGTGGAGGGCTTGTTCCCTGCCGGTTGCCTTCTCCTTGTCGGTCCTCCGAAGCAAGGGAAATCTTGGCTCTCTCTACAGCTGGCCCGTTGCGTGGAAGCCGGAATCCCTTTCATGGGGCATCGAACCGAACAAGGTGACGTTCTGTATCTAGCGCTCGAAGACGGCTTTATTCGCCTTCAGGATCGTTTGGGAAAGCAGGAAATTGAAGGCGCGGAATCATTCACCGATGCGCTGGACTTCCAAATCCAGATTCCCACGGCGGAAAAGGGCGGCCTGAAGGAGTTGGAGGAATGGCTGATAGCTCACCCTGACGCATCCTTGGTCATTGTGGACGTTCTCAAAATGTTTCGAGAGCCGCGCAAGGGCAAGGTTGATCCATATGAGCGCGATTATGGTGATGTTCTACCTTTGACGAAGCTGGCAAACCAGTACCGGGTGTGCATCGTCATCGTTCACCATACGAACAAGGGCAGTGCAAGCGCAGTCGATCCTTTCGACCGTGTGAGCGGCACGGGCGGCATTTCAGGTGCGGCGGACGGCACGATTTTGCTTGTCCCTAATGAAGACGGCGATTTGGGGCTTTATGGCCGTGGGCGCGACTTTCAGGAGTTTGACTTCAGGGTGCGGTTCGACGCCGATGCTTGTGTTTGGGAGATGGACACCGAAAGCGACGACAGCGACCGCCATGGGTACGGCGACGTTACCGGCAAGATATTGGAACAGCTTCGGTTCATGAATGGCAATGCCATCGGCCCTAGCGAACTGGCAGCGGTCATCCACGAAAAGCCGCTTGACGTTTCGAAGAGCCTGAAGCGGTTGAGTGCGAGCCGAAAGGTTACGAGGATCGGGCGCGGCAAATGGGTTCTTCGCGGTCTAGAGCCGAAAAGCGCATGACAACGAAACTACCATACCATGCAGTAGTTACGGTAGTTACGGTAGTTTCATAATTGCTAATATGAGGACTGATTGGCTAAGTCCTTCTAGCATCACATTAAATAGTATCGGTAGTAAGGGTATTTCGGTTTGTGCAAACTACCGTAACTACCGTTTGTACCTATCATATAGACGAAAGGAAAACGAATGAACGAAAGGACACACACCGAAAATATGCAGGTCATCAACGCGCTGGTAGGAAAGCCGGTCGCTTGGAGTGGTCTGGCTGAGACTGACGAAAAGGTGCTGTCGATTTTGCGCAGACGGACAGTTCCAGCGGCACCAATGAACCTAGCGCGGATCACTGGCTACACCCGTCATCAGGTGAACGAAATCCTGTTGCGTCTGAAGCGGCGCGGTCTGGCTAAGGCTGTCGCACACGGTGCTTGGAGTGCGGTGCAATGAAGTTGATGCATCAGAACCGGCAGGTGTTTGCACGTCAGAGCCGAATTGATCCGGTGCGGAAACAGCCCATCCCGGTCAAGCCTAAGGTTGTCATTACTGCCGCTGCGCGGCAGACCGCCCGCCCCTCATGAGCAGATGGCCGTATAACACGGCTCAGTGGCAACGGCTGCGCATAGCCAAGCTAATGGAATGTCCGGTCTGTGAGCCGTGCCGTGCGCGTGGTGTCATCGTCATTGCCGAAGTGGTTGACCACGACAAGGCAATCAATGCGGGAGGCTTGGCATTCCCGCCCACGTCTGAGCTAACGAGCATGTGCGCATCCTGTCACAACCGCAAGACCAATGCCAAAGACAGACGCTCGGCCCGAACAGGCAAGAGCAGCGGCTTTCGCAGGGCGTGGGCTGGCTTCGACGTGCATGGCAACCCGATTGACCCGGAAGGCTGGAACGACGCCTGACGGGCCTCCCTGCCCCGTTCCATAGGTAGGGGGGCCTTCAAAGACGAAGGATCGAGTGCCGGGGAACGGCGTGGGGCATTCGCGAAGACTTAGTTTCAAATATTTTGATCAATCAATGAAAAGGATCAAAGATAATGATGTGAAAGGAGATGGAGCATGGGCCGTCGTGGACCCGGCGCGAAGCCGAAAGCATCCCGCAAGACCGGGGATATCATGAGTGACGGGCAGCAGAAGCACCGCAAGGTGCTTCCTTGGGAGGTCGAAGGCCTAACCCGGCTTGAAGCCGTTGTCGCATTCGTCAACGACATGAAAATCACGCAGGGCAAACTTGCGGGCCAGAACATGCAGTTACGTGACTGGCAGATAGATGAATTTCTAGCACCGATTTACGCAACTGACGAATTCGGACGTCGCCCTGTACGAACCGCCGTCTTGTCTATGGGCCGAAAGAACGGAAAGACCGGGTTGAGCGCGGCGCTTGCCCTTTGCCATCTTGTCGGGCCAGAGGCAGAGCAGCGCGGCGAGTTGTATTTCGGCGCGATGGATAAGATTCAGGCTGGTAAGGCTTGGGCCGAGTGCAAAGCGATGCTGGAAGCGCATGTCGAGCTTTCGGAGCGCGTCAATATCATCAAATTCAGCAAGGAAATCGAAGTCGAGGCCGGTTATCCCGGTGAAGGCTCCGTTCTGAAGGCAGTGAGCGCCGACGCTGATTCCAAACTCGGTTTGTCGCCCTCATTCTTCCTCGCTGACGAAGCCGGTTATTGGGTGAAGCGCGATCTGTTTGACGCGATGGATTCGGCCCTTGGCGCACGTGATGAACCGCTTGTTGTGGTCATTTCCACACAGGCGAAAGACGACACGCATTTCTTCTCGGAAATGATCGATTACGGCCTGAAGGTGAAGACCGGCGAAGTTGAGGACGAAAGTTTCCATCTGGCGTTGTTCACGACTGATCCTGATGAAGATGCATGGTCCTACGAGACATGGATCAAGGCTAACCCGGCGCTAGGCGATTTCCTTGCTTTGGAACAAGTCGAGCGCATGGCGGCGCAGGCGCAACGTATACCGTCGAAGGAAGCCGATTTCCGAAATAAGATTCTCAACCAGAGAATTGACGGCACGGTGCGCTTCATCGCCGCTCGCGAGTGGAACGATTGCGATCTAGGGCCTATTGACGAAGCCGCGCTTGAGGGCCGGGAATGCTATGGCGCTCTTGACCTGTCGGCAGCCCGAGACTTGACGGCCTTCGTTCTGGTTTTCCCGGAAGAGGATGGCCGCTTCACTGTCCTGCCCCGATTCTTCCTCCCGGCCTTTGACATCGACGGGAAGAGTGAATCGGACAGAGTACCGTATAACGTTTGGAGTAGGCAGGCGGACGCGCGGCTAACGCTGTTGCCGGGAAAGGTCATCGATCCACAGGCCGTTGCGGAATACATCGCTGACGAGGCGGGCCGGTTCGATATTAAGGAGATTGCATTCGACCGCTGGCGCATTGAGGACTTGCGGCGCGAACTGGCTAAGGCTTCGATTGAGTTGCCACTAACGCCGTTCGGGCAAGGCTACAAAGACATGTCTCCAGCCGTTGACATGTTGGAAGTCGCGGTCGCTCAACAGAAGGTCAATCACGCGGGAAACCCACTCTTGCGGATGAATGCGGCCAACGCGGTCATAACGAAAGACCCGTCCGGCGCTCGAAAGCTCGATAAGTCGAAAGCCTCCGGGCGCATTGACGGTCTTGTGGCGCTCGCGATGGCATTGCAAACTGCCGCGCGACATGAGGAAGATAATTCGCTTCCAGCGTGTTTAATGGAAGATGCTTAAAGGGAGATGTGACGAATGTTTGAGGTTGGAAAAATTTACGAACTAACGACGCTTGAGACTGGCGAAAACTATGAAGGCAAATTCGGAACTTATGAGTCGCACCAGCAGCTTGAATGCGTTGCCGTGAACGGGATGCTCGTTCACTTTCGTACTCCAAAACTCAACTCTCAAGAGGAAGAACCTTTAGTTGAAGATTGGAGTGAGGAGAAGATAATCAACACTGGCAGTCTGTTTTTCCATAGCGCCAAGCTAATCGAGTGATAACGCGGCCTAAAATTTTTAACCCGCTGTTTTGTCAAGCAAACCGAGTAAAAATATACTTCCTTGCTTTTTGCGATTTACTATTGATGCGAAAGCAAAACGGAGTATAAACACAATCACCGGACGCAAGCACAAGACTTGAACCGGCGAGCCTGTCCCGCTTCAGGGGCGGGCAGCACTGCCGAAGGCAGTAAAACAACCATGACATTGTTGCGCCTACCCAACCGAGCAATTCCGCATCGGCATGGCTCTTTGCGCGCTTACTAGAAAAGGAGACAATATTTGAACATTCATCATCTTCGCGAAACCCGTTCCACAAAGCTCAACGAACTCAAGGCCCTCGGCGAGAACCCGGACAACGCGAAGTTTACAGCAATCGAAGGCGAAATTCGCGCCCTTGATAGCCAGATCAAGAATGCAGCAACCATCGCAGAATTCGAGCGCCATGAGGCCGCACCGCAGGGTGACGCCATGGCCCGCGAACTGCGTTCCTATTCCGTTTCCAAGGCCATCCGCGAAGGCAATGGCGATAGCCTGACCGGCGTTGAACGCGAAGTTCACGACGAACTGTCCAAGGGTCGCGAAGTGCGCGGCGTGATGGTCCCTACCTCTCTCATTTTCGGTGACGAAAACCGCGCCATGCTCACGACCGGCACGGCTGGCAACACTGTTGCAACGAACCTCGGCGGCCTCATTGATCGCCTTCGCCCGGTTCTGGCTGTGCAGTCTCTCGGCGCAACGGTCATTTCCGGTCTGACTGGCAATCTTGATCTGCCGCGCCTCACCTCTGGCCCGCAGGCCTACTGGGTGAACGAAGACGAAGCCACCACGGCGAGCGATGCCACTTTCGACAAGGTTTCGCTTTCTCCGAAGACGGTTTCCGGCGAAATGTACCTGTCTCGCCGCTTGCTGCTTCAGAACGGCGTTGCGCTGGAAAATGTACTCCGTCAGGACTTGGCATTTGTGCTTGCGCAGGCTCTCGACAAGGCGGCTATCAACGGCACCGCTGCCGCAAAGCAGCCGGTCGGCATCCTTACGCAGATTCCGGAAAGTGCGACCACGGCAACGGACTTGAGCGACATTGCAGCGGACCTTATCGCGGCGCTTCAGATTGACGACGTGACCGGCACCACGGGCTTCTTGACCAATCCGGCCTTGATGGCTGTTGCCCGCAAGCTGAAGGACGGCCAGCAGCGCAATCTCAGCACGGCTGAAACGTTCCACAATGAGCGCGTTGTGGCTACGAATCAGGTTCCGACGATTGCAAGTGAAAACCCGCTGATCTTCGGCGCATGGGCAAACCTACTTATCGGCTATTGGTCGGGCGTTGATATTCTCGCCAACCCGTACACAGACGCTTCAAAGGGCGGTCTTCGCCTGCATGCGTTCCTTGATGCTGACGTGGCTATCCGCCATCCTGAAGCATTCGCATGGAAGGCCGTCGCGTAATATGGCGACTGTCTCGCTGGCCGAGGCAAAGGTTCATCTTCGGGTCGATTGGCCCGAGGATGACACTTACATCTCAGGTCTGATTCTTGCTGCTGAAGGCTACGTTTCGGAAATCGGCGTCACCATCGCCAGTCCGGCACAGCCTCCACTAAAACACGCAATCCTCCTTTTGGTCGGCCATTGGTATTCGTACCGAGAAGCCGCAGCGGAGAAACCACCACAAGCAATCGCATTCGGCGTCAACGCCCTTGTGCAGCCATTCAGGGAGGTATCATTTTGAGCAACTTTGAAAAACGCGCGGCAACTGACGTTAAGGCCGTAGGCAAGAAACTGTCCGGCTACGTTGCCACCTTCGGACATGAGACCCGGATCGGTGATTTTCGGGAAGTCATTCAAGCAGGCGCTTTCGGTGCTTCGCTTCGTTCGAACCCGGATATTCTGGCGCTTGTCGATCATGACCCCGGCAAGGTGTTGGGCCGTAGCGCGTCGGGTAGCCTGATCCTCGCAGAGGATCAGAAAGGACTCCGTTTCGAACTGGATTTGCCAGACACGCAGTTGGGCCGCGATATCGCTTCGCTTGCTGCCCGCCACGATATCGGCGGCATGTCCTTCGGCTTCAATGTGCCTGAAGGCGGCGATGAATGGCACGGCGAGCGGCGGATCCTAAAGGCTGTTGACCTTCGCGAAATCAGCGTTGTGCAGGCCTTCCCGGCTTATTCCGGCACGTCTCTTGCCGTCCGGTCGCGCAAGCCCATGACAGACGCGGAACGCCGCATTCGAATCTTGGAACTGGAAGGAGGTGCTTATGTGGCCGTTTAAACCGAAGGAAACACGCGCCGTCGCTTCGAGCGATCCCTTCTTAGGTGAATTCCTTGGTGCGCGCTGGCAGGCCCGTGCGGATATCGAGAAGGCCAGCGGCCATGCTGTCGCCCATCGGTGCATCCAGCTTATCGCGGAGCAACTCGCAGCCGTGCCGCTGAAGGTCTACCGGAAAACGGATGACGGTGGCCGGGAAACGGCTTCTGATCACGCCCTATACCCAGTGCTGAAAGATACGTTCTCGCCGCTCCTGACTGCCTTTGAGGGCCGGGAATGGATGAACGTTTCGGCGCTGATGTACGGCAACGCTTATGCCCGGATTGAACGAAATGGCCGCAGCCAGATTACCGCGCTGCATCCTATCCCGTCGCCTTCGGTCACGGTGGAGCGCCTTTCAACGGGGCGTCTTCGTTACAAGGTCGCACTGCCAAACGGCGGAACGCAGACATACACGCAAGACGAAATTCTGCATGTGCGCTACCGGACAAAGGATGGCGTGCTAGGGCTTTCGCCTATCCAGATCGCAAGCGCTACCTTCGGCTTGGCATTGGCGCAACAGGACACGGCGGGCGCGGCGGCTGAGAACAGTTTCCGTCCTGCTGGCGCTCTGGTGTTTCCTGAAAAGCTTGGCGGCGCTGGCAAAGATGAGGCAATCAAGAAATTCAAGGATCGCTTTGTCGGGCAACTCAAGGCGAACGAAGTCATGGTGCTGAATGGTGGGGCGAAGTTCGAAACCTTCCAGTTTAACAGCCGAGACTCCGAATTCCTCGAAAGCCGCAAGCTGTCGAATCTGGATATCTGCCGCGTCTATGGCGTTCCGCCTTCAGCGGTCGGCATTACGGACGATGCGACCTACAGCAACATTGGCGAGGAAAGTCGCGCCCTTGTGACTCGAGTCCTTGCGCCGTGGGCCAAGCGTATCGAAAGCGTCTACAACACGACGCTGCTTTCACCGGAGGCTCGCAAAAATTTCTACATCGAGCATGACCTGTCCGGCTTGCTTCGTGGCGATTTGGCGACCCGCTACGCTGCTTACAAGATTGGCCGTGAAGCTGGATTCCTGTCGGTTGATGAGATTCGCGGTTTCGAGAACATGTCGAAGGTTCCGGGCGGCGATACCTACATGGAGCCGTTGAACATGGCCCGTCTCGGCGTGTCACAAAATGCCCAGGCATCCGAGGTGCAGCAATGACCGGCGGCGGCGACTTACGCGGGGTTTTCGAATTTCGGCGGAAGGCAGACGGCAATGACGGTTTCGGGGGCGTGATCCCCGGAGCCGGTCCCGTCACCACAATCTTCACCACGTCGGGCAGGATCGAGGTTCGCAGCGGTGATGAGATGGTTCTGAACAACGTACCGCGCGGCGTTTCCACGGTGGAAATCACTGTCCGTCAGCAGCCCGCCATTAAGGCCGTCAACACAACATGGAGCATCCGGGAAAAGCGTTCCGGGCGCTCTTACAACGTCAAAATGATGAAGCCAGACCAGAAAGGAGCTTTCATCACGTTCACAGCAGAAGGAGGAACACCGTGAAGGTAAAGACTATCAGCATTGAGCCTATCAGTAAGGGCCATGACCGTGAAACGGGTTTCCGCAAGCTGGCAAAGGTTCAATTCTTCTTGCCCGATATGCAAATGACGATTCGCGATGTCGTCTTGACCCATGACCACGAACACGGTTTTGCTGTGGCCCACGTCAAGCCGAAAGAAGGACAGTCAACGCTCCAATGGGTGCGAAACTCGCCATTCGCCAAATGTCTGGCGGAAGCGGCGGCAACGGCTTACAGCGCCATGCTTGCTGAAGACTTGGAAGAACTGAAGGCGCTATATAAGGCGGCCTGATCAAAGCCCTACGGTTGACCCCGTGGGGCTTTTCGCCGTTTGGGCAAAAGAAAACCCGCCGCGCTGATGAAAGCGAGACGGGCCACAGAAAAGAAGAGCGAAATGAGCAAAGAAGATTTCATGCAATCTCGCACAGGATCGGCAAAACCACAATGAACTTTACCGCCAGAGCGAGCGTAAGTTGCACCGACGCCACAAGCATGCAACCTTTCTCTGAAACAAGGAGAACGTCATGTCAGAATCATCCAATGGATACCCAATCGAAAAAGCACTAGGTCTCGCTGTCAGCGCGAGCGAGGAGCTAAAATCCTTCTTCCGAGAAGCTGGAGTTGAGAATGTCCATTTCATTGCAGGGGCAAGTTATTGGAGCGGCGAATCAGACAGTCATCCGAATCTTAGCGTACATCTGCCTGAAGGAACGGATGTCACAGCGATAAAAGAGAAGGTCTCTGAACTGGTCGCAGATTTGAAGAGACGCGATATCCGCGTAACGATGTTCACCAATGACGGGTCTTTTCAGCGCTGAACCTACTAAGGAGGACGAGAAATCGGCCTCCTACGTTTACCAAGGTTATGGCAGCCGATGAAAAACGCCAAATTATGCAATGAAATCAAGGGTAATGGCGGAGAGGATGGGATTCGAACCCACGATACGCTTTTGACGTATACTCCCTTAGCAGGGGAGCGCCTTCGACCACTCGGCCACCTCTCCGGTGCGGCCTGATTATTGCTTTAAAAAAATGAAT
>Ga0308171_1004772_pt1 | contig 10824 bp, 9 predicted proteins | sample PhyGR1_FD_202135 | JGI IMG/M metagenome (GOLD analysis project Ga0308171, IMG submission 202135) | Phyllosphere microbial communities from UC Gill Tract Community Farm, Albany, California, United States - DLSLSG.R1 | ecosystem: Host-associated > Plants > Phyllosphere > Unclassified | place: USA... | reverse complement strand
GAACCGTCAGTCGCCGGAGGTCCTGGGACTCCGGCGCACCCAGCCGTCTCTCAAGCTCAACCCTTCAACAGCGACAGCCCAAAAACTCGAAAAAGAAAAGAAGGGGCCCGGGGAATTCCTTCCCCGGCCTTCACTCCATCCATCAAAGCCAAACGCGAGGCAACCGCTACCCCAGGTAATACCGCACCGGCACCAGCGGGGCCGGCAGGTCCGTCTCGCCACTGGCGGCGCGCAGCTCGATCTCGACCATGCGGGTCATGGCGTCCAGCGGCAGGTCGTTGGGTTCCTCGCCGAAGGGTTCTTCCAACTGGTCGCCCAGGGCATCGAGTCCGAAGAAGGCATAGGCCAACAGGGCCGCCACCAAGGGCGTGCCCAGCCCCATGGCGCTAACCATGCCGAACGGTACGAGCAGGCAGAACAGGAAGGCCGTTCGGTGCAGTAGCAGGGTGTAGGCGAAGGGCAATGGCGTGGTGACGATGCGCTCGCACGCCGCCTGCACTTCGGAGAGGCCGGTGAGCCTGGCTTCCAGGCCGCGATAGAGGATGTCGGTCAGCGCACCGTCGCGCCAGGCGGCCACCAGCTCGGCATTCATGGCGCGCAGGATGGCGTCGGGCGGGTTAGGGCTGGTTGGCAGCGTGGCGGCGATGGCGGGCGGCAGCCAGGGGGTTGCGGCGGCCACCACGTCCCGCTTGCGCAGCCGGGCGCACAGGGCGTGGGTGTAGCCGATGCCCAGCCGCAGCAGCACCGGGCGCGGTCCCAGCAATGCGCCCGCCTCCCGCGCCAGGCCGCGCATCTCGATGATCAGGCGGCCCCATTGCTTCCGCCCTTCCCACCAGCGGTCGTAGCAGGCGTTGTTGCGGAAGCCGAGGAAGACGGAGAGCGCCAGGCCGAACAGCGCGAAGCCGCCCAGCGGGAACTCCGGCATCACATGCGGCCAGCGCCGGTCGATCAGCACCACCACGGCGCCCAGCAGCGCAACGGCGATGACGCGCGGCGCCACGATGGGCACGATGGAGCCGCGGAGGATGAACAACAGGGCCCAGGAATGCGGCAGGGAACGCAGGATCATGCAAGGCTCTTCAGGGCGTGACCGTTGCAGGCTGGATCAGCGGGAAACAGGAGGCACGCGGTCAAACAAAGTTGGAACAAGTCCGCTGCGACGATCCACGGCGGACGCGCCATGGCTGAACCGACCGGTGGCGGCGCCGCAACAAGGCAGCGGGCGACACCATGGCCGCCGCATCCGCCAACAACGGACATGTACTACCGCCCCCCGTTCAGCAACCCGGTGACGATGCCGACCGTACCCGCCACGATCACCGCGTTGAAGGCGAAGGCGATCAGCGAATGCAGGGTCGCCACGCGCCTGATGGCGGGGGAATGGGTGATCATGTCGGTCACGCCATTGGTCGTGCCCACGCTGAACGCCAGATAGAGGAAATCCGAGAAGGGCGGCGAGTCGTGGCTGCCCGGGAACTGGATGCCACCGCCGGAAAGCCAGTACTCGCGCGCGTAATCCTGCGCGAACAACAGATGGACGTAGAGCCAGGAGAGCACCACCGTTACCACGCCCAGCAGCGTGTAGCCCGGTGTCGAGTCCGCGAGGTCCAGCCCCACCGCCACCAGCGATGCGGCGGCCGCGACCAGGGAGAGGAGCAGCACCGCCATCCGCCCCTGGTCCAGCGCCTCCGCATGGCGGCGCATGCTGGCGGAATCCGCCGGCCACATATGGAACAGCAGCAACACGGCATGCACCAGCACGAAGGCGCACCAACCGAACATGGCGGCATGCAGCCAGGCATCGCCCACGCCCCGCGCCACCGCCCCCACCGCCAGGCCGGCCATCAGGGCCAGCAGCGTCAGCGGGCGGTAGCGCAGCGGGATGATCACGCGGATAGCGCCCGCGCGAACACCGCCGGGTCCACATTGCCGCCGCTGAGCACCACGCCCACCGTGCGCCCCTTGGCCGGCACCTTGCCCGCCAGCACCGCCGCCAGCGCCACGGCGCCACCGGGCTCGACGACGATCTTCAGCGCCTCGAACGCCAGGCGCATGGCGCGGAACACCTCCGCCTCCGTCACCACGGCGGCGCCCTTCAGGCGGGGCTGGTTGATGGCGAAGGTCATCTCGCCCGGAGCCATGGAGAGCAGCGCATCGCAAAGCTGCGCGCCCTGGCCGTCATTGGCGACGCGGCTGCCGCCGGAGAGGGAGCGCGCGGTGTCGTCCCACCCCTCCGGCTCCACCGCCCAGACCTCGGTGCCGGGGGAAGCGCCGTCCACCGCCAGGTTGCAACCCGCCACCAGCCCGCCGCCACCGGTGCACACGGCGAGCGCATCGAGCGTCAGGCCGGCTTCGCGCGCATCCTCGATCAGTTCCAGCGCCAGGGTGCCCTGGCCGGCGATGACGTCCGGGTGGTCGAAGGGCGGCAGCACCACGGCGCCGCGCTCCGCCGCCAGCTGCTTCGCCAGCACTTCGCGGTCGGTGGTAGCACGGTCGAAGAAAGTGATCTCGGCGCCCCAGCGGCGCGTGCTCTCCACCTTGATGGCGGGTGCGTTGCTGGGCATGGCGATCAGCGCCTTCACGCCTTCCGCCGCCGCCGCGCAGGCGATGGCCTGGCCGTGATTGCCGGAGGAATGCGTGACCACCCCCGCCGCCCGCTGCGCTGCGTCCAGGCCCAGGACGGCGTTGGTGGCGCCGCGCAGCTTGAAGCTGCCGGTGCGCTGCAAGGGCTCCGCCTTGATCAGCAGCGTGCCGCCGGCCAGCTCGTCCAACAAGGGGTGGCGCAGCATCGGGGTGCGGACGATGCGGCCGCGCAGGCGTTCAGCGGCGGCCAGGACATCTTCATGGGTGGGAAGCGTGCTCATGCGCCGCATCCTGTGCCGCGGCCGTGGCGGCGACAAGCCGCGGCCGGCGAGTCCCAGCACCGCGCAGAGGTCATACAACCATTGCAAGCCGCCACCCCGGCTGCGTAACCTTCCGGCCAGCGACGACGGGCCATCAAGGCCCCAGGCGGCACGACCGCCCGCGCGGGAGAGGAGTAACGGACATGGAAGGCAACGGGTTCACCCGTCGCACGGCGCTGCGCGCCGGTGCGGCAGGCCTGGCGGCCAGTGCGCTGCCGCTCGTCAACGTGCATGGCCAGACCGGCGGCGGCCGCCTGGCCCTCGGCCTGTGGGACCATTGGGTCCCGGTCGGCAACGACGCGATGCGGAAGCTGGTCACCGAATGGGGCCAGAAGAACCGCGTCGACATCCAGCTCGATTTCATCACCAGCGTCGGCAACAAGAACCTGCTGACCATCGCTGCCGAGTCGCAGGCCAAGCAGGGCCATGACGTCCTCTCCTTCCCCACATGGGAGATTCACGCCCAGTCCGAGCTCCTGGAGCCGATGGACGACGTGATGACCCGGCTGTCGCAGAAATACGGCGCCATCAACCCGATCGTCGAATATCTGGGCAAGATCGATGGCAAGTGGCGCGCCATCCCCGCCGTGTCGGGCAGCCAGAACAAGCCCTCCCTCGGGCGGATCGACCTGCTGAAGCAGCATGGCGGCATCGACGTGCAGGCGATGTACCCGGCCAGCGACAGCGCGGCCAATACCGCCGAGCAATGGAACTGGGAAACGTTCCTGAAGGCGGCGGAAGGCTGCCAGAAGGCCGGCTTCGCCTTCGGCCTGCCGCTGGGCAATTTCCCGGACGCCAATGACTGGGTCGGCAGCCTGTTCCGCAGCTTCGGCGCGGAGCTGGTGAACGCCAAGGGCGAGATCACCGCCAATTCCGACAATGTCCGCGCCGTGCTGGCCTACGCGCAGCGTCTCTGCCAGTTCCTGCCGAACGACGTGTTCTCCTGGGACGATGCCTCCAACAACCGCGCGCTGATCTCCGGCAAGTCGGCGCTGATCTTCAACCCGCCCAGCGCCTGGGCGGTGGCCAAGCGGGATGCGCCGCAGGTGGCGGAGCAGTGCTGGACCTTCCCCGCCCCCGCCGGCGCCGCCGGGCGCTTCACGCCCTACCTACCGTATTTCTGGGGCGTCTGGGGCTTCAGCCGCAACAAGGGCGCCGCCAAGGCGCTGATGGAGCATCTGAGCGAGCGGGACCAGGCACAGGCCATGGTCGCGGCCAGCGGCGGCTACGACATCCCGCCCTTCACCAGCATGACGGATTTCGACACCTGGGCGAAGGAAGGCCCGCCGACCGGCGTGGTCTACAACTACCCGGTCCGGCCGCACCACAAGGCGCAGCAGTTCATCGCCGCCTACCCGGCGCCGCCGGCCATCGCGGTGCAGATGTACAACCAGGGCATCCAGGCCAAGATGATCGCCCGCATCGTGCAGAACAAGGAGCCGGTGGACCGCACCATCGCCTGGGTGACGCGGGAGCTGGAAGGCTTCCAGCGCGGCTGACGCACCCGCCCGGCGGCACCACCCGCCGCCGGGTTTTTCCCGTTTCTGACAGGCTCAATTCTGACAGGGGAAAGCTGGCATGTCCCAGGCCGTCATATCCTCCAACGTCGCACCGCCATCGGCGCGCAACAGCGCCATGCGGCGGCTGGCGCGGCGCAACTCCACCACCGCCTTCCTGCTGACCTTGCCGCTGATCCTGTTGATCCTCTGCCTCGTGGTCTATCCGTTCCTCTACGCCGTCTACCTCTCCATGCTGAACAAGCGGCAGACCCGCTTCGTCTGGCTGGACAACTTCACCTTCCTGCTGGGGCGGGAGACGTTCTGGGACGTGGTGTTCCAGTCCGTGCTCTTCGCCGTGACGGCGGTGCTGCTGAAGGCGATGATCGGCTTCATCCTGGCGCATGTGCTGCACGCCCTGCCCGCCAAGGGCCAGCGCAAGTGGCGCGGCATGCTGCTGGTGCCCTGGGTCATCCCGCCCGCTATCTCCACCCTCGCCTGGTGGTGGTTGTTCGACCCCTCCTACTCCGCCTTCAACTGGGCGCTCGCCGGCATCGGCGTGGACCCGGTGCCCTGGCTGGGCGCGACGGGTTGGGCCCGCTTCTCCGTCATCCTGGTCAATGTCTGGTACGGCTCACCCTTCTTCATGATCATGTACCTGGCGGCGCTGAAATCGGTGCCGGACCAGCTCTACGAGGCCTCAGCCATCGATGGCGCCTCCGGCTGGCAGAAGCTGCGCTACGTGACCTTCCCGATGATGCGCAACATCATCAGCATCACCGTGCTGTTCAGCCTGATCGTCACCTTCGCCAATTTCGACATCGTCCGCATCCTGACCAATGGCGGCCCGCAAGACAGCACGCATGTCTTCGCCACCTACGCCTTCCAGGTCGGCATCCAGTCGGGCGACATTCCGCTCGGCGCCTCGGTCAGCCTGTTCATGTTCCCGCTGCTGGCGATCTTCGCGATCTTCACGCTCCGCGGTGTCAACAAGCGTACGAAGGAGATGTCGTGAGATGAGCTCCACCGCCGCCTCCCCCACTCCCTTCGTGCCGGCCGAGATCAAGCATGGCAGCCTGAAGAACGAACGCCGCTGGGCAATGATCGGCGCCTATATCGCGCTGGCGGTGTTCGTGCTGTTCTTCATGATCCCGCCCTTCCACATGCTGATGACCAGCCTGAAAAGCAGTGCCGAGATCGCCGACCTCTCCGGCAATCCCTGGATCGTCCGCAGCCCCACCCTGTCCAACTATTGGGAGCTGCTGACCCAGGGCAATTACATGATCCACTTCCGCAACTCGGTGATCGTCACGGTCTGCACGGTGCTGATCAGCATGATCATCTCCACCATGGCGGCCTTCGCCCTGGCGCGGATGAAGTTCTGGGGCAGCGCCACGCTGGCCACCGGCGTCTTCCTCACCTACCTGGTGCCGGAGACGCTGCTGTTCATCCCGATGTTCCAGATCGTCGGCAGCCTCGGCCTCTACAACAACCTCTGGGCCATGGTGCTGATCTTCCCGACGCTGACGGTGCCCTTCTGCACCTGGATCATGATCGGCTACTTCGCCTCCATCCCGAAGGAGCTGGACGAGGCGGCGCTGATCGACGGCGCGAGCCATATCCAGATGCTGCTGAAGATCTTCATCCCCGTGGCCCTGCCCGGCATCCTGGCGGCGATGATCTTCGCCTTCACGGTCTCCTGGGCGGCGTTCATCTACCCCATCGCCTTCCTGGTCAGCTCGGACCAGATGGTGCTGACGGTGGGCATCGTGTCGGACCTCATCCGCGCCGACACCTTCCAGTGGGGCAAGATCATGGCCGGCGCGTTGATGGCGGCTTTGCCGCCGCTGCTCGTCTATGCTTTCCTCATGGACTATTATATCGCCGGCCTCACCGCCGGTGCGACGAAGGGCTAGGCGCGAGCGCCCGGGGTGGCATCACCCAGGGCGCGAGGCGCGATACGACACTGAGCCGGAGCCCGTGCCCGCCACCTGCTGGCGGCATGGGAGCCGGGGCCGCGACCCCCGCGAACGGGGGCCGGACGCTGACAAACGGTAGGGAAGACAAGAATGGCGCAGGTGACGCTGAGGAAGGTCGTCAAGGCCTATGAGGGCGGTGTCCAGGCGGTGAAGGGCATCGACCTGGATATCGCGGACCACGAGTTCGTCGTGCTCGTCGGGCCGTCCGGCTGCGGCAAGTCCACCACGCTGCGGATGATCGCCGGGCTCGAGGAAATCAGCGACGGCGAGATCGCCATCGGCGGCCGCGTCGTCAACGACGTCCCGCCGCGGGACCGCGACATCGCCATGGTGTTCCAGAACTACGCGCTCTACCCGCACATGACCGTGGCCGAGAACATGGCTTTCGGCCTGATGCTGCGGAAATTCCCCAAGGACGAGATCAAGCGCCGGGTGGATAACGCCGCCCGCATCCTGGACATCACCCCCCTGCTGGCCCGCAAGCCCAAGGCCCTCTCCGGCGGCCAGCGGCAGCGCGTGGCGATGGGCCGCGCCATCGTGCGCGACCCCAAGGTGTTCCTGTTCGACGAGCCGCTCTCCAACCTCGACGCCAAGCTGCGCGTGCAGATGCGGACCGAGATCAAGAAGGTGCAGCAGGCCGTCCACACCACCACCATCTACGTGACGCATGACCAGGTGGAGGCCATGACGCTGGCCGACCGCGTGGTGGTCATGAACAACGGCGTCATCGAGCAGGTCGGCCCGCCGCAGGAGCTGTACCACAACCCCAAGACGCGCTTCGTCGCCGGCTTCATCGGCAGCCCCGCGATGAACTTCATCCCCGGGCGGCTGGAAAACGGGTCCGGCGCGCTCCGCGTGCACCTGCCGGGCGACATCGTGCTGAACGTGCCGGAATCCCGCACCGCCCGCTACGCGGCGTTGGCGGGCAAGGAGGTCATCTTCGGCCTGCGGCCCGAGCACCTGACGGAAGAGAAGAACCTGGAACGCCCTGGCTTCGCCCGCTTCCCGGCCACGCCGGAAGTGACGGAACCGATGGGCATGGAGACCCTGGTGCACTTCAAGATGAACGGCGCCGAGATCTGCGGCCGCGTCGACCCCAACGCCCCGGCGCATCCCGGCCAGCCGCTGGCGATGGCGGCCGACCTCAACAACATGCATATCCTCGACCCGCAAAGCGGCCGCGTCCTGTGAGCGGCTTCGCCTGGGTTACCGGTGCCGGCTCCGGCATCGGGCGTGCGGTGGCGATCGCGCTGGCCAAGGCCGGCTGGCGCCTCGCCCTGACCGGACGGCGGGAGGAAGCGTTGCGGGAAACCGCCGCGATGCTCGGCGGGGCGGACGCCCTGATCCTGCCGGCTGACCTGACCGACTCCGCGGCGGTGGAAGCCGTCGTCGCGCGGCTGCCGGAAGCGCCGGCGCTGCTGGTGAACAATGCCGGCGCCAACACGCCGAAGCGGCACTGGCACCACATCTCGCCCGCCAATGCGCGGGCGCTGGTGGATGCCAACCTGACGGCACCCTTCCTCACCAGCCTGGCGGTGCTGCCGGGCATGAAGCAGCGTGGCGGCGGGTTGATCGTGCAGATCGCCTCGGTGGCCGGCAAGGGTGCCTCGCCCGTCTCCGGCCCCGCCTATATCGCGGCCAAGACCGGCTTCGTCGCGCTCTCCGCCTCGCTGAACGCGGAGAACGGCATCCACGGCATCCGCAGCACCTGCATCTGCCCGGGCGAGGTGGCGACGCCGATCCTGGATTTGCGCCCGACGCCGCCCTCGGCCGAGGACCGCGCCACCATGCTGCAGCCGGAGGACGTGGCGGCCGCCGTGCTGTTCGCCGCCAACATGCCGCCGCATGTCTGCCTGAACGAGATCGTCATCACCCCCACCTACAACCGCGAGCACGCGGCAGGGGCGAAGGCCGTCTCCAGCCTGCCCTGACCGTCATGCCGAGCGTGGCGCACCGGCCTGAAACGATGCTGGCTAGGGGGTGGGCTTCGCCCGTCCCCCCGCCTCCCCGGCCATGCCGCATCGGTGGCAGGCGCCACGCGGCGGCGCACGGACATACCCTCCCGGCTCGCCCCTACGCCTTTAAGGGGGAATCCGCCTGTGCGCCCCGCTCACGGCGCCACCTGCCGACACATCGCGAAGTGCTCGCCTGTCCAGCACCGCCGCCATGCTGCAGCATCTCCCGGCTTGCTTTTCCAGATACCAACCGAGGCCCTGTCCATGACATCTGAACCCGCCATTTCCATCCAGCCCGCCGCGCTGGAGGAGATGATCCGCGGCATCTTCTCCGCCATCGGCTGCGATGCGGATGAAGCGCAGACCATTGCCAACCACCTGGTGGAATCCAACCTCGCCGGCCATGACAGCCACGGCGTGGTGCGGGTGCCGCGCTATGTGGACTGGCACAAGGCCGGGTACCTGGTGGTCGGCCGTACGCCGGAGGTGGTGACGGATGGCGGCGCCTTCCTGTTGCTGGATGCCGGGCACGGCTTCGGCCAGTCCGTGACCAAGAAGGCCGTGGCGCTGGGGATCGAGCGCGCGCAGCAGCACGGCGCCGCCGTGGTGGCGCTGCGCAACACCGGCCATTGCGGCCGCATCGGCACCTATGCCGAGCAGGCCATCGCCGCCGGGCTGCTCTCCATCCATTTCGTCAACGTCGCCGGCTCGGTGCTGGTGGCACCGTTCGGCGGCGTGGACCGCCGCTTCTCCACCGCGCCCATCGCCATCGGCATGCCGCTGGAAGGCCGCCCGGTGGTGTTGGATTTCGCCACCTCCCTGGTGGCGGAAGGCAAGGTGCTGGTGGCCAGCAATGGCGGCAAGGACCTGCCGGCCGGCGCGCTGATCGAGCCCGATGGCAGCTATTCCAGCGACCCGCACACCCTGTATGGCGACTATGCCGCGGTGGGCCCGCGCATCCCCGGCAACGGTCCCGGCGCCATCCGCGCCTTCGGCGACCACAAGGGCTCCGGCCTTGCCCTGATGTGCGAGTTGCTGGCCGGTGCCTTCACCGCCGGCGGCTGCGCCGGCCCGACCAAGACGCGCGGCTGCATCACCAACGGCCTGCTCTCCATCTACCTCTCCCCGGCTCATTTCGGCACGGAGGCGGAGTTCCAGCGCATGGGCCGCGAATACGTGGACTGGGTGGCCGCCAGCCGGCCGATCGACCCCGCCGCCGGCGTCCTGCTCCCGGGCGAGGTGGAGGCCCGCTACCGCGCCAGCCGCCTGCGCGATGGCCTGAACCTGCCCGCCAGCATCTGGGAAGACCTGCGCCGCACCGCGACGACCCTTGGGGTCGCCGTACCCGCGGTGTAAGAACCCCGGGCCGGGGCGGGCGCATGGCGCCGCCCCGGCTTCATGGATCTGCGTGACCGACGCTGCCCGGCGCTCCTGCCCCAGGCGAACACGCTCTGCAGGAGGCCGGCCGCATGCGCGTCGCCACCCCACCGGCCGTGGCGCGGCGCCGGCTGGCTTTTACCCTGCTCTGCCTGGGCATCGGGCTGCTGCTGCTGGCGCTGCTGTGGCGGGCCCTGGCCCCGGGGGGCTGGACGGGATGGGAAATCGCCATCCTGCTGGCCTATGCCGGCACCATTCCGTGGTCCGCCATCTCCGCCGCCAATGCACTGGTCGGGTTCGTGCTGCGCCTCTCCCGCCCGCTGCCGCCGCTGGAGCCCGCTCCTTCCCTGCACCGGGCACACGCCACGCCTTTGCCCGACCGCACGGCGCAAGACGCCTCCCCCTCGGGTCATCACACCGACACGTCCCGCGCCGCCATCGCGCTTTGCATCCGCAATGAGACGATGGCCGATGTCCTCGCCCCGCTTCCCGCCCTGCTGGATGGGCTGGAAGCGGCCGGGCAAGGCCACCGCTTCGTGCTCTGGTTCCTCTCTGACACGCAGGACCCGGTGAAGGCGGCGCGGGAGGAAACGGCCATCGCCGGCTTCCTCGCCCAGCGCGCCGGCCGGCCGATTCCGGTGCGTTACCGCCGCCGCATGCACAATACCGGCTTCAAGGCCGGCAACGTCATGGAGTTCATGGACCGGCACGCCGCCGGCCTCGATTTCATGCTGAGCCTCGATGCGGACTCCGCCATGTCCGCCGCCGCTGTGCTGCGGCTGGTGGCGGCGATGGATGCCGACCCGAAGCTGGCCATCCTGCAGCAGCTCATCGCCGGCCGGCCGGCCGAGGCCGCCTTCGCGCGCCTGTTCCAGTTCGGCATGCGCGCCGGCATGCGCAGCTGGGCGACGGGGCAGGATTGGTGGCAGGCGGATGAAGGCCCGTATTGGGGCCATAACGCCATCATCCGCATCCCCGCCTTCCGCGCCCATGCCCGGCTGGACGACCTGCCGAATGGCGACCAGCTGCTCAGCCACGACCAGATCGAGGCCGTGCGCCTGCATGCCGCCGGCTGGAAGGTGCGCTGCCTGCCGGACGACAGCGGCAGCCTGGA
>Ga0308171_1004771_pt1 | contig 10827 bp, 8 predicted proteins | sample PhyGR1_FD_202135 | JGI IMG/M metagenome (GOLD analysis project Ga0308171, IMG submission 202135) | Phyllosphere microbial communities from UC Gill Tract Community Farm, Albany, California, United States - DLSLSG.R1 | ecosystem: Host-associated > Plants > Phyllosphere > Unclassified | place: USA... | reverse complement strand
AATACACCACCACACCCGTCCATTTTTTATCTTTTTCTAAGACAAACTGATCTTCAAATAGTTCGGATACATCGTCTGCATCTGGAAAAAATACTTCGAGCTGCAGATCTGTGGTGTAACCGCTTGAACCATCCAATGTGTCCGTAATGGTGGTCGCGAGCCAGTAGATTTCATCGATCTGCTCCTTAACCCCAACAAATAGAAAAGTCTGCTCTGGTATGATGTCTGGCACACCTCTGGCCAGCTTATAACTGAGTGTTTCACTGGTACGTTTGAAATGGTTCAATTTAGCTGAAGCAGCTAGTGTCGCGGTTTGTTTGTCTCGATGAATATGACGTAGCTCTTTGATGTTCTGGTTCGATTGATCCCCGACAATGACCTCAAGCTTTTTAGCCATTTTATCATCGTAGTAAAATGCGCGAATTGCAGTGACTTCTTCACCGCCATCGCTGTAGCTATAGCGATGATCATCACCCATTGCCCTGGTCAACTTGTAAGTCGGTAGATCTTGGCCAGATATGGTCTGACTCTGGCCTTTGGGCATAAAAAGTAAGGTACCATTTTTGATGGTCGCAATCGCGTCGTGTTCATCGGCTAAACGAGTAATCAAATTCGCATCTGACTCGTTTTGATCGATATGAATGATTTTATGGCTGGCCAGATCTGCTGCAACACTATCGTTAAGATCATGCTCAAGGGCAATCAGTCGTATTAAATCGCCGAGGGCAATATTATCGAAGCTACGCTCTTTTTTCTGTTTGAGTGACTTTTTCATATCTGCACTGGTTGCGCGAATACGAAGAACATCGGGCGTACCGGCATGCTCGACCTCTTTGACGATGTAACTGCCTTTGTAGACCAAGCCAGAATGCTGCCAGCCTATCCATGCCTGTAAGACTGCTCCTTTTGGAGGGATTTGTAGCAATCCGTCGTGATCGGATAGCGATAGGTCTAGCGTATCGACTTCAAAGCCACGTTTATTTTCGATACGCATTTGCATGAATCGATTGTTGATCTTTGATGAAATATCTAAGCCATCGACGATGAGCTTAAAAATGGGAACTGGGTTTGCTTTTGCAACATCATCGGCCAGATCATTGAGTGTGGAAAGTACAGTCATAGTAAGCCTATTAATTTTCCTGCAGTGTTACCAATGAGCGTTCCTGGTTTCTGTGCCTGCGTCATTTTCAAACTGAATTCGATTTTTTTTGGTGTGCCATCTGGGAAAAAAATAGTCTGGGTTTCCTGAAGGTCATCGATGTGATACAGCCCAAATACTTTACCTGTGCCTGCAATCAGTGGAAATGCCTTACCTGTGTCGCCCATTGTGCGAAGTGCTGTAATGCTCATTTGAGATCCAAATTCAGGCACGATACTGCCCTCAAGCGAAATAGTATCTTCGCCACGGCCAGTGAATTGATACGCTGGCATATCACCGACACGGGAGTTGCTTGGATGTCGCCAATTGGTGCTGCGCTGTAACTGTTGATACACCGCAGTTGGAATGCTAAATGGGAACATGCCTAATATCATCATCATAAGTTTTACTCCTGATCGGCCATGATGGTGCGCACACGTGCCAGTTTGTCGCGCTGAATTCGCATGACGACTTGTTCAATTTTGCGTTCAAGATCTTGGACGATTTGTCCTGGTGCAGCATGGATATGAATCGTGTATGTGTCACCGGCCACCGCCACGGAAGACTGACGACTTGGGATTAGATTGGGTGCTGTCTGGATCTTAGACATTACCGGCGCAGCGATATCGATCTGGTCCAAAACTGGTGACTGAGATTTATTGGTAAATAGATTGAGGACCTGATTGTATTTGTTCTTGAGCTCAGGAAATGCCTGAGTAAGACCCATGCCAATACCACCGATGATATGACCGCCCAAACCTGCCATGACACGGCTTGGCGAGTGGATATCCATTCGTTTACGCATAAAATCTGGCATGTAGCTATTGATCATGCCCCACACCGTTTTTAACTGATCAAATCCTGATTTGATGCCGTCAATCAGACCATTAATGATATTGCTGCCAATCGACACAAATTTGTCTTTTAGACCGATCAGGAATGCGATGATTTGATCAAAATTGGAAATAATGAATCCCAATGGGGTCATAGTCAGGAATATATTGCATAGACTCGCCCATGCCACTGAGACAATATTTTTAATAGTTGCCCAGACACCTGTCATAAAATTGCTGATGCCTGTAAAAACACTGCTAATGATGTTTGAAACAAAAGCCAACCCAACATTGATAACATTTGAAATTTCAGACCAGATATAACTTAAAAATCCTGTAATAGACGTCCAAACCACGTTTATAAAATTGGATACTGTATTAAAACCTGTCGCGATGTATGACGAGGCTACGCCGACACCATAACCGACTGCATTGGCTATACCTGACCAGATCTGGCTAAAAAAACCTGTAATAGTTGACCAGTTTGCGATGATAATTCGTGGAATACCAATAAAGGGCAATAACACATTTAAAATTGGATTGTTGGCAAATACAGCATCAATGGAGTTGATAAAATCTTTTACCCATTGCACACCAGAATTAAATGAATCCTTGATCAAAGTCCAGACTTGAGATAAGCCATCCGTTAAACCATTCCACGCACTAGATGCTTTAGCTGAAATGGATGTCCACAATGCTTGTGCGCCATTCGTTATACTCGCCCATAAGTCGATAAAAAAGCCTTTGATCGGTTCCCAGTTTTTGTAAATAAGATATGCTGCAGTCGCAAGTAATGTGATCGCTAGAATGATTGGATTGGCCATCATCATACGCCCTACTAATAAGAACATGCGACCAATCCACATGACAGCCGAGCCAAGAGCTTTAAATGGCGATGTCAGCATCTTAAATACGAAGCTTAAGGCACTGCCCTGAACCCCAATGGTTGCCATCATGAGCCGTAGGCTTAACATGCTTAAAATAAGTGGTGAAAAGACCAAGAGCAGTCCACCAATGGCTACTAGGCCCGCAGCAATCACCAGTAAGCCAGTGCCAAGTGCTTTGGCCAATGTGGGATTTTGCTGCATCCAGCCTGTGAAAGTTTGCATCGCGTTGGATGCCATTATTAATGCTTGCGTGTAGATTGGCAAAATAGTCTGGCCAAACTGTAAATAAGCATCGTGCAGTTTGGCTTTTGCATCCAACTCTTTACCAGCCGTGGTGCCTTGTGCCTGTTTCTCTAACTGGTCGATATTAAAGGCACCTTCATTTAGCTTGGCATTTTTATGAATCTGATCACGCTGCATATACATTTGAGCAAAAAGGTTTGATGCAGTACGGTTACTGAAAATACTGCCGATCGCATCAATGACGTCACTTTCTTTGGTAATGCCTTTGGCATTTAGTGCCGGTACCAGTACTTGCTCCATCCATGCAAACTGATCTTTTTTGAACAATGCAGCGTTTTTAATTGCACCGATATCGAGATAAGACAAATCACCAGTTTTATTGTGTTTGACCTTTGAATAATCGCCAATTAGACCAAATTTATCGAGATTTGCAGCTGCTCGCTGCGTGGTTCTACCCTGGTACAAGTTTTGATAAGCAGACATCATGGAGGTACCGACACGAAAACCACCCATTTCCTGCACCAATGGTTCCATTTTGTAGTAAAAGGCTTTGTTATCCATGCCCTTTGCAGCAATACCACCGGTTTTAATGACGTTGAGCCATTCTTCCGCTTGTACTCGTCCACCCGTTGCCGTGATGACTTGCTGAATGATATTAGCTTGTTCTGTAAATGATTCTTTGCTTTTTAAGCCATTACGCATTTCGATGACTTTGAGCATGTCCATGAATTTTTTTTCATTTTCGACACCGTGATCACCATACATGGCCTCATTCGCAAATTTCATTTTAGCCAGCGTTGGTGCGACCCATTGTGCATGATGCACGTCGCCGAACGCAGTTACACCGTCACGTACCAACGTTAAATTATCAAGCGTACTGGTACCGAAAGTTTTCATCGCTCTGGCATATTGAATTGCTTCTTCAGTGGCTTTTTTCCCAAAACCTAATGATGCAATACGATTCTCTTCGGTATCGACGCGCTTTGACTCATCGATCGGCTTGCGCATTGCGTAAAGTGTGCCTACGCCTGCACCAGCCATTAGCATACCGGTCATGCCCGCTGTGCGCGCATTCTGACTGTAGCGTTGGTGTTGCTGTTGCACATTGTTTAAATTGCGGAGTGTTCGGCGCTGTCGTTCAAGCTCTGATGTTGCTTGATCTGTACGACGACGTAATTCAGATTGATGCTGAGATAAGTTACTGGTAGATAACCCGGATTGATTCATCTCAGTACGAAGTTGATGCAGCTGCTGTGTATTTTGCTGATGCGAATCTTTCAGCCGTTTTGCTGCTGCTTTGGCTTTTTCAAAATCACGTGTTAATTCTGCACTTGGATTGCTATTCATCTGCTGTCGCAAGGTTTTAATGCGATCCTGCATGTCTTTAAGTGCTTTGGCGCTTTCCTCGGTGGCTTTCTTTTGCTTTACATAACCATCGATCTGTTTTTGCTGATCATTGAGTTTTTTGACTTCATCACTGGTTCGTTTTAGCGCATTTGAAGCAGCTTTACTGTTGCCGATCATCAGCTTGAGTACGGGACTCAAGCTGTCTTTTGATCCAAACAGGACTTCAAGTTTTAAGGGTTTCATTCGGCATCATTTCCATTTCGATCAATGGCTTGTTGATGCCATTGCATCAGTTGACTAAGTGACATATCTGTATAGGCCTGCGGTGGCCAGTGAAATACCACCGCTATATTGGCGATCGCATCGTCTACTGTTGGCGTAATACTTCCGCACGTACGGATTTCGGTTGCAAAAAAAGCATGATGACTCCACCAGCTTGTGCCAGATCGGATGGTTCTAATTGGCTGATTTGAGATTTTGTTAGGGTTGGAGAGCAGATACGCGGAAGTACTGTACAAATCGCATTAACATCACCTTGTAATAAATCTGCAATTTTAACGCCCTGTAATGCAGTGACATTCGGTTTTCGGATTTCTAAAGATGTGATCTCTAAAGCGCCCATCAAAATTGGATTATCAAGATCGATGGTTTGGACGTCTGGATTTAGTGATGTTTGGTTTTGTGCTTGCTGTTCAGTTGACATGAGATTACTCCAAAAAATTTATAAAAAAACCTCTGCTCACAGGTTATGAACAGAGGGATGGAAACTTATAAACCAATGTTTTGACGATGCTTTTCAAGTAGATCGACACCGTTCACGATTTCTTTGCACCCAGGAATGTCAATTTCAATGACTACTTCGCCATCGATGGTCAGTTTGTAATATGACCAAATGGTTTTGATGGTAGTTTCGGTATCATCGCCGGCTTTGGCATTACCAAAATCAATCTCTTCATGTCGACCACGAATGACGATTTCGACCGCAGTTTCTTCGCTTGAGTCGTCTTTTTGATAAGAACCTGCATAGCGTAAACCAAGAGCACCAATCGTTTGTGCACCAAATTGTTTAAGTATCAGTGGGTCAATACCGCCAAGTTTCCACGTCATTTCAATTGCGTCATCACTTAGACCCATGTCGACTTTAACGTTACCGTTCATTCCACCGCCACGCCAGTTTTCAAACTTGCGACCCAGCTTAGGCAAGGTCACTTCACCAGTTTGACCCAAATATGAATTACCCTCATTGTAGAGGTTCATCAGTTTTAGTTTTTTAGGTAGAGCCATGATCTTGTCCTTATTATCCTGCAGTTACACGTGAAGCAAAGTCGACCAAGTAGCGGTCTGTAATACGCTGACGTAACACTAAGTTTTCAAGTGGTGGCACAGGTGTATAGTCATAGTCGATATAAAACTTGCCTGATTTGATGACTTCTTTGGTATTAATGACTGGATCTAACCAGCATTCACCACCGAGTAAATAATTGCCTTGTGTCATTTCACGCATTTTTGCGTTAATGCCTTCCGTAATGTCTCGAGCCAAACCTGTTGTTAGTGGTAAATCTGCTGCCCACATATGACCTTCAGCCATCGTATCTGCAAGAATTTGAGCTGTACGTGTGTAGTTTTCAAATGCAAATAGTGGATCTGCTGTACAAGTACGTGAACCCCAAAAACGGAACCCATCGCGCTGAATGAGCGTGGTAATGTCATTTTGGTTGAGATAGCCAGCGTCCGTGTCTGGATCTTGCAGTTGCCAATACACATCTTTCGAAATGCCTGTGACTCCATTTACAGCTACGTTTGACAGTGTTTTTTGCCAACCGGTTTCATTGTCAATTTTTGCACGCAAGCCCAGCGCACGTGCGGTGGCATCAAATGTTGACGTTGTTTTAGTAGCTGTATCGAAGCCTAAAAAGTCTGGCCAGATGACCATCGCTTCACGTGCACCGAACGTTTGACGATAGGCTTGTGCTTCTTCTTTGGTTTGACAACCATTTGCTGAAATATAAGCAAAACCGCGAAGCTTTTGAGCCAATGCAATGAGTGCTACAGATACAGCCGATGTATCTAAACCAGGAATACCCAAAATACGTGGTTTGACACCGAGCTGTGCTTCTGCTGCAAGCAAAGCTTTCATGCCTGTGTATTTACCGTTGACTGAACCGCCGATGATAGCGGACGTCTGCTCTGCAACATTAGCTTTTTGTTCTACTCGAACCACGACAGTCGCGGGATTCGTTTGATCGGCAATGGCTTGAAGTGAACGCGCCAATGTGCCTTGTGTACCAGCTTTATCAAGTCCAGCCTGAACGTTGGTTAATAAAACAGGTGTGTTGAGTGGGAATTTTGTTGCATCTGCATCTGATGCTGTACAGACCATACCGATAACCGAGCTTGATACTGTACGAATCGGACGGGTTCCATCGTTGAGTTCTAAAACTCGGACTCCGTGATGATAATCTTGAGCCATAAAAATAGCCTGTAATCTGGTTAGTTTTCAGATCACAGGCTTACAAATTTAATTATGATTGTCTTTTTAATGAGTTTGTATATAAGTTATATACAAACTCATAACGTCATCGCATAACGCCACATCTCATCGACTTGCTCGGAAGTTAAATTTAAAATACTGAGCATGTATTGAACTGAGTCATTTGAGCGTTCAAATTTATCTGACTCTTCATACTCAATCTGAATGCGTGTACGAAGTGTTTTGTCTTCAATAGCTTTGATTGATTGCTCAATTGTATCAAGTAGTTCATGTTCAAGTAGCACAAGTTTGAATTGACGACGGGTGAGAGCAACAAATTGTTTACTGTCAATTTCATACTTCTTTTCTTCATCGATATAGATCATTGCATTTCTCCAATCCCGTCTGTTAAGTCACTTTCATCTACTGTCCAAGCATCGCGGTATTTTGTATCTGCTGGCAATTCTGAATCGTCAATAATCTTGAATTTCTTCCCAGCGGGCACGTAGTGAGCCGCATCTTCTAAAATGTTTGATTCATCTGCTAGCGATACGATTGCAACAACATTGTTGTCTTGTAAATAGATAATTTTCATACTAAAAGCCTTAATACATCACTGCTAAATTGACATAGGTCGGGTTATATGTGCCCTGTGTGTTGTCACCACCCCACGAACAGTTGATACAAAACGCGGTTTGATTCGGTAGATTATTTGCATCATCCCAAATGTTCACTGCCGCTCCAGCTGCGCCCCGCCAACTCGCCATCCCGACAACGACGTAATTAGAATCTGGCGCAGCTTGGCTTAAATTAATTCTATAAACACCATTGCCCAAGTTTGTAACACTTGCTATGCCTGACGATTTTCTGATTGCACCAGTGTTCATGTTAAAGTTGATGAACGCTCTCAAAACCGGCGTATTTGATCTCGTGTCGATATTGATATTACCCGAGCCATCAAACCATGCATCACCTGAGACTGCACCGGATATGCTGATGTTGCGAGAATTTTGCAGTTTTGATGCTGTGGCTGCATTTCCAGAAATATTTCCCCCTTGAATGTAGCTATTTACACTGCCATCTGGGTTTCTAAACTGAATGCCGGGCGCAGTCCATGTGGCACTTTGTATAACAAGACAACCTGAAACATCACCATCACCGATAAACACATCGTCGCCGATGGGCAATAAGCGATTGTTGGGAAAGATATTAATATCTTGTGTTCCATCGAACTCAAAACCGCAGATTTTTCGCTTATCTTTAAGTTTTGTTGCAGATGTTGCATTGCCGACAAATTCAGCATCACCACCATCTTTACCTACATATTTTGCCGAATACATCCACCCGCCGGCTTTTACATCACGTGTAGCTAATACATCAATTGATGCAACAACATTTTTTGTTGTGACCGCATTTCCAGCATTAACATTTCCTGCAGTGTTAATATAACCAGCTTCGAGTGTCCCTTGGGTTATTAAGTTACCGGTACGCGTATCGATAAAAATTCGACATTTGTCTTGATAGTCATGAAAACCGATACCCCACCACGATCTGATCGTAATATTGTGGGTATCGTATGATGCGCCATCGCCATTGCCTGAAGCAATTCTATTAATGTCACCTGGTGCTGTTTCTAATTGAAATGAAGATGCAGAGATGTTGCCTGGGAATGATGTATTGCCCGACTCATCGAGTAATCTTGCTAAACGGACAATATCCCCATTTTCACCGCGTCGTTGAGCTGCCCAGATCTCTGTATTTTCATCATCAGTGGTACCAATTTCAATGTAGCCCCGATCTTTACCTTGATTGCCGACTGCAATATAACCACCGTCGGTTGCGGTTTCTGCTTTGATGAGAATTCTACGTCCGTCAGAATAGCCAAAGTTTAGCGTACCGTTTGTATCAGCAGTTCCATCAAAATTGTTTCCCCACAAACTGCGTGAGTTTTTTAGTTTTGTGGCAGAACCTACATTTGAATCAATAAATGCTAATTGTTTCACCCAATTGATTTTGTTGTTATTACCACCACCTATCCACGCTTGAGGAGCTCCATAATTTGTGTTAATAAACGCATGAGTATCACCGTTACCCCATGTGAAGTTAGCCCCAAATGCCGCACCATAATTGGCATAATCTATACCTAATCGATATACAGACGTAAAAGGCCCATTGGTAGCAACACCAACTACATCAGTTCTCCACGATGAGCTTAATGTTGCTTCTGATGCTCTTATATCTTTAAGTTCTCTAACAGTAGTATTAATTGTTACATTCGAACCACCATCAAAATCCACTGTTCCATTTGCATCACCCGACAATGTAATTGTTCTCGATGTTTGCAGTTTTGATGCGCTGTTTGCATTGCAGTCAATTCCGTTTTTTGTAATTCGAGCAACAATATCTCCTGTTTTAGAGTCAACAAAATTAAAAACCGCATTGTAAACTGCGAAATTCATGCGATCTACAGTTTCCCTACCGATATCTATATAGTGATATGAATCAGCGGATAACATACCTGTATTCGTCGTGATGCTCCCTGATACATCTCCACTTCCGTCAAAATTTTGACCGAAAATTTTTCTTGAATTTTTTAGCTTAGTCGCACTAGCTGCGTTACTTGAATAATTTCCGAGCGCATCAATCGTTGCAATGAGCGTATAACCATTTTCATTTCCATTGTAAAAATCGAAACCGCCTGCACCCCCTCCTTTGTGATTTATAAAGTCTGTGCGACCCTGCCCCCCGTTCCTATTCCAGCTTAAATATGCGCCTTGAGCCGTTGGTGTATAGTTCACCACTCCACCAGCATGAATTGTTGAATACACGTCTAATGCATTTTTTACTGACATATTATTGTTTTGATCTACAGATAAAATTTCTGTAAATTCATCACTTGCATTATTACTAATTGCACTGTTATTGCTACGTACAACAGAAAATGCATTATCTTTACCAACAACTAATTTGCCCTTATTTCCTTCTTTTTTTATGAAACCAATATCAAAATTATTACCTACTGTTAAAACTGAATTGTCTGCTGTAAGCTGAACGCTTCCGCTGATTGATCCGCCAGTTTTATTAAATTTTTCATCCTGAAGTTTTTTACCTTGTTTCGCAGTTAGTGGTTTTGTAGCATCATTAGTGGTTAAGTTGTCGATGAGTTCATTGCGTCGGATGTAATTCTTGTTGACCCATTCTCGTGTCGCATATATCAATGAATCATCAAGATAAAGTGCAATCACTTCAGCATCTTGAATATTGATAATCAGCTTAATTGCTATTTCACGTGCAGCACCTTCATCAGCAGTCGGTTTATATGTCGGCGGGTAACTCGCATTGACGATCATCGTATTGCCAGCAAACAGGCCTAATTCACGGATAAAAAAACCGCCGGTGTTCGATGGAATGATCGCTTCACAAACAATCTGATTGGTATTATTTGGATTGATTTCGACGACATTTAAAGCAATTCTGGCTTTTTCATTGACGAGTGCGGTGCGGGTTTCTAGCGGGGTCGGCACTGAGCCATTTCCATCGCCCACCGCAATGTGTGAATAGTTTATTTTGTTGTTGACTGTGGCATTAGCAATCAGTGCTTTGCCGTTATTAGTCAAAATACCTTTATATGTTGCTGCCATAATTTACTCGACGAAAATAGTGACTGTTTCACCGCTATGTGTGCCAACGGCTACACGGGGAATACAAAGTGGTTGAACATTGATAATTAAGTTGGTCAGGTGACGTGATGCAGGCTTAGCATCTTTCACAAGTCGATTGACCTCTGCATATGTTGCATCAGTTAGCTCAAGCCCATTGAGTTCAAGCGTGAGCGTGAATGTTCCTGGTGTTCCAATTGGTTTGGTTTCGAACCATTCTTGAAATACGCAGCTATAACCGAACTGCGCG
>Ga0308171_1004769_pt1 | contig 10830 bp, 9 predicted proteins | sample PhyGR1_FD_202135 | JGI IMG/M metagenome (GOLD analysis project Ga0308171, IMG submission 202135) | Phyllosphere microbial communities from UC Gill Tract Community Farm, Albany, California, United States - DLSLSG.R1 | ecosystem: Host-associated > Plants > Phyllosphere > Unclassified | place: USA... | reverse complement strand
GTTGCTGCTGGGCGGTGGGCTGTTGCTTGCCGCCGGCCCGGCGCTGGCCCACGCGCATCTGCACAGCAGCCAGCCGGCGGCGGACGCCGTGCTGGCCGCCGCCCCCGCCGAGTTGCAGGTGGCCCTGACCGAACCGCTGGAGCCCCGCTTCTCTGCGTTGGAGTTGCGGGACGCCGCCGGGCAGACCATCGCCCTGCCCCCGCCCCGACTGGCGGAGGGTGACACCAAGCGCCTGGTAGTCAGCCTGCCGCCGTTGCAGCCCGGCCGCTATACGGTGCTATGGCGCGTGACCTCGGTCGATACGCACCGCACCGAAGGCCGCTTCGCCTTCACCATCCGCCAGCCCTGAGATGGTGTGGGACCTGCTGCTGGTCCCGGCCAGGGTGCTGCATCTAGGCGCCTCGGTCTCGCTGGCCGGGGCGCTCGTCTTTCATGCGGCCGTGGCGACGCTGCCATCGCGACGCTGGTTGAACGGCTGCCTGTTGGTGGCGCTGGCCGCCGGCATGCTGCGTCTGCTGCTGCTCGCCGGTGCCTTCACGGGTGCGGACGGTCCAGGCGCGGCGCTGGTGGCCGTGCCGGATGTCGCGCTCGGCTCCCGCATCGGACAAGCTCTGCTGGTTCAGTCAGCGCTGCTGCTGGGCGCGACAGCCCTGGCGGGTTGGCTGTCAATCCTGGCCGCCTTGCTGGCCCTGTTGGCGCAACTGGCACCGCTTCTCGCCAGCCACGCGGCGGCGATGCAGGATGGGGTGCTGCTGGCGGCGCTGGCCCTGCACGTGCTGGCAGGCAGCATCTGGCTGGGCGGCCTGATGCCGCTATGGCAGGCCGTGCGCGCGCTGGATCTCGCGCAGGCCCGCCACGTTCTGCTGCGCTTCTCCAGCCTCGCCCTTTCCATGGTGGTGGTGCTGGCAGCCACGGCGCTGCTGCAGGCCGTGGTGATGAGCGGCGGCCTGCCCGGCCTGCTGGGCACCACGCACGGGCTGCTGATGCTGGGCAAGGCCACGCTGATGCTCGCCCTGCTGGGGCTGGCGGCGTTGAACCGCTTCGTCTTCCTGCCCCGGCTGCCGGCACACCGCACCGCTCTCCGGCGCAGCATCCTGGCCGAGGCGGGGCTGGGCGCGCTGGTTCTCGCCTTGGCCGGCTGGCTGGCTTCCGTGCCGCCCGGGCTGCACGAGGTCCCGGTCTGGCCGCTGCCCTGGCGGTTGCTGGGCTGGGGCTGGGTGGCGCCACCGGGCTGGGCGCTGGCGTTGCTGGCGGTCCCGTTGCTGGCCGCCCGGCCGCGGCACCTGGCACTTCCCCTCGCCACCTGTGTGCTGCTGGCGCTGGGCGGTGCCGCCTGGGGCGTGCGGCTGGATTGGGTGCCCGCCACACCCACAAGCTTCCAGACCTCGCCACAACCTTTCACCACCACCGCCATCCTGCGTGGCGAGGCGCTGGCCAAGACGTCGCCCGGCTTGCGTGCGTTGCTGCACCCCACACCGGCTCCCACCACGGAGGGCGACCTGTTCTGGCACGCCAGCCTCGCCGCGCCCGCTTTGGATGACGCGCAGCGCTGGGATATCGCGCAGTTCCTGTACGCCCGCCAGGCCGGGCTGGCCTTGCGGGAAGAAGGCGCCTGGCCCGCGCCAATGCCGGCGCCGGACCTGGCGCTGGTCTGTCAGCACCGCGGCGACACCCGCCTCTCCGCCCTGCGCGGCCAGGTGCTGCGCCTCGCCATCGGCTTCGCGCCCACCGTACCCGGCACGCTGAGCGTGAGCCTGGACCCCGGATCTCCCAATGCCGACTGCACGGCGCGCGACCCGGCCGCACGGCATGCCTATGCGTTGCTCGCCGGCCTCGGCGCCGAGCCCCGGTTGGACGGGCTATGGCTGCTGGTGGATGGGCAAGGCTGGCTGCGCGGCAGTGGCTTCCGCACCATGCCCGATATCCTGGAGGAAGCGGCGCTGGCCATCGGAGCCGCGCCGCCGGGGCCTGCTCGGGCGCATCACTGAGGAATGGGCGAAAGGCCGGGGAAAGAATTCCCCGGACGCCATCTTCATTGTGCGAGTTTCAGGTGGCAGGTGGCGTAAGCGAATGGTGAAGCCGGAAAGCCATCGGTGCCGCGAACAGCCTCGGAAAACCAGAGCCGGGCCACAGCCCAAACCCACGAAGGCAAACGCCACGACAGCCACCAAACTGGCAGAAAAAAGATGGGGGTCCGGGGGAGTTCCTTCCCCCGACCTACCTTCACGCCGCCTGTGCCGCCCGGCGCGGCTTCCAGCCCAGCGCCGGGGCAACCTCCGTCGCGATCAGTTCCAGCGCCCGCAGCGTGGCGTCGAAGCCCGGCACGCCGGGATTGACCTGGCAGAGAATGTCCGTCGCGATCGGCAGGGTCTGCTCGTCCTGCAGGGCGGTGATGATCTCATCCGGGTGGCCGTAGAAGGCGTGCAGCCGCGCCAGGTAGCCTTCCAGATCCAGCCCGGGCGGAAAGCGGCCCTGGGCCACCATCTTCTGCGCCATTCGCAGCGCCCCGGCTTCCAGCTGCGCCATGGCGGTGCGCTTGTCCTGCGCCGGGAAGACCAAGCGGGAGAGGCCGATGCGCGGGGTGCGCCCGGCCAGGGCGGGGTTGGCCTTCCAGGCGCCCAGGTAGCTGTCGGCCCAGGGGCGCTGCACATGGTCCGTGCGGCCCTCATAACCATAGGTCGCGCGGTTCAGCAGCAGGTTGGAGCCCGCCTGGGCAGCAAAGCGCGCGCCTTCATGGCTGAAGATTCCTTGCCACAACCGGTTCGCGAGATCTGGTGAGCGCGGGTGCACCAGCGGGCCACCTTCCCACAGCGGCTCACCCCTCCAGGCCCGAGTGAGTTGCGCAACGCCGGCCGACGTCAGCTCCCGCTTCTGTTCCAGCTTCACGCCGAACGCCTGGAAGGAAGGCGCATCGAAACCGCTGCTGACCCCAAGCTCGACCCGCCCGCCGCTGAGCACATCCAGCGTCGCGGCATCCTCCGCCAGGCGGATCGGGTTCTCCAAGGGCACGGTGACGACGGCGGTGCCAAGGCGGATATGCCGTGTGTTCTCCGCAACCGCCGCCAGGAACACCAGCGGGGACGCGGCGGCACCGGGGCCGTGGCGGCCGTCCTCGAAGTGGTGCTGCGCCACCCAGCCGGCATCGAAGCCCAGTTGCTCCGCCGCCACGAACAGGTCGACGAAGCGGCGGAACAGCTCGCGCGGCTCGGCGTCGTTCTCAAGGTGGGTTAGGAAGCCGAGGCGAAAGCCGCTCATGCCACATCCTCCATGGCGCGATGGCCGACGCCGAGCCAGCCCAGCAGCCGGGCGCGCAACTCTGCCAGATAGGTATCCTCCACCGCACGGGGGCGCGGGCGATCCACGCGCACCTCGTGGGCGATGACGCCGTCCTTCATCATCAGCACGCGGTCGGCCAGCAGCAGGGCTTCCTCCACATCATGCGTCACCAGCAGGATGGCGCAGTTGTGGCGCTGCCACAGCTCGCCCACCAGTTCCTGTGCCTTGATACGGGTCAGCGCATCCAGCGCGCCGAATGGCTCGTCCAGCAGCAGCAGGTCCGGCTCCCGCACCAGGGCGCGGGCCAGGGAGGCACGCTGCGCCTCGCCGCCCGAGAGCACCTTGGGCCAGACATTGGCACGGTGGCTGAGGCCGACCTCGGCCAGCGCCGCCTCCGCCCGCCGGCGGTCCGGCAAGCCGGGCAGCCCGAGCACGACGTTGCGCCAGACCTTCTTCCACGGCATCAGCCGCGGCGCCTGGAAAGCGACGGCGCGCTTCACCGGCACCTCCACCTCGCCTTCGATCTCGTGATCCAGATCGGCCAGGATGCGCAGCAGCGTGCTCTTGCCGCAGCCGCTGGCGCCGATCAACGCGACGAATTCACCCGGCGCGATATCGAGGTCCAGCCGGTCGATCACCGCGCGGTCCCCGAAGCGGCGGGTGAGGCCGCGGACGGAGACGGCGGGGTTTTGGGTGGCGCTCATGCGCCCGTGAAGGCCGGTCGCCATGCCAGCAGCACCTTTTCCAGAAGACGGACGATGAAATCGACAGCGAGGCCGAGCAGCGCGTAGACGACGAGGCAGACGACGATGACGTCGGTCTGGAAGAACTCGCGCGCATTGCTCATCAGGTAGCCGATGCCCTCGGTGGCATTGACCTGTTCGCCGAACACCAGCGCCAGCCAGGAGATACCGAGGGAGTAGCGCAGCCCGACCAGTGCGTTCGGCAACGCCCCGGGCAGGATGACATTGCGGATCATCGCCGCGCGGGACAGGCCCAGCGTGCGCCCGGCTTCCACCAGTGTCTGGTCGACGTTACGGATGCCGGCATAGACGTTCAGGTAGAGCGGGAAGGCCGTGGCGAGGGCGATGAGCGCGATCTTCGGCTCCTCCCCAATGCCGAACCAAATGATCAGCAGCGGGATAAGCGCGACATTCGGCACCGTGCGCAGCATCTGCATGGTGGAATCAATCAGGTCCTCGCCCAGCCGGAACAGGCCGGAGAACACCGCGAGCGCCACGCCGATGCTGCCGCCGATGGCCAGCCCGCTCAAGGCCCGGCGCAGGGAGGCGACCATGGCATCCGGCAGCTCGCCCGTGCCCCATAGTTTCGCGGCGCTGGAGAGCACGGTGCCGGGCCCCGCGAGCACCTCGGCCGGCAAGGTGCCGGTCACTGAGAGGAGGTGCCAGATGCCAACGAGCAGCACCGGCCCCGCCATGCGGCGGATACCACGCGGGATACCGCGCCGTTCGGCCGAGGCCGGAAGGATGCGTTGCCGTGCGATGCGCGGGTTCTCCGGCAGCGCCCGCGGCGCGGCCGCCCGCGTGGCGGCCTGGCGGGAGGAGAGGTCCAGGGCAGTGCTCATGGTGTTCCTCAGGCGACCGGAATGTCGCGGAAGACGTACCGGTTGAAGTCGATGTCGCCGCTCAGCACGCCGGCGGAGCGCCAGGTGTCGAAGGTCTCCCGCAGCCGGGCAACGAAGCGGTCATCCATCGGCGTGCGGCGGTAGGCGGCGTCCTCGTCATAGAGCAGCGCGGAGATGGCCTCCTCCTGGCGGGAGAAGCCGGCATACCAGCGGATATGCTGCTCCCGGTTGGCGCGGGTCCAGTCATAGGCACGGTCCAGCCGCGCCGCGTACTCGGCGATGGCGGCGACCTTGGCCGGGTCCTGCAACACCTTCTGCGTCGCGCTCAGCACCAGCTGGCCGGAATTGAGCCCCGCACCCTCCGTGACCACCCGCGCGCCGAGCGCGCCCAGTGCCCGCGCCTTGTAGACACCCCAGGTGCCCCAGGCATCGATGCTGCCGGCGGAGAAAGCGGCGCTGGCGTCCGCGGGGGAGAGGAAGGCCAGCTTCACCTCATCCAGCCCGATCCCGGCCTGCTTCAGCGCCGCCACGACCAGGTAGTGCGCTACGCTGCCACGCGTGCTGGGCGAAATGGTCTTGCCGCGCAGATCCGCCAGGGTGCGGATGGCGCTGTTCTTCTGCGTCAGCAGGATGGCACCCTGCCCATTGTACCAGCCGGCCACGGCGGAGATGCGGGAGCCGCCGGCCATCGCGCTCACCGTCGGTGAATCGTTGGCCGAGCCGATATCGACGGCATCGGCCTTGAGCGCCTCGTGCAGATTGACCGCCGCGGCGTGGACGGACCAATCGATATTGTAGGGCACATCCCGCAGCAGACCGGCGGCCTGCAACTTGCTGCGCGTGGCGCCGGTCTGGTCGCCAATGCGCAGCGTGACCTTGCTGAGGTCGAGCGGCGCTGCCCGCACGGGCCGCATCGCCGCGCCCAGCGCCAGGATACCCGCGGACAGCGCCAGCGAACGGCGTGTGACAATGGTCATGCATTTACCTCAAGATTCGCGTCTTCGCCGGTCAGGCGGGGTCGGGATGGTCCAGGGCCTGGCGTACGGCCTGGATGATGGGTCCGGACTCGGTGCGCACCAGCCAGTCGGGACTGGCGTCGATGAAGCGAAGCCGACAATGCTGGTCGAGCACGATGGCGGCGGGCATGGGCAGCTCCCAGGTCGCCGTGCCGGTCACGTCACCGATGAACTGGCCCTTGCGGCGGGACGCCTCGCGCGCCTTCTCGTCATAGCTGAACAGGATGCCCAGACGGCGCGCCACGACGTTGTCGAGGTCCGAGGCCACGGCGAAGGGCAGCGCTTGCCGGGTGTGGATATCCCGCAACCGCTCCGGCACCTGCGGGCTGACGGCGACCAGGGGCACGCCAAGGGACGCCAGCACTGGCGCCAGCGTATCGCGGTAGTGCGGAATGGCGATGTTGCAGGCCGGGCAGCCGGCGAACCGGAAGAAGACGAGGACCGCCGGCCCGTTCGCGACGAGATTGGCCAGGTGAAGCAGGCCGCCCGCCGTATCGGTCAAGGAGAACGGCGTGATGGCCTGACCCGGCTGCAAGGTCTGGCCTGGCCGGAAGCGCGCGGCCAGACGCTGGCGCTGGCCGATATTGTCGGCCAGATCGTCAGCGCTCCAGCTTCGGAACCGCTCCGCGTGCAATGCGGCCAACTTGGCCTGCAGCGTTCCCTCCGCCAAGGCTCCGGCTGCCATGGTCGGCGGCCGGCCAGCCGGGACGGCTTGCTCGGGAGGCCAGGCGGCTGCGGAAGCGGCGGCGAGGGAATTGCTCATCCATAATGTGCTATTTCCTATTTACCGATTGAGTCAATGGTTTTCAGCGTTGCACCTCTCGGCGGCCTTTAGGCTCAGCGTCTTCGCACACGGGACCTAGGCGATAACGCCGACACGAGGCCTTCGGGCAGCCCCCCTGGGTCGGCACGGCAGATGCTCTGGAACCGGCAAGTCTATTCTACGTTAATTATCAGCATTTATAGGGCTGGACGTCCGCAGCACTGCACCCAGGATTGGCGCCTTCTGGCCACGTGCCGCAGAGCCACTCCCGTAGGCGCACGAACCGCCCCCAAGGCCGGTCCAGGAACACATCCTGCAACCTGCCGCGCGATATGCCGCGCAGCCTCCAAGATCAGCAGATTGTCCCTCCCACACCGCGACGGCTCGGGTTTTTATTGCGCCCGACGCCCCTAGAATGGACCTGTCGCCGGCCTCCGCTGGACCTATCCAAAGGACATGCAATGCCCCGCCTGCAGCCCAAGTTCATCACCTTTGACTGCTACGGTACGCTGACGAAGTTCCGCATGGACGAGGTCACGCGCAAGCACTTCGCGGACCGTATCCCCGCCGCGCAGATGGACAGCTTCATCAAGGATTTCAGCGCCTATCGCCTGGACGAGGTGCTGGGCGCCTGGAAGCCCTATTCCGAGGTGCTGGACAACGCCTTCGGCCGTACCTGCAAGCGCCACGGCGTTCGCTACCAGGAAGGCGACGGGCTGGTCTTCTACCATGCCGTGCCGACCTGGGGCCCACATCCCGATGTGATCGAGCCGTTGAAGCGCGTGGCGAAGGAATTCCCGCTGGTGATCCTCTCCAACGCGTCGGACGAGCAGATCCAACAGAACGTGGCGCTGCTGGAAGCGCCCTTCCACGCCGTGTTCACGGCGGAGCAGGCGCAATCCTACAAGCCGCGCATGCAGGGTTTCGAATACATGCTGGACCAGCTCGGCGCGAAGCCGGAGGAGCTGCTGCATGTCTCCTCCTCCTTCCGCTACGACCTGATGACGGCCTACGACCTCGGCATCACCATGAAGGCCTGGGTCAATCGCGGGCACGAGCCACCGAACCCGTACTACCAGTACAACGAGATCCCTGATATCGGCGGCCTGCCCGGCCTGCTGGGCCTCTGATCCGTCGCCGCGGGCCAGTCGCCCGCGGCGCGCCGCCATGAGGCGCGGTTATGGAGCGTGGACCTGCATCCGCCCACGCTGATATGCTGGCGGCATGAATGCCCGTCAGCTTGAAGTCTTCCGTGCCATCATGCGGAGCGGCACGCTGACCGCCGCAGCACAGCTGCTGCACGTCTCGCAGCCCGCGATCAGCAAGGTCCTGCGCCATATGGAGGACCAGCTCGGCTACCGGTTGTTCGAGCGTGCCGGCGGCCGGCTGCACGCGACGCCGGAGGCGGAGCTGCTGTTCGTCGATGCCGACCGGGTGTTCCGGGAAATCGAGACGGTGCGCGACCTCGCCATCCGCATCCGGGAACGGCGGGTCGGGCTGGTCCGCATTGGCGCCAGCATACCGCCGATCTTCTCCGTCATGCCGCATGCGCTCACCGCCTTCCAAGGCCGGCACCCGGAAGTGCGCGTGGTGGTGCGCGCCCTCTCGGCGGAGGAATTGAGCGAGGCGATCCTGGTGGGGGAGGTTGATCTCGGCCTGACCCTCTCCGCCATCCGCGTACCGATGGTGCAGGCGGAAGTGCTGGCCACCACCCCCGTGGTCGTCGTGATGCAGGAGAGCTCACCGCTCGCCGGCAAGGCGGTGATCGGCGCGCCGGACCTGGCTGGGGAACGGCTGATCTCCTACGGATCGCACGCCGATATCGGGCCGTTGCTGGACACTGCCTTCGAGCGTGCCGGGATGGTGCGGCAGGTACAGACCGAGATCGCCATGGCCATCTCCGCCCTGCCGCTGGTGCAGGCCGGGCTCGGCGTCGCGCTGGTGGATGGCATGCTGCCATGGGCCAGCTTTCCCGGCGTCGTGGCGCGCCCGTTCCAACCGCAGGCGCTGATGAGCCTCAGCATGGTCACGTCCGGCACCCGCCCGGCCTCCCGCTTCGTGCGGGAGATCTCGGACGACATCCGCGCCGCCGCCGCGCACTGGTCGGCGGCAGCGCGGCCTTAGCGGGCGATCCGCCTACGCAGTCGCGCCGATGATCGCCTTGGTCTCCAGGTATTCTTCGAAGCCCAGCACGCCATATTCGCGGCCGTTGCCCGAACGCTTGTAGCCGCCGAACGGCGCCAGCGGGTTCCAGTTCGGGTGGTTGATATGCACCTGCCCGGCCCGGATGCGGGAAGCCACCTGCCGCGCCGCCTGCGGGTCCGCCGACTGCACATGCGCGCTAAGTCCGTAGGGCGTGTCGTTGGCGATGGCGATCGCCTCCTCCACCGTATCGTACGGCATGAGGCAGAGCACCGGCCCGAACACCTCCTCCTGCGCGATCGACATACCGGCGGTGACCTCCGACACCACGGTCGGTCGCACATAGAAGCCGCGTGCGAATCCCTCCGGCCGCCCGGGTCCGCCGACGATCACCTTGGCGCCCTCGCGGATCGCGGCCTCGGTCATCTCCTGCACGCGGGCGAACTGCGCCGGGTTCGCGACCGGCCCCAGCACCGTGTCGGTGGAAGCCGGGTCGCCCACGGTCATGAATGCCACGGCCTGGGCCGCCAGGGTCTCTACCTGCGCCAGCGCGGCGCGGGGCACGACCATGCGCGTGGGCGCGCTGCAGGATTGCCCGACATTGCGGAACGCCGACGCGACACCAAGCGGCACCACCCTCTCGAAATCCGCATCGTCCAGCAGGATATTCGGGGACTTCCCGCCCAGTTCCTGCGTCACGCGCTTGACGGTGGCCGCTGCCGCGCGTGCCACCTGCACGCCGGCGCGGGTAGAGCCGGTGATGGAGATCATGTCGACATCCGCATGCGCGGCGATGGCCTCGCCGACATCGGGGCCGGTGCCGTTGACCAGGTTGAAGACGCCGGGCGGCAGCCCGGCTTCCTCCAGGATGCGCGCGAAAAGCAGCGCGCTGACCGGCGACAATTCGCTCGGCTTCAACACCACGGTGCAGCCGGCGGCGAGGGCCGGCGCGACCTTGGCGGTGATCTGATAAAGTGGCCAGTTCCACGGCGTGATCAGCCCGCAGACCCCGATCGGCTCGCGCGACACCAGGAACCCGTCCTCCTCCCGCGCAAAGGGGTAGGAGGCAAGCAGGTCGCGCGCCACCCGTACATGCTCGGCCGCCAGCGGCACCTGGGAGGCGCGGGCAAAATTGATCGCCGCCCCCATCTCCAGCGAGATCGCCCGGGCGAGCAGTTCCGCCCGTTCCAGGATCAGCGCATGCACGCGGCCGAGCAACGCCGCCCGCTCCGCCACGGCGGAGACCGACCAATGGGCGAAGGCGGCCCGCGCGGCGCGCACCGCCTCATCCACATCCCCGGGCGAACCGAGGGCAAGCTGGCCGATGACGGCCTCCGTCGCCGGGTCGACCACATCCACGCTGCGTCCGCCAGCGGGCACGTGCCATGCCCCGTTGATGAACAGGCTGCGCTCCAGGACGCCGCTTAGACCGAGCGCTTCCAGCGAGCGCGACGTCACTGGCGGAGACCCGCCTTCCGGCTTTGGCATGTCCATGGTCGTTCCCTCTTTCTTGCGTGCGCTCAGCGCGCTGCCGGCAAGCCGGCCGATTGCAACAGCGCCGATCCGATCTGCTGCATCTGCGCGGCCAGGCGGAGCTCCGCACCCTGGCCCTCGGCCACGGCCGCGAAGAAGCGCCGCTTGAAATGATGCCGCCAGCGGATCGGCTGGGCCATCAGGAACTCGGTGAGAAGTGCGTAACGTTCCTCGGACCATACGGCCTCGAACGCCGCACGCGCCGTGCCGACATCGAAATGCGCCGTGCGGGCGGCGCGGCCGGGCGCGGCGCGCAGGGCGCGGGTCGCATCCTCATCCACCACGCCGTCGCGCAGCGCCACGCCGTAATCCTCCCTCGCCCGCTCAGGCGAGACGAAGCCCTGGCGGATATCGTCGGCCACCAGGCGCGGGTCCCGTGTGAACGGGTCGCCATAGCCACCGGCCCCGGCACCGACCACACGCACCACGTCACCCGGCTCGCAGCGCAGGATGTCGGTATTGCCCAGGCTCACTTCCTGCGGCGTGCCGGGGTTGCGGATGAAGTGGGACAGCGT
>Ga0308171_1004768_pt1 | contig 10830 bp, 10 predicted proteins | sample PhyGR1_FD_202135 | JGI IMG/M metagenome (GOLD analysis project Ga0308171, IMG submission 202135) | Phyllosphere microbial communities from UC Gill Tract Community Farm, Albany, California, United States - DLSLSG.R1 | ecosystem: Host-associated > Plants > Phyllosphere > Unclassified | place: USA... | reverse complement strand
TGGACGATCGGCTTCATGCTGACCTTCGTCGTCGGCGGCATGACCGGCGTCATGCTGGCGGTGCCCCCGGCCGACTTCCAGTTCCACAACACGCTGTTCCTCATCGCCCACTTCCACAACGTCATCATCGGCGGCGTGGTGTTCGGCATGTTCGCGGGCATCGTCTACTGGTTCCCCAAGGCCTTCGGCTTCAAGCTGGACCCGTTCTGGGGCAAAATGTCCTTCTGGTTCTGGCTGGTCGGCTTCTGGGTGGCGTTCATGCCGCTCTACATCCTGGGCCTGATGGGCGTGACACGCCGGCTGAGCCGCTTTGAGGACCCCTCGCTGCAGATCTGGTTCGTCATCGCCGCCTTCGGCGCGGTGCTGATCGCCTTCGGCATCCTGTTCTTCATCGTTCAGCTTGTGGTCAGCTTCATGCGGCGGGAGCAGCTGCGCGACCTGACGGGCGACCCGTGGGATGGCCGTACGCTGGAATGGTCCACCTCCTCCCCCCCACCTGCCTACAACTTCGCCTTCACGCCGGTGGTCCATGACCATGATGCGTGGTGGGACATGAAGAAGCGTGGGCATGAGCGGCCGGTGCAGGGCTTCCACCCCATCCACATGCCCAGGGGCACGGGCGCGGGCGCCATCCTCTCGGCGCTGTGCGTCGCCTTCGGCTTCGCGATGATCTGGCACATCTGGTGGCTGGCGGCGGCGACGTTCGCGATGACCATCCTTGCCACCATCGTCCATACCTTCAACTACAACCGCGACTTCTACATCCCGGCCGCAGAGGTGGCGCAGACCGAAGGCGGCCGGACCCGCCAGCTGGCGGGTGAATAAGGCGATGGCAATGCAAGCGGCCCATGACGCCCCGCGGGGGGAGAAGCCCGTCTTCTACGTGACGGACGGGCATGAGCACGTGCATTCGGGGGACAGCACCGCGCTGGGCTTCTGGGTGTACCTGATGAGCGACTGCCTCATCTTCGCCGTGCTGTTCGCGACCTATGGCGTGCTGGGGCGGAACTTCGCCGCCGGCCCCACGCCGGCCGATCTGTTCGACCTGCCTCTGGTGGCCATCAATACCGCCATGCTGCTGTTCTCCTCCATCACCTATGGCTTCGCCATGCTGGCGATGGAGAAGGGCAAGCAATCCTCGGTCCTGCTCTGGCTGGGGATCACCGGCCTGTTCGGCGCCGCCTTCATCGGCATCGAGCTGTACGAGTTCAGCCACCTCATCCATCTGGGCGCCACGCCGCAGCGCAGTGCGTTCCTCTCCTCGTTCTTCGCGCTGGTGGGCACGCACGGCCTGCACGTCACCGTCGGCATCATCTGGCTGATCACGCTGATGGTGCAGGTCCGCCGGCGTGGCCTGGGCGCCGAGAACCGCCGCCGCCTGATGTGCCTGAGCATGTTCTGGCACTTCCTGGACGTCATCTGGATCGGCGTCTTCTCCTTCGTTTACCTGATGGGGGTCCTCCAGTGAGCACGGAACCGGCAACGGCCCGCCACGGCCACGACGATCACGCCCACGCGCATGAAGGTGCGCACGGCACCATGAAGAGCTACGTGACCGGCTTCGTTTTGTCGGTCATCCTCACCGCCATTCCCTTTTGGCTAGTGATGGGCGACGTGCTCGCCACGCCGCGGGCGACCGCCATGGCCGTCATGGTCTTCGGCGCCATCCAGATCGTCGTGCACATGGTGTACTTCCTGCACATGAACACGAAGGCGGAAGGCGGCTGGACCATGCTGGCGCTGATCTTCACCGTCGTCTTCGTGGTGATCACCCTGAGCGGCTCGCTCTGGGTCATGTACCACCTGAACACCAACATGATGCCCATGACGCCGCATGACATGCGGAACATGCCCTGAGGCATGGCGATGCCCCGGCCTGACGAAGCCCGGGCTGGGGAAGACTTCCGGCCCAGCTCGCCCCTCAAGCTGCTGGTCCTGGGCATCCTGGCGCTGCTGGCCTTCATCGGGCTGGTGGCGCTGGGCACCTGGCAGGTCGAGCGCCGGGCCTGGAAGCTGGACCTGATCGCCCGCGTCGAGAGTCGGGTCCACGCCCCCGCCGTCCAGGCCCCGCCCCCGTCCGCCTGGGCCGGCATCACCGCCGCCGCGGATGAATACAGCCACGTCCAGGCGGCCGGCACCTTCCTCTATGACCGCGAAGTCCTGGTCCAGGCCACCACGCGGCTGGGCCCTGGCTTCTGGGTCCTGACACCGCTGCGGACGGCGCAGGACGCCACCATCCTGGTCAATCGCGGCTTCGTCCCCGCCGAGCAGAGGGATCGCGCCAGCCGCGCCGCCGCCGAGCAAGCCGGCCAGACCACCGTCTCCGGCCTGCTGCGCCTGACCGAGCCAGGCGGCGCCTTTCTCCGCAGCAATGACCCCGCCGGCAACCGTTGGTATTCACGCGACGTGGCAGCCATCGCCTCGGCCCAGCAATTGGGCCGCGTCGCGCCCTACTTCATCGACGCGGACGCGGCGCCCAACCCAGGCGGCCTGCCGGTGGGTGGCTTGACGGTGGTGGCGTTTCCGAACAATCACTTGGTCTACATCATCACATGGTATGTCCTGGCCTTGATGGTGGCCGGCGGCGCCGCCTATGTGGCGCGAGAGGAATGGCGGGGACGCAAGGCGCGCCGCCGCTGAAGGTGAGCCGGGACCGCTTGCCCTGAATGATGGACGCCGGGCTACCAAGATCCCGGGTGCAGCGCGCCGGGCCGCTGATTGGAGGATCCGGAATGCCGTCCCAAGCCACCAGCGTGCCGATGGCACCCTCCGGCGATGCCGCCGGCAGCCAGAACATGCTGCAGCTGATCCAGCTGCGCTGGATCGCGGTAATCGGTCAGGTGGTGACGATCGGGGTTGTGGAGTTCGGTTTCGGCATCCGGCTGCCGCTGCAATTGATGGCGCTGGTGCTGGCCACGCTGGTGCTGCTGAACATCCTCAGCCTGCTTCGCCTGCGGTTCCGGGGCTCCGTCAGCAATGCGGGGCTGTTCGTCGCCCTGGCCTTCGATGTCGCCGCACTGACGGCCCAGCTTTATCTCAGCGGCGGCGCCACCAACCCCTTCATCTCGCTCTACCTGTTGCAGGTGACGCTGGCGGCTATCCTGCTGGAGGTCCGCTGGGCCTGGGGCATGGCCGTCATCACCAGCGCCTGCTGCGTGGCGCTGACCCTCACTTACCAGCCGCTCGAACTGCCGGATCATCTGAGTGGCGACCTGTTCCGGCTGCATCTGCAAGGTATCGTCGTCTGCTTCGTGCTGGTGGCCGCGCTGCTGGTGGTGTTCGTCACGCGCATCAGCGGCAATCTGCGCGCGCAGGATGCCAATCTGGCCACGATGCGCCAGCAGGCGGCGGAGGAAGACCACATCGTCCGCATAGGCCTGCTCGCCTCCGGCGCGGCACATGAGCTGGGCACACCGCTCTCGACGGTCTCGGTGATCCTGGGCGATTGGCAGCGGGTTCCGGCCCTGCAGGCCATCCCGGATGTTGCCCAGGATGTGGAGGACATGCAGGCCGCCATCCGTCGCTGCAAAGCCATACTAACCGGCATCCTGCTCTCGGCGGGCGAGGCGCGGGGCGAGGCACCCGCCGTCACCACCCTCTACGCCTTCCTCGAAGACCTCATCAGCCACTGGCGCCTTAGCCGCCCCGCTGCCCGCCTGACCTATGACAGCAGCTTCGGCGAGGATGTCTCCATCGTGGCGGACCCGGCGCTGAAGCAGGTCATCGCCAATGTGCTGGACAATGCCTACGAAGCCTCCCCCAGCCATATCCGCATGACCGCCGTGCGCGACGCGGAGGATTTGGTCCTGACGGTCAGCGACGACGGCCCGGGCTTCGTGCCGGACATGCTGGCGCAACTCGGCAAGCCCTACCAATCCAGCAAGGGAAAGCAGGGGGGCGGGCTGGGGCTGTTCCTGGTGGTCAACGTGCTGCGCAAGCTGGGCGGCGGCGTCACCGCCCGCAACCGGCCGGATGGCGGCGCGACCGTCACGCTGCGGTTGCCGCTCTCCGCCCTCCTTATCCAGAAGGCCTCTTCCCATGCCAGTTGAGCGCCTGCTGCTGATCGTCGAGGACGATGCCGCATTCTCCAAGACCCTGCACCGCTCGTTCGAGCGGCGCGGCTACGTCGTCCTGACCGCCGCAAGCCTGGAAGAGACGCATGAGATCCTCAAGACCCGCTCGCCGCAATTCGCGGTGGTGGATCTCAAGCTGGGTGGCGGCGCCTCCGGCCTGACCTGCGTGCAGGCCCTCCACGCGCATGACCCGGACATGCTGATCGTCGTGCTGACCGGCTTCGCCAGCATCGCTACGGCAGTTGAGGCCATCAAGCTGGGTGCCTGCCACTATTTGGCCAAGCCATCCAACACCGACGACATCGAAGCCGCCTTCAGCAAGGCAGCCGGCGATGTCGAGACGCCGCTGACGCATCAGGCAACCTCCATCAAGACGCTGGAGTGGGAGCGGATCCACCAGACCCTGGCCGAGACCGGCTTCAACATTTCGGAAGCTGCGCGCCGCCTCGGCATGCACCGCCGCACCCTGGCCCGGAAGCTGGAGAAACGGCAGATCCGCTGAGCGCGATAACACGGCCGGGGGGCAGCCCTGCGCCGGCCGGCATGCTTTATTGCCGGCTGATCGACAGGACAGGACTTTCCATGACGGCCCTCGCGCTCGGCATCGTTGGATTTGGCATCATGGGGGAAAGGCTGCTCACCCAGGCCCTGCCCCACCCCGATTTCAGGCTCGCCGCGGTCTGGGACCCCTCGCCCGATGCCGCGGCGCGGCTGGCGGCGGTGGACCCTGCCCTCCGCATGTCCGGCAGCGCGGCGGACGTAATCGCTGCTTGCGACGTGTTGTACATCGCCGCCCCGCCGGCCGCGCATGTGCCGCTGGCCCGTGCCGCGCTGCAGGCCGGCAAGGCCGTATTCCTGGAGAAGCCCCTGGCTACCAACCTGGCCGAGGCCGAGGCCTTCGTGGCGGAAGCCGAGGCCATGGGCGCCCGCGCGGCCGTCAACTTCCCCATGGCATCCTCGCCCGCCGTGGCCCAGCTGAACGCCTGGCGCGAACGGATCGGCACGCCACAGCGGTTGGAGATCGGCACCCATTTCGCCCGCTGGCCACGCGGCTGGCAGAGCGATGCCGCCACCTGGCTCTCCCGCCGTGCCGAGGGCGGCTTCACGCGGGAGGTGGTCTCCCACTTCCTGTTCCTGGCGCGCCGGCAGCTCAGTCCGCTGCAGCTTCTCTCGGCAGACGTCACCTACCCGGGCGGCGACATGGCCGAGACCACCATCTCGGCCGAGCTGACGGCCGGTGGCCTCCCCCTCGCCCTGCGCGGCAGCGTCGGCCGCATCGCCGAGGAAGAAGACCACGCCTGGACGCTCATCGCCGAAAGCGGCGCCATCCGCCTGCGCAACTGGTCCCTGGCCGAGCAGCTCGGCGCGGATGGCGGCTGGCACACCGCCGCCGACGCCCTGCCAAATGAAAAGATGCGCCCGCTGACCCTGCGTGGGCAGATGGACAAGCTGGCGGCCTTGGCCCGTGGCGAGCCCAGCAGCCTGGCCACCTTGCGGGAAGCGCTGGATGTCCAGCGCATCGTCGAAGCCATCCTGGCGAGCCGAAGCCCGGCCGCCTGAGGTTCCAAACCAGCCGCCGCATCATGCGTCACCGCATCATGCGGCGGCGGGCCGGTTGCTTCAGGCCGCCGCCGGCATCTCCTGGCCCGTCATCACCATATGGGCCAGCCGGTCCGGGTCCAGTCCGGCCACCGGACGGTCGATCGCCTTGCTACCCGCCTTCATGATGGCGACCCGGGTGGCGACGGCACAGACATCGGCCATGTTATGGCTGATCAGCAGCACCGTTCGGCCCTCCTCGTGCAGGGTACGGATCAAGGACAGCACCTGCGCCGTCTCCCGCACGCCCAGCGCGGCCGTCGGCTCGTCCATGATGATAAGTTCCGCCTGCCAGCGCAGGGCACGGGCGATGGCCACCGCCTGCCGCTGGCCGCCGGACAGCCGCTCCACCGCCGCGCCCATATCCGCCTGTGGCAGGTTCAGCCGCTGCAGATAGCCGCGTGCTTCCGCCACCATGCGCCGCTTGTCCAGCAACTGCGGAAAAGGCAGCCCAAACGGGCCGCATGTCAGCTCGCTGCCCAGGAACACATTCTGTGCGATGGAAAGGCGCGGTGCCAACGCCAGATCCTGGTAGATCGTGGCAATGCCTTGCCGTAGCGCCTCCTGCGGCGAGCGGAACGCAACCTCCTCGCCCCGCCATTGCATGGTGCCGCCGCTCGGCGGCTGCGCACCCGCGATGATCTTCACCAGGCTGGATTTGCCCGCGCCGTTGTCGCCGCAGAGCGCCAGCACTTCCCCGGCGTGGATGTCGAGATCGACACCCCGCACCGCTTCGACGGCCCCATAAGCCTTGCGGATACCCCGCAGCGACAGCAGCTTCGTGGTCATGGCGTCAGGAAGCGCTGCACGTTGCCCTGGTCCACCAGCTCGGCATCCAGCAGCAAATAGGGGCCGGTGGTGATGCTGTCGCGCGGCTGCTTGCGCTGCACGATGGCCTCGACGGCCGCGGCGGCGCGGCGGCCCATCTCCTCGAACGGCACGGCCACCGTCGCCATCAGCGTGGAATCCGGGTCGGCGATGCGCCGGTAGGTTTCCTTGCCGCCATCGACGGAGATGATGGGAACCTGGCCCTTCTTGAAGTCCTGCGCCTGCAACAGGTCGTCGATCACATAGGCCTGCCCGTCGAACGAAGCCCAGACGCCCTGGAAGCGCCCGCGATTGCGCAGCAGCAGCGCCTGCATGCCAGCCCGCACGTCGTCCTGCCAACTGGCCGTCCGGGCCATGGCGTGGCTGCCGACGACCGTGACGGCCTGATTCTCGGACAGCACGGCATCCAACACCTTGCCGCGGATACGGGTGGCGGTGTTGCCCTCGAACCGCGTGGTCAGCAGGCCGCCACGATAGTTCATCCGCCCCAGCAGCCACAGCGCCGCCTGCGCGCCTACCTGATACTCATTCACCGCGATGTCGAACAGCGCATGCGGGCTGGAACCGGACATGATGGTGATGACAGGGATGCCGGCCTTCGCGGCGGCCTCGAACTGCGCGTCGGCCTCGGTCGGCTTGCCCATGCAGACGACGATGGCGCCCGGCTTGCGCTGGATCAGCGCGGCGAACTGCTCGGCGTGCTTCGGCAGCGAACCTTCGGAGTTCAGCAGGGTGACGTTCCAGCCCTTCTCCTTCGCCGCGGCGGCCGCCGCGTTGGCGGCGCGCGCATGTGTCTCGGAAGACATCTGGAAGCCGATCACCGCAAGCTCGAACGGCGTCTGCGCCGCTGCGGGCAGCGCGGCCAGCGTCAGGGCGGCGCCCGCGGCGCCCAGCAAATCCCGTCTCAGCATCGTTCGTGTCTCCCGGGTATGGCGCAGGCGGCGGCGTCAGCCGGCGGTGCGGAAGTTGAGCTTCTTGGTAAAGGCGGCGCGCCGCATGACCGTGGCGGAGAGCGCGACGGAGCCAATGATGATCGCGCCCAATGCGATATCCTGCGCGTAGTACGGTGCGCCCAGCAGCACCAGGCCATTGCCCAGCGCCTTGAGCATGAAGGCGGCCAGCAGGGTGCCGGGGATGTTCGGCCGCCCCGGCTCGATCATCGTCATGCCGAGCAGCACGGCGGCGATGGCGTAGAGGAAGTGGTCGGCCGCCATGTTCGGCGTAGCGGAGGAGAGGCTGGCGGCCAGCAGCACCGCCGTGACCCCTGCCAGCAGCCCGGCGAGCGCCAGACCCAGCCGCTTCATCCGGCCGGTGCGGATGCCGGCCAGCCGCGCGGCCTCATCGGCCTCGCCCGTCGCCACCATGTGCAGGCCGGTGCGCGTCCACTTCAGCAGCAGCCAGGCCAGGAAGCCGATACCCGCCATCCACCAGATGAGGTTGGAGACGCCGAGCAGGCTGCCCCGCCCCAGCCCGGTGAACTCGCGCGGCCAGCGGCCGACGAAGGCCACGCCCTGCGTGATCATGAAGCCAAGGCCCTTGGCCATCGCCGCCATGCCCAGTGTCGCGATGAGGGAGGGCACCTTCAGCACCGTGACGGTTAACCCGTTCAGCACCCCTGCCCCCAGCCCGACGCCAAGCCCGACCAGCACGGCCACCGCCGGCGCCGCGCCGCCCTGGATCAAGGCACCGGTGGCCACGGCCGCCAGACTGGCGACATCGGCGATGGAGAGATCCAGCTCCGCCGTCGTCAGCGCCAGGGCGAAGCCGATGGCCAGGATAGCAAGGAAGGCGGTCTCCTTTAGCACGATGGCCAGGTTGCCAAAGCTGGCGAAGTTCTCCGCGAAGGCGGCGAAGAACAGCAGGACCAGCAGCCCGGCGAATGCCGTACCGAAGCGAGCCAACACGCCGGACATGCTCAGCCCTGCCCAGCCAGGGCGATCACACATCCTCGCATCGCACTGCCGCTCACCCGCCGACCCCTCGTCAATCGTGGCAGCACAGTAACGCAGTCTGGGACATGCGCCAGACGGGCATGGCCGCTTTCACGCGTCACTGCGCCAGCGCCGGGGGTGCGCGCAGGCTGGCGACGGCTTCGGCCTGCTCTTGCAGCGTGGCCACGGCCTGGGTCCAGGTCTGGTGCAGCGGCGCATAGGCGGCGTGCCGAGCCGGATTCGGCTCATGCCGCCGCGCCGGGTGGAACAGCGCCTGCTGCGCCTGTCCCAGGTCGGGGAACGCCCCTAGCCCGGTCCAGGCCACCGCCGCGCAGCCCAGCAGCCCAGGTTGCGCCGCCCGGCCGACAACAACGGGCCGCCCGGTGACATCCGCCTTGATCTGGCACCAGGCGGCGGACGCGGCACCGCCGCCGCCGCAGCGAACTTCCCGCACTTGGCCGCCCAGCGCGGTTTCCGCCCGCGCCAGCACCGTGCGGTTCAGGAAGGCCACGCCTTCCAGCACAGCCCAGGCCAGGTCGGCCGGGCCGTGGCGGCGGTTCAACCCCAGCCAAGCCGCCCGCAGATGCGGGTTCCAGTACGGCACACGCTCGCCGTGCAGGAAGGGCAGGAACAAGGCGGGCGCCTCGTCGCGCGGCGACTGCAGCAATTGCTCCAGCTTCTCGCCAGCCTGGCGCGTGTCGCCAGCGGCCAGCAGGCCCAGGAACCAGGCCACGCTATCCGCGCCAGACTGGCTGGGCCCGCCGATCTGTTGCAGGCCCGGGCCCCAGTCGACCAATGGCAGGCCGGCGACCAACGGCAGGCCGGGTGCCTCGACCGGCTCGGTTCCGATGACCCCCGTCACCTCCGTGGTGCCGGAGATGTTGTAGGCCAGGCCCGGTTGCAACGCGCCCAGCCCGGCGACCGCGGCCCAGGTATCATGCGTCATGACGAAGACGGGGCAGCCAGCGAGCCGGGACAATGCCCCTGGCAGATCGGCCAGCACCAGCCCCAGCACTGCCGTCGGCGCCAGGGCCGGCGCGATGGTGGCGGTGGCCGGCAAGCTCATGGCGCTGCGCACTGCCTCCGGCCCCTCCATCACGGCAAGCAGCCGGGCGGCGGAAATGGCATCCGTCGCCGCGCGGCCGGTCAGCCGGAAATTCAGGTAGTCCTTGGGGTCGAGGACGGTATGGAGCCGTGCCATGTGCTGCGGCTCATGCGTCGCCAGCCAGGCCAGCCGCGCCGCCGGGTGGAAGGCGTTCAACTGGCCGCGCTCCGCCCAGCCTTCCGGTGCAAGGGATGCGAGCTTCGCGGCTTCTTCCACCGCGCGGCTGTCGCGGAATGTCATGGCGGGCCGGATCACCGCGCCGGCGACATCCAGGAAAACCTGGGTCCGGGTCATGCCGGTCAGGGCGATGCCCCGCACCGCCTCGAACGCGTGGTCCTCGGCCAGGGCTTCCACGGACTGGCAGAACAGGCGCCACCAATGGGCCGGGTCCACCTCGGTCACGGCCGGGCCGCCGGGGATGTCCTGGGGGGCTGCGTGCTCGGCGATGACCTGGCCCGTCTGGTCCAGAAGCGCCGCGCGGGTATTGGTTCCGCCGAAATCGAAAGCCAGGATCACGCTCATGGCGGTCGGTTATCGCCTTTGCCGGGGGAACGAAAGCCACCGGAGCGTGGAAGGTGGCCAGCCCCTTGCCGCCCGGTTCCGGCGGAATGGCCTCAATCATCCCAAATGTGCTGAAGATCTAGGCAGCCATGCCGAAATTGGCTGGGTTACCGCCCGAAACCCTACTTCCTTCCCAGGGCCGCCGGTGGCATGCCCCTCGCTTCACCGAAGGCCCTGAGATGCAGAGTCGTGCCGCCCCCGGCCCGGCGCAGGCGGCACATCACAGGCACGGGCGGCGGGACGCGGGAAGGGCTGGGACCATGGATTTCGAAGCACTGATCGGGGCCAATGACGGCGGCGTCGTGCAGATCCGCCGGGACCTGCACCGCCACCCGGAACTGGCCTTCCTGGAGTACCGCACCGCCGCCAAGGCTGCCGGGCTGCTGTCCGCGCTGGGTTGGCAGGTGAATGCGGGGCCGGAGGTGATGGACGCTTCCACCATGCTGAACCCGCCGGACGCCGAGGCCGTACATGCCGCCCAGGCCCAGGCCCTTGCCGAAGGCGCGCCCGCGGAGTGGATCGCCCGGATGCCCGGCGGCCAGACCGCGGTGGTGGCGGAGCTGAGCCGGGGCGAAGGCCCTACCGTCGCCTTCCGTTTCGACATGGACGCGCTGCCGGTGGCCGAGACCGAGGCGGAGGCGCACCGGCCGAACCAGGGCGGCTACCGCTCCACTCACCCGGGCGTCATGCATGCCTGTGGGCATGATGGCCACACCGCCATCGGCCTGGCCCT
>Ga0308171_1004766_pt1 | contig 10831 bp, 10 predicted proteins | sample PhyGR1_FD_202135 | JGI IMG/M metagenome (GOLD analysis project Ga0308171, IMG submission 202135) | Phyllosphere microbial communities from UC Gill Tract Community Farm, Albany, California, United States - DLSLSG.R1 | ecosystem: Host-associated > Plants > Phyllosphere > Unclassified | place: USA... | reverse complement strand
GACGACCAGCGCGGCCTCGGCGATGCGGGCGAGGGCGTGGCCGATGGCGATGGGATCGTTCGCGCCCTCGATCAGCTGGACGCCCAGCTTGAAGCGCAGTTCGCCCACCTTGCGCCGCACCGCGTCGAGCTTGCGTTCGTAGTCGTCGCCCGCCTCGAACCGCGTCAGTTCGGCGACCAGTTCCGCAACGCTGCCGGGCAGGTCGAAGGCGCTGGCGTCGATCAGCGGGTCGAGCAGGTCGGCGCGGCGGGCGAGGGCATCGGCCAGCGGCGGGGCAAGGCCGAGAATGCGCGCCAGCATCTCGATCAGCGCCGGGCGGGCCTGCAGCAGGTTGAACAGGTTGATGGCGCTGGGCAGGTTGCCGAGCAACTGCTCCCACCGGGCGAGCGCGCGATCCGGTTCGGGCGCGGCGGCAAGCGCGGCGAGGAGGTCCGGGGCGATCGCGACGAACGCCGCCCGCGCGGCATCGGAACGCAGGGCGCGGACCTTGCCGCCGAGCCAGCCCTCGATGCGCTGGGCGACGGCGGCGGGATCGGCGAAGCCCAGTGCTTCGAGGTCCTCGGGCATGGTCGACTGGTCGGGCACCGCGACCGCGCCGGTGGGCGTATTCGCCATGATCAGCGTGTCGTAGCGCTCGCCCACCGCCTCGGTGATGGCGGTGAGTTCGTCGAGCAGGGCCTGACCGCTCGCCATGCCGTCGAGCCGAGCAACCGCCTCGATGCCCTCGGCGGTTTTCGGCAGGCTGTGGGTCTGCTGGTCGTGCTGCATCTGCAGACGATGCTCGATCGTGCGCAGACGGTCGTAGTGTTCGCCGAGCAGGCGCGCTTCCTCGGCCGGGACCAGCCCCGCCTCGGCCAGCGCGTCGAGCGTCGCGCGGGTGCCGCGCAGGCGCAGCGCGGGGTGACGGCCGCCGTGGATCAGCTGGTGAGTCTGGGCGTAGAACTCGATCTCGCGGATGCCGCCGCGGCCTTTCTTGAGGTCGAAGCCGGGGCCGACTTGCGGGGAGCCGCGCGTACTGGCGCGGATCTGCGCGGTCAGGCGGCCGATCTCGGCGATGGCGCCGAAGTCGAGGCTGCGGCGCCAGACGAAGGGGCGGATCGCGGCGAGGAACGCCTCGCCCGCCGCGACGTCCCCGGCGCAGGACCGGGCACGGATGAAGGCAGCGCGTTCCCAGGTCAGGGCGGAGGATTCGTAATGGCTCAGCGCGCCTTCGACCGGGATCGCCAGCGGGCTGACTTCGGAGGCCGGACGCAGGCGCAAGTCGACGCGGAAGACGTAGCCTTCGTGTCCGACGTGCGAGAGGATCTCGACGACCGCGCGGGCGACGCGCTGGGCGGCCTCGCCGGGCTCGTCGCGCTCGCGGCGGGGCAGGAGTTTCGGGTCGAACAGCAGGATCGGATCGATGTCGGAGCTGTAGTTCAGCTCCCCGGCGCCGTGCTTGCCCAGTGCGAGGGCGAAGAAGCCTTTCGGCTCGGCGGGGTCGTAGTCGGGCACGCGGCGGCGGATTCCGGCGACGATCGCAGTGTCGAGTGCCCGGTCGGCGAAGGCGGAGAGGGCGCCGGTCACCTCCAGCAGCGGGAAGGCACCAGCGAGGTCGCCGATGGCAAGAGCAAGGCCGAGCGCCTGCTTCTCCCGGCGCAGGGCGGAGGCGGTGTCGGCGACGCCCTCCCCTGCCTTGCGGGCCAGCGCGAGGGCGGCCTGACCATCGCCGGCCTGCAGCAGTTCCGTCACGGCGGGAAGGCGATCGAGCGCGTTCGCAAGGAACGGCGCATGGGCGCGGGCGCGATCGATCGCGCTGGTCCAGTCGGCACTCATGGCGGGCGTTCTGCCCGTGGCTTGCGGTTTGGGCAAGCGCGCTGACCCACCCCCGCCCCCTACCGCAAGCGGGAGGGGAGAAGAAGGGGCGCCCCTCCCGCAAGTGGGAGGGGTAGCGAGAGTTGGCAGTCCTGAGCTTGTCGAAGGGCTGCCTACTCGCAGCGGGGTGGGTGGCCCTTGCCCCCATCCGCGCCGTCTGGCACCTGTGCGCCCGTTCGTCTGGAGGTCCCCCCATGAAGCCTTACCTGCCGCTCGTCGCGCTGGCCGCGCTTGGCGTTTCGCTCGCCGCTTCGGCCCAACCCTTGCCCAAGGGCACCGCGCTGAAGCCGCCCGCCGATGCAGGCGCGCAGCCGGACGTGCCGGTGGACCTGATGAAGGCCGTCACCAAGCGCCTCTCCGCCGACGACTTCGAGGGCCGCGCGCCGAGCACCGCGATCGAGCCGAAGGTGCTCGACTACATCGTCGCCCAGTTCAAGGCGGCGGGCCTGCAGCCGGGCAACAAGGGCCAGTGGCTCCAGCCGGTGCCGACGGTGGAGATCACCGCGAGCGACTATACGCCGCTCAGGGTTTCCGGCGCGGCGGCGTCGCTCTCGTTCAGGCCGGGCGACGACTATGTCGCCGCGAGCTACCGGGTGACGCCGAAGTCGCAGGTGCAGGACAGCGAACTGGTCTTCGTCGGCTACGGCATCAATGCGCCCGAACTCGGCTGGAACGACTATGCCGGGCTGGACATGAAGGGCAAGACGGCGGTGATCCTCGTCAACGACCCGGACTATGCGATGGAAGGCGAGCAGGGCATCTTCAAGGGCCGCCGCATGACCTACTACGGCCGCTGGACCTACAAGTTCGAGGAAGCCGCGCGGCAGGGCGCGACCGCCGCGCTGATCGTGCATGACACGTTCCCGGCGGCTTACGGCTGGAACGTCGTCAACTCCAGCTGGACCGGCGCGCAGTATTCGGTGCAGACGCCGAACGACGCGATGGACCAGACGGTCGCCAACGGCTGGATCCAGAAGCCCGTGGCCGAGGCGATTCTCAAAGCTTCGGGCAAGGACCTCGCAGCGCTGACGAAAGCGGCGCAGACCAAGGGCTTCAGGCCGGTCCCGCTCGGTCTCAAGGTCAGCTTCGGGTTCGACAATGCCATCCGCCGCTCGACGTCCAACAACGTCGTCGGCGTGCTGCCGGGCAAGTCGCGGCCGGACGAGGTCGTGCTCTATTCGGCGCACTGGGACCACCTCGGCCACTGCACGCCGCAGGGAGGCAAGCCGAACGACGACATCTGCAACGGCGCGGTCGACAATGCCGACGGCGTCGCGGCGCTCACCGCCATCGCGAAGATGAATGCCGAGACCGGGCCTGCCGAGCGCAGCCAGGTCTTCGTGGCACTGACGCTGGAGGAATCGGGGCTGCTTGGCTCCGAGTTCTACGGCGCCAACCCGATCTATCCGCTCGATCACACCGTCGGCGGAGTGAACATGGATGCGCTGCTGCCTGCGGGCCGCGCGAAGTCCTACACCCAGACCGGCGGCGACAAGTCCGGGCTGGGCGACCTCTACCTCGCTGCGCTGAAGGCGCGTGGGCTGACCGACGTGCCTGAGGATCACCCGGAGCGCGGCGGCTACTACCGCTCCGACCACTTCAGCCTCGCCAAGCGCGGCGTGCCGATGTTCAACGTCGAGCGCAGCGGCGACCTCATGAACGGCGGTACGGCGGCGGGCGAGAAGGCCGCGCAGGACTACACCGACAACCGCTACCACGCCCCGGCCGATGAATACTCGGAAAACTGGGACTGGAGCGGCATCACCCAGGACGTCGAACTGTTCTACGACCTCGGCCGCACGCTGGCGGACGGCACGATGTGGCCGAACTGGCGCGCAGGCGACGAATTCCGCGCGATCCGCGACAAGGCCATCCACGACCGGGACTGCGCCGCTGCAACCAAGGGATGCAACACCAAGTGACTTTCACTCTCCCCCCCGAATGGGCCGCGCAGGACTGGTTGTGGATTGGTTTTCCGCATGATCCGGTCGAGTGGCCCGGCTTCCTCGAACGCGCGCAGGAGCAGATGGCGGATTTCGCCAGCGCCGTCGCCGAGAGCGGACAGGAAGTGCGGCTGATCGTGCGCGACGAGGCGAATCGCGCCCGCGCATTGGAACTGGTGTCGGACAAGGTGAAGCTCGAAACCCGCCGCTATGGCGACGTCTGGCTGCGGGATACCGGGCCGCTTGTTACCGTGGACTCGCATGGTAACCGCAAGGGCATGCGCTTCGGCTTCAACGGCTGGGGCGGCAAGTACCTGATGGACGGCGATCAGGAGATCGGCGAGGAACTGGCGCGCGATGCGGGTCTCGACGTCGAGATGGCAGACTGGATTCTCGAAGGCGGCGCGATCGATGGCGACGGCACCGGGTTGGTGGCGGTGACCGAGCAGGTCTTCCTCAACCCCAACCGCAACCCGCACCTTACCCGCGCCGACCTCGACATGCGGCTGCAGCGCGATCTCGGTTACGAACGCGTGTTGTGGCTGGGCGATGGCCTGATCAACGACCACACCGACGGTCACGTCGACAACCTCGCCCGGTTCGTGGCGCCGAACCTGCTGGCGGTGCCGCGCGCGACCGGCAGGGACGATCCCAACGCCGCGATCTACGCCGACGCGAAGGCGCGGGCCGAGGCGATGGGCGTCAAGGTTGCCGAAGTCCCTTCGCCGGGCCGGGTCGAGACCGATGGCCGGGTAGAGCCTGCCAGCTACATGAACTTCGCGATCACCTCGAAGCTGGTGGTCGTGCCGATCTACGGAACCGAGCATGACGAGGAGGGCGTCGCCGCCATCGCCGCGCTGTTCCCGGACCGCGACACTCTGGGCGTCATGGCTGATGCGGTGCTGGCGGGCGGCGGTTCCTTCCACTGTTCCAGCCAGCAGATGCCGTCGGTCTGACACGTTGCCTTAACGCTTTGGAAACCACTGCGCGTGCATAGTCGCGCGCATGGCTCGCATCGTCGCTCTCGCGCAGGTTCATCGTCCCGTCATCGGGAGCGAATGGTTGCGCCCGCTGATCGTCGGTGGCTGCGCATTGGCGCTCATCCTCGCGCGCGACGCACTGCCCTTCTGAGCGCCATGCCGTTCATCGGCCGGCAATCTTTTCAAACAAATTCAACGTTTCGTGACAGAGCGTGGCTGCGTCTTGTCTCGCTTGTTGCACTGCACACCTAGATATTGCGTTGCAGCAAAGTTTTGTCGCATTGGAATGATGCAATCGAAATCGGGCGTCCCCAATCTTTAAGGCGACCCTTTGATGGAGATGACAATGCGCAACATGACTGACGCCGACCGCGCCCGCGTGCGCGAATCGTTCATCGGCAACGGCCTGCTTTTCCTGTTCGGTTGCGGCGTTCTGGCCTTTCTGGTCGCCGTGGACCGTGTAGACTGGTTCTCGATCCGGCCCGCCACCGGAACTTCGATCGCGATGGCCCGTTCGACCGAGGGTGCTCCCAAGGTCGGCCCCGCCGCTGCCGAGCCCGTGAGCCCGAAACCGTGACAACGGAGCCTGCCAGGACCCAATGATCGTCGCCAAGATACCGAGTTCCACCCGCGTCATCCAGGAGATCTGGAAGCCGCTGACGCTGCTCTTCGTGTGGGACGTGATCGTCACGATCACTTATTACATACTCCCGTTCAAGGCGCCGGAGCTGCCGATCACGCTGTTCGGCTCGGCGCTGGCGCTGTTCCTCGGCTTTCGCAGCAACTCGGCCTACCAGCGCTGGTGGGAAGGGCGCGGGCTGTGGGGCCTGATGATCAACGCCAGCCGCAACATCGCGCGTGCGGCCCGCAACTTCATGCCCGACCCCGAGGCGTCGGAGCTGAAGCGGGAGATCGTCTATCGCCAGATCGCCTACGTCAACGCGCTGCGCTGCCAGCTCCGCCGTCTGCCTCAGGACGAGGAAGTCCTTCGCGTATTTCCCGGTGACGAGAAGGACCCCGCATTTAGCCGCGTCAACGTCGCCAACGGCATTCTCGACGGCACCGGCCGCCGCATCGATCAGGCTCGCCGCAAGGGCTGGATCGACACCATCCAGCAGACGCAGATGGAGGCGGTCCTCGTCGATATTGCCAACTCTCAGGGCGGCATGGAGCGGCTCAAGAACACGCCGTTGCCGTTCCAGTACCGCTTCATCCCCGAAGTGTTCACCCACCTGTTCTGCGTCCTCCTGCCGATCGGGCTGGTCGAGACGCTGCAGTTCGCGACGCCGCTGGGCTCGACGATCGCAGGGCTGATGTTCCTCGCGGTGCTGGCGATCGGTGACGATCTCGTCGACCCCTTCGCCAACGACGTCCACGACCTGCCGCTCAATTCCATGTGCCGCACGATCGAGATCGACCTGCTGCAGGCGATCGGCGAGCCAGCGCCCGCGCCCGTCCAGCCTGACAAGCACGGGGTGCTGTGGTAATCCTGGGGGTATGAAGCTCTACAAGGATCGTCAGGTCACCAGCGCCACGTTGCGCTTCGGCAAGGTCTTCAGCGCGGAAGCCCGGGCGGATTTCAGTCCGGTCGGGCTTCTGGCGGTTGGGACCATGGTTACCGGGATATTGCTCGGCAGTGCGGTGATCGTGGCGGTTTCGAAGGGCTCGAAGAAGAAAGCAGGGGAGCATGGCCCCCCTGCACCCCCGTTACCGTCGAGCTGATTGCGGGCAGCGGCGCCGCGCGCTCATTGTGAGGCTATCACCTCGTTATTGCGAGCGTAGCGAAGCAATCCAGCGCGGTATGAAACTGCCCTGGATTGCTTCGCTACGCTCGCAATGACGAACTTGAGGTGATGCGCCGCAGGCCATTATTGAGGCTGCAGTTCATACGAAACGCTACTGCGCGCGCTACGACGACAGTTCAGGGATCTGGGGCGATGGCCCCAGACTTCCCTTATTCGCTCTTGGACGCAAACCAGATCACGTGCTTCGGCCCCTTGCCGTTGCTGCGCGCGTGGACCTTCACTTCGTCCACCGCGAACCTCGCCCGCTCGATGCGGCGGGTGAAGGAAGGATCGGCACCGGCCGACCAGATCGCCAGCACGCCGTCCGGGGTCAGCGCCCCGTAAGCCTCGCGCAGGCCGACCTTGGAATAGATGACGTTGTTGTCCTCGCGCACCAGCCCATCGGGGCCGTTGTCGACGTCGAGCAGGATCGCATCGTAGTCACCATGGCCGTCGACGATGGCCTGCGCGACGTCGCCCATCACCAGGTTGACGCGCGGGTCTTCGAGGCAGTCCCCGGTCAGGTGCGCCATCGGGCCCCGCGCCCACTGGATGATCTCGGGCACCAGTTCGACGACGGTGATCTTCGCGTCGGCGGGCAGCACCCGAAGCGCGGCGCGCAGGGTGAAGCCCATGCCGTAGCCGCCGATCAGGAAGTGCGGGCGCTTGGAAGAGCCCTTGATCCGATCGTAGGCCATCGTCGCAAGGGCCTCTTCCGAGCCCCACTTGCGCGTGCTCATCAGCTCGTTGTGGCCGATGACGATCATGAAGTCCTTGTCGTGGCGGAACAGCTCAAGCTTTTCGCCGTCCGGAATCCATGCACTGTCGAGGAGTTCGCGCTGGATCATGCCTTCAGGTCCGGCGCGGTCGCCTCGGCGGTGAGCAGGGCGATGGCTTCGTCCAGCGACATGACCTTCTGGTGCTCGGCGCCGAGCGTGCGCAGGGCGACGGTGCCTTCCTCCGCCTCGCGCTTGCCGACGACGACGAGGTGCGGGACCTTCTTGAGCGAGTGTTCGCGCACCTTGTAGTTGATCTTCTCGTTGCGCACGTCGGTCTCGACGCGCACGCCCGCCGCCTTCAGCTTGGCGGCGACTTCGGCGGCATAGCCGTCGGCGTCCGAAACGATCGTCGTCACCACGGCCTGAACCGGGGCCAGCCACACCGGCAGCTTGCCCGCGAAGTGCTCGATCAGGATGCCGATGAAGCGCTCGTACGAACCGAAGATCGCGCGGTGCAGCATGACCGGGCGGTGTTTCTCGCCGTCCTCGCCGATGTAGTGCGCGTCGAGGCGCTCGGGCAGCATGCGGTCGGACTGGATCGTGCCGACCTGCCAGGTGCGGCCGATCGCGTCGGTCAGGTGCCATTCCAGCTTGGGCGCATAGAACGCGCCTTCGCCGGGCAGTTCTTCCCAGCCGTATTCCTCGGTGGCGAGACCGGCGCGCACCACGGCGTCACGCAGTTCGGCCTCGGCCTTGTCCCACTGCTCGTCGGTGCCGATACGGTTGTCCGGGCGCAGTGCCAGCTTGATCGCGTAAGTGAAGCCGAAGTCGCGGTAGACCCTGTCCGCCATCTCGCAGAACGCCTGCACTTCGCCGACGATCTGGTCTTCGCGGCAGAAGATGTGGCCGTCGTCCTGCGTGAACTGGCGCACGCGCATCAGGCCGTGGAGCGCGCCGTGCGGCTCGTTGCGGTGGCAGCAGCCGTTCTCGACGATGCGCAGCGGCAGGTCGCGGTACGACTTGATGCCCTGCTTGAAGATCAGGACGTGCGCCGGGCAGTTCATCGGCTTCAGCGCCATCCACTGCGCGTCGTCCGAGATGATCGGGCCGTCGTCCTCGGTGTTGGGCACCTCGTCGGGGATGACGAACATGTTCTCGCGGTACTTGCCCCAGTGGCCGGACTGCTCCCACTGGCGCGCGTCCATGACCTGCGGCGTCTTCACTTCCTTGCAGCCCGCGTCGTTGACGGCGCGGCGCATGTAGTCCTCGAGCGCGCGGTAGATCACGTAGCCCTTGGGGTGCCAGAACACCGAGCCGTGCGCCTCGTGCTGGAGGTGGAACAGGTCCATCTCGTTACCGAGCTTGCGGTGGTCGCGCTTGGCGGCTTCTTCGAGGCGCGTCAGGTGCTCGGCCATCTGCTTCTTGTTGAGCCAGCCGGTGCCGTAGATGCGCGAAAGCATCGCGTTGTTCTGGTCGCCGCGCCAGTAGGCGCCCGATACGCGCGTCAGCTTGAAGGCGGCGGGGTCCAGCTTGCCGGTCGAGGGCAGGTGCGGACCGCGGCACATGTCGAGCCAGTCGTCGCCCGACCAGTAGACCGTCAGCGGCTCGTCGCCGGGAAGTTCGGCGGCCCATTCGGCCTTGAAGCTCTCACCCTGCTGCTTCCAGCGGCTAATGAGCTGTTCGCGGTCCCACACTTCGCGGCGCAGCGGCTTGTTGGCGGCGATGATCTTGCGCATCTCCGCCTCGATCGCGGGCAGGTCTTCATCCGTGAACGGGCGTTCTGCCGGGGCGAAGTCGTAGTAGAAGCCGTCGTTCGTCGAAGGGCCGAAGGTGATCTGCGTGCCGGGGAACAGCGCCTGCACCGCTTCGGCAAGGACGTGCGCGAAGTCGTGACGGGCAAGGTCCAGCGCCTCGACCTCGTCGCGGCTGGTGACGAGCGCGAGGCTGGCGTCGCCGGTGAAGGGGTGCGACAGGTCGACCAGTTCACCGTCGATCTTCGCGGCGAGGGCGGCCTTGGCGAGGCCGGGGCCGATGGCGGCGGCGACGTCGGCCGGGGTCGAGCCTTGCGGCATCTCGCGCACGGAACCGTCGGGCAGGCTGATCTTGAACATTTCGGACATGGACGAACTCATTCTCTCGTTTGCCCCATGCCATACCAGAGCATGTGGGCGGAAAACCTTTGGGGGCGCCATGGCACAGGCGCGCCTCCGGGTGAAGGTGCGGCGTCGGCTGAAATGGCTCTATTTCGGAAACGAGAGACGCCAATCTCGCCCGAAATCCGGGCGACGGCGGTTCGCGTGTTCAGCCTGCGACCAACCGTGCCCGGACGAGCCGGGTAGTCTGGGTCGTGGTCGGGGTGGTGCGCAACAGCATGAGCGCGATGTAGCGATTCGGGCGCGGAAAGCCAAGCGTGGTCCCGGGATCACCCGATGACGACGAGGTTGCTTTCCATAATGTCAATGTTGCTTGACTTATGATGGCTAGAATGACAAATTCCCTTTACACATAAGCAAGGAGGCTTGTCATGACGGACCAAACCCTGTCGCGCGGACCCGCATGGTTCTGGGGCGGCGCGTTTTTCGTAGGCATGTTCGGCACCGGGTTCGCCGCGCGTGCGCTGGATCTGGGGTCGATTCCCTCGGCGCTGGTGATGGTCCCGCCGATGCTGCTGCTGATTCCGCTGGTCCGCGCCTCCGAGAAGGCACAGGCAGAGTGCGGAGCGCTGTCTCCCGCAACGCGGCGCTACAATCGCCGGGGCCTGATCTGGGCGTTCGGTTATGTGATCTTCCTGTTCGTGGCCGTCTTCGGGGCCAAGTCGGGCGCATCCGGGCCTCTGCTCTGGCTGCTGGCGCTGCTGCCGGCGCTGCCGATCTTCCTCATGCTGTGGACGATGGCGCGCTATCTGGTGGAGGAGACCGACGAGTATCTTCGCCTGCGTGTCATCAACGCGGCTCTCTGGGCCACCGGGCTGCTGCTGGCGGTGGCGACCGTCTGGGGCTTCCTCGAGACGTTCGAACTGGTCCCCCACGTTCCCGGCTGGGCCGCCGTGCCGGTGTGGGCGGTGGGACTGGGCGCCAGTTCCATCGTCAATCGCTGGAGGGAGGCGTGAAGAACCGCCTCAAGGTCCTGCGCGCCGAGCGCGGCTGGAGCCAGCAGGATCTGGCCGAGCGGCTGGAAGTCTCGCGCCAGAGCGTCAACGCGATCGAGACGGGGCGCTACGATCCCTCGCTGCCGCTGGCCTTTCGCATCGCCGACCTCTTTGGTATGACGATCGAAGAGATATTCCAGAGGGGCGAGTGATGGCTGGCGGGCCGTTGAAGCGAAGGCGTGGGGCACGGGTCGGCGTGGCGGTAGCGATCGCGGCGGCTGTCGCGGTGTCGCTGGGACTGTTCCAGTCCGCCGCCGAACCTGCCCCGCCGCGTGAGGAGACCGGTTTCGGCACGATCCGTGCCGATGGCAAGGTGATCCTGCGGGTCGTGGCGCCGATCCTGTACTGAGCGGTGCTTTCTGCGCAGGGGCTTCGACAAGCTCAGCCTGAGCGGATTTCAGAA
>Ga0308171_1004759_pt1 | contig 10846 bp, 10 predicted proteins | sample PhyGR1_FD_202135 | JGI IMG/M metagenome (GOLD analysis project Ga0308171, IMG submission 202135) | Phyllosphere microbial communities from UC Gill Tract Community Farm, Albany, California, United States - DLSLSG.R1 | ecosystem: Host-associated > Plants > Phyllosphere > Unclassified | place: USA... | reverse complement strand
GCCGCCATTGTGATCTCTCACGATCGGTGGTTCCTTGACCGCGTCGCGACACACATCCTGGCGTACGAAGATGACTCCCAAGCGGTGTTCTTCGAAGGCAACTACACCGAGTACGAAGCCGATCGCAAGAAGCGCCTGGGCGATGCCGCTGCCCAGCCGCACCGTGTACGTCACAAAAAACTGGCCTGATCCCGGGCCGGTTAAAAAAACGGTGCCTTCGGGCACCGTTTTTTTTGCACATTCCCCTGACCCACACCGATCAAATGTGGGAGGGGGCTTGCCCTCGATAGCCATTCCCTCGACGGTGCACACCCCAGCCTGGTAATCCCCTTTAAAGTGCAGAAAACTCCCGTTTTCCGGGTTTATTTACATCCAATGCACCATTTAGATTCACAAAAGCGACATTTTGCCCTGTCGCGGTGCGACATGAATTGTTAAAGTCCGGCCCAATCTTAAAAACAATCAATTTGCCGAGACTTTTCATGATCGAATCCGTCGAATCCTTCCTCGCTCGCCTAAAGAAACGTGACCCTGATCAGCCGGAATTTCACCAGGCCGTAGAAGAAGTCTTGCGCAGCCTGTGGCCGTTTCTTGAAGCCAATCCGCACTATCTGACTTCGGGCATTCTGGAGCGGATGTGCGAGCCCGAGCGTGCGATTACGTTCCGGGTGTCGTGGGTGGATGATCACGGCAAGGTCCAGGTCAATCGCGGGTTCCGCATTCAGATGAACAGTGCCATCGGCCCGTACAAGGGCGGGCTGCGTTTCCACCCGTCGGTGAACCTGGGGGTTTTGAAGTTTCTCGCCTTCGAGCAGACCTTCAAGAATTCCCTGACCTCGTTGCCCATGGGCGGCGGCAAAGGGGGGGCGGACTTCGATCCCAAGGGCAAGAGCGACGCCGAGGTAATGCGTTTCTGCCAGGCGTTTATGAGCGAGCTGTATCGGCATATCGGTGCGGACGTCGATGTGCCGGCCGGTGATATCGGCGTGGGTGCCCGGGAGATCGGCTTCCTGTTTGGTCAATACAAGCGCCTGAGCAACCAATTCACCTCGGTGCTGACCGGCAAGGGCATGACCTACGGCGGTAGCCTGATCCGTCCCGAAGCCACCGGTTTTGGCTGTGTGTACTTTGCCGAAGAAATGCTCAAGCGCGACGGCCAGCGCGTGGAGGGCAAGCGCGTCGCGGTATCCGGTTCCGGCAACGTGGCGCAATACGCGGCGCGCAAGGTCATGGACTTGGGCGGCAAGGTGATTTCCCTGTCCGACTCCGAAGGCACCCTGTACGCCGAAAGCGGTTTGACCGAGGAGCAATGGTCGGCGCTGCTGGAACTGAAAAACGTACAGCGCGGCCGTATCAGCGAACTGGCCGAGCGCTTTGGCCTGGAGTTCCGCAAAGGCCAAACGCCGTGGGCGCTGGCCTGTGACATCGCTTTGCCCTGTGCGACCCAGAACGAACTGGACGCCGACGCCGCCCGCACCTTGCTGCGTAACGGCTGCTTCTGCGTGGCCGAAGGCGCCAATATGCCGACCACGCTGGAGGCTGTGGATATCTTTATCGAGGCAGGCATTCTGTTCGCACCGGGCAAGGCATCCAACGCCGGTGGCGTGGCGGTGAGCGGCCTGGAGATGTCGCAGAACGCCATGCGCTTGCTGTGGACCGCCGGGGAAGTGGACAGCAAGCTGCACGCCATCATGCAGTCGATCCACCATGCCTGCGTGCACTACGGCGAAGAAAACGGCCGGGTTAACTACGTCAAAGGCGCGAATATCGCCGGTTTCGTCAAAGTGGCCGACGCAATGCTGGCCCAAGGCATCGTCTAAGCCCCGGCGTCGATGCGCAGCACTTCGATCAACTGATCGCCGACGGGGCGCTTCCAGAGCACCTCGTCACCGACCCGCGCACCGAGCAACGCGCGGCCAAGGGGCGAGCCCCAGTTGATCAACCCTGCACTGGCGTCGGCCTGGTCTTCACCCACCAATTGGATGCGTTGCTGCTCATCCTGCTCGTTGGCGAAGGTCACCCAGCTACCGATCTGCACCTGATCGGTGGACGTGGCAGGCGCCACCACCTGGGCGCTTTGCACCCGCTGGTTGAAATAGCGCAAATCCCGCTCAAGGTCGGCTTGGCGCTGTTTATCGGCGTGCTCGCCCTTGGCGGATTCGGCGCCATGTTCCTGCTGCAACTGCGCGACTTTGGCGTGCAACTGCGCCAGACCTTGCGCGGTCAGGCGGTTGGGTTGCTCACTGACTTGACGCTCCACCGGCTGATCGGCCTGGGCGGCGGCGTTGTCTTCGTTTACAAAAGCACGGCTCATGATGATCTCCCTCTATGGAGCTTGGGCCATGTTCGCTGTGCTTTAGTTTCGATGGATGTCTGAAAGCGACCTATTGCGAGCGATAGGCCCGTGCCGCATCGCGATCCTTCTCCTGCTGCCACTCGCGCTCGCGCTCATCCCAATGGCGCTCTTTGTAATCGCGCAGTTCTTCGTTCTCCCGCATTGCCTTGCACTGGCGAAAACCGTCCTCCCAGCCCTCGGCGTACTCCCGCTCTTGCAGATAGCGCGGCACATTTTTGCGAAACTCCCCACTGATCACCCCAGCCGCCTGGCGACCGCTGCTGCAGCCATCGTCAAAGCCATCGGCGAAGGCCGGTGGATAACCCTTGGCCAACAATTCCTGATGGGTCGTCTGGCAACCCGCCAACCCCATTACCGCCCACAACATGACCGCATACCGCCACATGGCGTACTCCCTGGCCGTTTTACGGCTGATAGGGAAAGTCTAGAAGGGGATTCGTCGGACGGATGTGAAGGGGGTGTGAGAAATGTGTTGGCCTTAAAGGTAGAGGACAAATCTTTGCTCAGCCCGCTTTAGGGGTTAGGTCGCCTGCTGCGTGGTCAGCGCCGCATGCTCAGCCAATTCCTGCTGGATAAACGCCGCAATCATGGCGCGATAAACCTGTTCGGTAACTTGCGGATTGGCGCCCGCGACCTGCGCCAAATTGCGCACTTTGGCGATCACTTGTTCGACCCGCTGCGGGGCCTTGACGCCATCGGCATCTTTTTTGAAGTGGGCGGCCTGGGAGACGTAGCGGCCGCGTTCGGCCAGAAGAGTGACGATTTGTTGGTCGAGGCGGTCGATGTTGCTTCGAACTTCTTCAAGGGTGGTGCAGGTAACGGCCATGTCGAGTGAACTCCTGATGGTGCGGGCAATGCTAACAAATGGGGGAGGGGGCTTGCCCCCTCCCGCATTTTTGATTTTCGCCAGGCGTTGGTCAGTAGTGATACCACTTCACTTCAAGCATCACTTCATTGACCGGCGAGGATAGATGGCTGTATTCGCGCTGGGCGCTCAGGCGCAGGCCCAGGTTGCGGGACAGTTCCCACTGTTGGTTGAGGCTGAGGCTGCGCCGCACTTCGCCATTGGTGAAAAAATCGCCTTTGGCTTCCAGGCTCAGGTTGCCCAGCGGGTTTTTCCACAGTACGCCGGTGTTGAAGCCAGCGGCGGGGGAGACGGCTTCGTTGAAGTCGTTGTTGTGTTCCACACGCACGGTGCCGAGGGCGAAGCCGAGCATGTCGTCGCGCAGTTGCCAGGTGCTGCCGGCGCCGCCGTTGACATGGGCGACCAGGGTTTCGTCGTCGTGTTTGCCCGGTACGCGTTCCAGGCCACCGGTGACTTGCCAGGACCAGGGCTGCAGCAACGCGTTGCGCGGGGTCAGGGAGCGGATGGTGGCCAGGTCCAGTTGTTGCAGCTGCCAGTGGTTGCCTTCGTACTGGCGCAGTTTCATCTGTAGGATTTCGATCTGCGCGCCGAGGGGGAAGCCTTCAGCGTTGTCGTTGAGGTCGTGGTAAGCCATGCGCAGGCCGTATTCGCCGAAAGCCTTGTCGCCACGGGTGCCGATACCGGCTTGCCAGGTGCGGGATTCATGGCCGTCTTCCGGAAGGCCGGGCGGCTGGATCTTGAGGTCGGGCGCAGGGTTCTGGTTGATCGCGCGCAGCAGCTCGAAGCTGCGTTGGGAGCGGGCGGTGTCGCGTTCCAGGCCATTGGCGCGGTAGCGGCCCAGGCGATAAGCCGCGTCGATAATCAGGGCCTGACGCTCGCGGGGCAGAGCCTTGAAGGCCGGTTCCTGCAATTGCTTCTGGTCGTCGCTGATCTTGAGCACCCATTGCTGCTCGTCGCCATCCAAGGGTTTGGCGCGTTCAAGCAATTCGCGCTCGCGGGACGGGCGATAGTCGATTTTCTCTACAAGGCCCGCGTCTTTCACGGCTTTGACTGTATCGGTGGGGATGGCGGTCAGCGGGAACTGTTCGGTCAAACGCAGGCCGGGGCGGGCGACTTGCAGCAGCTCCAGCAGGCGATAAGAGCAGTTTTCGTCGAAGAAAAAGTAATCGAACTGGATCTGCTTGAGTTCCCACACATGCTCGACCATGCGCTCGGTCTCGACCTGGGTGAGGTTGAGGCGGTATTCCCACAGGTCGCGGTTCTCCAGGCTACGGTACTCGGAGAGTTTTTCCTGGTAGGGCACCAGCGCGAACAGGCCGGGGTAGCCGCCCATCAGGCCCTTCCAGGCGTAGAGAATGCTGTTGTCCGAGCCTTCGATATACGCGCCGAAATTAATCGCGTAGCTAAGCAGTGCGGTGTTGTTGCTTTGCACGTCGGCCTGGTCGATACGCAACAACGTGTGGCCGAACATCGACGACGGACTGTTGAGGTAGGCCGCCGGGAAGATCATCACCGCACTGTGGGGGGCGACGTCCTTGAACCATTGCTTGAATTCAGCGCAGTCCACGGCGGGCAGGTCGGTCAGGTGCAACTGATCCTTGAGCCAGCGGGTACGTGCGGGGTAGACGCATTGGGCGTGTTTTTCACCCAAGCTGGCGGGCGCATAGAGTGCGTCGACGGTGGCCTTGAGTTCCGCGTCCGGATGGTGAGCACCATCGGCCGCCAGGAAGAATTTCTTGTCGCTGACATAACTGCGCCAGCCTTTGAGCTTGCCGGCTTCGTAATGGCCCAGGGAAAGCCAGAACGGATCGTTGGCCAATTGCTGCAAACGTTGATCATCAAGGTGCGGGGCCGCATACAGCGGGGCGCAGGCGAAGAGTGCCAGGCAGGCAATTCGTTTGAGCATAGAGGCAACTTAAGTCGGAAATAGAAAGACCCAAAGGGGAGGCGGGCCCAAAAATAAAACCCGCGCCTGGAGAGGCGCGGGCCGGTCGAGCTTAAGCCTGGGTCGCGTATTTCGCCAGACGGGCATCGCTTTTCAGTACAGCGAGGGTGTTGTTGTGCACGTCGTCAGCGGTCACGTCAGCTTTGCTGAAGATTTGCTGGAAGTGCTCGTGAGTCACGGCAGCGAAGTGCTCGCGATCTTCGGGCGCAACACCCAATACCACGGCGTAGGTGGTCAGTGCTTCGCCATTACCCTTGGCCATGTCTTCGGACAGCTCGTTCATCATGCCATTCATGGCAATCCAAGACTTGCCGCCGTAGGTCAGCGCGCTGTTGGTGCTGCAACCATTGGTGCCCGAGGTCATGCCGAAGGTGGCGTTACCCGAGGTGCCGTTAGTGGTGGAAGCCAGGAAGTGAGCTGGAGTGCCGCGCTGGCCTTCGAACAACATGTTGCCCCAACCGCAGTTCGGGCCGCCTGGTGCTTCTGCCATTGCATTGAGGGAGACGACGGTGAAGAGAGTACCGAGAAGGATCCGTTTCATAGCTTTGTTCTCTTTGTGTGCAAACCAATGGACAAGGGTTCAGGCGCATCGCAGCGCCCTAGGGGCCAGTTATTAGTCCAACCCGCGCAATTTGGAGTTTAGGCACGTTCCAAGGGTTCCGTGCATTTTTATAAAACAATTGGCGATGTCGCGATATTTCTGCAGGTCGCATCCCACGTCTACGCTTTCCCGAAAGCGCGCCTTGCCAGAGCGCGCAACCGAGAGCCAGAATGCCGTCATCTGCCCCGCCTGATGTAAGGAAGCCCGATGCCTGATCCTGTTGCTGCCAGCTTGCGTCTAGCGCCCGAAGCGCTGACTCGCCCTTTCAGTTCGGTGTGGCCATGCCACGCCCCGGTTACAACGTGTTTGTCATGGGCGAGCCCGGTACTGGCCGCTTTTCGTTCGTCAAACGCTACCTGAAAGCCGAAGGCAAGCGCCTGCAGACCCCGGCGGATTGGGTCTATGTGAATAATTTCGATGAACCCCGCGAACCCCGTGCCCTGGAGTTGCCAGGCGGCGCTGCGGCGGCGTTCATCAATGACATCAACGGTTTGGTCGACAACCTCGTTGCCACCTTCCCGGCCGTCTTCGAACACCCGACGTATCAACAGCGCAAAAGCGCCATCGACCGTGCCTTCAACCAGCGTTACGACAAGGCCCTGGACGTTATCGAACGCCTGGCCCTGGAAAAAGACGTGGCGCTGTACCGCGACAGCACCAATATCGCCTTCACCCCGATGCTCGACGGCAAGGCGCTGGACGAGGCCGAGTTTTCGCAGTTGCCGGAAGCCGATCGCGAACGTTTCCACACGGACATTTCCGAGCTGGAAGAACGCCTCAACGAAGAATTGGCCAGCCTGCCGCAGTGGAAGCGTGAGTCGAACAATCAACTGCGCCAGTTCAACGAAGAAACCATCACCCTGGCCCTGCAACCATTGCTTGCACCGTTGTCGGAAAAGTATGCCGAAAACGCCGCGGTCTGCGGTTACCTGCAAGCCATGCAGGTGTACCTGCTCAAGACCGTGGTCGAGCAATTGGTGGACGACGCCAAGACCGACGCCCAGGCGCGCAAGCTGCTGGAAGAACAGTACTGCCCGAGCCTGGTGGTGGGCCATCCGGTCAACGGTGGCGCCCCCGTGGTGTTTGAGCCGCACCCGACCTACGACAACCTGTTCGGGCGGATCGAATACAGCACCGACCAGGGCGCGCTCTACACCACTTATCGCCAGTTGCGTCCGGGCGCGTTGCACCGTGCCAACGGTGGTTTCCTGATCCTGGAAGCCGAGAAAATGCTCAGCGAGCCGTTTGTCTGGGACGCTCTTAAACGCTCCCTGCAATCGCGCAAGCTGAAAATGGAATCGCCCCTGGGCGAGCTGGGCCGCCTGGCCACCGTGACCCTCAACCCGCAGATGATTCCGTTGCAGGTCAAAGTGATCATCATCGGTTCGCGCCAGCTGTACTACGCGCTGCAGGACGCCGATCCGGATTTCCAGGAGATGTTCCGCGTACTGGTGGACTTCGACGAAGACATCCCGATGGTGGACGAAAGCCTGGAGCAGTTCGCCCAGTTGCTCAAAACCCGCACGTCGGAAGAAGGCATGGCGCCGCTGACGTCGGACGCGGTGGCGCGGCTGGCCACTTACAGCGCACGGTTGGCGGAGCATCAGGGGCGTTTGTCGGCGCGAATTGGCGACTTGTTCCAACTGGTCAGTGAGGCGGACTTCATTCGTCACCTGGCGGGCGACGAGATGACCGATGCGGGCCATATCGAGCGCGCCCTCAAGGCCAAGGCCACGCGCACCGGGCGGGTGTCGGCGCGGATCCTCGACGACATGCTCGCCGGAGTCATCCTCATCGACACCGCGGGTGCGGCGGTAGGCAAGTGCAACGGGTTGACGGTGCTGGAGGTCGGTGACTCGGCCTTCGGCGTGCCGGCGCGGATTTCCGCCACGGTGTACCCGGGCGGCAGCGGCATTGTCGACATCGAGCGCGAGGTCAACCTCGGCCAGCCGATCCACTCCAAGGGGGTGATGATCCTCACGGGTTACCTGGGCAGCCGCTATGCCCAGGAATTCCCGCTGGCGATCTCGGCGAGCATCGCGCTGGAGCAGTCTTACGGCTACGTGGACGGCGACAGTGCGTCCTTGGGCGAGGCGTGCACCTTGATCTCGGCGTTGTCGAAGACGCCGCTCAAGCAGTGCTTTGCCATCACCGGCTCCATCAACCAGTTTGGTGAAGTGCAGGCAGTGGGTGGGGTCAACGAGAAGATCGAAGGCTTCTTCCGGCTGTGTGAAGCACGCGGTTTGACGGGTGAGCAGGGCGCAATCATTCCCCAGGCCAACGTCGCCACGTTGATGCTCGATGAGAAGGTGCTGGCGGCCGTGCGCGCCGGGCAGTTTCACATCTATGCGGTGCGCCAGGCCGACGAGGCGCTGAGCCTGCTGGTGGGCGAGGATGCCGGTGAGCCGGACGCCGAGGGGCAGTTCCCGGAAGGCACGGTGAACGCGCGCGTGGTAGAGCGGTTGCGCGCGATTGCCGAGATGATCAGCGAGGAAGACCTCAAGGAAGCGGAGAAGGAGTTGGCACAGCAGGCGCTGGCCGAAGCCAAACCGACCTGATGGCTGACTCGTCATTAAATTGACTTGGGTTGGGGGCCAACGCCCGTTGGTCCCTACAACCTTGGTTTGTCGTGGTTTTCTTCTATTCTTTGCTCAAGGGATATCCACAGGAGTCGCGGGATAGAAACAGCCTCGCCCCAGGCGCAGGTTGAACACCGATCTACCGAGGGTCGCCGCCATGCCGCGCAACCTTTGCCTTACCCGCCAGTGCTTTGGCCTGGTCACCCGTATCGAATGTTCCATTCGCCCTCTCGCGGGGGATAACGGGATGTGGACCTTGTTGTTTGCCGCCGGAATGACCGGTGAACAGCCCTCCACCATCAAGTCCCAAGGCCCGTTCCCTGGGCCCTTCGTTGCGGAAAATATTCTGGAGTCCATCGTGGACAGCCTGACCCAGCACGGCTACGAGCAGGCGGGTGACCCGCAGATCTGGTGCCTGCACATGCAGGCCCATCTGCGACAGCTCAATGGTGAGACCCAGCACTGACCGCTATTTGCTCTCGGGTTTGTCCAACTTGACCTCGAAGCCATATTGCACGGTGCTCAGGTCGGTGCGCTGGTAGCTTTCCAGGGTGGTTGGCTGGCCGTAGAAGTAATGCACGTCAAACATCGCCGTGCCGTATTCCTCGGCGCGGTGGCTGACGCCGAGGATTTCCTTGAGGTAGTTGCCACTGGCGTCTTTGGCGTAGAAACGCCAGCTGTCGGCGGGGAATGCCTTTTGGTCGACGATCAGCGCGTTGTCTTTGAGTTCAAGCCCTTTGGGCAGCGTGTTCGCGTCAATCTCGTGTTTATCGATGGTTGCCAGGAACAGCGGAATCGAGCCCACCACAAAGGCCGGGTTTTCCGGGAACAGGGTGAGATCATAGGTCAGGGTGCCGCGTGCCGGGTTCAGCTCAAAGGCCTCGGTCGGCAACTCGATCGGCTCGCCGCGCTCGCCTTTTTCGTCGGCGGTGAAGAAGGTCACCGGTGAATCGCTGCTGTTGCGCTCGCTGCCCACCAAATCGTCATTGAAGGTAAACGGGTGGTCGAACACGATGTGCGCCGCGCTGGCGTCTTCGACTGACTGGCTGATGGTGACGCTGTTTTTCAACTGGTCCTCGGTCATGCTTGCGTCTTTGAGCCAATTGGCGGCGCCGTCGTCGTACACGGTGACCGGCATCGGCAGGGCCTGCACGGTTTTCTGCAAGCTGTTCCTGTCGAAACGCAGCACCGGCAGATCGAGGTCTTTACGGGTGCGCGTGGCGGTGGAGAAATCCAGCACGTTGACTTGCAGGTTGTCGATCACGCCATTGAAGTACACCTTGGCGTAGTGGCCGCTCTGCTTGTGTTCGAAGGCTTTCTGCTCATCGATCAACTGCTTTTCGAACGCCTCGGACCAGGTCTTCTGTTTTTGCATCTCGGCCAGTTGCTTCTCGTAAAACGCAACTTGGACGCTGCTTTCATTGATCGAGCCCGAGCGTGTGAGGAACTGCCCGGTGCTGTCGCGCGCCTGGACCAGCAGCGGGTTGGGCGATTCGTCGCCGACTTCCGGGGCCAGTGGCTGGCTGTTGGTCAGCTCGATCTCGGCGTAGTTTTTTTCCAGCAGGATCAGGTTGAGGGTGATGTTGCCTTCGGTGCGCTTGTGGCCGACGTCCTGTTTCGACAGGTCAAAGGTCAGCACCTTGCCTGGCGCGACCACTTCAACCGTGCCCTTGAGGCTGACGGGCTGTGGCTGGCTCTTGTTTTCCGTCTCGATGCCGTCGATGAACGGGTAGGTCACCGTCAAATCGTCAGGGTTGGTCAGGTTGGAGCTGCTGGGGCTCAGTTGGATGCCCGGATCGGTTTCCGACCACTCTGGCTGGAAGGGGATGACCTTGTTGTTGCTCAAGGTCACCGACTGCCATTCCAGCCCGTGGGGGAAGGGAAATTGGTCGGGGATGTTGAAGTTGAAGGGAAACACCGGCTGCAAGTCGGTCAGGTAGTCGGAATGGGAGTTCTTGCGCAGCACGAACAGGCCATTGATGTAGGTGTCCACCAGCGCCTGGGGAGTGGGGTAGTGCTTGAGCAGGGCCAGTGTGTCGTCACCGTATTCGGCTTCGATGGGCTTGGTGGCGAGTTTGACCCGCGCCCGTTCCAGTAACAGCAGCGAACCGCCCAGGTCGGCGACGGCGTCGCGCAGCTTGGGGTCCTGGATGCTGTCGAGGGATTGTTCGAATTTGGCGGTTTTCTCTTCGAGGGTGGTCTGCTTCTGCTCGTCGCTGGGGGAGCAGCCGCCAGCCAGCAGCAATGCCGCGCACAGGCCGATACTGGCCAAAGGGGATCGCACATCCATCATCTGAGTTTTTTCCTGTCCGACGTCATCGAGCCGAGTTGTTATTGGGCTCGACACTAGCAGAAAAATTCTCTTACAGATGCCGCACAGGTCAGTTTTCTCGTGATGACAGGTGTCTTGTAGCGGCTGGTATACTCGCCGCCATTTCTAGCCAAGCTGTGTGAGATCCAATGGAACGCTTTATCGAAAATGCGATGTACGCCTCGCGCT
>Ga0308171_1004753_pt1 | contig 10859 bp, 8 predicted proteins | sample PhyGR1_FD_202135 | JGI IMG/M metagenome (GOLD analysis project Ga0308171, IMG submission 202135) | Phyllosphere microbial communities from UC Gill Tract Community Farm, Albany, California, United States - DLSLSG.R1 | ecosystem: Host-associated > Plants > Phyllosphere > Unclassified | place: USA... | reverse complement strand
TCTTGTTGTTGGCGTGCGAGACGTTGTTACCCGTCTGCACTCGCTTGCCGGAAACTTGGCATACGCGGGACATTGCGCACCTCGATAAAGTAGTTGTCAGCCCATAGCCCGGGCGACGGCGGCCTCGACGGTTTCCCGCCACACGTCATGAGAATCAAAGGGTTACGCTGTCGAGGGCGGGCCGGATGACGTGTTCCCGGCCACCGATCCAAAGGTTTTTGGACACAGCGAGCCGCGCATTATGCCCGCTCCGGGGTCCTGCGGCAAGCTGGCCTGGCCCAGGCGCACCATCCCGGTCCCGTGACAGTCCCTCCGCTAGGCTGCCCGGGCCTGCAACCCGGACATGACGATGACCCCAGCGCCTTTCCTCTCCTTCGCCTGCGTCCTTTCATGAAGCTGCTCGCCCTGACCTACGGCACCGAAGGCGACACCCGCCCGCTGGTGATGCTCTGCCATGGGCTGATCGGCGCCGGCCATGAGGTGCTGCTGCTGGCCGAGCGTGGCACGCTGGAGACCGCGCGCCAGCTGGGCGTCCCGCATGCCGCGCTGGAGGGCGACATCCATGACGAGGTGGTGGCGCTGGTCTCGCGCGGCAACGCCCGGCTCGCCGCCTCGCGGGGCCTGGCGCGGATGGCGCAACGGCACGTGCCCGGCTGGATGCGCCAGGCCGATGCAGCCGCCGCCGGGTGCGATGCGGTGCTGACCGGCGGCCTGGCCGCCTTCGTGGGCCTGACCGTGGCCGAACACCATGGGCTGCCGGTGATCGGGACCGGGATGATCCCGCTGACCCCGACTGCCGGCTTCCCCTCGCCGTTCCTGCCACGGCTGCGGCTGCCCGGCGCGCTCAATCGCCTCAGCTACACCTTGGTCAACCAGGCGGTGTGGCAGACCTTCCGCCGTCCGATCAACGCCGCGCGACGGGCATTGGGCATGCCGGGGCGCGCCTCCCCCTGGCGGGATCTGCCGATGCTGTACGGCATCTCGCCGAGTCTGCTGCCACCGCCGCCGGACTGGCCCGCCAATCACCGGATCTGCGGCCAGTGGCGCGCGCCCGAACGTGGCTGGCAGCCGCCGCCGGATCTGCAGGCCTTCCTGGACGCTGGCCCCGCGCCGGTCTACCTCGGGTTCGGCAGCATGACCGGCTTCGATCGCGACCAGGTGCTGCCCGCGCTGCTGGCGGCATTGGCGCCGCGGCGGGTACTGCTGTTCCCGGGCTGGGCCGGGCTGCCCAGCGCCCCGCTTCCGCCCAACGTGTTCGTGCTCGGGCCGACCCCACATGAAGCACTGTTCCCGCGCTGCGCGCTGGTCATCCACCACGGTGGCAGCGGCACCACGCATTCGGCCTGCCGGGCCGGGGTGCCGTCGCTGGTGATGCCGTTCGCCGCGGATCAGTTCTTCTGGGCGGACCGGCTGCAGCAGGTGGGCGTGGCACCGGCGGCGCTGTCGCCGAAGCGGTTGAACGCCGGGACACTGGGGCGGGCTATCGCGTTTGCAGAACATGTCGATTCCCGCGACCGCGCGGCTGCGCTGGGTCACGCGATGGCCGCCGAGAACGGCGTCAGCACCGGCGTCGCTGCCATCGAGGAATGGCTGTCACCTCGATAGCAGCGACCACGGCGCACACGGACTTTCTTGCGCCGCCTGAAGAATCACCCGACCAACGGTCGGGTGCTACCCGACGATCAAGGATTACCCACCAGCCCGTGCCGCGTCGTCCTTCCGATGCAGCCACCGGTACAGCACCGGCAGCACCAGCAGGGTCAGCAGCGTGGACGAGACGATGCCACCGATCACCACGGTCGCCAGCGGGCGCTGCACTTCCGAGCCGGCGCCCACGTTGAAGGCCATCGGCACGAAGCCGAGCGATGCCACCAGCGCGGTCATCAGCACCGGGCGCAGGCGGCCCAGCGCACCGTCGCGTACCGCCTCCGGCAGCGGCCTGCCGTGCTCGCGCAGGCTGCGGACGAAACTGATCATCACCAGCCCGTTGAGAACGGCCACGCCGGACAGCGCGATGAACCCAACGCCGGCCGAGATCGACAGCGGAATACCGCGCAACGCCAGTGCGAGCACGCCGCCGGTCAGCGCCAGCGGCACGCCGCTGAACACGATGGCCGCATCCTTGACCGAGCCGAATGCCCAGAACAGCAGCGCGAAGATGATCGCCAATGTCACCGGCACCACGACCGAAAGGCGCTGGCTGGCCGAGATCAGCTGCTCGAAGCTGCCGCCGTACTCGATCCAGTGGCCGTTGGGCACCTGCACGTCCCGTCCGATCGCCTGCTGCAGGTCACCGACGAACCCGCCGAGATCGCGATCGCGCACGTTGGCGGTGACCACGATCCGGCGCTTGCCGTTCTCGCGGTTGATCTGGTTCGGCCCTTCGCTGTTGCTCAAGGTCGCCAGCTCACGCAACGGCACCGTGCGTGCACTGCCGCTGGTCCAGCTGCCCGCTCTGCTGGATTCATCGGCCGCATCCGCACGCGCGGGCTCCAGCGACACCGGCAGGTCCGCCAGTGCGGCCGGGTCCTGGCGCAGCGCTTCCGGCAGGCGCACCACGATGTCGAAGCGGCGGTCGCCTTCGAACAACTGCCCTGCCACCTGCCCGCCCACCGCCGTGGCCACGGTCGACTGCACCTGCCCTGGATTCAGCCCATAGCCGGCCAACGCGGTGCGATTCGGGGTGACGGTCAGCAACGGCAGCCCGCTGGTTTCCTCCACCCGCACGTCGGCCGCGCCCGGCACGGTGCCGGCCACCGCCGCGATGCGTTTGCCGACCGACAGCAGCGTGTCCAGGTCATCGCCGAACAACATCACCGCCACGTCGGCACGCACGCCGGAGATCAGCTCGTTGGTGCGCATCTGGATCGGCTGGGTGAACTCGTAGTTGTTGCCGGGCAGCTGCTCGACCGCTTCCTCCAGCTCGCCGAGAAGGGCCGCACGCGATTTGCGGGGATCCGGCCAGGCCTTGCGCGGTTTCATCATGATGAAGGTATCGGCCACCGAGGGCGGCATCGGATCGGAGGCGACCTCCGGCGTACCGATCTTGGAGAACACCTTGTCCACCTCGGCGAACTGCACCAGCCGGTTCTCGATCTGCTTCTGCATCTCGATCGACTGGGTCAGGCTGGTCCCGGGGATGCGCATCGCGTGCATGGCGACATCGCCTTCGTCCAGGTTCGGCACGAACTCGCTGCCCAGCCGCGTGGCCAGCAGACCGCAGCCGATCACCAGCACCAGCGCACCGCCGACCATCCAGCGGCCGCGACGCAGGGCGAACGCGAGCATCGGCTCGTAGCGCCGCCGCACCCACGCCATCAGGCGGTTCTCCTGCTCCTGCACACGCCCCCCGAGGAACAGTGCGATCGCGGCGGGAACGAAGGTCAGCGCCAGCACCATCGCACCGGTCAGAGCCAGCACCACCGTGATCGCCATCGGGTGGAACATTTTTCCTTCCACCCCGGTGAGCGCGAAGATCGGCAGGTACACCGCGGTGATGATGCCCAGCCCGAACAGGCTGGGGCGGATCACTTCGGCCGTCGCGCTGGCGGTTTCGGCGAAGCGTTCTTCGCGGGTCATGTCGCGGCCGAGCACGTGCTGGCGTTCGCCGAAGCGGCGCAGGCAGTTCTCGATGATGATCACCGCCCCGTCGACGATCAGGCCGAAGTCCAGCGCACCCAGGCTCATCAGGTTGGCCGACACACCGCCGCGGGCCATGCCGGTCAGCGTGAACAGCATCGCCAGCGGAATCACCGCCGCGGTGATCAGCGCCGCACGGAAATTGCCGAGCAGCAGGAACAGCACCACGATCACCAGCAAGGCGCCTTCGATCAGGTTCTTGGCGACCGTCTCGATGGTGCGGTCCACCAGCGCGGTGCGATCGTAGCTGGCGGTGACGGTGACGCCCTCGGGCAGGCTGGCCTGCGCCTGCTGCAGGCGCGCCGCCGCGGCCTGGGCGACGTCGCGGCTGTTGGCCCCGATCAGCATCACCACGGTGCCCATCACCACTTCATGGCCGTTCTGGGTGGCCGCGCCGCTGCGCAGTTCCGGTCCGTCCTGTACCTGCGCGACGTCGTGCACGTGGATCGGCACGCCTTCGCGGCGGGCCAGCACGATGTTGCCGATCTCCTCCAGGTTGGCGACCTGGCCGGGAATGCGCACCAGGAACTGCTGTCCGTTGCGTTCGATGTAACCGGCGCCGACGTTCTGGTTGTTGGTCTCCACCGCCTGCGCGACATCTTCCAGCGTGAAGCCCAGCGCGCGCAGCCGGGCCGGGTCGGGGGTGATGTGCACCTGGCGCTGGAAGCCACCGATGGTGTTGACCTCGGTCACGCCGGGCACGTTGCGCAGCTGCGGCCGGATCACCCAGTCCTGCAGGGTGCGCAGGTCGGTGGCGGTGTACGCCGTGCCATCGGCCTTGCGTGCCTTGGGATCGGCATCGATGGTGTACATGAAGATTTCGCCGAGGCCGGTGGAGATCGGTCCCAGCTGTGGATCGAGGCCGTTCGGAATCTGCGACTTGACCTGCTGCAGGCGTTCGGCGACCTGTTGGCGCGCGAAGTAGATGTCGGTGCCGTCCTTGAACACCACGGTCACCTGCGAGAGCCCGTAGCGCGACAGCGAACGCGCCTGCTCCATGGCTGGCAGGCCGGCCATCACCGTTTCCACCGGGTAGGTGATGCGTTGCTCGGTCTCCAGCGGCGAATAGCCGGGGGCGGCGGTGTTGATCTGCACCTGGACGTTGGTGATGTCCGGGGTGGCGTCGATCGGCAGCCGGATGAAGCTCCAGCTGCCGATGACGATCAGCACCAACGTCAGGGCCATCATCAACCAGCGATGGGCGATGGCGGCGCGGATGATGCGCTCAAGCATGATGGCGCCCCCCGTCTGCGGGGCACGGCAGCACGTCAATGTTCATGCGATGCCCCTGCCTTGCCGATATCGGCCTTGACCACGTAGCTCTGCTCGACCACGACCGCTTCGCCGAGGGTCAGGCCACCGAGCACTTCGACCTTGCCGGCATCGCGCGCACCGAGCGTCACCGCACGCGCGGCATAGGTATCGCCCTGGCGCACGAACACCACGTCCTTGCCCTCCATCGTCTGCAACGCGCTCAGCGGCACCACCTGCGCGGCCGGCGTGGTGGCCACCACAATGCGCGCCTTGACCGCGGCACCGGGCCGCCATTGGCCGTCGTCGTTGCGCAGGGTGGCGCGGGCGACCGTGCTCTGGCTGGCGGTGGCGGTGCCGGGCAGCACGCGTTCCAGCGTGGTGGCCTGGCTGACGCCGTCGGTCATGCGTGACACGGTGACCGGCACGCCGGCGGTGATGTGCTGGGTGTCGTTGCCGAAGATATGCAGGTCGACCCACAGGGTGGAAAGATCGCCGATCTCGAACAGCGGCGTGCCCTCACCCGCGACGCCGCCAACCTGGGCCTGGCGTGCGAGCACCACGCCACCGATGGGTGCGCTGACCGTGTACGTGGTGAGGCTGAGATTACTCTCGATGCTGGCCAGCACCTGGCCGGCGCGCACGCGGTCGCCGACGTTGGCGCGCAGCGAGCGGATCGGGCCGGGGAAGCGCGCCATCACCTGGGCGACGCGACCATCGACCGGGGTCAACAGGCCCTGCACGTCGTGTTCGTCGGCGATGGTGCCGGCCACGACCGGTGCGACGCGGATGCCGGCCTGGTCGGCCATGGCCGCGGCGATGGTGGTGCTTTCCGGGGCGTCGTGATCGTCATGATCATCGTCGTGCCCGGCCTCACCATGGCCGGCATCGGTCCCGGCCGGCTTGGCCGGTGCCGCAGCGGGTTCAGTGCCGCCGCAGCCGGTGAGCGCCATCAGCGCGATCAAGAGGCTGCCGGCCAGCGCGGTACGGGTCTGGGAAAGGGTCATCGGCGGTCCTCCGTGGACACGGTGTCGGTAGCGGCGACCATGCTCTGGCCGGTCAGGCGCTGGATTTCGATCAGGGCGGTCTGCGCGGCGATGGCCGCCTCAAGCTGGCGCTGGCGTGCGTCGATCCGCATCGCCTGCAACTGGGCCCATTCCATGTAACTGATCGCGCCGGCACGCCAGGCCTTCTCGGCAGCGTTCTCGGCACGCTGCAGCTGGGGCAGCACATCGCGCCCCATGCGGGTGACTTCCAGCCGCGAGGTCAGGTAGCGGCCATGCGCTTCGGCGAGCGTGGCGTATAACTGCAGTGCGCGCGCATCGCGCTCCACGCTGTTGAGCGCCAGTTCGGCTTCCGCCGCGCGGATCTCCGGCGCGGCACGGCGCACGCTGCCCAAGGGCAGGCTGAAACCCGCGACCAACGAGGTATCGCGGGTATCGCGGCTGTTGCGCACGCCGACCTGCCAACTGACATCCGGCCGCGCCTGGGTGCGGGCCAACTGCACCTGCGCCTCGCGGATGCGACGTTCGCCGGCCAGCACGGCCAGTTCCGGGGTGCGCTGCAGTGCGTCGGCGAGCACCGCGAAGTCCTGCAGCGCGGGCAGCTGCATCGGGTCGCCACTCACGACATCGAAGCCAGGATCGCGCTGGCGCCACAACGCCGACAGCGCCGCACGCGCGGACTGGTCCATCTGCTCGGCGCGATCGCGGTCCAGTTCGGCCTGGGCCAGCATCGCCCGGGCGGTCATCAGCACCGATTCCGGTGAGGCACCGGCCTGCAGGCGCAGCCGTGCGGCGGCGACCGCGCGCCTGCGCTGTTCGATATCGGTCTCGGCGATGCGCAGTTGCTGGCGCGCGTCGGTCACCGCCAGATAGCGGCGTGCGACCTCGGCCATCAGGTCCAGCCGCACGGTTTCGCGCTGCGGGGCCAGGCTGTCCAGGTTGGCCTGGGCCACGGCGCGGCGGGCATCCAGCTTGCCGCCACGCTCCAGCACGCCGGCCAGGGTGACGGTGGCTTCAGCCGCATCAAAGCCGCGGCTGTCGCCAGTGCCCAGCGCGTTCTCCAGCTCCACGCCCAGGGTCAGCGGGGGCGGGAGCCCGGCCGCGTCACGGCGGGCTTCCCACACCGGGCGCTGGGCCTCGGCCAGGCGCAGGTCGGGGTGGTACTGGGCAACGCGCGCGATGGCGTCGTCGAGGGTCAACGGTACGGCGGGTGTCGTGCCCTGTGCGTACACGCACGGCACGAACGCAATGGCAGCCAAGGCTGCCAGACGCATCCACATGGGAGTCTCCAGAAAACGATCAGATGGCAAACGGCGGCGCGCGGCCGCGGGGCATCAGATCGCTATCGGGGGACGCAGCAGGTTCTCGGGCGGCTGTGAGCGCAGCTGCGCGATCAGCCCGGCAGGGACACCGTGGCTGGGGGCGGCCGCCAGGCTCCAGGCCATCGCGGCCATCGGCAGCACGCCGCCGTGGCCATGGCAGTGGCCGCAATGCACCAGGGCATGCAGCCAGTCGTCATTGCCATCGTCATCGCCTGGCATGGTGGACGCCGTGTCATCCAGGCTGCCATGCAGCTCGCTGCTGTCCGCGTGCACGGTCAGGTGGATGTCGGCCAGGGCCGAGGCCAGCGAACTGCCGAACACGCCCACACCGACCACCACCAGCATCAGCAGGCGGAGCAGCAGGGACGGACGCGGGCGGGCACGACGGAACATGGCCCGCAGGGTAGCCGGGTGCGAAGCCGTTACACAATCGCAGCGGGTTCCGGTGGTTCACGTTGGCGGGGGCCGGCACGATGACCGGCCCCCACGCGGATCAGCTGGCCGCGGCCTTGCGCTGGGCGATGAAGGCCTGGATCTGTTCCTCCAGCACCGGCAGCGGCACCGAGCCCTGGCTCAGCACGGCGTCGTGGAAGGCCTTGACGTCGAAACGGTCGCCCAGTTCCTGCTCGGCCTGCGTGCGCAGGCGCACGATCGCGATCTCGCCGAGCTTGTAGCTCAGCGCCTGGCCCGGCCAGGAGATGTAGCGGTCCACTTCGGTGGTCACTTCATGCTCGCTCAGCGCGGTGTGGTCGCGCAGGTAGGACAGCGCCTGCTCGCGGGTCCAGCCCTTGTGGTGCACCCCCGTATCGATCACCAGGCGCGCCGCGCGCCACATCTCGTAGGTCAGGCGACCGAAATCCTCGTACGGGGTTTCGTAGATGCCCATTTCCACGCCGAGCTTCTCGCAGTACAGGCCCCAGCCTTCGCCGTACGCGGAGATGTAGTTGTTGCGACGGAACGCGGGCTGCTCGCCCTGCTCTGCCGCGAGCGCGCCCTGCAGCGCATGACCCGGATCGGACTCGTGCAGGGTCAGTGCCGGCAGGTTGTACAGCGGCCGCGCCGGCAGGTTGTAGGTATTGAGCCAGTAGGTGCCCATGCCACCGCGGCCCGCGGTCCAGAACGGGGCGATGTCCGGCGGCACCGGCACGATGGTGAAGCGTGCGCGCGGCAGCGTCATGTACTTGCCGATCACGCCATCCACGCGCTTGGAAATCCAGGCCGCACGGTGCAGCAGCTCGTCCGGGGTCTTGGCATAGAACTGCGGATCGGTGCGCAGGAAGGTCAGGAATTCGGCGAAGCTGCCCTTGAACTCGACCTGTTTGATGATGCCGTCCATCTCGGCCTGGATGCGCGCGACTTCCTTCAGGCCGATCTCGTGGATCTGCTGCGGGGTCAGGTCCAGCGTGGTGTACTCGTGGATCTGCTGCTTGTAGTACGCCTTGCCGCCCGGCATCGCCTCGGCGGCCAGGGTGGTGCGCGCCTGCGGCACGTACTCGCTGACGAAGAAGGTGCGCAGCTTGGCGAAGGCCGGCACCACGCTGCCGCCGATGGCCTGTCGGGCCTGCTCCTGCAGCTGCGCCTGTTCGGCGGCGGGGATGCCGGCCGGCAGCTTCTTGAACGGTGCGTACAGCGGCGACTGGGTCGGGTCCTTCAGTTCGGACACGGTGGCGATGGACACCTCGCGCCCATCGAGAACCGCACGCGGGACGCTGAAACCGCGCTTGAGGCCGGCGCGCATGTTCTCGGTCTGCTGGTCGAAATAGCGCGGCACATCGTTCAGGCGCGCGATGTAGTTGCGGTAGTCCTGCGCGGTCTTCATCTCGCGCCGCGCCATGAAGGACAGGTTGGACCAGAACGAGGAATCGGCATTGAACGGCATCTCATAGCCGCGCAGGCGCACATCGGCGGCCAGGTTGAACACCTGGTCGCGGTAGATCGCGTAGTTGATCCGGTTTTCGGCCGAGAGCGCCTGGGTGTCGACCTTGTCCAGCTGGGCCAGCACGTCGTCCCAGACCTTCAGGCGTCCCTGCTGCGCGGCCGCGCCGACATCCGGCATGCGGGTGGCGTTGGCCGGGCCGTCGCCATCCTCACTGGCTTCACCACCACCGGCCTCGCGCCAGGCCCATTCCTTCTCGTAGATGGCACGGAACTGCGCATCGGCAGGACCTTCAGTGGCCAGGCTGGCCGGGGCGGCGGCCGGGGCAGCCGGAGGCGCGGCCAGGGCAGCGCCGGCAGGAAGGGCCAGGGCGAGCAGCAGCGCAGCAACGAGCGGTGATTTCACGGTCAGGGGTTCCCGAGGGACGACAAACCCCGATGATGGCACCAAGCGGCCGGGCGCTGCATGGATCAAAGGTCCTGCCCGCTTCCAGGGCAGGACCGGGGGAGCGGCCGCAGGCCGGAACCGACGCGCCAACGGCGCGTGGTAGATCCACGCCATGCGTGGATACCGCGCGCAGCGCGGCAGACCCGTCAGACGTTCATGACCCCGCACCAAATGCATCCACGCATGGCGTGGATCCACCCTAGTGCGTGGCCTTGTCCCGCTTCCATCCGCGGTGCGCGATATCCAGCTTCAGGCTGTACAGCGCTGTGAACGCCGGGAACAGGTTCTGCAGCACGCCCACCGAGTCCTGCTTGGCCGAGAACAGGAAGTAGCTCAGCGTCATCAGGCTGCCGACCACGCTCATGTACCAGAACAGTCGCGGGATCACCGGCTTGCCGGCGCGGCGCGAGGCAACGAACTGGACCAGCCAGCGGCCGCCGAACATCAGTGCGCCGGTGTAGCCGATCAGCTTCCAGCCGGTGACGTGCAGGCCGGTCCAGTACAGCCAGGTCAGCGGCTGGTCGAGCCAGTGCAGTTCCATCAGCGTTCTTCCACGGCGGTGCGCTTGCTGCGCGTGATCAGCCAGGCGACCCCGCGCAGGTCGCGGATGCCGACCAGGGCGCGGCCGAGGTTGTTGTACTTGGATACGCCCGCGGTGCGATGGCGGTGATTGACCGGCACGCTGAGGGTCTTCCAGCCGGCACGCTGCATCAGCGCCGGCAGGTAGCGGTGCATGTGGTCGAAATACGGCAGGTCCAGGAACGCGGCACGCTCGAACAGCTTGATGCCGCAGCCGGTATCGGGCGTGTCGTCGCGCAGCATGCGCGCGCGGATCGCGTTGGCCCACTTGCTGGCCCAGCGCTTGCTGCCCGAATCCTGGCGGTGCACGCGCCAGCCGGCGAACAGCTTCACCTCGCTGGCGGCCGCCGCGCGCGCGGCAAGCAGCCCGGGGATGTCGGCCGGATCGTTCTGGCCGTCACCGTCCAGGGTCGCGATCCAGGGCGCGCGGGCGTGCTTGACGCCGTTGCGCACCGCGGTGCTCTGCCCGCTCTGGGTGACATGGTGCAGCACACGCAGTTCCGCCGTGGTGGCCTTCAGGGAGTGCAGCACCGCCAGGGTGTCGTCGCGCGAATGATCGTCGACATAGACGATTTCGAACTCGATCCGTCCGCGCAGCGCGGTGGTGATCTCGTTGATCAGGGGCGTGACGTTGTCGCGTTCATTGAAGACCGGGACGACGACCGACAACTGGGGTTGGCTCATGGTCGGACTCTGCGAATGGCCAGGATCGAAAAAGAGCGCGCATTTTCCGCACCCGAG
>Ga0308171_1004752_pt1 | contig 10861 bp, 8 predicted proteins | sample PhyGR1_FD_202135 | JGI IMG/M metagenome (GOLD analysis project Ga0308171, IMG submission 202135) | Phyllosphere microbial communities from UC Gill Tract Community Farm, Albany, California, United States - DLSLSG.R1 | ecosystem: Host-associated > Plants > Phyllosphere > Unclassified | place: USA... | reverse complement strand
CATGGAGGGCGAGGAGGAGAAGGCGGCGCGCAATTCGGTTACGGCAATCGATGGAAACGGGGCGATCCTGGCAGGGTATTCCAAGGCCCACCTCGTGCCTTTTGGCGAGTATCTGCCGATGCGCTCTCTGCTCGGGCCAATCGGGCTCAGCCGTCTGGTCGCCGGGCAACTCGACTTCCTGCCGGGCCCTGGGCCGCGCACCGTCGACTTCGGCGCCTATGGCAAGGCCGGAATCCAGATCTGCTACGAGATCGTCTTCAGCGGCGAGGTCGTCGATCCCGCCAACCGGCCCGACTATATCTTCAACCCCTCGAACGATGGCTGGTTCGGTGCCTGGGGGCCGCCCCAGCATCTTGCGCAGGCGCGGCTGCGCGCGATCGAGGAGGGGCTGCCGGTGCTGCGCTCGACAACTACGGGAATCAGTGCGGTGATTGATGCCGACGGGATCGTGCGGGCCTTCGTGCCGCGCCACCGTGCCGGTCGTCTCGATGGCCTGATCCCGCAGGCCCATGAGCCGACGCTCTTTGCTCGACTGGGCAATGCGCTGCCGCTCGCGCTTGCCGCACTCATGATGGCGGTTGCGCTTTGCGTGGTTGCACTCGGTCGCCGTCGGGTCTAGACCCCGCACTCACATAAAGCTTCCTTTATATCCCAAGGGATCACATGCGCAGCAACTACGTCTTCACGTCCGAAAGCGTCTCCGAAGGCCATCCGGACAAGGTTTCCGACCAGATTTCCGACGCCATCGTCGATCTGTTCCTGTCGAAGGACCCCGAAGCGCGCGTCGCGTGCGAGACGTTGACGACCACACAACTCGTTGTCCTCGCAGGCGAAATCCGCTGCAAGGGCGTGTTCGAGAACGGCGAGTGGGCCGAAGGCGCGCTCGAGGAAATCGAGAAGACCGTTCGCGCCGTCGTCAAGAAGATCGGTTACGCGCAGGACGGCTTCCACTGGGAGACCTTCGAATTCATCAACCGCCTGCATGCCCAGTCCGCGCACATCGCGCAGGGCGTCGATGCGGCGGGCAACAAGGATGAAGGCGCGGGCGACCAGGGCATCATGTTCGGTTTCGCCTGCGACGAAACTCCCGACCTGATGCCCGCGACGCTCGATTACAGCCACAAGATCCTGCACAAGCTGGCCGAAGACCGCCACTCGGGCGCGGCCCCGTTCCTTGAGCCCGACGCCAAGAGCCAGGTGACCCTGCGCTTCGAGAACGGCGTGCCGGTGGAAGCCACCGCCGTCGTCGTCTCGACCCAGCACGCGCCGGGCTACGACAAGGGTGAGAAAGAAGCCGAGCTCAAGGGCTATGTGAAGACGGTCGTGACCGAGATTCTCCCCGAGGGCTTCGTAACCGACAAGACGGTCTTCCACATCAACCCGACCGGCTCGTTCGAGATCGGCGGCCCTGATGGCGACGCGGGCCTCACCGGCCGCAAGATCATCGTCGACACCTACGGCGGCGCTTCGCCGCACGGTGGCGGCGCGTTCTCGGGCAAGGATCCGACCAAGGTGGACCGCTCGGCCGCCTACGTGACGCGCTATCTGGCGAAGAACGTGGTCGCCGCCGGCCTCGCCACGCGCTGCACCATCCAGGTGTCCTACGCGATCGGCGTGTCCGCGCCGCTCTCGCTCTACGTTGACACGCATGGCACCGGCAGCGTCGATGACGCCGTGCTGGAAGCCGCGATCGCCAAGGTCTCGGCCGAGAAGCTGGGCGGCCTGACCCCGCGCGGCATCCGTGTCGGCCTTGGCCTCAACAAGCCGATCTACGGCCCGACCGCCGCTTATGGCCACTTCGGCCGCAAGCCCGAGGGTGACCTGTTCCCCTGGGAGCGCACCGATCTCGCCGATGCGCTGAAGGCGGCGCTGGGCTGATCTGAAAGAGCACCGCATTCTTGTGCGGTGCTTACATTCTTTCTTTCAGTCATTCCCGCGAAGGCGGGAACCTTTGCGGGGATGACGGAGGAAGAAGAAGCGGTCATACGAACCTTCGACCAACCGCCGACGCTGTTCGATCAGCGTCGGCGTTTCTCTTGCAACGATGCGCCAAGCCGATAGCTTCGGCCGATCGACCCCAGCGCTTTTCCGGGCGCGGGATGCAAGGGACACATCCATGATCGAAACCGACCGTCGCGGCGCGCTGGGCATCGCTGCCGCGCTTCCTCTCGCTTCGGCGCTCCCCTCCGTGCTGGCAGGCGCGGCGCATGCGGCCGACACCGCAGCCGCGCAGTGGGACCTCACCGACCTCTATCCCGGCCTCGATGCCTGGGATGCCGCGCGCAAGCAGGTCGCCGCCGCGCTGCCGCGCCTTGCGGCCTACAAGGACAGCTTCGGCGCCGACGCGCCCTCCATGCTCAAGGCGCTGGAGGATATCTCCGAGGTCTCGAAGACCTTCGCCCGCGTCTATGTCTACGCCTCGCTGAAGGCGGACGAGGACGTGCGCGTTTCCGCCAACCAGGAGCGCAACGCGCAAGTCATGGACCTTTACGCCGCTTTCGGCGAGGCGACCGCGTGGACCGCGCCGGAAACACTGAAGCTGGGCAAGGACAAGGTCGAGGGCTTCATCGCCGCCGACAAGGCGCTTTCCACCCGCTTCGCCTTCGGCCTGCGCAAGACCTTGCGCGAAGCCGAGCACACGCTCGATGCGAAGGGCGAGGCGCTGCTGGCGGCGGTGTCCTCGCCGCTGTCCGGCCCGCAGACGATCCGCGAGCAGTTGTTCTCCTCCGACATACCCTGGCCCGAGGTCACCCTGTCGGACGGGCGCAAGACGACGCTCGACGCGCAGGGCTACACGCTGACCCGCGATGCCCCCAATCGCGACGACCGCAAGACCGTCATGGATGGTTTCTTCGGTCAGATGGGCAAGTTCGAAAGCTCGCTCGGCGCGGCGATGGCGGCCAAGCTCAAGGGCGATGTGTTCGAGGCCCGCGCCCGCAGCTACAAGAGCTGCCTTGCCATGGCGCTGGCGCCGGGCGCCGTGCCCGAGGGCGTCTACCGCACGCTGGTGGCCGAAACCAATGCCGGTCTGCCGCAGCTCCACCGCTCGTTCGAGCTGCGCCGCAAGATGCTGAAGCTGCCGGACATGCACTATTACGACATTTATCCGCCGCTAGTCAGCATGGAGCGCAAGTTCACGCTGACCGACATGCGCAACATCACCCTCAAGGCCGTCGAGCCGCTGGGCCCCGACTACGTCAAGCGCCTCGGCGCGGCGACGGCGGCGAAGTGGATGGATCCGCTCCCGCGTCCCGGCAAGCGCCCCGGCGCCTACATGAACGGCTCGGCTTACGGTGTGCATCCCTACCTGCTGCTGAACCTCGGCGAGAACTACGAGGGGCTGTCCACGTATGCGCATGAATGGGGCCACGCGATGCATTCGCTGCTGGCCGATTCGGTGCAGCCCTACGAGCTGTCCGACTACCCGATCTTCACCGCCGAGATCGCCTCCACCTGCAACGAGGTGCTGTTGACCGAGTACATGCTGAAGCAGGCGAAGACCAAGGAAGAGAAGATCTACTACCTCGGCATGCGGCTGGAGGGCATGCGCGGCACCTTCTTCCGGCAGGCGATGTTCGCCGAGTTCGAGCTGAAGATGCACGAGATGGCCGAAGCGGGAGAGGGCCTTTCCGGCGAGAGCCTGACGCGCGTGTATCTCGACCTGCTGAAGCGCTATCACGGCCCGAACTTCGTGATCGACCCTCCCTACGCGATCGAGTGGGCCTATATCCCGCACTTCTACAGCACGTTCTACGTCTATCAGTACGCCACCTCGATTTCGGCGGGGACGTGGTTCGCGCACTCGATCCTGAACGGCGGCAAGGCCGAGCGCGAACGCTACCTCGACGTGCTGCGCAGCGGAGGCTCGGCCGATCCGGTGGACATCCTGAAGAAAGCCGGGCTCGATATGACTGCGCCCGATCCCTATCGCGGGCTGGTGGCGGACTTCAAGGCGACGATCGACGAGATCGAGACGCTGATGGCGTGACGTAGCGGCGTCAGGGCACCATTCCGTCGAGTGGTGTCCTGCGCCCCGGTCCGCCGGTAACGGCCACGGTCATTGCGCCGAGCCCTTCCGCCCAGGCGTGCATCGTGTCTCCCGGTACCACCGGCCCGACCGAGCGCGGCGGCGTGCCGGAGAAGATCACATCGCCCGGATGCAGGGTCATCGCCGAGGCGGCATGTTCGACGAGGTCGGCGATGCCGAGGACGAGGCGGCGTGTATTGTCCACCTGCCGGTCCTCGCCATTGACCGTCAGGCTAAAGTCTAGGCAATCGGGATCGGTGATCTCGTCGCGGGTGGTGAGCCACGGGCCCATCATTCCGTAGGTATCGAAGCTTTTGCCGAAGCTGGGAAATTCGTTGCCCTGCATCGTCATGTCGAGGCCGATGCAATAGCCCGCGACGTAGTCCAGCGCTTCGGCGGCGGTGATTTCGGTGCCCTGCCTGCCGATGACGATGGCGATTTCCATCTCGTGGAAGGTCGTGCGCTCGGGCCACCGGAGCACCACGCCGTCGGCAGGTCCGGCGGCCGCGCTGGTCATCTTGAACAGCAGGCCAAGGCGGCGCGGGTGTCCGCCGGCGGTCAGGACTTCTTCGAAGTTGCCCGCTCCGCAGACGAACTTGCCGGGGTTGGCGACGGGGCTTTGTAGCAGGATGTCGGTGAGTGGCATGCCATCGACACTGTTTGCCAGAGCGTCCATCTTCGGCCGCAGGGTGTCTAGGTGGGTGACAAACTGGTCACCAGGAGGGATGGGCCAGCGGAGTGATGGCAGTTCGGAGGTGACAGCGGTGACATCATGGACACTATCGCCACGCACGACGCCAACGCGGATCGGATCGCCGCGTCGCAGCTTATAGCGGCAGATTTTCATCTTTCCCCTTCCCTTTCGTTCGCGCGGACGATGAAGGATAGAGCATCACGGGCAATTGCCGGAAGTCCGGCAGCCCATCGCGATCGTCCGCAAAAGTCCTTCGTAGTATTCCGGATGACAGCGGCTCTCCTACCGGAGATGATGGGACGGGACCTATTTCATCGAGGGACTCGTCGATGTTTCGCTATTCGTCCGCCGTGCTGGCCTTGCTCGTTGCGACTCCGGCACTGAGTCAGTCGATTCCGGTTCCAAAGAATCTGTACGGCAGCTACGCGCCAGGTGGCGATTGTGCGCGGCAGCCGCGGGTGGTCGTCAACACCGCGGGGGTGTTCCTCGAAACCGCATCGGGCAAGGCAGGGCCGCTGCCGGTTGATGTCTGTTACAGTTGCGCCGGCGGAGCGCGCTACGAGGGCATCCAGATCTGGGTCATGGTGAAGTACGGCAAGGACAAGTGGGGCGGAGACACCTTCCCTGTGACCATGATGTTCAATGATGGTGAGCGGCGTGGTGCGCTGCTAGTCGAGCATGACGATACGATTCGCATCCCTATCGGCATTCCGATGACGCAGGTGGTTCAGGCGCGTACGTTCAGGTTGTGCAAGGGAGGCCGGGCCGGCGCCTGACCGTTCGACAAGCTCAGCCTGAGCGGGACTGGAGGTTTATACAACCTCCAGTCTTGTCGAAGTCCGCCGGCCTCAGGCCGGCGTGATGCCCATGCAGAGGTACTTGACCTCCATATAGTCATCGAGGCCGTAGTGCGATCCTTCGCGGCCAAGGCCCGATTGCTTGACGCCCCCGAACGGCGCGACTTCGGTGGAGATGAGCCCGGTGTTGATACCGACCATGCCCGCTTCCAGCGCCTCGGCCACGCGCCACACGCGCGACAGGTCGCGGGCGTAGAAGTAGCTGGCGAGGCCGAACTCGGTGTCGTTGGCCATGCGGATGGCGTCGGCCTCGTCGGTGAAGCGGATCACGCCGGCGAGCGGCCCGAAGGTCTCCTCGCGCGCTAGCTTCATGTCAGGCTTCACGCCTGCCACGACGGTGGGGTTGAAGAAGCTGCCGCCAAGCGCGTTGCGCTGGCCGCCTGCGAGCACCTTCGCGCCGCCGTCGACCGCGTCCTTGAGGTGCTCCTCGACCTTCTCGACCGCCTTCTCGTCGATCAATGGGCCGACTTCGGTGCCTGCGTCGAGGCCATAGCCGACCTTCATGCCGCTGACGCGCGCGGCCAGCTTCTCGACGAACTCGTCGTAGACGCCGTCCTGCACGTAGAAGCGATTGGTGCACACGCAAGTCTGGCCGCCGTTGCGGAACTTGGAGATCATCGCGCCTTCGATCGCGGCATCCACATCGGCATCGTCGAAGACCAGGAACGGGGCATTGCCGCCCAGTTCCATCGAGCACTTCTTGATCGTCTCGGCGCATTCGCGCAGCAGGTCGCGGCCGATCTCGGTCGAGCCCGTGAAGGTCAGCTTGGCGACCTTGGGGCTGGCGGTCAGGGTCGAGCCGATCTGGCCCGCACTTCCGGTGACGACGTTGACGACGCCCTTGGGGATGCCCGCCATCTCGCACAGCTGTGCGATCGCCAGCGCAGAATAGGGGGTGGCCGAGGCGGGCTTGATGACGATGGTGCAGCCTGCCGCCAGTGCGGGCCCAAGCTTGCGGGTGATCATCGCATTGGGGAAATTCCAGGGCGTGATCGCGGCGACGACGCCGACGCCCTGCTTGATCACGACAATGCGGCGGTCGGCGGCATGGCCGGGGATCACATCACCGTAAGCGCGCTTGCCCTCTTCGGCGAACCACTCGATGAAGCTGGCGCCGTAAGCGATCTCGCCCTTGCCTTCGGCCAGCGGCTTGCCCTGTTCGCGGCTGAGCAGTTCGCCGAGGTCGTCCTGGTGCTGGAGCATCAGTTCGAACAGCTTGCGCATCAGCTTGGCGCGCTCACCGGCGGTCTTGGCGCGCCAGGCGGGGAGGGCGGCCTCGGCGGCGTCGATCGCGCGGGCGGTTTCGTCGGCGCCCATCTTCGGAACGGTGCCCAGCACCTTGCCGGTGCCGGGGTCGGTGACCTCGAAGGAAGCACCCGAATCCGCATCGACCCACGCGCCGTCGATGTAGCACTGCTGCTTCAGGAAATCGGTGTAGGCCATTTCGTGCGGGTTCCTCAGTTGTTGCCGGAGGAGCGTCTCCAACGGACACTCGCGGGTTCCGGCATGGTCTAGGGACGAGCCCTAGCGGTTACAAGTCGTCCGCGCCTCCTGCGACAAGCGCGAGGGTGGCGCGATTGACGCCTCTCCGCGTGTCGGCTAATCTCTGATGCGAATAATAATTCGCTTATGCGAATAAGTTCGGGAGAGCGGGCTTGGAATACGCAGGGTATATCGGCGGCAGCTTCGTGCGCGGCGAAGGCGAGCGGTTCGAGGTGCAGAACCCGTCCGACGAATCGGTGGTGGCCGAAGTGGTCGGGGTTTCGGCATCGCAGGTCGACGCGGCGATCGGCGCCGCGCGGCAGGCCTTCGATTCCGGCGCATGGTCGGGCCTATCGATGAAGGAGCGCGCGAAAATCATGACGCGCTTCGGGGAGGCGATGCGCAAACGGGCGGATTTCCTGAAGAAATGCGCAATCGAGGAAGCAGGATGCCCGGTCTCGGCGACGGTCATGGGCGCGCAGGTCCACGTGCCGCTGCGCATGACCGACGAGATCATCGACCTGTTCCTGCGCCTTCCGCAGCAGGAGGAAAACCCTCTGCCGATCCACGAGCGGGTCAATCCGCACTTCGTCGTGCAGAGCCTCAAGCGCTGGTCGCCGCTCGGCGTGGTCTCGGCGATTTCGGCCTACAACGTGCCGTTCTATACCGCGTTCTGGAAAGTCGTTCCCGCGCTCATGGCGGGTAACACGGTGGTCCTGCGGCCCAATCCGCTGACCCCCATCTCATCCATGATTTTCGCAGAAGCGGCCGAAGAAGCGGGCCTTCCGCCCGGGGTCATGAGCGTGGTCGTCGAGCCGGGCCTCGCGGGCGGGCTTGCGATGACCACCGATCCGCGCGTCGATATGGTCTCGTTCACCGGCTCGTGTTCTGTGGGGGCCAAGGTGGCGGAGCAGGCAGCGCCGACGCTCAAGCGGCTGGTGCTGGAACTGGGCGGCAAGTCGGCGCAGATCTACCTGCCCGACGCTGTGGGACGGGCGGCTTGGGCTGCATTTTCGGTCTGCACTTCGCACGCGGGACAGGGCTGTGTGCTGGGGACGCGGGTTTTCGTGCCGCAGGAGACCAAGGCCGAAGTCCTCGACGCCATGGCCAAATTGCTTGCGGACGTGAAGATCGGTCCGGCGAGCGATCCGGCAACCCAGCTCGGCCCGGTCATCAGCGCCGCCCAGCGCGACCGCTGCGCGCACTTCACCCAGGCTGCGGTGGAAGCGGGCGGCCGCGTGGTGTGCGGCGGCAAGCGGCCGGAGGGTATCGCCCAGGGCTTCTACTGGGAGCCCACGGTGATCGACCTGCCGGACAATTCCAACCCCGCCGCGCAGGAGGAAATCTTCGGGCCGGTGGTCGGCGTGATCGGCTATCGCGACCTCGATCATGCGGTGGAGATGGCCAACGACAGCCGCTTCGGCCTCTCCGGTTGGGTGCACGGGGCGGACAAGGTCAAGGCGCTGGAAGTCGGTCTGAAGATCCGCAGCGGGGCGGTCAACGTCAATGGCGCGGTGATGTCGAGCTACGCCAGCGGCGGCGGCATCAAGATGAGCGGTCTGGGCCGCGAACGCGGGGTCGAGGGCCTGCGCGAATTCCAGATGATGACCACCTTAAACATCGGTGGCTGAGGGAACGGGAGCAAGGACAATGGAAGGACTGGTCCAAGGCAAGGTCGCCCTCATCACCGGCGCGGGCTCGGGTCTCGGCCGCGCGGCAGTGCTGCTGTTCTGCGAGCATGGCGCGAAGGTCGTCGCCGCCGACATCGACGGCGACAACGCCGAGGAAACCGCGGCGCTTGCAAAAGCGGCGGGCGGCGAGGCGCTGGCGGTCACCTGCAATGTCGCCGATCCGGCCAGCGTCGATGCCGCCGTGGCGCAGGCCGTGGAGCGCTTCGGGCGGCTCGACATCATCTACAACAACGCCGGCGTGACCATCAGCCCAATCCCCGGCAAGGGCCTGCGTTCACTCGTCGAATGCGAACCCGAGGAAATGAAGCGGGTCGAGGACGTCAACATCAACGGCGTCGTCTACGGCTGTCAGGCGGCTATCCGGCAGTTCGATAAGCAGCGGGAAGCGGGGTTGGGCGAGGGCGGCGTGATCGTTTCCACCGCATCCGTCGCCGGGCTGATGGGGTATGGCGGCGTGCTTTACGGCGCGACCAAGGGCGCGATCGTCCAGCTGACCCGGGCGCTCGCCATCGAGGTGGCGGACAAGGGTATTCGCGTCAACGCCGTGTGCCCGGCTGGGATGCTGACCCATTACGCCGGCATGGACCCCGACAGCCAGCATCGCGACCGCATCCTCGAAGGGATGGGCAGGGCGCACCCGCTGGGCAAGGCGATCGACCCGCGCGATACCGCCTCGGCCGCGCTGTTCCTTGCCTCCGACCTCGCCTCCAACATCACCGGCGTGAACCTTCCCGTCGACGGTGGGCTATCCGCCGGGCGCAAGGCGGGTGGTTGAGATGGCGGCCACGATGAAGCAGGTGGTGCTGGCCGCTTACGCGAGGGGCAATCCCCGGCCGTCCGACTTCCGTGTCGAGGAAGTTCCGGTGCCTCGGCCGGGCGAGCGGGAGATCCTGCTGAAGACGCTTTACATCGCGGTGGACCCGCTGCTGCGCTTCTCGGTCGACGACACGGTGCTGACGGGAGCGGGGCGCATGGAGCTGGGACAGCCCATGGTCGGACCGGTGGTGAGTGAGGTCGCCGCCTCGAACCATCCTGACTACGCGCCGGGCGATGTGGTGGAGGGCCGCTCGGGCTGGCAGGAATATGCGGTGCTGGCGCCGGACCAGAGTGACTATCGCGGGCCGCCGCGCAAGCTCGATCCCGCACTGGCGCCGGTATCGACCGCGCTCGGTGCACTCGGCGGGCCGGGGCAGACCGCTTACGAGGGGATCGTCAATGTCGGCCGGGTCAGGGCGGGCGAGACGGTGGTGATCTCGGCGGCGGCGGGCGCTGTGGGCTCGATAGCGGGGCAGATCGTCAAAGTGCTCGGCGGCCGGGCGGTGGGCATCGCGGGCGGCGCAGCGAAGTGCGCGGCGCTGCTCGACCTCGGCTTCGACGCGGTAGCCGACTACAAGGCACCGGATTTTGCCCGACAGCTTCAGGCGGCGATGCCGGAGGGGGCGGAGGTCTATCTCGACAATGTCGGCGGCGATGTGACGATGACGGTCCTGCCGCTCCTCAAGCGCGGCGCGCGCATGCCGATGTGCGGGTTTATCGCCTATTACGGGGTCGGCATGGAAGGACCCGGCCCCGACCGCCTGCCTGGCTTCTATCGCCTGATCATGAACAAGGGGCTCGAGATCAGGGGCTTTGCCGGAATGCTGGCCGGACAGAAGGGGCTGGAGGATATCGCCCGGTGGATGAAGGAGGGCCGCATCCGCTTTGCGCAGGCCATCGAGGAAGGGATCGAGGCGGCGCCTGCGGCCTTTTCCAGCGTGTTTTCGGGGCATGACCATGTCGGCAAGCTGCTGGTGCGGGTGGCGCCGGAGCGTGCTCCCGGGGCTTGATCGCGGGCCCGGTAGGGTGCAGCGTTCCCTGTGATGGATACGATCACGCTTCCGCCGCCGCCGCGCCGCACGGCCAATCCCGCCCCGCTGCGCACGGCGGGCTCGGTCCGGCGCACTACTAGTATCGACGTCTCGTGGCCCGATGGTCTTGACGGCCAGCGCCGTTTCATCGGCGCCGCGCGCGACTTGTGGACGCCGCTTGCCGGAGAGGACGGGCTGACCCTTGCCGAGGGGCGCTACGAAGCGCGCATGACCGAGGACAAGACGATCACCGCGATCACCGC
>Ga0308171_1004751_pt1 | contig 10863 bp, 8 predicted proteins | sample PhyGR1_FD_202135 | JGI IMG/M metagenome (GOLD analysis project Ga0308171, IMG submission 202135) | Phyllosphere microbial communities from UC Gill Tract Community Farm, Albany, California, United States - DLSLSG.R1 | ecosystem: Host-associated > Plants > Phyllosphere > Unclassified | place: USA... | reverse complement strand
CAGCGCCAGATTGCGCAGAATGGCCGCCGTGGCGCCCCAGACGTAGTGCCGCTCATGCGGCCACACCCAGAAGCTCCGCTCCGCGCCACGGAATTTCGCCCGCTGCTTCTGCGGCAGCGCGGGGTCCAGCAGGCGGGAGAGGTCGTATTCGAAGATCAGCTCCACCTCCCCTGGCTCGGGGATCAGTTGCAGCGGCGGTTCCACCAGCGCCAGTACCGGGGTGATGCGGTAGCCGGTGCCGGTCAGGTGGTCCGGCAACCGGCCAAGCACTTTAGGCAAAGTGGGGCCGAGGCCGACTTCTTCCCAACTCTCCCGCAGGGCGGCCTGCTCGGCGCTTTCGCCCGGCTCCATGCGACCGCCGGGAAAGGCGACCTGCCCGGCATGGGCGGAGAGCTTCGCGGTCCGCAACGTCAGCAGAATGGTGGGCGACGGATGCATCACCACCGGCACCAGCACGGCGGAGGCAATGGGCGGGTGGCCGGTGTCCTCCCACCCCTCCGTCATCGTCGCATCCGCGCGGGCCAGTCGGGCGGGGTCGGAGAGGCGTTCGGCCACTTCGGCGGCCGACAGCAACGTGGTGCTCACTTGGCGCCGGCGGTGCGGGCGGCGGCAGTGGCGCCATTGGCGGCGCGGCTTCTGGCCTTGCGCGGCGGCGCCTCGGCCGGCGCGTCGTCGATGGGGAAGAATACGCCCTCGCTCCACACGCCCAGCAGGTCGCGGCCTTCCACCTTCTCTGGCTCGGCCAGGGCGACCAGCTCGTAGAACACGGCGCGGTTGATGCGGGCTTCCAGCCCGGGGCGGACCTGCACATAGGGCCGCGGCTCCCGCGTACGCGGGTCGATGGCGACACGGATGGGGTGGTCGTGGTCCGCGGTGATCATTTCATCGAGGTTGGTGCGGAAGGTCAGGCACTGGCGGCCCTCACATCTGCGCCAGAACACCTCGACGGCGATGAAGGGCGCGTCCTCCACCTCGATCTGCCCGCGCTCCACCGGGGTTTCCAGCCAGTAGCTGCCATCCTCCTCCCGCTTCAGCACGGAGGCGAACAGGCAGACCAGCTCCTTCCGGCCGATAGGGCTGCCCTTGTAGTGCCAGCTGCCGTCCCGGGCGATCCGCATCTCCAGCGGGCCGCATTCGTGGCGTGGGCGGGCCGGGCTGGTGGCACCGGGGCGGCCCGGGCGCAGCCCCGCCAGGGGCAGGCCGCAAGGGCCGCCGCTGCTGGCATCCGGCTGTGGGCGGCAGCACGCGCCGCTCACATCCTCCTGTTGCGGCGCATTCAATGCTTTGTCCGCACGCCCGCTGGTCATACGCTGGGTCATAAGCTTTCCAAGTCTCGCTCCTGGATAAAGGGCCGGCTGGCGGAGAGCACCCGGCCTCCCATATCCAGCCTATATAAGGAGCCCGACTGGCATGGTTGAAGTGGCAGCACCCATTGACCCCACATCCCTCGTCGCGGACGTCGAGGCATTGGGAAGCCGCCTGTCCCGCGTCAAGGCCGCGGTCGGCGAAGTAATCTTCGGCCAGCCGCTTGTGGTGGAGCAGGTGCTGATCACCCTGCTCTCCGGCGGCCATGTTCTGCTGGTCGGCGTGCCGGGCCTGGGCAAGACGCGGCTGGTGGAGACACTGGGCACCGTGCTGGGCCTGCATGAAGGCCGCGTACAGTTCACCCCCGACCTGATGCCCGCCGATATCCTGGGCAGCGAGGTGCTGGAGGAAGCCGGCGACGGCAAGCGCGCCTTCCGCTTCATCCATGGCCCGATCTTCTGCCAGTTGCTGATGGCGGACGAAATCAACCGCGCCTCGCCCCGCACGCAGTCGGCGCTGCTGCAGGCCATGCAGGAGCGCAAGGTGGCGGTGGGCGGCACCACCTACCCGCTGCCGGCGCCCTTCCATGTGCTGGCGACGCAGAACCCGATCGAGCAGGAAGGGACCTATCCGCTGCCGGAAGCGCAGTTGGACCGCTTCCTGCTGGAAGTGGAGGTCACTTACCCGGACGAAGCCGCCGAGCGCGCCATGCTGCTGGCCACCACCGGCGCGCAGGAGGCCAAGGCACGCCCGGCGCTGACGGCGGCGGAGTTGCTGGCCGCCCAGGCGCTGATCCGCCGCATCCCGGTGGGCGAGCAGGTGCTGGACGCCATCCTGAAGCTGGTACGCGGTGCCCGGCCGGAAACCGGTTCGCTGGAGGCGGTGCGGAAGCACCTGGCCTGGGGCCCCGGCCCGCGCGCCGCCCAGGCGCTGATGCTGGCCACCCGCGCCCGTGCCGTGCTGGATGGCCGCCTGGCCCCGAGCATCGAGGACGTGCTGGCCCTGGCCGAGCCGGTGCTGCGCCACCGCATGGCGCTGAATTTCTCGGCCCGGGCGGACGGGGTGCAGTTAGCCGATGTCATCGGCGCCCTGAAGGCCAGCCTTGGCTGAGGCGCCTGCCTCGCCCCCCGCCTCCCGCCCCGCGGCGCCGAACGCCGCGCTGCGGGCCGAGGCGCTGGGTGCCCGGCTGCCGCCGCTTGTTGTGGCGGCCGAGCGGGTCGCCTCCACCGTGATGCAGGGGGTGCACGGCCGACGCCGCGCCGGACAGGGCGATGCCTTCTGGCAGTTCCGCCCCTACCTGGCCGGCGATTCCATCAGCCGGCTGGACTGGCGCCAAAGCGCCAAGTCCGACCGCCTGTTCGTGCGGGAGACCGAGTGGGAGGCGGCGCAAAGCATCGCCCTGTGGCGCGATGCCGGGCAGACCATGCAATGGTCAGGCACGCCCGCCCTGCCCCGGAAGGCCGAACGCGCTGAATTGCTGCTGCTGGCGCTCGCCGCGCTGCTGATGCGGGGTGGGGAACGGGTGCGCCTGCTGGGCCAGCGCCGGGCCTGGACCGGGCGCGGCGTGCTGCCCTCGCTCGCCGATGCGCTCAGCCGGCACAGTGCGCCACCCGCCGATGATGCCCTGCCCCGCCACGCCCGCGCCGTGCTGTTCAGCGATTTCCTGGCTCCGCTGGAGGAGACGCGCGCCGCTGTCGCCGCCCTGGCCGGGCGCGGCGTCACCGGCCACCTGCTGCAGATCCTGGACCCGGCGGAGGAGACGCTGCCCTATACCGGCCGCGTCCGCTTCGAGGCACTGACCGGCGACGCGCCGCTGCTGCTGCCCCGCGTGGAAAGCGTGCGGGCACTCTACGCCGAGCGGCTGGCCGCCCACCGTGCCGGGCTGGCCGCCATCGCCGGTGCCGCCGGCTGGCGTTTCGCCACCCACCGTACCGACACCCCGCCCGAGGCCGCGTTGCTGGCGTTGTGGCAGACCCTCTCGCCCGGATAGGCCGCCCCTGATGCTGCAACTCGGCCCGATCGGCTTCGTGCTTCCCTGGTTGCTGCTGGCGCTGCCTCTGTTGCCGGCCATCTGGTGGCTGCTGCGCGTGACGCCGCCGGCACCGCGCCGGCAGGCCTTCCCCGCCGTGAGGCTGTTGCGGGACCTGCCGATGCCGGAGCAGACGCCCAGCCGCACGCCTTGGTGGCTGCTGCTTCTGCGGCTGGCGGCGGCCGCGCTGATCGTGCTGGGGCTGGCCCGCCCTGTCTGGGGCCCGGGCGCCGCCACCGCTGGCGACGGGCCGTTGCTGCTGGTGGTGGACGATGGCTGGGCCGCCGCCGCCGACTGGCCCGCCCGCGCCGCCGCCGCCCAGGCCGCGCTCGACGCCGCGGCCCGCGAAGGCCGCCGCGCCGCCCTGCTGACCACCGCCCCTACCGGCACGCCGGAGAGCGGCCGCCCCACCGCGCTGATGCCGGCCGAGGAACTGCGCGCCCGCTTGGCCGCGCTGCGCCCCCAGCCCTGGGCGCCGGATCGCGCCGCCGCCCTGGCCGGCTTCCAGGCGTGGCGGGAGGCGCATCCCGGCGCCATGACCGCGCTGTGGCTGGCCGATGGCGTCGACCACCAGGCGGAAGGTGACAGCACCACGCCGCTGGCCACCGCCCTTGCCTCGGCGGGGCCGCTGACCCTGGCACGGGCCGAGGGCCGTGCCGCGCGCCTGCTGCTGCCACCGCGCGCGGAGCCGGACCAGCTACTGCTGACCCTGCGCCAGACCCCCGCGCCCACCGGCAGCCAGGCCACCGTGCTGGCCCGCACCGGCGACGGGCGCGCCCTGGCCAGCGCCGCCATCGACCTGCCGGGCGGCGCCACCGCCGGAGAAGCGGCGCTGGAGCTGCCGCTGGAAATCCGCAACCAGGTGGTGCGGCTGGAGATCGACGGCGAGGACAGCGCCGGCAGCGCCGTGCTGCTGGACGAGCGCTTCCGCCGCCGCCCCGTCGGCCTGATCGGCCCGACCGAGGCGGGCACCGACACGCCGCTGATCGGCGCGCTGTACTATCTGGAGCGCGCGCTCTCCCCCACCGCCGAGCTGCGCGCGGGCAGCGTGGAGCAGTTGCTGGCCCGCCAGCTCTCCGTGCTGGTGCTGGCCGACCGCCCGGTGCAGGACGGGCGGGAACGGCAGGCGCTGGAGGAATGGGTGCGTGCCGGCGGCACGCTGGTGCGCTTCGCCGGCCCCCGGCTGGCCGAGAGCCCGGACCCGCTGCTGCCGGTGCGGCTGCGCGCCGGGGAGCGGCAGCTGGGCGGCTCGCTTTCCTGGGAGCAGCCGCAGCACATGGCGGCCTTCCCCGATACCTCGCCTTTCGCCGGGTTGGCGCCGCCGCCGGAAGTGACCGTCACCACCCAGGTGCTGGCCGAGCCCGACCCGCGTCTGACTGAGCGCAGCTGGGCGCGATTGGCCGACGGCACGCCCTTGGTGACCGCCGAGACGCGCGGTGCCGGGCGCATCGTGCTGTTCCATGTCACCGCCAATGCCGAATGGTCCAACCTGCCACTCTCCGGCCTGTTCCCAGACATGCTGCGGCGGATCGTCGCACTGTCCTCCGGCGTCGCTGGGGCGGAGGGCGGCGCGCCGCTGGCGCCGATCGAGACCATGGATGGCTTCGGGCGGCTGGGGCCGGCGCCGGGCGGCGTCGCGGCCATCGCCGCGCCGGCCTTCGCCGACACCATCCCCGGCCCGCGCCACCCACCCGGCTGGTACGGCGTGCCGGGCGAGGGCGGGGAGCGCCGCGCCCTGAACCTCTCCGCCAGCCTGCCCGCCCCACGTGCCATGGCGGCGCCGCCGGCCGGCACCGCGTTGCAGGCGATCGGCGGCGTGCCGGCGGAGCGCGACCTCGGCCCCTGGCTGCTGGGGGCGGCGCTGCTGCTGCTGGCGGTAGACCTTGTGCTCTCTCTGGTGCAGCGCGGCCTGCTTGGCCGCCCGGCCGCGCGGGCCGGCGCCACCGCATCGCTGCTGGCCCTGGTGCTGCTGGCGCCGTTGGCCGCCGCCGCACAGGGCAGCGCCCCGCCCGGCGAGATGCCGCTGGTAACCCGCATCGGCTACATCGCCACCGAGGATTCGTCGGCCGACGAGGCGGTGCGGCAGGGGCTGGCTGGGTTGTCCGAATACGTCAACCGCCGCACCGCCGCCGCGCTGGGCGAGCCGGTGGCGGTGCGCCCGGGGCAGGACGACCTCTCCGTGCTGCCGCTGCTGTACTGGGCCATCCTGCCAGAGGCGCAGGCACCCTCCCCCGCCGCCGTGGCGGCGCTGAACCAGTATATGAGCAATGGCGGCATCATCCTGATCGACACCCGTAACGAGGGCTCGGGCGAGGGCTTCGCACCCGGTGCGCAGGAAGCCCTGCAGCGCGTGACGCGTGACCTGGCCATCCCGCCTCTGGCCCCCGTGACCAGCGAGCATGTGCTGACCCGCAGCTTCTACCTGCTGCAGGACCTGCCGGGGCGCTTCGCCGGCGGCCAGGTCTGGGTCTCGCGGGAGCAGGACCGGGCGAATGACAGCGTCAGCCCGGTGATCATCGGCGGGCATGACTGGGCGGGCGCCTGGGCGGTGGATGGCCGGGGCGGCAATACCCGCGCCGTCATCCCCGGTGGCGCGCGGCAGCGGACGCTGGCCTACCGCTTCGGCGTCAACCTGGTGATGTACGCGCTGACCGGCAACTACAAGGGCGACCAGGTGCATGTCCCCGCCATCCTGGAAAGGCTGGGCAACTGATGCAAAGCGCGCTCTCCGGCATCGACTTCGCGCCGATCCTGCCGTTCTGGCTGCTGGGCGCCCTGGCGGCCCTGGCGCTGCTGGCGCTGGTGCCGGCGCTGTGGCGCCGGGCGCGTGGCGTGTGGTGGCGCGCACTCTCCTTCGCCCTGCTGCTGCTGGCACTGGCCAATCCGCGGCTGGTGCAGGAATCGCGTGAGGGACGGCCGGATATCGCCCTGCTGGTGCAGGACCGTAGCGACAGTGCCCGCATCGGCACCCGTGGCGCCCAGATGGACGCCGCACGCGCCGCCCTGGAGGCCGAGGCCGCCCGCTTCCCCGACCTGGAACTGCGCACGCTGGACGTGCCGGAAGGCGGCAACCAGGGCACGCGGCTGATGTCCGCCATCGACCGCGCCCTGGCGGATATCCCCCGCGCCCGGCTGGCCGGCATCCTCGCCCTGACCGACGGGCAGGCGCATGACGTGCCCGCCGCCCCCAGCTACGACGCCCCCTTCCACACCATCCTGCCCGGCAGCGCCGGCGAGGTGGACCGCCGCATCCGCGTGATCGAGGCGCCCGGCTTCGGCATCGTCGGCCGCAGCGTCGAGCTGCGGGTGGCGGTAGAGGATCTCGGCGTCCCCGCCAGCGAGGCCAATGGCGCCGTGCGGCTGACCATCCGCCGCGACGGCACCCCGCCGCGTACCGAGAGCGTGCCGCTGGGCCGCGAACACCGCATCACCATTCCCATCGAGCGTGGCGGCCCGACCGTGGTGGAAGTGGCGGCGGAGGAACGGCCGGGCGAGGTCTCCACCCTGAACAACCGCGCCGTCGTCACCGTCAACGGCGTGCGGGACCGGCTGCGGGTGTTGCTGGTCTCCGGCGAGCCGCATTCGGGCGAGCGCACCTGGCGGCGCCTGCTGAAGGCCGACCCGAATGTCGACCTCGTCCACTTCACCATTCTGCGGCCGCCCGAGAAGGACGACCTGACGCCGCTGAACGAGCTGGCGCTGATCGCCTTCCCGGTGCGGGAGCTGTTCCAGGTCAAGCTGCGCGAGTTCGACCTGATCGTGTTCGACCGCTTTTCCAACCGCGGCATCCTGCCGCCGACCTATCTGCGCAACATCGCCGACTATGTGCGTGGCGGCGGGGCGCTGCTGCTCTCGGTGGGGCCGGAATTCCTTGGTGCCAGCAGCCTGGCCAACACGCCGTTGGGCACGGTGCTGCCCGCCCGGCCCTATAGCGGCCAGGACGGCCTGGCCGAGGGCGCCTTCCGACCGCGCGTGACCGAGGAAGGCGCCCGCCACCCGGTGACCCAGGGCCTGACCGGCGCCAATACCGCCACCACCCAGCCGCAATGGGGCCGCTGGTACCGCCACCTGCGCGCCGGCCCGCAAAGCGGCACGACGGTGATGGACAGCCCCGACGGCACGCCATTGCTGCAGCTGGACCGCGTCGGCGAAGGCCGCGTGGCGCTGCTGCTGTCCGACCAGATCTGGCTGTGGGCGCGCGGCCATGACGGCGGCGGCCCGCAGGCCGAGTTGCTGCGCCGCGCCGCCCACTGGCTGATGAAAGAACCGGAATTGGAGGAGGAAGACCTCCTCGCCCGCATCGAGGCCGGCACGCTCAGCGTCGTCCGCCGCAGCGTCGAGGCCGGGCCGCCACCCGAGATTACCGTCACCGCGCCGGACGGCAGTGTCACCCGGCAGGCTGCCCAGGCGGAAAGCGGCGGCCGCGCCGTGCTGAGCCTGCCCTCCACCCTGCCCGGCGTCTGGCAGGCCACGGACGGCCGCCGCACCGCCTTCGCCGCGGCCGGCGCCGCCAACCCGCTGGAAATCGCCGACCTGCGGGCCGACCCGACCAGGCTGGCCCCGGTGATGCAAGGCGGCGGCGTGCGCTGGCTGGGCACCGGGGCCCAACCCGCTGTGCCCGAACTGCGCCGCGTGGCGGCCGGGCGGGACATGGCCTCGCCCACTGGCAACTGGCTGGGGCTACGGCGCAACCAGGACCATATCGTGACCGGCATCGCCGCGACGCCGCTGCTGCCGCCCTGGCTGGCGCTGCCGCTGGTGCTCGGGGTGGCCCTGGTGGCCTGGCGCCGCGAAGGGCGTTAGCGCCTGCGGAGTGGAAGAAGGCCGGGGAAGGAATTCCCCGGAGCCCTCCTTTTCTTTTTCGAGTTTTGCGGGCTTGGCTGCTGAGGGCGCGGTCTTAGGAGACGGCTGCGTGCGCCGGAGGTTCCAGACCTCCGGCGACTGACGATTCAGCCCATGCGGCCCGTGATCGAAATCCATGAAAAGCGCCCGTCCTCAATCCTATCGCGCCACGCCAAACTCGCAGACCAAAGATGGGGCCCGGGGAATTCCTTCCCCGGCCTTGCTTTCTCCAGGCTCGCGAACCCACCGCCTCTCGGCATCGACTGAGCGGTTGTCGCAGCCATATACCGGCTGGCCGGCCTCTTCCGCGGATTGCACGAAAACCGCCTGAAAACAGCGGGGGCCGCCTCTTTACGGCCACCTTCCTGCCTTCCTATCTCCAGGAACGGAGGAACCCGCCATGCGCTTGAATATGGCCGCTGTGATGTTGCCCTTGGCCCTGGCCGCCTGCGCGGTGGGGCCGACGCTGGACCAGCGCCTGTCCGCCTATATCGGGCGCAGCGAGGGCGACCTGGTGGCGGGGCTCGGCGTGCCGTTGCGCAGCTATGAGACGGAGGGACGGCGCTTCCTGCAGTTCGAGCAACGCAGCACCATTGCCGTGTCTCAGCCGGACCCGTTCTTCTGGGGGCCACGTTACAGCGTCTGGAACGTGCCGCCCGCCAGCTTCGCCGAGGTCAGTTGCCAGATCACCTTCGCGCTGCGCGAACAGCGGGTGGAGAGCTTCACCCTCAATGGCCAAGGTTGCCGGTAGGCGGCCCGGCCAGGATGGCGACGCTTCGCTTTGATCTGATTTCCCTCTGGCCTGATTTGGCTTTAAAAGGTGCCTCCATGCGCCGTTCCACGCCCGTTGCCCGCTTCCTTTCCCTTGCTGCCCTGGCTGCGCCGATGGCGCTGGCCATGCCCGCCATGGCGCAGCGTGGTCCGATGACGCCGCCGCCGAGTTCCGGCACGCCCGCCGCGCCGCCGCCGGCGCTGCCCGGCCTGGCCGCGCGCACCCCGGCGCCGGCCATTCCGCCGGACGCCAATTTCAACAATCTCGGGCCCAACGAGCAGCTGTTCGACTCGATCAACCGGGGTGACATCGTCAGTGCGCGCGATGCGGTCTCCCGCGGTGCGGACCTGAACTCGCGCAACGTGCTGGGGCTGACGCCGCTGGAATCGGCGGTGGACCAGCAGCGGAACGACATCGCCTTCTTCCTGCTGTCGGCGCGCGGGCCGGGCATGTCCGCCCCGCCGGCCCCGCCGCCGCAAGGTCTGGGCCGTTCGGCCCCGCCGCCGCCCAGCGCGTCCCGCGTGCCGGCACGGCGTGAAGCCCCGGCCCCCCGCGCGGCGCAGGCCGAGCGGCCGGCCGCCCCGCGCCCGCCAGTGGGCGGTGGTGCGGCGCAGCCGGATGTGGGCTTCCTGGGCTTTGACGCCGGGCGCGGCGGCTGAACTTCGCACAAGCCAGACAATGCCGGTGGGGCGTCGTACCTGCCGGCGGCCTGACTGGTGGCTGGCAAGGGTTTTGGGCCGGCCGGCAGCAGAATGGCCCTCTACGTTAGATGGCTGATACGGAAGCTACCCACGGCTTTCGAAACAGCACTGTCAGCCGCGAGTGCCTCAGCGCCTCGCCAGCGCCGGACCGAGTCCCGGCGACCACACACCGCAAGAAGAAGATGGGGCGTGGGAAATTCCTTTCTCCCGCCTTTCTCCACGTCATCCCGCGCAGTGCGTCAGCTCACCCAACTGGCCAACCCGGCGACGGATGGTTTCGGCGCGGGACTGCACGTAGGGCCCCGGCTGGCTGGCGGACCATTCCAACGGGTTGGGCAGCACCACCGCCAGGCGTGCGGCCTGGGCATCGGTCAGGTTGGCGGCGGGGCGGTTGAAGAAGGCCTGGGACGCGGCCTCCGCCCCATAGAGGCCTGGGCCGAATTCAACGATGTTCAGATAGACTTCCAGCACCCGCCGCCGGGGCCAGAGCAGCGCGACCTGGGGCGTCAGCCAGGCCTCCAGCACCTTCCGCAGCGGGTCCCGCCCCGGCCAAAGGAACAGGTTCTTCGCCACCTGCATGGTGATGGTGCTGGCGCCGCGCGGGCGGTCCCCCTCCAGCGCGGCGGTCACCTGGCCACGCAGCGCGGGGAAGTCGAAGCCCAGCCATTGCTCGCAGAAGCGGTTGTCCTCGGATGCGATGACGGAGCGGGCCAGGGCGGGGTCGATTCGGTCGTAGGATACCCAGTCCTTCTGCAGGCCGTAGCCCTGGGCGGCACGCAGCAGCATCAGCGGCGTGACCGGCACCGGGACGAAGCGGAACACCAGGATCAGCGCCGGCGGCGCCAGCAGCAGCACCAGCAGCAGGCGCTTCAGCCAGCGCGGCAGGCGCCACCGCATCAGCCGCGCCCGCAGGCGTTGGCGCGGTCCCGGTGCGCCCAGGGGAAGTCGAACCGCCCGGCCCAGGCGCCGGCCCCGGCGGCCTTGGCGGCCCGTTCCTCATCAGCATAGCGGCCGTTAGAGAAGCGCGGGCAATCGAAGGCATAGCCGCTGCGGACCATGGCGCCGTTCAAATCCAGCACGCCGCCACCCTGCGCCGGCACGGTGCATACGGCGACGACACGGCCATAGGTTTCCGTGCCGTCAGGGGTGCAGGTCACGGTACGGCCGCCGACCAGGGCGATCAGCGCATCCCGCCCGGCGTTGCCGCATTCGTA
>Ga0308171_1004750_pt1 | contig 10863 bp, 10 predicted proteins | sample PhyGR1_FD_202135 | JGI IMG/M metagenome (GOLD analysis project Ga0308171, IMG submission 202135) | Phyllosphere microbial communities from UC Gill Tract Community Farm, Albany, California, United States - DLSLSG.R1 | ecosystem: Host-associated > Plants > Phyllosphere > Unclassified | place: USA... | reverse complement strand
CTTGGGAAAGAACGGCTGCAGGCGCTCCATCTGCTCGTCCGTCAGCCAAAACAGGTCGCTCATCCCGGTCTCCTTGCGGAAGCCTGAATCAGATCGCGACGCTCACATCAATGGGTCCTGACCCTAGAGCAGGCGCGTTCCAGTGCCCCTTGTTCGGTAAGGTCATAAACGTGTCCCACCTGTCGCCTATAGACGTAGGCGTGATCGGAAAGGAGAAGCTTCCCAGTCCGTGTTAGCGGCGCCGCAATTTTTCGCATTCTGAAGGGTCGTGCAGTCGCCGACGCTGTTCACCTCGGAGGACTCTGGGCCCGGGTGTTTCTATACGACAGCCCCCGATTGTAGCAGCCGCTTCGGATAAACTTCCGCCTGTCGGCCACCGGCCCAGCTTTTGTCATAACGCGACGCCGCTCGAGCAAGCGCTGAACGTCAGCCTCTTACAAGAGCTGACGTTCAGCCTGTGTAATGCAAACGACGGCTTTGTCCCACATCATGCCCTTATCAAACAATGTTGGCATTCCAGCATACAATAACCCTTGAAACAGACGATCGACCCTGCTCCGCGAAAAAGGATAGCGATTTATTCTTGCAAAAGTGCGTCAGTCGGATGGGAATGATAATGCTGCTGCCGACTGGGCGGCAGCAGCTTTGAATATCAACACCAGGTCTGCAAATTGACTTGGCCTCCCAGGTCGGCGCCGTCGCGAACCAGCGCCGCCAGCTTCGCGGTCGCGCGGTCACATCCGGCCGCCAGCGACGCCGGCCACCCCCGCACCTGCACGATCTCGCCCGGCAGCACCTTGAAGTGGGACTGAGCCCCGTCCTGCGGCACGATCACCGCGCGAGCCTTGCCGGGGATGAGCGACAGGCGGCATCTCGTCGAAACGTAGCAGACGGTGTCGCGCGGCAGCATGACGGTGATCCCGGTCATGACGGGGACGTCGTCTTCGCCGACGGCGAATTCGAGATAGATGAGATCAACCTGTGCCTCAACGGCCGTGCGACCGAACGCGATCTGCTGGAGATGGTCGAGCGGATCACCGGCCATGATCATCAGGCCGGGGTTCATGATCTTGTTGTCGAGCAAGAGCTTGGAAACGGCAGCGACATGGGCGCGGACATGGGCGGTCTGGTCGGGGTTCATGGTGTGTCTTCCTTGTTTCATCCCCACCACGGGGATCACATCGACTTGCCCATCCCCCTCATCTTCTCCCCTCCACCGCGATCGCGCTGTTGATCAGCCCGCGCGGCAGGCGGTTCGTGCGGGATCGAGCAACCCGATCCCATGTGAAGCTGCGCCGTGATCCGCCGCAGGACAGCACGGTCAAGCGCGTGCGCCCCATCAGCGACGCGCACCGCCCGGACCCGCTCGACGGCCGACGGGCATATGACGGCGGCGACCGCCATCACGCCTCGCGTACTCGGCCCCGCCGCCGCGTGCTGCCAGTGCTGGCCGGCCAGCACGAGCAGCGGGAAGGCGATGACGAGCGCCCAGCACGCCTGCCGCAGCAGGCGGGGCATCGGCACCGTCATGACCGATCCTCCCCGTCCGCAGGGCCGGATGCCAGGCCGCGCTCGCCGTGGACCAGCATGCGGATGGCCCGGACCAAGCCATCGGCGCGTTCGTGTGCCGTTCGCCACGGCACCTCTTCGACACGAAGATGTCGCGCCGTCAGCCGGAACCCCGAAGCAGCCGTGCCATCCCGCTTGTCCGGTGTCGGCACGAGCCACAGGCCAGCGTCGACACCAACCCAGAGCGTCAGCATCCAGTGCCAGGTAACCCGCCCGCTATGCCACACACCCAACGCAAAGCCCGGCATCCCGTCCTCGGCTGTAGCCCTGACGATCAGCGCGTCCGACCGGGTCGCGAGCAGCGCGCTGTCCATCGCGGCGATGGACGCGGCGAGATTGCCGACCGTTGTCGTGACCAGCAGGTGGTTCGCCTCGCTATACAGGCAGCCAGCGAGCGGCAGGCCGAGGTCGGCCGGCATGTCGGTGAGCCGCCACTCCGCTCCCTGCGCCAGTGTCCGCACGACGTGCGAGTTCATCGCCTGGCCGATCCGCGGCCAGGGTTCGTTATCGTTCATGATGTTTCCCGATGATGGTGTTGGTTCGCCGGCGGGCGCCAGCGTGTTCAGGCTTGCCGCCAGTCGGCCTGGAATGCCCGAAAGGCGTTGCCGACCAGGGCATGGGCCTTGTCGGTGGCGAGCGGTGTCACCCATTCGCCAAAGCCCAGCGGCGTCAGTCGCCTGGGGCCAGCAAGGAGAACATGAACATGCGGCGGGCTGGCACTTCCGGCCCGGTGGGGCGCATGCTGGACCAGCAGTGCGGCCACCTCGAACGGCACAACGAGCAGTTGGCGGGTGAAGTCGCGGACCAGTTCATATTGCTCGTGCAGTCGCGCGGTCGGGAAGGTGAAGGTCAGATAGGCGAGCAGGGCCTTGGCCTTGACCGGCAGTTCCGCGTCGACCGTCTCCATCAGGATACGCGCGTCGGACAGCCGGTCATCCGCCCCCGGCGGCAGCAGCACCTCGGCCCGTGCGGCGGTCAGCGTCCATGGCGGCGTGTCGGGTGGTGCACCGACGGTCAGTTTGGCGGCGGCAAAGGCCGCCGCGCTGTTCAGGTGGCCGCGAAAGCTGGGTCGCAGGCAGCCATACATGACACGGGTCGCATCACGATGGGCATCGTCGCCGGTCAGCACCAGCCAGCTATGCGGGTTTGCCGGATCCGGCAGGCAGCCCGGGTTGACCTCGACGCTGGGTGTTGCGGCTGCGCGCTTGGCCTTGGTCCGCATCAGAACGCACCTTGCGGGTAGAGGCGTTCGGCCAGATCGGACGCAGCGCGGTAGATGCCGTCGGCGCGTTCGGCGAGCGTTGCATAGGGTGGCACCAGATAGAGTTCGAGGCCGTGCGCTTCCAGCCGGATCGCCCCACCGAACCCGAACGGCACCAGCCACAGGCCGCCATCATCGTGGCGGTAGAGCGCCAGGTCCTCAAGCTTGAAGGGGGTAAGGCCGCCGCCCGCCAGCACGACGTCGATCGACACCGGCAGCAGGTCACCGCCGGTCAGGCAGCAGCGTACCAGCATCACGTCGATCGACTGATCCGCCGCGAGCCGTTCGATCTTGCTGCGGAACATAGGTGCGGCGACACAGCTCAGCGAGACGACGACCGACTGGGCGTCGTACAGAACGCTGTCGGCGGGCATACCGCCGCCCGAAACCAGGACGGGCACCTCGGGCTTGCCGAAGGCGGAGGAGATATAATGAAGAAGCACGTGCGGCAGCGAGTGCACGGGGGTAGTCAGGAAATCCATTGTGGTTCCGAAGCTTAAGGGTCGCGAACCGAGCGGTCCGGACAAGCACCTCCAATCTTTTTCATCGATCTTCAGCGGCTCAAAAGCCCAGCTTCCCCCTTACTGCAACGCCTACCTTTCCTGTCCTTTCTTACTTGTCTGGCTTGTCACGCCAACGGCAGGGCCTCTGCTTCCGGTATGTCGTTTTCCACCCGACATACCGGATTGAGGCTGAGCCGCTTGCCGGTCGCCAACGGCTGCGACCGCCTGGACGAGCAAGCCGGTCGACTTGCCTTTCGACGCACGATTGGCGGGCGATGGCTCCGGAACGGCTATGGGCGACGTGGCGGCGGGCTCATCAGGGCCAGTGGGCGGCGCACCCGTCGCCTTGCGTCGGCGCTTGGCCTGGATTGTCGACAGCGTCTGGAGCAGCTCGACATGCTGCAGGCTGCCGATATCCGCCAGCGTGCGTGATTGTCCGCCGTCGGCACCACGATCCGCGACGGTGAGCGTTTGCCAAACGTCCTCGCCGGGCAGACCCGACCTGCCGCCATGGTGCTGATGCATCAGGTCACGGGACACAGCTGCCGATGCCGCCATGACCTTACGCCGCTGGCGTTCTTTCAACAGCAGTTTCTGAATTTCAGGTTCGTCGCCGAGCAGGCGGAACAGCCGGTGGATCGCGGGCGGGACCGTCTTGTCGATCACATATCCGCCCGGGACGAAACGCAGGTGTCCATGGCTTCGGCGATGCTTGATCAGCCATGTGTACAAGCGTTCTTCGACCTGCGGTCGATAGGCCGGCGATATCGGCTTGAGCGGTTTCAGCTTGGCAGGATCAGCTGGGACGTATCGCAACCTTTCACGCCAATTGTCCGTGACCGCGACAACCTCAGCCCACGCCTTCTCGACCTTGCCGTCGAGGTCCTCCAGCCGCGCTGCCGCGCGGGCCTGCTGCGGGGTCGGTGCCACGATGGCGTTGATTTCGCCCAGCCAAGCGCGCGCTTCTTCCTGGATTTCCAGACTGGCGGTGCCGACACGCAGCACGGTCTCAGCCCGTGAGCGCACCATCCGCTCGACGATGACGACCAGCCTTGCCTGGCACCGCCGCGTCACGGCGGCGTTTGCGAGTTCCCGCCAGTGCGCAGTCGCCTTCAGGGAAGCCGCCGAAGCCCGTCGACCGAGCTGGATCGCGGCCCTGAGACGATTCTCGAGCCGGTCGCGATCGGCCTGCTCCAGAAGCAGTCGCATCTCATCATCGTACCGGATATGAGCGTTTCGCGTACCGGCAGCCGTGACCTCGCCCCTGGCCTCGCTGGCGGTGATGGCGGGGCCGAGATGCTCCATCGGCGTCAGCCGGATCCTGGCGTCCTTAAACGTCCCCGTCGCGTAGACGGGGCTGCCCGCCCGGCCATTCACGACCTTGTTGACGATGTCGACATAGCGTTTGCGCAACGCTTTGACGTAGCGTTGACCAGCCACAAAATGGGAAACGGCCTTTTCGCCGTCCTTCGGCACGTCCCGGGTCGGCTCTGCGATCTTGTCCTGGCGATAAGGGTAACAGAACTTGCCGTTCCGCTTGCGCTCGGAATATTCGAAATCCCAGCAACCCTCGCCTTCGAACGGCTTGCGGGGGTTGCGCTCGTCATTGATCTCCTTCGCCGTCAGCCAGCGTGCTGGCCGATCATACCCATCGATGTGGAAGTGGAAGTTGTCGGGGTCGTTCGTCGCATCAGGGCGATGGATCGCGGCGACGTACATCCAGCCTTCCGCGTTGAGCGCCTCACAAAAACGTTCGAGCACCAGGCGCCGCTCGGCCGGCTTCAATCCGCGTGGAAACTCGCCGACGAAGCGGGTCTGGGTGCGCCCGCATGGTCCCGCCTTCCAGTTCGGTCGCGCAGCCGCGGGTAAGCCAGGCTGGTCATCACACCACACCAGCCGGTCATAGGCCTCTTCCAGGTTGACCTTGGCGATGTCGACGATGGTGTCGACAAGGGCCTTGCCTTTAGCTTTCGCCTTCGTCTGCTGGGCAAGCCGTTTCTGCTGCAGCGTCACCGCAGCCTTGCGCACCCATCCCGGTGCATCATGCCGGGTGGCCAGCAGCATCCAGTCATCGGCATATTGCGTCGAGACGTGCAGCGTCCCGCCCTTCGCCTGCCGCTCGCAACGCTCGGCTGCCTCGAACAGGCTGCGTTCCCGTCCGCGCCCGCCGGGAATGTTGCTGATAATGGCGAGGTGGTTCTGCAGCCGGCGATCTTCGTCCATGTCGAGCATGTCGATCAGCCGCGCGGTGTCATTCTTCTCCACGGCGGTGGTACGGGTGATATAGTCGAGATGCGTTTCGAAGTCGGCGACACCGCCGCGCGTCACATAAGCGTGATGGGCAGCGGCGATGCCGCTTCGGTCAGGATAGCGCGGGTGGGTACGGCCGTCCTTCGCGCGTGGGACGACGGTGCGGCTGATCCGAACCATGTCGAAATGCGGGATCCGCACAGGTCCGGTCTGGCGCGGGCTCACCGAAAGCGGGCTAGCCCGTGAGAAGTCGACCGACGTCGCTCGTCCGCCACCGCTGCCAGTATTAGCGACGCGCTGGCGCGCGTGGGCGGCTTTGGAAAAGGGCGAAAGAATATCGAAACCGGCGTCGGATGTGACCCGCGTGCGACCGCGCACGACACTTCGCTTGGGCTCGATCTCCCACTTGCCGAAGCCACCGCGTCGCAAGCTCGCTCCGATCGCCTCGCGATCCTCGCGCGCCAGCCGCCGCAGCAGCGCCTGTAGCTGATGCGCATATTGCGGATAGGCAGGTAGTGGGTCGGCGCCGCTGGTCATGGCGTACAGTGTCCCGTGGCGCCGCCCTATTCTCAAGGGGGCGCCTCTTGGCCTCGAACAAAAAATGCCTTCCGGAGCCGAAGGTGGAGGATATAGGGGATGTCGCCGACCAACGGTCGGTGAGCCCCCGCAAAAAGGTGGTCACCACCTTTTTGCGCTGTTGCGCCTTAAATCTTGCCCGGGCTTCTTCTGTTTCCTCCTATCTGATCCGAAAGGCATCCGAAGCTCGCCGATCCTCATCGGCTGGGGTCAGGATCCGCAGGTCAGGCGCCCCCGCGCGATCCATCGGCGGCGACCGTTGCGAACCTCGATGTCGGCCGCCCCCTCGTTCACCTCGGTGCCCTTCCACCTTGATGGGCCGATGGGCGTGACCGTCACGGTGATGCTGTCCCCGACCCAGCGATCATGGGTAAACGGGAACAGGTCGCCAGCGCCGGCCGCAGGCCGAAGGTGCATGATGCCGCGGGCCAGACGGATCACGGCAAGGTCGTCGGCCGCGGCGAAGCGCATGTGCCTATCAGTCGCCAGCGACCACGAGCAGCCGGTCCCCGCGGCTCCCGCCTTCATGACCATCGGCATCGACAGCGGCCGCAGCGGTGCTACGGACGCAGTGGCCCCGACGCCGTTTCGCGGGACGCCTACTGGCATGTTCGCGAGCGTTGGCGCGGCGGCCAACAGCGATAACGCGGCGGCGACAGGCACGAGTAGCGACACAATGGCCGTGTTCATGCCCGACCTCAAAAAGCCCCGCGCGCCGCAGCAGGTGCTTCGCGGGCCGCTGCCGCCTTCACCGCAGCCTCATCGGCAAGACGCGCGTTGCTTCCCCGGGTGCCGAATATCTTAAGGGACCAGGCGTCGGACCTGACGGTGATGCGCGGATTGGGCTCCATGGTCAGATCGCCGCCGCATCGGCTCGTGCACCACGATCCGTTCGACGGGACGCCCTCAGTTGGCCGCCCGAACTTGGCCTCGACCTGCGCAAGGAGAGTCGCCGGATCGACGCGGTTGGTCGACACCGTCAGGTCGATCCGGTCGACGATCTCGCCCGCTGGCGTCTGCGCCATGAACAGACGGAGATGTTCACCAGCAGGACCCTGGCAAGTCAGGTCACCAACGGCAGTGCCATCAGGGCCGAAGCCATCGGGGACGCCTTTGCGCTTGCGGACCTCCCGCTCGACAAGTTGCCGGAAGGAGGCCACCTGGTAAGTCGAGCAACGGTAGGTTCCCGCCAGCGCTGCCTGCACCGCGGCCAGCGGCATGCCTAGGCGGACGCCGGCGACGTCCATCGCCAGCGGTTTGGCCATGGCAGACGCGGGTTGTGCGGGCACTCTCGCCTTCTGCGCTATGGCGGGAGCAGTGGCGGGCGACAGCGCCATCACGGCAACAATGGCGGCGGCCCTGGTCATTTTCATGGTAGTGTCCCTTCACGGCCCGGCGCTCGGCGCCCGGGTCATGGTGTCGGTCGAAATGGATGGGATGGTGACGGTCACGTCCATCGTCAGCGCGGCATCGGTCGCCAGCCATCGCTCTGCAGCTCGAACGGCATCGTCGCCTCCTTCGGCTCGGCCATCTGCGCTTGTTCTGCCGGCGGCATGACGGGGATCGGATCGACGCCGTGATAGGTGTAGGTGACCTGGCTGACACGATGACCGGCAAAGTCGGTCGGCTCGGTCCAGCGCACCACCTCGACGACCTCGCCTTTTGCGAGGCAGAAGGACGGCACCGAAACCATGGCGTTCGTTGCCTTACGCTCGACCGTATGCAGATAGGGCGCGCCTTTTCGCGTCGGCGCGTAGGAGATCAACGGCTGCCGCACGAACGCGTTAGTGGACCCGCTCCACCGCGCGGGCTTCTCGAACGTCGTGCGCGTGACGAGTCCGACGCCTACCAGACCGTCCAGCATTGCGACCGCCTTCCCGTCAGAGCCCGGTCCCGCGAGCGTCGGCTTCGGCGAGGTGATGATCGGGAACCCCGATCCGCCGGGCTCGCCTTCGACCTCGTACCGCATCACATCGATGGGATGGCAGAAGACGTCGCGGACGACGGAATCGAGCGCGACGGCGAACGCCTCCTTGCTCGGGGCTTTGGATTGGCCGCACCCGCTCAAGCCGGTGGCGGTTGCGAAGAGCAGGACAGCGGCGGACAGGGATGATCTAAACATGGGCGTTCCTTAGGATTCAGCGGACGACGAAATTAAAGAAGGCGGCGACATCGGACGCGCCGCGAACATGGCCGGCGTCGAAGGCCCGCGCGACGCCGACCCGCAGCGTCGAGGTGGGCGCCAGCGCGGTCGACCAGCCGAGCTCGAGATCGAGTTCCCGCGCCGTCGGCGACAGATCGAAGGTTCGACGCTCTTCGGCTAGCACGCCCGACATCAGGTCATAGGCGACCGGCACCAGCAGCGACGCCCGCGCTCGTTCGACGCGCAGCGGCGACGACAGGCCGAGCGTCGCCAGGCCGCCGAGCAGTGGACGCACGCCCTCTACTGCGAAGGCGGTGCTAACGATGCGACCGTCGAAACGGATCGGGCCGTCACCGCCACCGTCGACACTGGTTCTACCCGTCGTGGCCCGCGCGGTCAGCGCGACACCCGCTACGGTGCGGCGTGTGACGAGGGTGGCGAGCGTCGTCCGACCGCCACGTAAGCCTGATGCGGCCATACCACCGCCGAACCCCAGCACGCGCCCATGTTCGACGAGGTCGGTTACCTCCAGGCCGATGCCAAGCGGGGTGAAGAAGGTGACACCGCGCAGGTCCGCACTGCGGTCGCGCGACGAGCCTGAGGCGAACGATGCCGACCAGCCGCCGTCTCTCCAAGACGACCACAGGCCAATGGGCTGGCCGACCACGCCGCGCAGTGGGGAGTCGGTGAGCGAGAAGCCACCGCCGACTGCGGTGTTCGCGCCGATTGTCACCGTCTGGCCGGCTGCGGGCGAGAAGCTCGCCACCGCCGGTCGGTTGGCCGTCGCGCCCTGCCACGGGCCGACCACGTCCTGCCCGGCGAAGCCCAGCCGTGCTTCGCTGACCGACCAGCGGCGGACGGGCAGCGGATCGATCGACCCGGTCATACCGCTGGCCAGCAGTCCCGACGAGCGTGCGCGGATGCCCGTCGTGCCCGTCATCGCGAAGTTGCGGCCGTAGCGGTCGAACACCGTCATGCTGCCTGCCGCCGTCGCGAGCATCGACGCTGTCGCCGCCCCACCGAACGGTGCGGAGACGTCGAGCGACGAATAGCGAGCGAGCACCGCCTGCGCCGCGGCGAACGACGAGGCCGGTGCTTGCGCCTGCATCGCCTTCTCGACGTTGAGCAGCCCCGCGCCATAGATCGGATCGACACCGGGCGCGCCCATGTCGGTGGCGGTATCGAGCAGAATACGGGCGATCGCCTTGCCGCCGAGCTGCGGCCAGTATTGTTTCAGCAGCGCCGCCGCCCCGCCGACGGCCGGTGCCGCGAAGCTGTTGCCGGTGACGGTGGTGATGCTGCCGTCCTTGTCGACCGCCTGCACGTTCACCCCCACCGCTGCGATCATGCGGTCGGCGAGCACGCCCGCATTGCCATTGGCGGAACGCGGGTTGCCGTTCGCGTCCACCCCGATCGCGAACAGGAACCAGTCGGCGTTGGCGCGGTCGCTGCCGACGAGCGTCTCGGCGAACTGGCCGGCGAAGCTGTCCTTGCCCGTCTCGTTCGCGACGGACTCGACCAGCAGCCGGTCGGCGGCGCGCAATGCATCCATCGCCGCCCGCTGTTCTGTCGCGACCTGTCCACCCCCAAAACCGTTCAGCGACATCACCGTGACGAACGCGCCCCTGGCGACGGCCTCGCGCAGCGCCGGGGCAATCAGACCCGCGTTCGGCTGTGTGCCCTCGCGGATCGGTGTCGTGCTACCCGCGGCAACGCCGTCCAGGTCAGGCCCCGTCACCTTGAGCGCAAGGATCATCGCATCGGGTGCCAGTCCCTGCATGCCGGATCCGTTGCGCGCCGCCGCTGCGATCGAGGCGACCTTGCTGCCGTGGCCATCATTGTCGTCGATCGCGAAGGGCGGCACCGTCTCGCCGGGACAGGTCGCGCAGCGGGCGATGCGCTGCTCGAAGCCGGTGCTGTCGGCCGAGATGCGACCGGCGAACTCGGGCAAGGACCGCGCGATTCCGCTGTCGATGACCGCGATCGTCACGCCCTTGCCGGTGATCCCGCGATCATAGGCATAAGCCGCCTTTGCGCTCACAACGGCGGTGGATGCTTTGTACTCAGCGGTGTCGGCAGCCGTTGGTGTTGGTGAAGGCGTAGGGGATGGCGTCGGCGTTGCCGCCGGGGTTGGCGAAGGCGTACCGGTCGGCGGGGCATTCCCACCGGGTGTGTTCACGCCACTGCCGCCCCCGCCGCATGCGGCGAGCAACAGCGCCGCCGTTGCCGCAGTCGAATTCCTGATGATGGCAAGCCGCCTGCTGCGGCATCTATAATTTGCACCCACGCCCGAACCCCCGTTCGCGCGGTGCCGGCAAGCTGATTCCAGCCGGCGGCACCGCCCCATGTGAAAAACGAGGCGGTGCCGGCCCATGAGCCGGGAGGTGACAACCTGCGGTAAGACAGGCGCGAGCGTCTTTAGGCCCTCGAGAGAGCCCTGGACATATAGGGTCGTTGCGGTGGCGGCGATCCAGGCAGAAGATGCCGAGGCGGATCACGAAGCAAAGCGCCGCGATACCGCCATTCCCCTGCAATGTTCAGGAGGTAACCATGGCAATGAA
>Ga0308171_1004748_pt1 | contig 10866 bp, 7 predicted proteins | sample PhyGR1_FD_202135 | JGI IMG/M metagenome (GOLD analysis project Ga0308171, IMG submission 202135) | Phyllosphere microbial communities from UC Gill Tract Community Farm, Albany, California, United States - DLSLSG.R1 | ecosystem: Host-associated > Plants > Phyllosphere > Unclassified | place: USA... | reverse complement strand
TGACGCCATGACCGCCGACGAAAAACTCACCCTTCATCTGGCAGAAGCCATCGCCGCCTCTGATCCGCTCCGCGACGAAGAGGCTGTGACGATCGCCCGCACGGCGCTGATCGACTTTTTTGCCTGTGTGCTGGGTGGCGCTTCCGACCGAAGCACTAAAATCCTCATCGACAGCTTTACGTCAGGCACATCCGGCACGGCGGGCATTGTCGGCCATGATCTGCGCACGGATGCATTCACCGCCGCACTTATCAATGGTCATGCGGGGCACGTGCTGGATTATGACGACGTCCATGGCAGTGTGCGTGGCCACCCTACCGTCGCCATCGTTCCCGCTCTATTGGCTGTTGCGGTCGAGGAAGGCTCTACGGCGGATGCATTTATCGCCGCCTATATTGTCGGGCTGGAAACCATGGCGCGGCTTGGCCTGTCGCTCGGCACCAAGCATTACGAAAATGGCTTCCACGCCACCGCGACCCTCGGCCCCATCGGTGCGGCGGCGGCCATTGCCCATCTTCTGAAATTCACCCCGCAGACGACCGCTATCGCACTCGGCCTTGCCGCCACGCAGTCTGCGGGACTTCGCCTGCAATTTGGTTATGATGCGAAGCCACTGCATGCCGGGCTTGCGACACGCGCTGGCCTCACCGCCGCGCGGCTGGCAAGATCAGGTTTTCAGGGTGCGCCGGATTTTCTGGAAAACCCTATCGGCTTTTATTCCGCCTTCGCCTTTGGCGCGGAACAGCCGAAACGGCTCCTGTCCGGCTGGGGTACACCCTGGCAGATCGTCTCTCCCGGATTGACGCTCAAGGCATTTCCCTGCTGCACCGCCAGCCACCCTGTTGCCGTTGGTGCGCTTGCACTGCGCAGTGCCGATGATCTGGCACCAGATGAAATCGAAACTGTCGTCATCACCTTTCCCCCGGGAGGCGATGCCGCTCTTGTGGGTTCGGCCACACCCGCCACGGGCATCGATGCGCGTTTCAGCGCCGAATATGTCTTCGCCGCCGCACTGACCGATGGCGCACTCGGCATCAGCCATTTCGACGAAAGCCCTGCACGCGCCGACCTGCTTGGACTTTCCGCAAAAGTCTCGCGCCGGCACGATGAGACCGCCCGCCGCCTCTCGCCGGATCCTACCACCCGTTTCGTGGTCATCGACGTGACGAGAAAGGATGGCACGGTGCTGTCGCGCCGCATTGACGGTCTTCCCGGCATTGATGACCCCACGGAAAAATTTGCCGACGCCACCGGCGGCAATGAAAAATTCGCCGGAATTCCGGCACTGGTGCGGACCATGAAAACCTCAGCCGACCTCAAGAAGCTAGAAGCGCTTCTGGCAACGCAAATATAACACGACTGAAATAAAGGCATGATCACCATGACCACGAATACCCGCAAAAGACAGATGCATCTTGGCCTGTTCCTGCAAGGAGCCGGCCACCACGTTTCCGGCTGGCGTCACCCGGATGCGGAAGCCGGCAGCGAGAATTTCGACCTGTTGACCCGTGTCACGAAAATGGCCGAAGATGCCAAGTTCGACATGGTCTTTCTGGCCGATGGCCTCACAAGCGGCGTCGACGCCCATCCCTCGATGATCGCCCGTTTCGAGCCGCTTACCCTGCTTGCGGCGCTTGCCATGGTGACAAACAAGATTGGACTGGCCGCCACCGCCTCCACAACCTATGGTGAGCCCTACCACACCGCACGCGCCTTCGCCTCCATCGACCATCTCAGCCACGGGCGTGCGGCGTGGAACATCGTTACCACCTCCTATGCCCGCACGGCGGCGAACTTCTCCAAGAGCCATCCCGAGCATGACGAGCGTTATGCCGTTGCGGAAGAATATGTGAACGTCGTGCGTGGCCTGTGGGACAGCTGGGACGACGACGCCTTCGTCAAGGACAAGGAAGGCGGCCGTTACGTCGATCCGCAGAAGGTCCATATTCTCGATCACGAAGGCAAATATTTCACGGTGAAGGGTCCGCTGAACATTCCGCGTTCGCCGCAGGGTCACCCGGTTCTCATTCAGGCCGGCTCCTCCGGCCCGGGGCAGGATCTCGCCGCCCGCACTGCCGATATCGTCTTCACAGCCCAGCAGGCCATTTCCGAGGCGCAGGCCTTCTACACCAGCCTAAAGGCGCGAGTGGAGAAATTCGGCCGCGATCCCGCAAGCGTTGCCGTGATGCCCGGTTTCATGCCCATCATCGGCAAGAGCTTCAAAGAGGCCGGCGAGAAGCTGAAGGAGCTGAACCGCTGGACCGACATCAAGAGCGCCATGCCGTTGCTTGAGGAACGCATCGGCCATAGCCTTACCGAGTATGATCTCGACGGCCCGCTGCCGGACCTGCCTATTTCCGACCAGTTGCGCAGCCGCGCCGAACTTTTGACAGAACTGGCGCGCCGCGAAAAGTTGACGATCCGGGAACTGGCGCTGCGCGTTGCAGCTGGTCGTGGCCACCATATCGTCATGGGCACGGCCAAGGACGTTGCGGATCGCATGCAGGAGTGGTTCGAGAACGGCGCGGCAGACGGCTTCAACGTCATGCCGCCCTTCTTCCCCGGCGGGTTGGAAGAATTCAACCGCGAAGTCGTGCCGCTCTTGCAGGAACGTGGCCTGTTCCGCAAGGAATACGAAGGCTCGACGTTGCGCGACCATCTCGGCATCAACAGGCCTGCCCTGCGGGCATAAAAAACGGATGCCCGGCGACGGGCATCCGCATGACAATAGGCTCACGTGGAAGCAGGCTGTCGCCGATCCGTCAGGCTGCTTTCCTTCCCGACAGTTTCACACTGTGGCTCGTCCGCGACGAGTTGGATGAAATGGATGCCCCGTCGTCGCGCTGGGTCGCGCGGCGGTTCAATTTGAACAGGCTGACCAGTTGCGCCAGCACATCCGCACCCTGGGCAAGTGTAGCGCTAATGGCGGTCGTGCGCGCGCTCATCGCCGCGTTTTCCTGCGTCATCCGGTCGAGCTGGTTGACTGCGCGGTTGATTTCGCTGATGCCTAAGGCCTGTTCATCGGCGGCCTTGGCGATCATATCGACATTGCCGTCAATGTGCTTCACCAGCGCATCGATCTGCTTCAGCGCCTCACCCGTCTCGCCAACAAGCCGCACGCCTTCCATAACTTCGGTGCCGGAATTGTTGATGAGCGCCTTGATTTCCTTGGCGGCACTGGCGGAGCGTTGCGCAAGTTCGCGCACCTCCTGTGCCACGACCGCAAAACCCTTGCCCGCATCACCCGCGCGCGCGGCTTCGACGCCCGCATTCAGGGCAAGAAGGTTGGTCTGGAAGGCGATTTCGTCGATAACGCCGATAATCTGGCTGATTTCCCGCGATGCCGTCTCGATGCGCTGCATGGCGTTGACGGTACGCCCAACGACTTCGGTGGAAGCCGCCGTTGACGTCCGCGCACTCTGAACGAGTTTTCGGGTTTCCTTGGTGTTTTCCGTCGATGCCCGTACAGTCGCGGTGATTTCTTCCAGCGCCGCCGAGGTTTCCTCCAGCGCCACGGCCTGCTCACGCGATCTTTCGGCGAGATGAACAGAGGCTTCGCTGACTTCCTGGCTGCTTCTGGTCAGGTCATCGGTCTGCCCAAGAACATTTTCCAGGGTTTTCTGGAATTCGGCGATGGACTTGTTGAAATCCCGTCTCAGCCCCTCGAACTCACCCACGAAAGGCTTGTCGAGCGTGACGCGGATGTTGCACTGGGAAAGACGCTCAAGCGCAGCGCCCAGTTCTTCCACCGCATGCACGCGGTCCGTTATATCGAAGGCGAATTTCACCACCTTGACGACTTTTCCCCGCTCGTCGATGATCGGGTTGTAGGACGCCTGGATGAAGACGCGTTTTTCGTTCTTGCCAAGCCGCATGAACTGACCGGTCGAGAACTCTCCCTTACTAAGATCTTTCCAGAAATTGCGGTACTCTTCGGACTGCACGTAGCCACGCTCACAAAACATCGAATGATGGTTGCCGATGATCTCTTCCGCCGTGTAGCCGAGTGCTGTCAGGAAGTTTTCATTCGCGGAGAGAATTTTCCCCTCGGGCGTGAACTCGATCATCGCCTGCGCACGCGAAAGCGCTGCCAGCTTGCCGTTATCCTCGGTGCTTCGGCGCTTCGTCGCCGTGATATCGGAAGCGATCTTGACCACCTTGTAAGGTTTGCCGAAACGAAAAACCGGATTGTAGGAGGCTTCAATCCAGATGTCGTCGCCGGTTTTCGACCGCCGCCGATATTGGCCCTGATCGTATTCGCCGCGTGAGAGTTTCGCCCAGAAGGCCTTGTATTCGGGTGACGCTGCATCTTCGGGAGACAGGAACATGCTATGGGGGCGTCCGATGATTTCTGATTGCTGATAGCCGACCGCCTTGCAGAAATTGTCGTTCGCTTTCAGAATTTTGCCAGTCAGATCGAACTCAATGATGGCTTGCGAGCGGCTTAGGGCATCAAGTACCGCAGATGCGTCCGTACCGAGTTTGAAAAATTGAGACATGTCTTTGAACTCCCAACAATAACTTGTATGCGGACCTTTCCTCCTCGATGCCAAAGAGATGAAAATAAAGGATCGGTCTGCGTGTACGCGAAACCTAGCCGGACACTGTTAAATAGCAATTAATGATGACCCATAACTATTGGTCCAATGACCGAAACTGTTGGCAAGAATACTTCAGACCGAGCTGCCTTTACCAACCCGTCCGCACCGGATGAGAACCGCTTATTTGCCACAGTGCTGATATTTCTGCCGCCGCAGAGCGATACGGGCTTTCATCGGTACGGCATTCATTGTTATGGCGGGCTTGAAAGATTTGTGTTGCAGGAGCGCCGATGACCAAAACCCTGAAATGCGACGTGCTGGTGATCGGCACCGGCATTATCGGTTCCATGGCGGCGCTTTACCTGCAAAATGCCGGGCGTGAGGTCTTTCTTCTGGAGCGCGGTGAAGTTGCCCGGGGCGCAAGCTCCGGTAATGCCGGCATCCTCGCCTTTCCCGAAATCATCCCCATTCCCGCCCCCGGCATCATGAGAAAAGCACCGCGCTGGCTTTTCGATCCGCTCGGCCCGCTCAGCGTGCCGCCTGCTTATGCGCCGAAGATCGCGCCGTGGCTGTGGCGTTTCTGGCGCGCCAGCGCTGAGCGCAACTTTCGCCACGGCCTGAGAACGCTCAGCGAGATCAACCGGCTGTCTGCCACCGAAATGGCCCATGTCGCCGCCATGCCGGAGCTCTCGCACTTTGTCGCGAAAACCGGCACGCTCGATCTTTACGACAGCGAAGCCAGCCTCAACGCTGCCCGCAAGGACTGGGATGAAAAGGAACAGGCAGGCTTCTCTTCCAAGCGTGTCGCCCGCAACGAGATAGACGAATTGCAGCCGGGTCTTGCCCCGCAATTCCGCCACGCCATGTTCTCGCCTGATGGCTTGCAGGTCTCCGATCCCTACGACTTCACCCGTGCCATTTTCGACCTGGTGATCGCCCGTGGCGGAAAGCTGCGCAAGGGCGAGGCAGAACGCATCGACGCCGTCGGCGAAAGTACGATCGTGACCCTGGAAAACGGCGACAAGATCGACGCCGACAAGGTGGTGATCGCCTGCGGCGCGTGGTCCAAGCCGCTTGCCGCAACACTTGGCAACATCGTGCCGCTGGAAACCGAACGCGGCTATAACACCACCCTGCCCGCCGGCGCCTTCAACCTCACGCGCCAGCTTTATTTCAACGACCACGGTTTTGTCGTTACACCGCTATCTTCCGGCATCCGCGTTGGCGGCGCAGTCGAGTTGGGCGGTCTGGAGTTGAAGCCGAATTTCAAACGATCCGAGGCCATGCTCAAGAAAGCCGGTCGCTTCCTGCCCGGTCTCAAGGTTGAAGGCGGCCAGCAATGGATGGGGTTCCGCCCTTCGATGCCGGACTGTCTTCCCGTCATCGGCACGGCGCGCACCACACCTTCCGTCATCTATGCCTTTGGCCACGGCCATCTGGGGCTGACGCAATCGGCAGCTACCGCCCGCCTCGTGACCCAACTGGCAAACGGCGAGGAGACCGCAATATCGGTCGATCCGTTCCGTCCGGGGCGTTTTTCCTGAAAATGCGGAAATCCGGTTTCAAGCCGGTTAGAGTTTCTACGGTTTAGCGGACGCCTGCGCGCTATTTCACCTGCTGTACGGAATCTTCCGGAAACTCCACCGTGGCGAAGGATGGATAGACCTTTCGCAGGATGGTCACCTGCTGCTGATCGCTCACACGCAGCAAATACCATTGCGTACCGTCGATAAGCGCCAGGGTATGGGATTTCGCTTCGATCGTCTGGCCGCCGGTTTCCATCACCGTTTTCGTCGGAACGAGCGCATAGGGCGTTCCATCAGGCGTCTGCTGCACACTGATCGCCGCCGTGTCCATGGTGAATTCGGTGATCTTGACTGCTGCAAGCGCCATTTGCATCTGCGTGGTCAGAGCGCTACGCAACTGCCCGACGGAAACACCCGCGTCGTTTGCAATGAATTCAAAGATTTTCGGCGGCACCGTCCGGCCGACAAAATCAAAATCCTGCGCATTCAAGGCGGCGCTGAACCGCTCTATCTGTGTTTGCAGCTTGTCTTGCTCAGACGGCAAAAGATCGCGCGACAAAGCGGGATGCGACATCACCGCCAGCAATAACAGCCAGGAAAACAGGCGTTTCATTGTTTCGCCTTTCCAGGTTTGGGCTTGCCGGTTGCACGGCATCGCAACGTCCGCGCCGCGAAACGCTTGTGAACAGCGTTGCTCAGCGCAGCAGAATGAAACCCGCAGCCGAAAGCACGAGGAAAACGATAAGGCCGCCAAGGAAACCCACGGACGTAAAGAAACCCGCGACCATGGCCAGCATCAGCACGCAGACCAGCATCGTGCCGTACTTCGTCATGGCAAGAAAAGCGTTGTAGGTCTTTTCATGCTCGGCGTAGTTCATCTCGGCGCCAACTTCGACCGGACCTGTGTGGTGTTCGCTCATTCCGCTTCCCCTTCTGCTCCATCCGCCATACCCGCCGCACAAGACAATTTGCCCTGCGGACGATAACGGGCCCATGCCGGATTCTCCGGAGCCAGAGGTAACATGAAGTCGGCGAAAAGTGCAATGCGTTCCACACGAAAGAACATCGATGACAAGCGGGGCAAACGGTATGCCGTGCAAAGCGTGCCGTCGTGCAACATTCTTTTGTAAACGGTTGAAAACGGCGGCCATGCGGCCGGTTTAATAGTGGTTTCGGTTGCTTTTCGGACAGCCTGCCCATACACGGAATTCTGTGGGGAGGAACGCCGGAATTTGGCTGTGCGGATACGCGTGGAGGCGTGCCCGTCACGATGGCCGACCGGCTTGCTTGCCACCATAACCCGCAAAGGGCCCGGCAAGGGAAGAGGGGAAAGTCATGAAACCGCTTTTGAAATTAAGTGCGCTGATCGACCTTGTCAGCGAAGCTCTGGGCAAGGTCGCCGGTTATCTGGTGCTTGTCTGCTGCCTCGTCAGCGCCGGAAACGCCATGGTGCGTTATACCTTCAACTATAGTTCAAACGGCTGGCTCGAAATCCAGTGGTACATGTTTGCCTTCATCGTGCTGGTGGGTGCCTCCTACACGCTGCGCATGAACGAACATGTGCGGGTGGACATCATCTACGGGGCTATCTCGTCTCGCACGCGCCTGTGGGTGGACATCATCGGCATCGTACTTTTTCTTATGCCCGCATGCTTTTATCTGGCCTGGCTTTCCTGGCCGATGTTCATGCTTTCCTGGCATCAGAACGAAATGTCCTCCAATGCCGGCGGGCTTATCCGCTGGCCGGTGAAACTCATCATCTTCGCCGGTTTCGCCCTTCTGGTTCTTCAGGGATTTTCCGAACTCATCAAGCGCATCGGCGCCCTCAACGGGCTTTATGCGCTCGATACGAAGTACGAAAAACCCCTGCAATGATCGCCGCGATCTGAACCTTCAGGATATTTCCCATGTTCGAATATGGAATTCTTCCGCCACTGATGTTCCTCGGCATGATCATCTTCATGCTCTACGGATTTCCGGTTGCTTTCTCTCTTGCCACCGTCGGTCTGGTTTTCGGCGTCATCGGCATCTTCACCGAGCATTTTTCGCCGGCCTTCCTTCAGGCCTTGCCGCTGCGCATCTTCGGCATCGTCTCGAACGACCTGCTGCTCGCCATTCCTTTCTTCACCTTCATGGGCGCGATCCTGGAGCGATGCGGGCTTGCCGAAGATTTGCTTGAAGGCACGGGCAAGCTGTTCGGCGCCATTCCAGGCGGCCTCGCCTATGCCGTCATTATCGTCGGCGCAATCCTTGGCGCGATCACCGGCACGGTTGCCGCCTCCGTCATCACCATGGGCGTCATCTCGCTGCCGATCATGCTGAAATACGGTTACAATCCGCGCCTCGCCACCGGCGTCATCGCCGCGTCGGGAACCATCACGCAGGTCATTCCGCCTTCGCTCGTGCTGATCGTTCTTGCCGACCAGCTCGGCAAATCCGTCGGCGACATGTATCTCGGCGCAATCGGCCCGTCGATCCTGCAAGTCGCCATCTTCATGCTCTTCATCCTGTTCATGTCGATCGTGCGGCCGAAGGATTTGCCTGCTTTGCCGCCAGAAGCGCGGGGCGAACTCAACCGTGCACTGGTATTTCGCGTGCTGGCGGGCATGGTGCCCTCCATCGTGCTGATCTTCCTCGTGCTCGGCACCATCTTCCTCGGCCTTGCAACACCAACGGAAGCCGGCGCGCTCGGCGTCGTCGGCGCCATGGCGCTGGCCGCAGCCCACCGCCGCCTCACCTGGGATCTCGTCAAGCAGGGCATGCATTCCACCATGCACATCACGTCCATGGTGGTGTTCATTCTGGTAGGCGCCACCTGCTTTTCCCTCGTCTTTCAGGGCATGGACGGTTCGCTGTGGATCGAGCACATGTTGTCGGGCATTCCGGGCGGCCCGATCGGCTTCCTGATCTTCGTCAACATCTTCATCTTCTTCCTCGCCTTCTTCCTCGATTTCTTCGAGATCGCCTTCATCGTTATCCCGATGCTCGCACCCATCGCGCAGGCGCTCGGCATCGACCTGATCTGGTTCGGCGTGCTGATCTGCATCAACATGCAGACCAGCTTCATGCACCCGCCCTTCGGTTTCGCGCTGTTCTACCTGCGCTCAATCGCGCCGCGCACGGTCAAGACCTCGGATATCTACATGGGTGCCATTCCCTGGCTCGGCATGCAGCTCATCCTCGTCGCCATCGTGATCTTCTGGCCGGAATCCGTCACCTACTGGTTGGACAAAGCACCCCAGGTGGACCTCAACTCCATCAAGATCGAAGTGCCTGCCTTCGGCAATCAGGGCGGCAACACCATGCCCAATTTCGGCCTGCCAGGAGGCCAGCCGGGTGGGTTGCCAGGTATGCCTAACCTCGGTGAACCACCGAAGATCGGGCCTTAACCGGCGTCTTTTACGGATTTTTCGGAGAACTTATCATCGCTGAGTGGAAGACAGGGTTGCACCCCTGCCTTCCATTTACTCTGTGTGGAAGTTGAACCTGACAGTCATCGACCAGCCTGTCCGGTTTTTCCGAGGTCAGCGTGGCCAATCCTTGCCGAGACTGCACATGGTCACTGAGCCTGCTGCTTTTGATTCCGACAGCCCTGATCGTCAATCGCCCTTTCCTATCGGGCGGATGCAGGCGCGACGGCACAACAAAAACCCCGGGGACCGAAGTCCCCGAGGCTTTTGTCCGGTCCGCCGCACCGAATAATCAGAGCTTGCCGTTACGCTGCTGGATCATCATGAAAGTATCGAAAGTATATTCCGCGAGCTGCATCCACAGGTAACCCTCGCGCTTGAAGGCGACCTGATCCTCGTAGATCTTCTTGAAGTCCGGGTTGGTTGCTGAAATATTGGCATAGACTTCCAACGCTGCCTTATAGCAGGCCTCGAGGATTTCCTGGCTGAAGGGCCGCAGCACGGCACCTTCCGAAACCAGCTGCTTGATGGCGATCGGGTTTTTCGCGTCGTATTTCGCCATCATGCTGGTATTGGCGAAAGCGCAGGCATCCTGCAGCACCGTCTGGTAATTCTTCGGCAGGCTGTTCCACTTGTCCAGATTGACGAAGGAATGGATGACCGGGCCGCCTTCCCAGAAGGCCGGGTAATAATAATATTTCGCCACCTTCTGGAAACCGAGCTTGTGGTCGTCATACGGACCAACCCATTCCGCAGCGTCAATGGTTCCTTTTTCCAACGCCGGATAGATATCGCCGCCGGCGATCTGCTGCGGGACCACGCCGAGTTTTTCCACCACTTTGCCGGCAAGACCGGCAATGCGCATCTTCACGCCCTTGAAATCGTCGACGGTGTTGATTTCCTTGCGGAACCAGCCGCCCATCTGGGCGCCGGTATTACCTGATATCATGCCGTAGAGATTGTGCTTGGCGTAAAACTCGTTGAGCAGCTTGTTGCCGTTGCCTTCGTAGAACCAGGAATTGGTCAGGCGGGCATTAAGACCGAACGGTATCGCCGTGCCGATAGCGAAGGTCGGATCCTTGCCGACGTAATAATAGGAGCAGGTATGGCACATCTCCACCGTACCCGATGATACGGCATCGGCCGCCTGCAGGCCGGGCACGATTTCGCCAGCCGCAAAGGGCTGGATGGTGAAATTGCCGTCGGTAGCGGCCGCCACATGTTTGGCAATATCCTCGGCACCGCCATAGATTGTATCGAGAGACTTCGGAAACGACGACGTCAGTCGCCAGGTGATCTTGGTATTCTGTTGTGCAATTGCGGGCGCAGCCAAGGCTGTCGCAGCAGCCCCCGCCAGCGCACCTTTTTTCATAAAGGAACGGCGATCCA
>Ga0308171_1004744_pt1 | contig 10872 bp, 8 predicted proteins | sample PhyGR1_FD_202135 | JGI IMG/M metagenome (GOLD analysis project Ga0308171, IMG submission 202135) | Phyllosphere microbial communities from UC Gill Tract Community Farm, Albany, California, United States - DLSLSG.R1 | ecosystem: Host-associated > Plants > Phyllosphere > Unclassified | place: USA... | reverse complement strand
GATTTCCAGGATTTCGGTGCACAGGTTGGACAGGTGGATCACGTTGCCCGGACGCAGGGTCTGGTTGCTGGCGCGGTTGCACTTGTCCTTGAAGGTCATCCAGCCGTTGCCGGTCTCGGCCAGGGTGCGCATCATCCGCGAGTACAGCTTGCGGGCGGAGATCGTGCGCTGCGCCTTGCCCTGGGTTTCGGCCTGCAGGTAGGCCTGCTCGAAGGCTTCACCGAACAGATCGGTGAACTCGGGCACCACGCTGGGATCGAACAGCGACCATTCCTGGTCCGACTCGACGCGCTGCATGAACAGGTCGGGGATCCAGTTGGCCAGATTCAGGTTGTGCGCACGGCGCGATTCGTCGCCGGTGTTGTCACGCAGCTCGAGGAAATCCTCGATGTCGGCGTGCCAGGTTTCCAGGTACACACAGGCCGCGCCCTTGCGCTTGCCACCCTGGTTCACCGCGGCCACGGACGAATCCATGGTCTTCAGCCACGGCACGATGCCGTTGGAGTGGCCGTTGGTGGACTTGATCAGCGAACCACGCGAACGCACGCGGCTGTAGCTGACGCCGATGCCGCCGCTGAACTTGGAGAGCTGGGCGATGTCGCCGTACTTGGCGTAGATCGACTCCAGCGAATCCTGCGGCGAATCCAGCAGGAAGCACGAGGACAGCTGCTCATGCGTGGTACCGGAATTGAACAGGGTCGGGCTGGAGGGCAGGTAATCGAGGTTGCCCATGCGCTTGTACAGCGCCAGGGTCTCGGTCACGTCTTCGCTCAGCGCGCTGGCGATGCGCAGGAAGAACTGCTGCGGGGTCTCGATCACCTTGCGGGTGTGCGGATGGCGCAGCAGGTACCGGTCATACAGGGTACGCAGGCCGAAATAATCGAAATGCATGTCCAGCGACGGATCGATCGCGTCGTTGAGCTTGCGCGCGTTGGTCTGCACGAAGTCCAGCAGGCGCGCGTTGATCAGGCCCACTTCGTGGCCGCGGCCGACCGACTGCGAGAACGCATGGATTTCCTGGCCGGACACTTCCTTGGCGATGAAGTTGGCCAGCAGGCGCGCGGCCAGACGGCCGTATTCGGGTTCTTCACCGATCAGCAGCGCCGAGGTGCGGATGGACAGTTCGTCCAGCTCCTGGGTGGTCGCGCCGTTGTACAGACCGGAGATGGTGCGGGTCGCAACGCGCATCGGGTCCACCGAATGCAGACCCTCGGCGCAGCGCTGTACCGCGCGCACGATCTTGTTCAGGTCCACCAGTTCGGTCGTGCCGTTGCGCTTGGTCACGCTCATTGCGGTCGCCGTGGGCGGCGAGGTCAGCAGGAATCCGCTTTCCTTTTCGGTGGCTGCTGCGCTGGTTTCGGTGCTCACGGCGTTTTCCTCTTGGCGTGATTTGGGATGGCACAGGGTCGAACGCCTCGCAGGCGACGGACCGATGCGCAATGGAACAGGGTAGGACAGCGGCGTCTCAGGTGCCGCGACTGCGCAGGCGGGCCTGCGGGCGGTTCCCGACAACGCCGATCATCTCCCCCCGGAGATCGCGCGACCGGCACCGCACCCTGTACGTGGTGCGGTTGTCGGCAGGCCTCCGGATGCGGGAACGTGGAGGCGACTGAACCGGACGACTTGTGGTCGCCGGGACCGACGGCCACAAGATAGTGGGGGTACCAGGCACCGTCAACGCCAAATGTAGTGAAATTCCCTAATCCCTTGCGGCGCAAGGACCCGGCATTCAAACGCGCCGACGAACGGTCGGGACCTGTCGAAAGCGAGTGCGCAGTCAAGGCCGCGGCAGCGGATTCTGCACGCCGAAAACAGAACGACACCCCTCACGCGGGCGTAACGAATGCCGCCCGCCGAGGGCAGTCACGGTGACTTCCGGCCCGTGCCGTACCGGCCGTTGGATGCGAGGCTGAACGCGTTGCCCCTGCCGAGCCCCGCATGATGCGCCTGCCCCTGACTGGATGTCTGTTGTTGAGCATGACCCTGGCCGCCCCTGCCGCTGCCGACGGTGGCAAGGCGCCGGATCTCTCCTCGCGCCAGTGCGGGGTGAGCACCCCCTACAACGTGCTGGTGGACAGCGGCGGGATCTGGCTGCGCAACCGCGAGCAGGTGCCGGCGGAGATCTTCTTCCACGATGGCGAGCTGAACATCGACCGGCAGCCGATCCCGGTCAGCGACGCCGACGCCCAGCGCCTGCGCCAGCTCGAATGGGGCACCCGCCAGCTGGTGCCTGCCGTGGCCGGGGTGGCCGGGGAAGCCACCGACATCGCCTTCGATACGCTGGGCGCCACGGTGGAGATCATGACCGGCAGCGGCGGCACCCAGCGACGGGTGGAGCGGCTGCGGCGCGATGCACACGACTATGTGGCCCGTACCCTGGGACGCGGGATCTGGGAGCAGGCGGTGTTCGAGGAGGGCTTCGACCGGCGTGTGCAGGACGCGGCCGAGAGCCTGTCCGGCTCGCTCGCCCGCGGCGTGATGTGGACGATGCTGACCGGCGGCGCGGGCCGGATCGAAGCCCGCGCCGAGAAGATGGAGGCCGACCTGGAGCGCCGCATGGAGGCGCGCGGGCAGGCGCTTGAGGCGCAGGCCCAGGCACTGTGCACGCAGGTGCTGGCACTGGATGCGATCCAGCAGTCGCTGGAGGTGCGCTACCAGGGCACGCCGCTGGCGATGATGGTGATGGACCGCGACGAGGATGCAGCGGTGCCGATCGCGCGCGAACAGCCGCGCGGGGATGCGCTGGTGCTGCCCCCGTTGTAGGCCCGGCTCCCCGCCCGGCGTGGGGCTACGCGCGGTGCGGGGTGCCCAGATACTCGGCGCTCTGCATTTCGATCAGGCGCGAGGCGGTACGTTCGAAGGCGCCCTGCAGGCGCGTGCCCGAATACAGCCCCACCGGCGAATCGGTTGCGGTGCAGACCAGGTTGACGTGGCGGTCGTAGAGCTCGTCGATCAGGTTGACGAAGCGGCGCGCGGCATCTTCGTTCAAGCGGTCGAAGTGCGGGATGTCGCCGAGCAGCAGCGTATTGAATTCGTGCGCGATCTCGATGTAATCCGACGGACCGCGCGGGCCCTCGCACAACGCCTTGAAATCGAACCAGACGATGCTCTTGCCCCGCCCGCGCACCGGGATCTTGCGCGATTCGATCTCGATGTTGCCCGGCTTGGCCGGTTGCGCGCCGCTGAGCTCGGACCAGCGCCCGGCCAGCCAGGCATCGCTGCCGGCATCGAGCGGCGCCTGGTAGACCGGCGAGCGGGTCAGCGCGCGCATGCGGTAATCCTCGGTGCCTTCGGCGTACAGCTCCACGCAGTAGGTCTGCAGCAGGCCGATGGCCGGCAGGAAGCTGTCGCGCTGCAGGCCGTTGAGGTACAGGTTCTCCACCGCCGTGTTGGAGGTGGTCACCAGGGTCACGCCCTCGGCGAACATGCGCTCGAGCAGGCGCGCCAGCAGCATCGCATCGCCGATGTCGGTCACGAAGAACTCGTCCAGCACCAGCACGCGCAGCTTGCTGCGCCACTCCTGGGCGATCTTCGCCAGCGGATCGCTCTGCCCCTGGTGCTCGCGCAGGCGCTCGTGGATGCCGCGCATGAAGCGGTGGAAATGGGTGCGGTACTTCTGCTCGATCGGCAGGCCGTCGTAGAACAGGTCGACCAGGAAGGTCTTGCCGCGCCCTACCCCGCCCCAGAAATACAGGCCCTTGACCGGGTCGGGCTTCTTCCAGAACGCCGAGAGGCGATCCAGCCAGCCGTCCTGCGCACTGTCCACCAGCGCGATGTGGATCCGGTCCAGCTCGGCCAGCGCCGCGTGCTGGGCCGGATCGTCCTGCCATTCGCCCCGGGCCACGCCATCGGCGTAGCGCTGCGACGGGGTCATCGCGGTGGCACTCATGCGGCAGGCGTTTCCGTGGCCGGCAGCCAGTGCTTGACGCCATGGGTGAGCGCGCCGCGCAGATCGATCAGCTTGCGGTGGAAGAAGTGGCTGGTATCGGGCATGCGCACCAGTTCGTGCGGGGCCGATACGGTCTCAAGCCAGCTGTAGACGGCCTGCGGATCGACGATCTCATCCTCTTCGCCCTGGATCACCAGCCACTGGGCCGGCGGCTGGATGCCGTCGAAATCCCAGCGCCCGGCCGGCGGTGCGATCGAGACCAGCGCGGCCGGCTGCAGTTCGCCGGCGGCACGCAGCGACACGAACGCGCCGAAGCTGAAGCCGACCAGCCACAGCGCCTGGCCCGGCTGCTGCGCGCGCACCCAGGCGGCAACCGCCTTCAGATCGTCCTGCTCGCCGTTGCCGTTGTCGAACGTGCCGGCCGATTCACCGACGCTGCGGAAATTGAAGCGCACCGTGGTCACGCCAAGGTCGCGCAGCGCGCGCGCGGCCATCGTGACCACCTTGTTGTGCATCGTGCCGCCCTCGGTGGAGAGCGGATGGCAGACGATCGCGATCACCGGCTGCGCGGTGGCATCGGCATCGGACAGATCGACCATGACGTCCAGCGGACCGGCCGGGCCATCGAGCATCAGCGCGCCGCTTTCTTGGGGGAATGGGGGAGTGTGCATAGGCGCATGATACCGTTCCCCCGCGGGCTTCACCGCCGCCCCCGTCTGGTTGCCCCATGCACTATCTGGTTTTCAGCGTCATCTGCAGCGTGCTGGTCTCGGTCCTGCTCAAGCTCGCGCCGCGCCAGCGGATCGACATGGCGCAGGCGGTGACCTGGAATTACCTGGTCGCCAGCGTGCTCAGCCTGGTGCTGCTGCGGCCGTCGCTGACGTCGCTGCAGACGCCGCATGCGCCCTGGGTGGCCCTGCTCGGGCTGGCCGTGGCGCTGCCGGCCATCTTCCTGGTGATGGCGCGCGCGGTGACCCACGCCGGGATCGTGCGCAGCGATGTGGCGCAGCGGCTGTCGCTGCTGCTGTCGCTGCTGGCGGCGTTCCTGATCTTCGGGGAAACCGCCAATGCCTGGAAGGCTGCTGGACTGGCCGTGGGCCTGCTGGCGATTGTGTGCATCAGCGTACGCCCGCGCGCGCAGGCGGCCCAGCCCAGCGGTGCCCGCAGTTGGCCGTGGCTGCTGGGGGTGTGGGTGGGCTATGCGCTGGTGGACATCCTGCTCAAGAAGGTGGCCCTTTCCGGCACGCCCTCGATGGCGGCGCTGCTGGCCAGCTTCAGCCTGGCCTTCGTGCTGATGCTGGCCTGGCAGCTGTGGCGGCACGTGCGTGGCAGCGCCCGCCTGCAGGGGCGAAACCTGGTGGCCGGCGCCCTGCTCGGGCTGCTCAACTTCGGCAACATCCTGTTCTACGTGCGCGCGCACCAGCATCTGCCGGACAGCCCGGCGGTGGTGTTCGCCGGCATGAACATCGGCGTGGTGGTGCTCGGCGCGCTGGTCGGCATCATCGGCTTCGGCGAGCGCACCAGCGTGTGGAACCGGGTCGGGCTCGGGTTGGCGGTGCTGGCGATCGGGCTGATCGCATGGGGCACGTGGTAGCGATCCTGCCTGCGGTGCCGGCCAGCGGCCGACACCACCGGCGTCGGATCAGCGGTCAAACCCCAGCAGCAGCGGATCGTGGTCCGAGCTGCGCCACGGGCCGGCTTCATTGCGGTCGCGGTACCCCACATCGTCGGCCTCATCGGCGTTGATGTGCCATTCGGCCGCCGCGCGCAGGCGCCTGGCCATGCCCGGGCTCAACAACGCGTGGTCCAGCCGGCCGCTCATGCCGTTGTAGACATAGCTGTAAGGCCGTTCGACCTTGGCGTCGGCGAACGCATCGCGCCACCCGGCCGCGTGCAGGGTGCGGATCGGATCTTCCAGCGCGTAGGCGTTGAAGTCGCCCAGCAGCACCGCATCGCGCGTGCCCGCGCCGGTCGGATCGGTTGCCAGCCACTGGTCCAGCAGCGTGGCCGAGGCCACGCGCGTGGCGTTCCAGCAGCCCTGGCCGTCCTTCTGGTCGGCATCGGCACCGGTCGCCTCCGAACAGCCCTTGGACTTGAAGTGGTTGGCCACCACCACGAACGGTGCGCCCTTGCCCGCGCGGAAGGCCTGCGCCAGCGGCACGCGGCTGCGCTCGCCGAAGGGTTCCTTTTCCAGCACGGCGGGCGCGCCGAGCGGGGTCACCCGCGAGGCGCGATACAGGATGCCGACCCGGATCGGGTTGTCACCCGGCCCCTGCCGGGCATCCACGAAGCGCCAGTCCGCGCCCTTGCCGCGATCGGCGTTGAGCGCATCGACCAGCTGGGCGATCGCCGACTGCGGGCCATAGCCGTCGTTCTCCAGTTCCATCAGCGCGGCGACATCGGCGCCGAGCGCATTGATGGTGGCGACCAGCTTGGCCTTCTGCGCCTGGTGTTCGGCCGCGGTGCGGGCACCGCGCAGGGTCGGATAGCCGCCGCCCTGGCCGTCGCCGTTGAAGAAGTTCTCCAGATTGAACGCGGCCACGTGCAGGGCCCCGGCCACCACCGGCACTGCCGGGCGCTCCAGCGCGGGCAGCACCAGCGGACGGGTCACCTGCAGGCGGGGGCCGCCCTTGGGGTCGATCCGCACGATGCCTTCCACATTGCGCAGGACCATGCCGGTGCGCAGGTTCGCCGCCGCCGGCAGGTAGGCCACCGGGCCGGGATCGCGCGCATCGCTGCCGTCATCCAGCACCAGCCGGCGTTGCAGGGCGTCGGCCACGGCCTGCGCGTGGGCCGGCGTACCCGGTGCGGCCACTTCGCTGGGCTGCCACAGGCGGCCGCCGAAGGCCACGGTCAGCTCACCGAAGCGCGACAGCCCGTCCGTGCCGGCCAGGGTCAGCGGGGCGGCGATGCGTACGTGCTGCCCGTCCAGCGCCCGCCAGTCCGTCGGCGCGGCGGTCAGCGTGACCGGGGCGGCCGGTGCAGCCGCGGCCGGGCGCGGCGGTGCAGCCGGCTGTGCCTGCTGGGCGATGGCAGGCGCGGCGCTGGACAGCACCAGCCCAAGGGCAAGAACGAGGGGGGAAAGACGCATGGGTGGCACGACTCCGGAAAGATGCGACAAGGCTAACCATATAAAGTGAAACGCCGCCCTGCGGCGGCGTCGACAACCTGATCCGGCAAAGCCGGCCGGCCTGCGGCCTATTTCAGGTTGGCCAGCATCCAGTCGACCGTGGCATGGATCTGCTCTTCGGACAGGGCCGGGTTGCCGCCCTTGGGCGGCATGATGCCACCGTCCGGGCCGGTGTAGCCCTCCAGCGCATGCTTGTAGAGCGTTTCCTTGCCCTGCGCGATGCGCGCATCCCAGTGCCCGTGATCCAGCGTGGGCGCCTTGCCGACCCCATTGGTGTGGCAGGCCGTGCAGAGATTGTCGTAGATCACCTTGCCATCGGTGCTGCCCCCGTAGGCCACCTGCGAGGCGGCCTTGGCCAGCGCCGCGGCCTGTGCGGCCGCCTGCGCCGCCGCACCGGTGCTGCCGGCGTAGACCGCGCCGGCCGGCGCGATGCGCTGCTCGGTGCGCTTGGCCGCACCGGGGGAGATTTCAGCCGGGATGCGCGTGTGCAGGTACGCCGCGAAGAAGATCAGGCCCAGGGTGATGGCCATCAGCAGGCCGATCACCATGGAGAAGCGTTTCAGGAACTCGAGGTCGTAATTCCGCACTCTCTATACCCCTGGCTGGTAGTCGTTGGACCACGGCTTGTCGGCCGAGTATGACCAGCCTCGGCAGGCCACTGCAAGCGACCTCCGGGTGTCGCAATGCAGCATCGACGCGGCTCAGGCGCCGGCGGCACGCAGGCAGAAAACACAGATCGATTCGACCAGCGCGGCCTCGTCGCCGTGCGCGTCGCGGCTGGGCGCGGTCGGCCCGACCAGCGCCTCGGTGAAGGCGCCCACGATGCAGGCCGCGGCCACATGCGTGTCCTGCGCCGGGAACGTCCCGGCCTCGATGCCATCGGCCACGATGCGCCGGAACACCTCGCCGAACAGGCGGCGGCAGCGGATGCGTTCGGCTTCCACTTCCGGATCGACCGGCTCGGCGATGAAGGCATAGGCCAGGCCCGGGCCGGCCAGCGCGCGCCGCACGAAGGCGGTGATCGCCCGGCGCAGCCGCTCCGGCGCGGGCAGCGGTTCGGCCGCGATCGCCTCGAAGATGCGCAGCTCGTGCTCCACCGCGGCGGTCAGCACTTCCACGAACAGGTCGGCTTTGGACGGGAAATGCCGGTAGATCAGCCCGGTCGACACCCCCGCCTCCGCCGCCACGGCGGTCACCGGCGCATTGCGGTAGCCCCCGGCCGCCACCAGCGCACGGGTCGCCAGCAGGATCCGTTCACGGGCGCCGGCGAGGCGTTCTTCCATCAGGGCAGAGCGTTTGTAGGCCATTTGTTGATTCTATGTTCAATTTTTGAATTTGTATTCACTTCTTTGCCGAACCGGGCTAGGCTGGGCGTCATCGCCCGGGGACGGCACCCGCCGTCCCACCCCATCCGGTGCGTCCATCCTGCGCGTCACGGAGCCACCCATGCACGTCCCGACCCTGAACTTCGATCTCGGTGAAGAGATCGACCTGCTGCGCCAGAGCGTGGCCCATTTTGCCTCTGTCGAGATCGCGCCGCTGGCGGCCCAGGCCGATGAAGAGAACCTGTTCCCGCATGCGCTGTGGCGCAAGCTTGGCGAGCAGGGCCTGCTCGGCCTGACCGTGGAAGAAGAATACGGCGGCAGCGGCATGGGCTACCTGGCCCACGTGGTGGCGATGGAAGAGATCTCGCGCGCCTCCGGTGGCATCGGGCTGTCCTACGGGGCGCATTCGAACCTGTGCGTGAACCAGCTGCGCAAGAACGGCAACGAAGACCAGAAGCAGCGCTACCTGCCCGGCCTGTGCAGCGGCGCGCTGGTCGGCGCGCTGGCGATGAGCGAGCCGGGCGCCGGTTCGGACGTGGTTTCGATGAAGCTGCGCGCGGACAAGCGCGGCGATCACTACGTGCTCAACGGCAACAAGATGTGGATCACCAACGGCCCGGATGCCGATGTGCTGGTGGTCTACGCCAAGACCGATCCGGACGCGGGCGCCAAGGGCATCACCACGTTCCTGATCGAAAAGGGCATGCGCGGTTTCTCCACCGCGCAGAAGCTGGACAAGCTGGGCATGCGCGGCTCCAACACCTGCGAGCTGGTGTTCGAGGATTGCGAAGTGCCCGAGGCCAACGTGCTCGGCGTGGTCGGCGGTGGCGTCAAAGTGCTGATGTCCGGCCTGGATTATGAGCGCGTGGTGCTTTCCGGTGGCCCGCTCGGCCTGATGGCTGCCGCGATGGATGTGGTGATGCCGTACGTGCACGAGCGCAAGCAGTTCGGCGAGGCAATCGGCACCTTCCAGCTGATCCAGGCCAAGCTGGCCGACATGTACGTGGGCCTCAACGCCTGCCGCGCCTATGTGTATGCGGTGGCACGCGCCTGCGACCAGGGCCGCACCACGCGCCAGGACGCGGCCGGCGCGATTCTGTATTCGGCCGAGAAGGCCACCTGGCTGACCGGCCAGGCGATCCAGATCCTCGGCGGCAACGGCTACATCAACGAGTACCCGACCGGGCGCTTGTGGCGCGATGCCAAGCTGTATGAGATCGGCGCCGGCACCTCGGAGATCCGCCGCATGCTGATCGGCCGCGAACTGTTCCAGCGCACCCTGTAAAGGCCTTGCCATGACTGTATTGAGCACCCAGCTGCAACCGGGCAGCGACACCTTCGAGGCCAACCGCGCCGCGCTGCAGGCGGTGGTCGACGACCTGCGCGCCACCCTGGCGCAGACCGCGCTGGGCGGCAGCGAAGCGGCGCGCGCCAAGCACACCGCACGCGGCAAGCTGCTGGTGCGCGACCGCATCGATGCCCTGCTCGACCCCGGCAGCGCATTCCTGGAACTCGCCCCGCTGGCCGCGCACGGCATGTATGGCGACCCGATCCCCAGCGCCGGCGTGGTCGCCGGCATCGGCCGGGTCTCGGGCGTGGAGTGCGTGATCGTGGCCAACGATGCCACGGTCAAAGGTGGCACCTACTACCCGATGACGGTCAAGAAGCACCTGCGCGCGCAGGAAGTGGCCGAACAGAACCGCCTGCCCTGCATCTACCTGGTGGATTCCGGCGGTGCGTTCCTGCCGCTGCAGGACGAGGTGTTCCCGGACCGCGACCATTTCGGCCGGATCTTCTACAACCAGGCCAACCTGTCCGCGCAGGGCATCCCGCAGATCGCCTGCGTGATGGGCAGCTGTACCGCCGGTGGCGCCTACGTGCCGGCGATGAGCGATGAAACGGTGATCGTGCGCGAGCAGGGCACCATCTTCCTCGGCGGCCCGCCGCTGGTGAAAGCGGCCACCGGTGAAGTGGTCACCGCCGAAGAACTGGGCGGTGCCGATGTGCACACGCGCATCTCCGGCGTGGCCGACCACATGGCCGACAACGACCTGCAGGCGCTGGCCCGGGTCCGCGCAATCATCGCCCAGCTCAACTGGCGCAAGCCCGCGCCGGCGTTGGCGGTGCAGGCCCCGGTGGAACCGCGGCATCCGGCCCACGAGCTGTATGGCGTGATCCCGGCCGACACGCGCAAGCCCTATGACGTGCGCGAAGTGATCCTGCGCCTGGTCGACGATTCGCGCTTCGATGAGTTCAAGCCGCGCTACGGCAACACCCTGGTCACCGGCTTCGCGCATCTGCACGGTTACCCGGTGGGCATCATCGCCAACAACGGCATCCTGTTCTCCGAGTCCGCGCTGAAGGGCGCGCACTTCATCGAACTGTGCACGCAGCGCGGCATCCCGCTGGTGTTCCTGCAGAACATCACCGGCTTCATGGTCGGCCGCAAGTACGAGCACGGCGGCATCGCCAAGGACGGGGCCAAGCTGGTCATGGCCGTGGCCTGCGCCAAGGTGCCCAAGTTCACC
>Ga0308171_1004743_pt1 | contig 10878 bp, 9 predicted proteins | sample PhyGR1_FD_202135 | JGI IMG/M metagenome (GOLD analysis project Ga0308171, IMG submission 202135) | Phyllosphere microbial communities from UC Gill Tract Community Farm, Albany, California, United States - DLSLSG.R1 | ecosystem: Host-associated > Plants > Phyllosphere > Unclassified | place: USA... | reverse complement strand
CGGGTGCGGTCGGCGGCGGGAAGGGTCTCATCGAAAGCGAGCACGGTGATGACCAGGATCGCCCCGCCGATGACGCCGAGGAAGACGAACAGCCCCCGCCAGTCGGTGAACGCGGTGAGGACCCCGCCCAGGAGCGGCCCGACGATCGCGGCGAACCCGCCGACGACGGTCAGGCGGCCGAAGAAGCGGATGAGCGCCGCGCCCGAGTAGACATCGCGCCCCGCCGCCGTGGCGATCACGATGCCGACGCCGCCGGCGAGGCCCTGCACCGCACGGGCGGCGATGAGGAGTTCGACCGACGGGCTCGCCGCGCACAGGAACGAGGTGACGATGTAGGCCACGATCCCCAGCAGCACCACGCCGCGTCGACCGAAGCGATCCGACAACGGTCCGGCGACGAGCTGGCCCGCGGCGAGTCCCACCAGGCACGCCGTCACGGTGAGCTGGGCGGCGGAGGTGACGGCGCCGAGCTCCGCCGTCAGCGCGGGCAGCGCCGGAAGGTACAGATCCATCGAGATCGGGCCGAACACCGTCAACAGCAGAAGCAGGCTCGGCAGCAGTCGGCGAGCGGACGTGCGGCGCGATCGGGAGAAGGACATGTGTTCACTGTGGGCTCGGCGTCGCACGCGGGGGAGTCCCCGACGAGGGGCGTACCGGCAGGGGACCCCTCGCGAGGCGCCGGAGCTCCGCCGTTCGCCGGGGCCGTGCTGCCCGAGCCTGGGCGCCCGATCAGCGGCGGGCGGGAGCGGCGGTCGAGGCGCGCACGATCAGCTGCGAGCCGAGGGTGGCCGAGCGTGCGGGCGCGGTTCCGGCGATCGCCTCGGCGAGCAGGTCCACCGCGAGCGCCCCGCAGCGGGCGATCGGCATGCGCACGGTGGTGAGGCCGGGGGTGACCGCGCCGGCCAGGTCGATGTCATCGATTCCGACGATGCTGATGTCGGCCGGGCAGGCGAGTCCGAGCTCCGAGAGCCCGGCCTCGAGGCCGAGTGCGACGAGGTCGTTGTAGGCGATGACGGCGGTCGCGCCGCTGGCCGCCGTCGGGGCCGCGGCGGCGCGACCGCCTTGGATGGATGCCGCCTGGTGGCCGAGCCGGGTCAGCGTCACCTCGTGGCGGTCGCACGCCTGCTCGATCGTCAGCGATCGGCGGGCGTCGGCCCAGGAGCCGCGCGGGCCGGACGCGTAGGCGACGTGACGGTGACCGAGGGCGACGAGGTGCTCGACGGCCTGGGTCGGTCCGAACTCCGTGTCCATGAGCACGCTCGGGAGCGGATCGATGGACCGGTTGACCACGACGCACGGCGAATCCCCGACGAGTTCGAGGACCTCGTCGTCGGGCAGTCGCGGTGAGCACAGCAGCATCCCGTCGAGCTCGCGAGCGCGTTCGATCTGCTCGCGTTCGCGTCGCGGGTCCTCGTCGGCGTCGAACACCGCGATCCGGTGGCGGCCGTGCCAGGCCTGCCCCTGAATCGCCTTCAGGAGGGTCGCGTAGACGGGGTTGGCGACATCGGGGAACACGACGCCGAGGGTGCGGCGCGCGGGTGCCGTCTGCGCCGCGGCGTAGCCGAGCTCGCCCGCTGCCGCGAGCACGCGGTCGAGCGTCGCCGCCGCGAGGCGGTCCGGTTCGCCGAAGGCCCGCGAGGCGGTGGCGATCGACACACCGGCCCGACGCGCCACGTCTGTCAATGTCGCTGCCACCGTAGCTCCCGCCCTCCGCCGTCATCCCATGATCGCGCATCCACCGATGTAATGGCTTGACAAGTTTGTACAACATCATCATCATTGCTTTCATGACGATCAGCGACGATCTCCCGCGACTCGGCCGCGCGGCATCCGATGTCCCCGCGCCGAGCGGCGCCGGCATCCTGCACCTCGGTCTGGGCAGCTTCCACCGCGCGCACCAGGCCGTCTACACCGCCGCGGCGCTCCAGCGCGGCGGCGACTGGGGGATCGTCGGGGTGGCATCGCGTTCGCGCTCCGTCGTCGACGCCATGCACGCGCAGGACCTCCGCTACACGGTCGCCACCATCTCGCCCAGCGGTATGCAGCTCAGCGTCCCCGGCGTGCACACCGACGCCTACGTGGCCGCCGACGACCCCCAGCGCGTCGTGCGGCACCTCGCTGACGACGGCATCCGCATCGCGACGCTCACCGTCACCGAGAACGGATACAGCTACGCCGCCGCATCGCAGCGGCTCGACCTCGACGACCCCCTCGTCCGCGCCGATCTGGTCGGCGAGGCGCCGCGGACGACCATCGGCCAGCTGGCCCGCGGACTGCAGCTGCGCGCCTCGCGGGCCGGCGCGCCGATCTCGATCCTCAGCTGCGACAATCTCGCCGCGAACGGCTCGCACACCGAGAGGCTCGTGCGGGAGTTCCTCTCCGAGCTGCCCCGCGGCGAGGGCGCCGACGCTCTCGCGTTCCTCGACGCGTCGGTGAGCTTCCCCTCGAGCATGGTCGACCGCATCGTCCCGACGACGACGGATCGACTGCGCGCCGAGGTCAGCGGACTCCTCGGCGCGATCGATGAGATCCCCGTGCCGGCGGAGCCCTTCACGATGTGGGCCATCGAGGACCGGTTCGCCGGCGGCCGGCCCGCCTGGGAGGCCGGCGGAGCCGTCTTCACCGACGAGGTCGGGCGATACGAGCAGCTCAAGGTGCGCCTGCTCAACGGCACCCACTCGCTCATCGCCTACCTGGGCGCCCTCCGCGGCGCGGCGACCATCCCCGACGCGATCGCGACCGGCGGTGTCGAGGCCGCCGCGCGCGCAGTGCTCCGCGGCGAGTACGAGCCCTCTGTGCAGGTCCCGTCGGACGTCGACGTCCGCGAGTACGAGCGGCAGCTGTTCGAGCGCTGGGGCAACAGCGCCCTTCGGCACCGCACCTCGCAGGTAGGCAGCGACGGGTCGGTGAAGCTCCGCCAGCGGGTTCCGGAGCCCGCCCTGCTCGCGCTCGCCGCGGGCCGCATGCCGCACCTCATCGCGCTCACCGTCGCCGGCTACCTCTCCTGCCTCGCACCGCTTCCCGGCTTCGACCCCGGTCCGCACGCCGCCGCGATGACGGATGCCGCGCAGCAGCGCCTCACCGAGCTCGCCGCCACGGCCGGCGGCGGCCGCGACCTCGCGTTCCGCGTCATCGCCGAGCGCCAGCTCCTCGGCGAGCAGCTCGCGGGGGAGACCGCCTTCATCGATCGCGTCGGCGACCTCGTCGACACGATCGCCCGCCACGGCGTCGACGCCGCGATCGACGACTGCGTCGGCGCGGCGGCCGACCCGGCACGACCCACGACCGCGAAGGAGCTGCGATGAAGACGCTCGCCATCCACGGCAAACAGGACATCCGCTGGGAGGATCGCGTGATCCCCGAGCCCGGACCCGGACAGGTGCGCCTGCGCGTCGCCTTCGTCGGCATCTGCGGCTCCGACCTGCACTACTACTTCCACGGCGCGAACGGCGAGTACACCATCCGCGAGCCGCTGACCCCCGGTCACGAGCTCTCCGGCACGGTGGACCTGGACCCCTCGGGACGGTTCGCCGCAGGCACCCCGGTCACGGTCCATCCCGCACGCTTCGGTCCCGAGGCGCCCGGGTTGGAGGCGCACCCTCACCTGCGCGCCGGCGGCGATTACCTCGGCAGCGCTGCGGCGAACCCGCACCGCCAGGGCGGCGCCGCAGAATATCTGATCGTCGACGAGCACATGGTGCGTGCGTTGCCCGACGGCCTCTCGCTCGAGCGCGCCGCGCTCGCCGAACCGCTGGCGGTCGCCCTCCACGCGGTGGGGCTCGCCGGCGACGTCACGGGCGCGCGTGTGCTCGTCATCGGTGCCGGCCCCATCGGCCTGCTCGTCACCGCCGCGACCGTCCGCGCCGGTGCCGCGGCGGTGGCCGCGAGCGATGTCCGGCCCGAGCCGCTCGACCGCGCGCGAGCGCTCGGTGCGACCGAGACCTTCCTCGAGGGCACCCATGCCATCCCCGACGAGTCCTTCGACGTCGTCCTCGAGTGCTCGGGCGTCGGTGTCGCGCTGACGCAGGCCGTCCGGGCGGTTCGCCGAGCCGGCACGATCGTCCAGGTCGGGATGCTGCCGAACGCCGAGATCGGGGTGAACCTCGCTCCGCTCCTGGCGAAGGAGGTCACCCTCCGCGGGGCTTTCCGCTTCGCGGACGAGATCGACGACGCCGTGGCGATGCTCGCGGCATCCGATGCGCTCGACACGGTCATCTCGCACGCGATCCCGGCAGCCGACGCCGTCGACGCGTTCGCGATCGCCCGCGACTCCTCCGCTTCGGCGAAGGTCCTGCTCTCCCTCTAGCGACACCGCGGCATCGTCTCCCGGCACAGCGTCCGGGCCACCGCCGCATCCGACAACCCCTCATCAGGTCCGAAGGAGTACCTCACCATGTCAGACGCCACCACGACGGCTGCGGCCGCCGATCCCACCGCGAAGAGGTCGGTGCGCGATCTCGTTCGCGCCGCGGTCTCGGGCTGGCTCGGAACCGCGCTCGAGTTCATGGACTACCAGCTGTACTCGCTGGCGGCCGCACTCGTGTTCGCCGACCTGTTCTTCTCGTCCGAGAACCCCGCCGTCGCTGTCGTCGCCGCGATGGCCACCTACGGTGTGGGCTACGTCGCCCGGCCCGTCGGCGCGTTCTTCTTCGCCCGTCTCGGCGACAAGACCGGCCGCACCAAGGTGCTGTTCTACACGATCCTGCTGATGGGCCTCGCGACGACGCTCATCGGCTTCCTGCCGACCTACGACCAGGTGGGGATCCTCGCGCCGATCCTGCTCGTGCTCCTGCGCATCGCGCAGGGGTTCGGCGCCGGCGCCGAGATCTCGGGCGCCGGCGTCATGCTCGCCGAGTACGCGCCGGCCAAGCGTCGCGGCATCATCGCGTCGCTCGTCGCGCTCGGCACCAACTGCGGCACGCTGCTCGCCTCGGGCATCTGGGCGATCCTGCTGGTCGCCTTCAGCGAGGACGAGGTCATCGACTGGGCCTGGCGCATTCCCTTCATCGCCAGCGCGATCATCATGCTCTTCGCGATCTGGGTGCGCTTCAACCTCAAGGAGACCCCGGTCTTCGAAGAGCGCGACGACGTCGTCGACGGCAAGGCCCTCTCGAAGGCCGAGGCACTCCAGCTGGCCACCGAGACCGGCGACGTCCGCACGCTCGAGGCCATGCAGCGCAAGCCCTGGAAGGCCTTCTCGATCGCGCTGCTGCTGCGCTTCGGTCAGGCGGGCAACTCGGGCATGATCCAGACGTACCTCATCAGCTACATCACCGTCGTGCTGCTGCTCGACCGCTCCATCGGCGTCAACGCCGTGATCGTCTCGTCGCTGGTGGCGTTCATCACCGTCCCGCTCTCGGGCTGGCTCGGCGACCGCTTCGGCCGCAAGCGCATGTACATGGTGTGGGCGATCATCGCGCTCATCGTCATCGTTCCGACGATGCTGATGATCAGCAGCAAGGACACCGTGCAGGTCTTCGTCGGGTACGTCGTGCTGCACAACCTCGCGGTGATGAGCTTCGCCTCGCTCGAGAACCTCACGCTCCCCGAGATCTTCGGTGCCCGCAACCGGTACACCTACACGGCCATGGCGCGCGAGATCGCGGCGATCGTGGCCACCGGCGCCGGCCCCGTCATCGCGGCGGCCTGGGTGTCGGCCGTCACCGGGTCGTTCATCCCGATCATCATCATGCTCGTCTTCTTCACCCTCTGCGCGCTCGTCGCGTCGATCTGGATGCCCGAGGTCGCCGGCCGCGATCTGACCGATCCGCGCGACGCGATCTGACCGAACCGACCCCTCGATCCCGCCCCTGAGGAGCACCGCATGACCATCGAACTCGTCGACGTGAGCGTCACCAGCCCGGGACGCAACTTCGTCACCCTCAAGATCACGACCGGCGACGGCGTCGTCGGCTGGGGGGACGCGACTCTCAACGGTCGCGAGCTCTCGGTCGCCTCGTACCTGCGTGACCACGTCGCCTCGATGCTCGTCGGCCGCGACGAGGACCGCATCGAGGACACCTGGCAGTACCTCTACCGCTCGCCGTACTGGCGGCGGGGCCCGGTGACGATGGCGGCCATCGCCGCGGTCGACATGGCGCTGTGGGACATCAAGGCGAAGAAGGCCGGGATGCCGCTGTACCAGCTCCTCGGCGGGGCGAGCCGTGATGCTCTGCGCGTCTACGTCCACGCCTCGGGCGCGGACTACGCGTCGCTCAACGACGCCGTGACGGCCTACGTCGAGTCGGGCGTGACCGCGGTGCGTGTTCAGACCGGCATCCCCGGGCTCGGCCAGATCTACGGGGTGGCGAGCAACGCGCCGGGCGCGAAGTACAACTACGAGCCCGCCAAACGCGCGGCGGACGGCTCCTCGGCGGTCCGTCCCGCTGAGGAGAGCTGGGACACCCGCAAGTACCTGGCGCACATGCCCGGCGTCTTCGCGCGGCTGCGCGAGGACTTCGGCACCGACCTGCGCATCCTGCACGACGGTCACCACCGGATGTCGCCGATCGAAGCCGCCCGGTTCGCCAAGGACATCGAGCCCTACGACCTGTTCTGGCTCGAGGACTGCACGCCGGGCGAGGACCAGAGCGCGCTGCGACTGGTGCGGCAGCACTCGACGACCCCGCTGGCCATCGGCGAGGTGTTCAACACGGTGTACGACTACCAGACGCTCATCACCGAGCGGCTGATCGACTACGTCCGCTCCGCCGTCACGCACACCGGCGGCATCACCTCGATGAGGAAGCTGCTGGACTTCGCAGCCGTCTACGGCATCAAGTCCGGCATCCACGGGCCGACCGACATCTCGCCCGTCGGCATGGCCGCGGCCCTCCACCTCGGCCTGGCGATCCACAACTTCGGCATCCAGGAGTACATGCCGCACAACGACACCACGCTCGAGGTCTTCCGCACCTCGTACACGTACGACCGCGGATTCCTCCACCCGGGAGATGCGCCCGGCCTCGGCGTCGAGCTGGACGAGACCGCCGCCGGCGCGTTCGAGTACACGAAGGCCTACCTGCCGGTGAACCGGCTGACCGATGGGACGATGCATGACTGGTGAGACCACTCCGGACCGCGCCGCACTGCCCGCGCTCACCCGCGACGCGCGCCTCGTCGTCGTGGCGCGCGCGCGGCAGGCCGAGGACTACGACCGCGTGCTCGACGTGCTCGTGGACGCCGGTGTCCGCAGCGTCGAGGTGACACTCACGACTCCGGGCACCTTCGAGCGGCTGCCCGTGCTCATCGACCGCTATCGCGGTGCGGCCGACATCGGCGTGGGAACCGTGACCGCGTCCGACCAGCTCGAGCGCGTCATCGACGCCGGCGCGCCGTACGCGGTCACCCCGATCACCTCGGCGTCGCTCGTCGAGCGCGCCGTGGCCGCCGGGCTTCCGATCGTTCCCGGGGGCCTCACCCCGACCGAGCTGTTCGCATCGTGGTCGCTCGGCGCCTCGGCGGTCAAGGTCTTCCCGGCGGGTCAGGTGACGCCCGGGTATGTGGCGGACCTGCGCGGTCCGTTCCCCCGCATCGCCGTGGTGCCCTCCGGTGGCGTCGACCTCGATGGCGCCCGCGCCTGGCTGAGCGCCGGCGCGGTGGCGGTCAGCGTCGGCGGTCCGCTCCTCGGTGACGCCTTCACGGGCGGCGACCTCGCGGCGCTGCGTCGACGCGCCGTGCGTTTCGTCGAGGTGTGCGCCGAAGGCGCGGGCGCATGAGCGCGGCGGAGCGCACGGTCGTCACCCTCGGGGAGACCATGGCGCTGCTGCGAGCGCCCGAGATCGGGTCGCTCCGGCATCTCGGCTCGCTTGCGCTGGGCATCGGCGGCGCGGAGTCCAACGTCGCGGTCGCTCTTCGGCGGCTCGGGGTCGCGGTCGCCTGGTTCGGCCGCGTCGGCGACGATCCGCTGGGCGAACGCGTCGTGCGCGAGCTCCGCGCCGAAGGCGTCGACGTCGGCGCACACGTCGATCCGGGCGCACCGACGGGCCTCATGCTCAAGGAGCGGCCGACAGCGGCGACGACCGCCGTCCACTACTACCGCGCCGGGTCGGCGGGCTCCCGTCTGACGGCGGGCGACATTCCCGCGGGGCGCGTCGAGGAGGCGGCGCTCCTGCACGTGACCGGCATCACGCCGCTGCTGTCGCCGACGGCCGCCGATGCCGTGCGTGACGTCGTGGCGCGGGCCCGGGCCGCGGGGGTGACCGTGAGCTTCGACATCAACTACCGGTCGACGCTGGCGGCACCCAGCATCGCGGCGCCGCTGCTGCGCGAGATCGCCGAGAGCGCCGACATCGTGTTCGGCGGGACCTCGGAGCTCGAGCTGATCTCGGGAACGGATGCCGATACCGCCGCGGTGGCGCTGCGCGCCGCCGGGGTCGCCGAGGTCGTCATCAAGCGCGGCGCCGATGGCGCCACCGCGCACATCGGGAGCGAGGTCGTCGACGCTCCCGGCTTCGCGATCGACCCGATCGACACGGTCGGCGCGGGCGACGCTTTCGTGGCCGGCTATCTCAGCGTCCGCCTCGCGGGCACCGGCGGCAGGCCCGCCGGCGCCGAGGCCTCGGTCGTGGAGGCCCTGCGGCGCGGCAACACGTGCGGTGCCATCGCCTGCCTCGGTCCCGGCGACTGGGAGGGCTCGCCGAGCCTGGCGGATCTCGATCGTTTCCACGCGGTCGGCGCGGATCCCGTCCGGCGCTGAGTCAGCCGGCGCCGAGCTGCGCGTCGACCAGCAGCATCACGTTCGCGGTGCCGCTGCGCAGGATCGCCGCGGCGAGCCCGGGATCGTCGACGACGCGGGCCAGCTGGAGGGTGCCGGTCATCGTGGCGAGGATCGCCGCGGCACGCGCACGCGCATCCGGGCCGGGCAGCAGGGCGGCGATGTCGTCGATGAGCGGCATCGCCGCCTCGGCGTACGCCCGTCGTACCGCGTCGTCGCCGCGGATGACGTCTCCCAGAAGCGCGGCGGTCGGGCATCCGCCGTCGCGGTCGTCGCGGTGCGGCATGGACAGGTAGCGATCGACGAACCGCTCGAACCCGGCGCGGTCGAACTCCCGCGCGCCGTACGACTCGCGCTGCGTCCGCAGCTGATCTTCGAGCACCGCGGCGACGAGGTCCGCCTTCGAGGCGAAGTGGGCGTAGAACGCACCGTTCGTGAGTTCGGCATCGCCCATCAGGGTCGAGATGCCCGCCCCGTCGACGCCGTCGTGCTTGAACCGGCGCCCGGCGCGCTCGATGATCCGCCGGCGCGTGGCGCCCTTGTGTTCACTGCTGTATCGCACCATCGGTCCTCCAGCATGCCAGCTTCACCGAACCGCCGAGTCCTTCAGTGCGAGTCCGAGGACGGCGAGACGTTCGATGACTTCGTCGACCGAGCGCCGGCCGAAGTTGCGGATGCGCAGCAGATCTGCCTCGGACCGCGACACCAGGTCGGCCAGCGTGTTGATCTTGTCGCGCTTGAGGCAGTTGTACGAGCGCACGCTGAGCTCCAGCTCCTCGATCGGGACGTCGAGCTCGTCCTCGACGACCGCCGCGGCGAGACGGTCGGGCCCGACCTCGACCCCCTCGGCGTCGAGGTTCAGGTGGTGAGCGAGCCCGAACAGCTCGACGAGCGTGCGGCCGGCCGAGGCGACGGCGTCCCGGGGCGACATCGCCGGCTTCGTCTCGACGTCGAGGGTGAGGCGGTCGAAGTCGGTGCGCTCGCCGGCCCGCGTCGCCTCGACGCGGTGCGCGACCTTCACGACCGGCGAGTAGATCGAGTCGACGGCGATGTGTCCCTCGGGCGCGTACTCGTCACGGTTCTGGCCGGCCGAGACGTAGCCGCGCCCCCGCTCGATCACGAGGGTGAGATCGAGCATCGCGTCGTAGCCGAGCGTCGCGATGGTCAGCTGGGGGTTGTGGATCGCCACACCCGCGGGGACGGCGATGTCGCCCGCCGTCACCCGGCCGGCGCCGGTCTTGCGCAGGTGCGCGGTGACCGGCTCGTCACGATCGGACGACACCACGAGCTGCTTGATGTTCAGGATGAGCTCGGTGACGTCCTCGCGGACCCCGGGAACGGTGCTGAACTCGTGCAGGACGCCGTCGATCCGCACCCCGGTCACCGCGGCGCCCGGGATCGCGGAGAGCAGGCTGCGGCGCAGGGCGTTCCCGATGGTGTAGCCGAACCCCGGCTCGAGCGGCTCGATCACGAACCGGCTGCGAGTGGGGGACAGCGGTGTCTCCCGGAGGTGGGGCGGCTGCGCGATGAGCATCGGTCGTTCCTTCCGCGGCGGTCCGCCGCTCGGGGCCGAGCGTGCGTGGCTTGATTATATGATGACCATAATCCCATGCGAACGAAACGAGCGGAGACACCCATGGCGCACCAGCACACTCCCCGACACCCCCGACCCGTCGCGATCGTCACCGGGGCGGCGACGGGCATCGGCCGGGCGATCGCGGCCGAACTGGCCGGCGCCGGCTTCACGGTCGTCGGCACGAGCCGCAAGCCCGCGGCCGCCGGGGCCGGCGGGGGAGTCCTCCTCGAGCTCGACGTCACCGACGACGCCTCGGTTCGCGCACTGGTCGAGCAGGTGCTCGAGCGCTACGGCCGGATCGACGTGCTCGTCAACAACGCCGGTCTCGGCCTCGCCGCGCCGGCCGAGGAGAGCTCGGTGGCGCAGGCGCGCGAACTGTTCGAGGTGAACGTGTTCGGCGTGCTGCGGATGACCGCCGCCGTGGCGCCCCACATGCGTGCCGCGGGTTCGGGGCGCATCATCACCGTGTCATCGGCGCTCGGCGTCATCCCGGCTCCGTTCATGGCGCTGTACGCGGCCACCAAGCACGCCGTCGAGGGGTACTCGGAATCCCTGGACCACGAGCTGCGCACCCGCGGAGTACGGG
>Ga0308171_1004742_pt1 | contig 10880 bp, 16 predicted proteins | sample PhyGR1_FD_202135 | JGI IMG/M metagenome (GOLD analysis project Ga0308171, IMG submission 202135) | Phyllosphere microbial communities from UC Gill Tract Community Farm, Albany, California, United States - DLSLSG.R1 | ecosystem: Host-associated > Plants > Phyllosphere > Unclassified | place: USA... | reverse complement strand
GCCGAAAGCGGTATCTGACCGCTGCCAGCCATGGATGTGGGCCTGTCTGTGCTCAACTCTTGAAAGGCACGCCAATAAAAGCGGCTCTGCGGATGCAATGGCGGTTGTTCCGCCAAAGCCTTTAAAGCCCGCTCTGATTGCAGCCCACCAGCGTTGTGCGCAAGATCGATCAGTGCTTCGAGTTCGCCATCACCGAATGAGAACTGCCATTCGATGATAGCGATTAGTTTTTTTCCGCTTCATCCTCGGCAGCACGAGCACCCGCTTCATCCTGAAAGTGCTCAACATCACTGGCCTTCTGAACAAGATCGACGAATGCTTTGCGGATCGTTGGATTGGTCTGCGAGAAATACTTCATCGCGGTTTCCGCACTGAAAGGAACCGGCTTGCACTTTGCCGTCACCTTCCAATCGCAGAGAGACATTTCACACAGAACGATGCGAAGGCGTTCCTCGTCGGTCATCTTCGCCGTCCAGCTTCAGCGTATCGGCGGCGTTGATGTAGGTGGAACCGTTGATCTCGTCGGTGTCCGTCTCATCGTCCATGCCGACGACTTCAACGGCAATCTCAACATTCGACGAGGCGTCGCCGGTCAGCGTCAGCTTCGAGACATAGCAACCCTCGAAGCGGCGGAAGAGGTAGCCCCCGGCACCCGCCCCAGCGCTCCACCTCCATCATCGGCGTCGATGATAGCAGTAGGTGGGAGTTGATCTTCGGCTCAAGCGCCTCGTTTGGCTTCTTTGGCACCCTATCGAAGTGGAAAACGCCGGAACAGAAATCGGCCCAATTGTTCAGCGCCCCTGCGAGCATCAGGCGGTGCGCCTTAACATTCCAGTCAAAGGTCTGGGCCTGCGCCATGGCAGGAGCCGTAGCCAACGCGACGGCGACGACAGTGCTGATTTTTCGACCAATCATGGTATGCCCCTGCTTAAACCGCCACACCGCTCGAAGCCGGGTTGCGGGTTGCGAAATGTGGGGGCGTAATAGTGCGGCTGTGCTTAAAAATTGCTTTGCTGGCCGGTGCAGTCGGCGTCACGGTCGGCGTGTCTGTGTGGGGTTTAGATAAACTCGACATCATCGATCGGTTCGCATTCGAATGGGGCGACTTCGCGACGCTCACTACCGGCTTGCTCGCTGTCATCGGCGCAGTGTGGGTTGGCATGCGGCAAGTGGAGATAACTGATCGGCAAGCGAATATCTCTGAACAGCAAACAAAGATACTCGACCGTCAGATCACTTTGCAAAGCTTGTCTTTCAAAGTCGATCTACATGATAGAAGGCTAAAGATTTATAGCGATGTTAAATCCTATGCCCACAGCATCTGGTCTCGGGAAGATTTTAATGAACTGAAGAGAAGCGGGAACATTATTGTTTCGCTGGAGGCGAGTAAATTTCTCTTCAACGACGCAATACATGCAAAAATCAGAGAAATTTTCGTTATCGGCACGAAGTTTCGCGCTGTCACTGAGAAACTTGATGCAATTGAACGCTCTGGCGGCATTCAACCGGATAACCTCAAGAATGAACAGTATGAATTAAGCGATAAGATAGATGCGCACTTCTCAGCGTTTACGGAGATGAGCACACCCTATCTGCGAGTCGATGAAAATATTGGCTGAAATGCCCTGATCATTATTTTATTCGCAACAGAAGGTTCCTGACGCTCGCCGCATACCAATGCCCACCACGCGGCGTTCTGATCGCCCGCTCGTTCAACGCTGCCGCAATTCCGTTAAGGCTCGATACCCCCTGCCCTCGGATGTCAGCGATGATCGAGGCGAGATCACGCGCATGGGCGTCCGCTTTCGCGGTGATCGTCGCCAGTGCCGCTGAATTGCCCTTCCCAGCCCTCCTGAGCGCTTTCGCGCCGTTGGGGTTGCCGAGTTGCTGACCACGGGCCTTCGCGGCCCTGAGCGCCTCCTTGGTGCGCGTAGAGATCGCCTCGCGCTCCTGCTGCGCCATCAGCGCCATGATGCCGATCGTAAGCGAGTTAGCGTCGGGCATGTCGGCGGCAACGAACTTCGTGCCACTGTCCCGTAGCGTCATCAGGAACGCGGCATTTCGACTGAGCCTGTCAAGCTTGGCAATGACCACCGTCGCCCCGGTGACCTTTGCCTGATGGAGGGCCTTCGCGAGTTCGGGACGATCGTTGCGCTTGCCGCTCTCTACTTCGATGTATTCGCCAAGGCTCTCGCATTTCCGCGTGGCGCAAAAAGCAGCGATGGCGGCGCGCTGCGCCTCCAGCCCCAGACCGGATCGGCCTTGGCGTTCGGTTGACACGCGCAGGTAGTGGATGGTCCTCATCGCCATTTTACCTTGAAAACAACTGCGTCGCTCTCGCGAACAATGACCGTTAATCGTGGATGGTAGGAGTTTAGCTGAGGCATCCGAGCGGCTTGCGATCGACCGACCTCAATCTGGCGACGAGAGCTTATGATGCTATCTCTCTGACCCACCCGACTTATTACGCGAAGCATTGGCACGCTGTTTTCACGGCACCACTGCGCAACTTCGCTCGCCGTGGCTGCTGGCGTAATCTCGATGCGGGTTCGCCTCATATGCCTCATATAGCAGACTTTATAAAACTGAGCTACGCCCGTTGCGCCGTTTTATAACCCGCCAAACGACGGGAGCATCGTGCTCGTCACCAGTCGGCATCATCCTTCGTGATCGTCACGATTACCTGCCTCTGATCAACCTGCACACGGTCGCCGAAGTGATTGCGCGCCATCCTCGACGCATACCATTTCGCGAAGTTCGCGATCTCGGCATCACGGCGGACATCGCCGGTTGAGCATTCGCCGCCAGAGATCGCATCGAAAGCGTTCTCCAGCATCGCGAAAGTGCCGATTTCCATCGCGGCTCGAAGCTGAATCGAGAAATCCTCGTCAACGGTCGCCCGCTTGAGCAGAGCATTACGGGTGACGCCGAGGTCGGCGGTCACATTCTTCATCGTGTCACCGTTCGCCAGACGATCCAGAGCAGCCTCAACGGCTTCTGGAGGGATCGCCACACTACGGCCACGGGGCTTGACGGGGACCACTGCCGCCTTGCGGGCAAAGTCGCTGTGAATATCGGACTGTCGCTTACTAACCATGCTTGTATTTACGCCGGGATGGTTGGTAGCTTGCCTTCATCTGTTGTTATTGAGGCATAAATGTCGATTTTCCTCCACGCGCTGTCTTTGGAAAACTATCGCGGCATAGCTGGCGAACAGAAAATGACCGGCTTTCGCGATTTCAATTTTTTCATCGGCGCTAACAATGCGGGCAAGTCCACTGTCTTAAACTTTATTAGCCGATATATGCCATTCGGCCTTGGCAGACTTCCCGATCTCAGTGATCTCGAACATCACGGTGGATCATCACTTAACCGTGTTACTGCGGGCGTTGGATACGCTATTTCGGAGATAATTGAGACCTTTTTCAGTAAGTATCCCTTTCTCGACGACGCCAACCATCGGAATATTATCACAGTAATCCTAAACTATCTTTCAGACGGTTATGGCTTCATATGGAATAATAGCTCATCTCCCTACGATAAGAAATCGGCATCGATCCGGTTTGACTCAAAAGAATTGATGCGAAAAGTCCCTGCACATGCTTTAGCCGATATCGGCCAAAGGCTCCTGAATCGAAATGATCTGCGCTACATCAGCAGTGCGATATCGACCGATGATGTGCGGAATCAACATATCCCAAAAATCGTAGATGCCATTCAAAATTGCTTGCCTGCCATTGTATCTGAAACCAAGCTCATTCCTGCCATCAGGGAGATCGGTCCATCTGGCGGCAACTTTGAAGATTTCAGCGGCAAGGGTCTGATCGATCGACTAGCTGATATTCAGAATCCCGATCATCATCACCGTGAAGACAGGGAGCTATTCGAAAAGATCAATGGGTTTCTTCAGACTGTGACTGACCGCCCGAAAGCGCAAATCGAAATTCCAAATAACAAAGCGCATGTGTTGGTGAATATGGATGTCGCGTTTTGCCATTGAGTTCGCTTGGCACGGGCATTCAAGAGGTGGTTATGATCGCCGCCTTCTGCACCATCAGCAGTGAAAAGATTATTTGCATCGAAGAACCCGAACTTCATCTTCACCCGCTGCTTCAACGAAAGCTGGTCCGATATCTCAAGCGGGAAACCGATAATCAATATTTCATCGCAACGCATTCAGCAGCATTCATTGACACACCTGATGCTGCCATCTTCCATGTCACTCAGGAAGAAAGCACGACCCGCATTCGAAAGGCGGTGCTTAATCAGGAGCGCCACGCCATATGCGCCGACTTGGGGCATCGTGCCTCCGACATCATTCAGTCGAACGCCGTCCTTTGGGTCGAGGGTCCGTCTGATCGCATCTACCTCAAGCATTGGATCGATCTTTACACGAAGGATAGCGGTCAGGAGTTAATCGAGGGCATCCATTATTCCATCATGTTTTACGGTGGCGCGCTACTAAGCCACCTCTCTGCCGGGGACGATGATGTGCAGGAGTTCATTGAGCTTCGGGCGCTCAATCGAAATCTAATGGTGATGATTGATAGCGACAAAAAAGCCGCTCAATCACCGTTACGATCAACCAAAGTGCGCTTGCGTGAAGAATTCAAAAAGCACGGCGGCATTGCTTGGATTACGAAGGGTCGTGAAGTCGAAAACTACATCGACTTCCATGTGCTACAGGCGGCGGTCAAATCGGTTTATGGCTCCCTTTATGCCGCCCCCGTCCGTGGTGGCACCTACGATCATGCACTTTACTTCAAGCGGACGGCGGCAAAGAAATCGCGCACCGGAGCAATATCCACCTCTCTTATTGAGGAGAATGTGGACAAGGTTAAAGTGGCACACGCTGCGGTAGCAAGCGGAAACATCACTCTTGATGTTCTTGACCTGCGAAAGTGCGTAGCTGAGGTAGTCATGATGATCGTCAAGGCCAACAACTGAAGCTCAACGCCATAAGGGAGATTAAGATGGCATTGTCACGCGGCTTCTGGATCAACGATGCATACCTCAGCCTTGAAAGCGACATCCTTGCTGTAGGCTACAAGCACCATTTGGATCGTGTTGATACCGATATCGATGAGATCACTCAGTTCTTCGCCTACCGCGCGCGCGCGAAGAACGACGAGAAGTAAGGGTGGGCCGACGATTGGGGGAGAAACTTCGCTCTTTCGGTGAAAAGTCACGGCAAGATGATTATCGTTGAGGCCGAAAGGAATTGGGGCAAGTTGGTTGAAGTGGGTAGGATGGAATGCTCCGGCGCTTCACTCATCATTGAGATTCCGAAACAGTCACCAAAGAATGTTAGCATCGGCGCTGCCACTTTGCCCGCAAAGCGCATGTGGATGCCAGACGGATATGCCGATCCTGATCACCTCTGGAATCGCCAAGAAGTTCGAAGCGAAATGATTGTGCGACCGATCGCTGATTGGATGAAGTCATGAGCATAGGCTGGCGAGCGCTCGACGCCTTCAATCACCTCGGAGCCAACGCACGCGACAAGTTCGCATGGTCGGCGCAGAGTGATGATCGCACGATTACGGTGCTCACCCTTTGGCAAGATGAGGTGACCGATGACGGGCACACGGTTATCGCAAATCATATGGGAAGCCCAACGCTTCACCTATGGATAACCAGCCCGCGAAACAGGCGGCGCATACGACACCTCCAAGATGTCTGGAATGGTGACCGCACCTTCCGAGTGGTGATGCTTCAAGCCAAAAACGACAAAGCGGTCCCTCGTTCGCCCAAGCGACGCTGGCCCGATGAGGCGTTGATCATGACGCTATTGGATTTCAATCCAGACACGGGTGAATTTCGAGCAGAGGGAACTCATGCTTGAGTTTATCAACATAGGACAGTAGGGCACTTGATACCTTACCGACCAAATCATTGTATATTCATTTAGACGCACTCTCGTGCAACTTCGATGCGGCTGCACATTGACCTGCCCACTTGCTGGGATCAGTCTCCGGCCCCATACTAAGAATGGCGTTAAACTTCGTTTCGGGAATGACGCAGCTTATGCTTTGCCGCCAGTGTCGAGAATCGTCTGATGGATCGACCAATACATAGGTGAGGTTCATCACACCCGCGACCCTGATAGGCTTGGTAGCCCACCCTGTCGTAATATTTTTCCTCGTAGTCATTGTGAGTGCAGCGTCACTTGAAATTATATAGATTAAAGGACGCGGCTTATCCTTCAGCGACTTTTCACGCAAAATCATGGTCGCCGTGCTTAATCCACCCACCTCAACATAAAGCGATTTCGATAGTGTCTGATACGCTTCTATCAAGGCTTTAAGGGTTTGCCCCGCCGCCGCTACATTTTGATCGGGTATCTTATCGGGCTTCCCCTCTGCCTTGGTTAAAATCGGCAAATATTCGTCTGTGAACATCGATCTTGCTTTATCGTGTTTGGATGTCAAATCTCCGAGAAGCGCTTGCGCATTATCGCCGCCAGCGAGATCAATCGAATAGGCATCCAACGATTCCGAATACCCTTCGAACGCAAGAGCCTTATAAATTATAGGTTCAAATTCAGCGTTGCTTGGAGAAACGGAAAATCCGTATGATGCAGTATCGTTCTTGAACAACGATATCGCCGTCGATGCGATGGTTGAAGCCCCCAGAATACCAGCGACGGGTCCAAAATAATAAGGCATTCCGCCTTTGGGAGGATCGCTCTCTTTGGCTTCATCCTCCGCCGCCTTCTTCTGGAATGTCTTGAAAACATTCGACCATCGTTCAGTCGCCAAATCGAGATTTTTGCTCAAATCAGCGCGCTGGTTTTCGAAAGCAATCCAATGCGAAACCGATGGCGGCGTGCTTCCCATCACAATCAAAGGCTGTAGCTTACCGCGCTCGGCACGGTCGGCAGCGTTCTCTGGCTTGTCCTCATTGTAGGGGCCAAGGGCTGTTTTCACTCCCACCGCCAATTCAGCAGATACGCCTTGCTGCAATGCATATCTGAGCAGACTAGCCTCCATCGATTTATCTGGCGTCGTAAGGGTCGCGCCTCCACCAGTGGTAGCCCGGAGGGTATCGAGCATGGACGCTTCGCTTTTTGCATTCGCCAGCCTAGCCGCGCGAAGCTGTTCCTCTTTGATTTCTTGGTCTATTGTCTGAGCATTAGCAGGAAGCGTTACGATAGCAGACAACATCGCGATCCGTGCGACCACCCCAGTCAACATAAGTCACTTCCCCACAAGTTGGATTATATGACAAGCGGAAAAATAAAAGCCAATCCGATTTTCCGTGAATACCCCTAAAATCCACCCTCTTGGTTTTCCTTATCAAGCATTCAGTCCAGCTAAGCTAAACGCCTCTGGCAAGGGCGTGACTTTCAGTCATGGTGATCGCGCTTGACAATGAATGGCAGTTCGGAGTTCGGTGCGATCAAACGAAGGAGGTCGTAATGGCATTGAAAGACATTCTCGCGCTCGTTGATGACAAGCTCGAAGCCGTATTTCACCGTAAGGAACCGGACGCCAAGAAGGCGCGCAAGAACGCCATCGCCACCATTGAGACTGCCCGCAAGCAGTTCGGATCGGTTGACCCTGTCCGTGGCCGCAAGGTCTGGAAAGTCAGCAACGAGGTGGTGAGCTTCACGCCCGGATATGTAATCGCGGAACGGTCGGTCAGCTATGTCCCGGCTGAGCGCTTCAACGACTTCCTCGACAAGCTCGAAGCGGCGATCAATGCGGGTGAGCTTGATGATGCGCTGCTGGCAGACGAGAAGGCCGAACAGCCTGTGAAGGTTCGCAAGCCTCGTGGTCCACTATCCCCCGAAGTGCTGGCGGCACGCAGGGCGAAGATGGCCGCTAAGAAGTGAGATAGGGGGCCGGGAAACCGGCCCTTTTCGTTTCAGTCGATGATGTCGTCGGGGAGGCCGACAAAGCCCTCTCGGGCGATGGTGCCGCTCCACAGAACATCAGGTAGGTCGTCATCGACGCGGCGCTCGTCGCGCACCACGAAAAGCAACGCCTTCTTCGAGAGTTGGGCGATCAGTGCATTCTCCAGCACGATCCTCTGCCCTTTCGGATTAGCCGGATCGGCCACAAGCCTTTTGCGGATCGAGGCACCATCGACTTCGAAGTAGAGGGGCCAATCCGAGATGTCCGTCTCGACGCCGTTGTCTTGGATCGTGAACGGCATGTCGATCGAGCCACGCCCGTGGACCATGATTGCGGATTTCGAGATCGTGTAGGAAGCCATGCGGGTATTTATCGCGAGCAGGAGAGGTGCTGTGCGCGATAAATACCCTCATGCTTGATGATCTCTTTTCCGCCACCGTCACCGTAGATGCCGCTGATGCCGACCGTGCCGCCATGCGCGCCCGCGCTTACCGCGTGAAGCGCCAGAAGAATGGCAGGGCGCGCGTCACTGCGTGGTTCGCCAGTGAGGTGGCGGCAGCGGCATGGGAGGCAGAATATGGCGAGCAGGGCGAGGCACCAATGCCTGACGCTTACGAGCCAGACATGTCGGCTGGCCCGGAATCCAAGATTATCTGAAACACCTCTTCGACATGTGAAGCGCTGACCGTCAGACGGGCTCTAAAAGGCACATTCCCCCGCCCCGATAGCGGCGGTCGAAACAACTCAGGCCACTTCGTCGAAAGACTGACAGCATGTCCCTCACTGCCATGCTTCAACAGATTGTTGAGGATGTTAACATGGGTGAGGCGGTGGCTTACCGGATATTTCTTCTTCATCGCCTTTCTCAACACCGGGAATGTGTCCGTTGCCTTATGAAGGCCGGTCAAGGATCGCGCAGACCTCTCCCAATAATGGAACGCGGCAGTGACGAATGCCTCACGGACCGCACGCGAGGCAATCAATGCCTGCCTCGACGCATCGTCTAATTCGTTCGCCTTGGTCCAAACGAGGATACCATCCTCGTCGTATTCCTCTTCATCTTCGCCGCTATCCAAATAGGCCATTTCGGCTTCGTCGGCAGAACGCATCGCGGCGTCCATCGTGGCGTCTGAAGCACGAAACGCTTCACGGATCACTTCAAGGCCGGATCGAAACTCAAATACTTTGAAGCTTCGGGGCAATTCAACCATCATGAACCTGCCTTCTGATAATCATTCAGCGTCTGTTGAATTGCTCAACCGGCGCAGTTGCGCGAATGCATTGGCTATCCTCATTCGCCAGCCGATCTTCTGTTTCGCCCGTTCAGCGCTTCGTCGAATCAAATCATGCACTGACGGATGAACCAGCCGCCTTCCATGCACTTCGCGTTCATGGATATCCATGATGCTCAACGCCGACATCATTCTATCATGATCGACCGGAGCATCATCGGACAACGCACGGCACTCGTCATAGAGGGCTTCTGCTCGCGCATATATACGCGCGGTGATCAGGAGATTTGAGTCGATCATACCCGTTTGAGATCGCAAATTGCCCTCCATCTCAGAATCTTGGAGTCTTGAGTTCAAGACCTGAATGTCGGAGACAATCGCAGCAAGGGTTTGCCCCACTCGATCTCCGGGCGCAGCTTCGATCATTTGCTCTATGGCGGATATGAGGTGAACAGGAGGCGGCGGCGGATCGAAGGTAGGTTGTGGTGCCGCGCGCTCGATGCCCATCACCCACGGATATATCGCGTTCAGCGACTGAGCTACCTGCCTCGCGTAGGCGTTGATCCCTGCGAGCGTCATCGGCAATGAAGCCAACGCAGCATATCGCCTTGCCCGCGCTGTTTTGCGCTCCTGAAGGGCACCCTGAAGAATTTGCCATAGAACAAGCGGAATACCGACAAAGGCTGCGATTGCAGCAAGCCCACTTCCATGGATATCAGCCCATGCAAGAACGGCATTCAGTTTATCACTCATTTTTCCCCCGATGCGCTTGAACAGCTTGATGATGGCAAAGCCAAAACGCAAGAAGCGCTAGTCAAATCATCAGCATACTGTGCCCCAGCATGTCCAGCGATATTAGAAAGACTCTTGCCGCTCGGTGGTTGCGACCTCAAACGCACTGTGCATCTCAATGCAAACCCGGTCCTACGAGTTGCACTCAGCGCGAGGGCAGCATCGAATTAAACAGCAACAGGCGGAAGCAGAGGCTGCACGGCCATCAAGGCCTCTCGAAGATCAGCCCTAATGAGTGAATATTCCGCTTTTACCGCCAGTTAAGGCAGTGGACGCGAGTAAGGAGCGGCGTTAGCCTCCGGCGACTACGGGGGCGTTATGAATTCAAGGTTTACTTTCGCAGCTTTGGCGGCTGCGTTGATGTCATTTCCAATCGCCGCCGCGTCTCCGACTGCTCCCCCTGCGGGCTTAGCTCCGACGATGCAGCGAGCCGTGACAACCAGAGTTGAACCGAAATCCCGGCAATCACTCGCTGATAACCCAGAAGATAAGGGATGCCCTCCGGGGGTGGACAATCATCACAGCGACCTGTGCGCTCAATGGAAGGCAGCAGATGCTGCTGGAGATTCTGCCAATTGGGCATTTGCTTCATTCCTAGTTGCTGCGTTGACTTTGATAGCAGCGGGCGCAGCGGCGGTTTACGCCAAGAACGCAGCGAAGGAGACCAAGCGGAGCGCGGAGGCCGCTTTCAGCGCGGTCGAGGCTGCTCAAGAAGCTAATCGAATTTCGGCTGATACCGCTGATCGACAGCTTCGTGCATACCTCTACCCCAGCACCGGAGAAATCAGCTTGTCGGCAGGCGAAATCGTCGTTTCCTGCCCGATCCGCATTCCCTTGCGCAACACAGGCGCAACCCCCGCGACCCTCGTCTTCTACGAGATAAAATCGTTTGTCCGTTCCAATTGGGCGAAACGCCAAACCTTTGAGCACTCGCGGCGAATGGCAGTCGCCGAAGTCAAAACCAATATCCAGAAGATCATTGGGCCAAACTCAGATA
>Ga0308171_1004740_pt1 | contig 10885 bp, 7 predicted proteins | sample PhyGR1_FD_202135 | JGI IMG/M metagenome (GOLD analysis project Ga0308171, IMG submission 202135) | Phyllosphere microbial communities from UC Gill Tract Community Farm, Albany, California, United States - DLSLSG.R1 | ecosystem: Host-associated > Plants > Phyllosphere > Unclassified | place: USA... | reverse complement strand
AGTGGCGCCGGTGCCGCCCTCCAGCCGCACCGAGACTTCCAGCGAATCGCCGCCAGCCAGGCCGCCGCCGACATTCACCAGCGCGGCCAGCGGCACGTCATCCGGCTCCGGCGTCGGGAACAGCACCCGCAGGGGCGCGGCATTGTACAGGTGCTTCAGCACCGTGCCGCGCGGGGTGTGGACGAAGCCCAGCTCCGCCCGACCGTGGGCGCGCTGGTGGCGGGGGAGGGGGAGGGACATCAGGCTCCAGTCTGCCAAGGTGGGGGTGGGCGGGGAAGCAGGCTGGGGGAAGGAATTCCCTCAGGCCCCCATCTTTTCTCTGCCAGTCTTCGCGATGTGGCTGCTGCTGCCGCTCGCTTCGTGAAACGATCCGGTTGCGCCGAAGACTGACGCTCCAGCCCGCGGACTTCATAGGATCCAATCAGGCTTCGCCTGTTGCGTCGACCGTTGGCCTCAGGTCCAGACTCGCAAAAAGAAGATGGGGATTCGGGGGAATTCTTTCCCCCGACCTTCTAACCGCCCCCCAGCACCCGCACCGACAACGCGGCAGCCGAAGCCCTGTTCTCCACGCCCAACTTCGAAAACACGCCTTCCAGATGCTTGTTCACCGTACGTGGGCTGAGCACCAGGATCTCCGCGATGTCGCGGTTGGACTTGCCGCGGCCGAGCCACAGCAGCACCTCGGCCTCCCGCGCCGTCAGGCCCAGCCGGTCCCGCAGCACCGTCTCCTCCCGCGCCGGGTCGCTGGTGGTGACGCGGAGCAGCAGTTCCTCCTGCTCGATCTGCCCGACATGGTGGAACTCGATGTGGCGGCCATCGGCGAGCGGGACAGGAGCCAGGCGCGCCTCGGCGGAAGACCAGCCGGGTAGGCGCAGGCCGGAGGGGCCGGCATCGGCGGCATCGGGCGGGCTGGCGGCGCGCAGCAGGGCGGCCGCCTGCGGGGTGGCCCACAGCAGCGTGCCCTCGCGGTCCACCGCCAGCAGGAAGCGGCCGGCGACGTCCAGCGCCGCGTGGGCGCTGCGGGTCAGGCGGGCATTGGCCAGATGGGCGCTGATGCGGGCCAGCACCTCGTCCGGCGCCACGGGCTTGATGACGTAGTCGACGCCGCCGGCATCGAAGCCGCGCACCACGTCCTCGCTCTCCGTCAGTCCAGTCATGAAGATGACGGGGACGGAGATGAGGTTGGCGTTGCGCTTCATCCGCCGGCAGGCCTCGAAGCCATCCATGCCGGGCATCACCGCGTCCATCAGCACGATGTCGGGGGTGATGCGCTCGATGATGGTCATGGCGGCGGCGGCGGATTGCGCCACCAGCACCATGTAGCCGGCGCCTTCCAGCGTGTCGTTCAGCAGGCCGAGCGTGCCGGGCGCGTCGTCCACCACCAGCACGATGTCGCGGCGTTCCATCAGCCTTCCTCCTCCGGCAGGGCGGCGACGAAGGCGTCCAGCCGGTATTCCGAGATGTAGCCGCGCAACTCGGCGATGGCGGCGGCGGCGGCGGGGTCCTCGGCCTCCAGCGCGTCCAGCCGTTCGCGGATGCCGCCGACATAGCCGATGGCGGCCAGTTGCCGCAGGTTGGCCGCCTGGGTGGGGGTCAGCCGCTGGCTGGGTGCGGCGGGGGCGGGGTCCGAGAACGTCCAGGTAACGCCGAGGAGCTGGCCGATCTTCTCCAGCAGCGCGGTGAGGGAGACCGGCTTGGGCAGCACGTCGTCATGGTGCTGGCCCTCACCGGGCGGGGCCAGTTCCAGCGCGTTGGCGGAGACGATGAGGATGGGGGCGCGGTGGCCCGCTTCCTCCCGCAGGCGGCGGGCGAGTTCCCAGCCGGTCATGCGGGGCATGGCGATGTCCAGCAGGAACAGGTCGGGCGGCTCCGCCTCGGCCAGGGCCAGGCACTCGGCGCCATCGGCGGCCAGGCGCACGGCGAAGCCCAGCGGCTGCAGCAGGTCCGCCAGCAGGGCGCGGTGGTCGGCATCGTCATCGGCCACCAGCACGCGCAACGGGCGGCTGCTTTGCACCCGGCCGGTGACCGGACGCTCCACCACCGCCGGAAGTTCGCCCTTGCCGGAAAGCAGCAGGCGGACGCGGAAGCGGCTGCCCTCGCCCAGGCGGCTGGTGACGCTGATCTCGCCGCCCATCACCTCGGTCAGCATCTTGGTGATGGTCAGGCCGAGGCCGACGCCGGGGGTGGAGGGGGCGTGCGAATTACCGCCGCGCTGGAAGGGCTCGAAGATGCGGCCGAGATCGTCCTCGGCGATGCCGATGCCGGTGTCGATGACCTCGAACTCCGCGACCTCGGAGCGGAAGCGCAGGCGGAAGGTGACGCTGCCGGTGCGAGTGAACTTGATGGCGTTGGAGAGCAGGTTGATCAGGATCTGCCGCAGCCGCCGCTCGTCGGTATGGACGATGCCGGGCAGGCGGGGCGGCGCGTCGAAGCTGAAGCCGATGCTCTTGGCCTCCGCCTGCAGGCGCAGCATCTGCACCAGCTGGTCGAGAAACTCGGGGAAGCGCACTTCGTCCCGGTACAGCTCGATGCGCCCGGCCTCGATCTTGGAGATGTCGAGCAGCCCTTCGATCAGCGCGGCCAGATGCTCGCCGCTGCGGCGGATGGTGCGCACGCCGTCCCGCTTGCGCTCGGGGATGGCGGCGTCGCGCTCCAGCAACTGGGCGTAGCCGAGGATGGCGTTCAGCGGGGAGCGCAATTCGTGGCTGATGCCGATGACGTAGCGGCTCTTGGCGATGTTGGCGGCCTCGGCGGTTTCCTTGGCCTTTTGCAGGGCGGCGTCGGTGCGCTGGTGGGCACGGATCTCGCTCATCAACAGGCTGGTCTGCCGCCGCGTCTCCTCCTGCGCCACCAGCCGGCTCTGCCGCGCCAGCACCAGGGCCCAGGCGGTGATGCCGCCGAGGACAGCGAGGACGAAGAAGGCCTTCCAGAACGCGGCATCCAGGTCGATGCTGGCGGGCGCCTGTGCGCGGATGCCCAGGAACACCAGCCCGACCGTCGCGGCGAACAGCAGGAATACCACCAGGAAGGAGCCGACGGGCGTGACCAGCGCGCGGATCACCGCCTCCGGCAACGCGGCGCGCAGCGGCGTCATCACCTGCGCGGCGAGGCGCGCATGCGGCTTGCAGCCGTCGCCGCAGCGCGCATCCAGCGTGCAGCAGAGCGAGCAGATGGGGCCGGTATAGACGGGGCAATAGGCCATGTCGCGCGGCTCGAAATCATGCTCGCAGATGACGCATTGCAGGGCGGGCTTGTCGGCCCAGGCGGCGCGCGGCTTGCGGGCCAGGTAGTAGCGGCCGCCAGTGGCCCAGGCGATGGCGGGCGCGGCGGCGAAGGCGACGCCGAAGGCGATGAAGGTGGACATCGCCTGCGCCAGCGGCCCCAGCACGCCGTAATAGGCCAGGAAGGACGCGGCGACGGAGAGCGCCATGCTGCCGACGCCGACCGGGTTCACGTCGTACAGATGCGCCCGCTTGAACTCGATGCCCGGCGGGCTGAGGCCGAGCGGCTTGTTGATGGCGAGGTCCGCCACCAGCGCGCCCATCCAGGCCGCGGCGACGTTGGAGTAGATGAACAGCACCTGCTCGATGGTGTTGTAGACGCCGAGTTCCATCAGCAGCAGCGCCACGGCGATGTTGAACACCAGCCAGACCACGCGCCCGGGGTGGCTGTGGGTGATGCGGGAGAAGAAGTTGGACCAGGCCAGCGACCCCGCATAGGCGTTGGTGACGTTGATCTTTATTTGCGATAGCGCGACGAAGATGCTGGTAATCACCAGGACCAAGGTGGGCGAGGCTATCAGCGCACTATAGGCCAGACGGTACATTTCCGCCGGTTGCACCGCCTGGGCCACCGTGAGGCCGGCTTGCAACGCCGCATAGGCCAGGAACGAGCCCGCCAGCAGCTTCAGCACATCGAAGGCGATCCAGCCCGGGCCACCGGCCAGCAATGCGCCCCACCAGACCCAACGCTTCTGCGTGCGCCGTGGCGGCATGAAGCGGATGTAGTCCACCTGCTCGCCGGTCTGCGTGATCAGCGCGAAGAGAACGGACGCCGCCGCGCCGAAGGCCAATAGATTAAAACTGTTGTCGCCATTCTGGCCGCCATACTCGGTCCAGCCTTCGATCCACTGCGGGTTGGCGACGAGCAGGGCCACCAGCGGCAGGATGTTCAGCACCAGCCAGACCGGCTGCGTCCAGGTTTGCACGCGGCTGATGAACGTGATGCCGTGCGTGACCAGCGGCACCACCACCAAGGCGCAGAGGATGTAGCCTACCCAGAGCGGCACGCCGAAGAAGCTGTCCAGCATCGCGGCCAGGATGACGGCCTCAATGCCGAAGAAGATGAAGGTGAAGCTGGCGTAGATCAGCGAGGTGATGGTGGAGCCGATATAGCCGAAGCCGGCGCCGCGGCTCAGCAGGTCCACATCCACGCCGGACCGCGCGGCATTCAGGCAGATCGGCAGCGAGGCGGCGAAGATGAGGATCGAGACAAACAGGATGGCGGAGACGCTGTTGGTGAAACCGTGGGCGACGGTCAGCGCGCCGCCGATCGCCTCCAGCGCCAGGAAGGAGATGGAGCCGAGCGCGGTGTTGGCCACCCGGAAGGCGGACCATTTGCGCGCGCTCTCCGCCGTGAAGCGGAGGGCGTAGTCCTCCATCGTCTCATCGGCCACCCAGCGGTTGTAGTCGCGCCGGATCCGCATGATGCGCTGGCGTGTCGCCATGCGGAAACCCCTGTCCAACGGCTGGCAGAGTGGGGGGCCAGCGCCGGGGCGGTCAAGCACGCCCCGCCTACGTCATTTGACGTATACGCTTCCGCAAGGATCGTCGCGACACTGGCGCCATCATGCAGTGCGGCCCAGGCCGCCGCCAGGAGAACGACCCATGACCGCCAGGTTCCAACTCTCCCGCCGGGCCCTGCTGGCCGGCACCGCCGGCGCGCTGGCCATGCCGGCCATCCGCCCCGCCTTCGCCCAGGGCGCGCCCATCAAGGTCGGCGTGCTGCACTCCCTCTCCGGCACCATGGCGATCAGCGAGACGGCGCTGCGCGACACGGTGCTGATGATGGTGGAGAACATCAACGCCAAGGGCGGCCTGCTGGGCCGCAAGGTCGAGGCCGTGGTGGTCGACCCCGCCTCCAACTGGCCCTTGTTCGCTGAGAAGGCGCGGGAGCTGCTGCAGGTCCACAAGGTGGACGTCACCTTCGGTTGCTGGACGTCGGTCTCTCGCAAATCCGTCCTGCCGGTGTTCGAGGAGCTGAACGGCCTGCTGTTCTACCCCGTGCAGTATGAGGGCGAGGAGCAGAGCAAGAATGTCTTCTACACCGGCGCCGCGCCGAACCAGCAGGCCATCCCGGCGGTCGAATACCTGATGAGCGAGGATGGCGGCGGCGCCAAGCGCATCGCGCTGCTGGGCACCGACTACGTGTACCCGCGCACCACCAACCGCATCCTGCGCGCCTTCCTGAACAGCAAGGGCATCGCCGATGCCGACATCATGGAAGAATACACCCCCTTCGGCCATTCCGACTGGCAGGGCATCGTCAGCCGCGTGAAGCGCTTCGCGGGCGAGGGCAAGAAGACCGCCATCGTCTCCACCATCAACGGCGACGCCAACGTGCCGTTCTACCGGGAGCTGGGCAACCAGGGCATCAAGGCCGAGGACATCCCCTCCGTCGCCTTCTCGGTGGGTGAGGAGGAGCTGGCGGGCATCGACACCAAGCCCCTGGTCGGCCACCTGGCCGCCTGGAACTACTTCATGAGCGTGCCAGGCGCGCCGAACGACGAATTCAAGAAGATGTGGCACGCCTACATCAAGAACGACAAGCGCGTGACCAACGACCCGATGGAGGCCACCTATACCGGCTTCGCCATGTGGGCGCAGGCGGTGACTCAGGCGAAGACCACGGCGGTGGATGCGGTGCGCACCGCCATGTACGGCCAGAAGGTGATGGCGCCGAGCGGCTACGAGGAGCAGATGTGGGAGAACCATCATCTCTCCAAGCCGGTGATGATCGGCGAGATCCAGGGCGATGGCCAGTTCAACATCGTCTACAAGACGCCCACCGCCATCAAGGCGGAGAACTGGTCGCCCTTCATCCCCGAGAACGCCAGCCGGCGCCGCGGCTGATGACGCGCTTCCTGCGCCTGCTGGCGGTGTTCCTGCTGTTCGCGGCACCGTTGCGGGCGCAGGAGGGATTTGAGGCTGTGGTCGCCGGCCTCGCCGGCGGCTTCGCGGCCCAGGCGGAGGCGGTGGAGCGCCTCGGTGCCCTGGGGGACCCGCGCGCGGTGCCGATCCTCCGCGCACTCTCCGAAGGGCGGCTGCAGAAATCCCCCGAGGGTGCGCTGGCGATCGATGGGCGGGACGCGCTGACCGGCGCGCCCGCCCCCACGGCCACCGAGGCCATCCGTATCAACAACCGCGTCCGTGGCGCCCTGCGCGGCGCCTTCGGCCGGCTGGAGCTGGCCTCCGCCAGGGATGCTGAGCGGGCCGCCGCCGCCGCCGGCCTGTTCCGCGCCCGCAGCCCCGAGAACATCCAGATCCTGGAGGACGCGCTGGGCCGCGAGGCCAACCCCGGTGTGCGCGCGACGATGGAGCGCGCCCTGGCGGCCTCCCGCCTCGCCGCGCCGGATGCCGGCGTGCGGCGCCAGGGCATCCTGATGCTGGGCGGCACCGCCTCGCCCGAGGCACGCGGCCTGCTGCTGGAAGCCCGCACCGCCAGCCCGGACCTGGCGCCCGAGATCGATGCCGCCGTCGCCGCCATCGACCAGCGGCTGCAACTGCGCCGGGTGGCGGAAACCGCCTTCCAGGGCCTCTCGCTCGGCTCCGTGCTGCTGCTGGCGGCGTTGGGGCTGGCCGTCACCTTCGGCGTCATGGGCGTCATCAACATGGCGCATGGCGAGATGGTGATGCTGGGCGCCTACACCACCGTGGTGGTGCAGGAAGCCTTCCGCGGCATTCCCTGGCTGTTCCCCTGGGCGCTGCCGCTCTCCGTCCCCGCCGCCTTCCTGGTCACCGCCGCCGTCGGCGCGGGGCTGGAACGTGGGCTGATCCGCCACCTGTATGGCCGCCCGCTGGAGACGCTGCTGATGACCTTCGGCGTCGGCATGATCCTGCAGCAGGCGGTGCGGCTGGCCTTCGGCGCCCAGAACCGGGAGGTGATCAGCCCGGCCTGGATGCAGGGCGTCATCACCCTGCCGGGCGGCGTGGAGGTCACGCAGAACCGGCTATGGATCATCATCTTCTCCCTGCTGGTGCTGGGGCTGACCGTCGCCGCCATCCGCTTCACCCGCTTCGGGCTGGAAATGCGCGCCGTGGTGCAGAACCGCCGCATCGCCAGCACCATGGGCATCCGCACCGGGCGGGTGGATGCGATGACCTTCGCCTTCGGTTCCGGCATCGCCGGCATGGCGGGGGTGGCGCTGAGCCAGATCGACAACGTCTCGCCCAATCTCGGCACCGGCTACATCATCGACAGCTTCATGGTCGTCGTCTTCGGCGGCGTCGGCTCGCTCGCCGGTACCATGATCGGCGCCTTCACGCTGGGCCTGGTCAACAAGCTGCTGGAACCCTGGGCCGGCGCGGTACTGGCGAAGATCGCCGTGCTGGTTGGCATCATGCTGTTCATCCAGCGGCGGCCGAAGGGCCTGTTCGCACTCAAGGGCAGGGCGGCCGAGCAATGAGCGCCACCACGATCACCCCGGCGCCGCGCATCCAGGGCGGCACCATCCTGCGCGGGCTACTGCTGGCCGGGCTGGCCATCCTGGCGATGCTGCCGGTGTTGAACCGCCTGCCGCCGGAATCCGCACTCTATGTCTCGGACTTCGTCGTCGCCGTTTCGGGCAAATGGATCTGCTACGGCATCCTGGCTTTGGCGATCGACCTCGCCTGGGGCTATGCCGGCATCCTCTCGCTCGGCCACGGTGCCTTCTTCGCGCTGGGCGGCTACGCCATGGGCATGCACCTGATGCGGCTGATCGGCCCGCGCGGCGTCTATGGCCATCCGGTGCTGCCGGATTTCATGGTGTTCCTGGGCTATACGGAACTGCCCTGGCCGTGGTGGGGATTCTCGAGCTTCCCCTATGCCATGCTGATGGCGCTGCTGGTGCCTGGCGCGCTGGCCGGCATCGTCGGCTGGTTGGCCTTCCGCAGCCGCATCACCGGCGTCTATCTCAGCATCATCACCCAGGCGATGACCTACGCCCTGATGCTGGCGTTCTTCCGCAACGACATGGGCTTCGGCGGCAATAACGGTTTTACGGACTTCAAGGAGTTGCTGGGGGTTCCACTGAATACGGCCGGCGCGCGGGCGGCGCTGTTCTATGCGGCGCTGGTGGCGCTGGGCGTGTCCCTGCTGCTGTGCCGCCTGGTCACGCAATCCAAGCTCGGCCGGGTGCTGGTGGCGGTGCGGGACGCGGAAAGCCGGGTGCGGTTCCTTGGTTACAACACCACCAGCGTGAAGCTGAGCGTCTTCGTGCTTTCCGCCATGCTGGCGGGGCTGGCGGGCGCGCTCTACGTGCCGCTGATCGGCATCATCAACCCCGGCGAGTTCAGCCCTGGCAACTCCATCGAGGCGGTGATCTGGGTGGCGGTCGGCGGGCGCGGCACGCTGGTGGGGGCGCTGCTCGGTGCCTTCTCGGTCAATGCGCTGAAGACCTGGCTGACCTCCTTCGCGCCGGATCTGTGGCTGTTCGTCCTGGGCGGCCTCTTCGTCGCCGTCACGTTGTTCCTGCCACGCGGCCTGGTCGGCCTACTCAGGAAGGGAGAAGGCCGGTGAGCGGCGTCCTGTACCTCGATGGCGTCTCAGTCGTGTTCGACGGCTTCAAGGCGCTGAACAACCTGTCCATGATCATCGAGCCGGGCGAGCTGCGTGCCATCATTGGCCCCAACGGCGCCGGCAAGACGACGATGATGGACATCATCACCGGCAAGACCCGCCCCACCGCCGGCACCGTGCAGTTCGCCGACCACGACCTGACCCGGCTGGACGAAGCCGCCATCGCCAATCTCGGCATCGGCCGCAAGTTCCAGAAGCCCACGGTGTTCGATGCACTGACGGTGTTCGAGAACCTGGAACTGGCGCTGAAGGCGCCGCGCGACCCCTGGTCCTGCCTGCGCTGGGTGCTGGGCGCCGACTACCAGCGGCGCATCGAAGCCACGATGGCCGAGATCGGCCTGGCGGACCGGGCGCATGACCGCGCCGCTATCCTCTCCCACGGGCAGCGGCAATGGCTGGAGATCGGCATGCTGCTGATGCAGGAACCGCAATTGCTGCTGGTGGACGAGCCGGTGGCCGGCATGACCGACCAGGAGACCGAGCACACCGCTGCCCTCCTGCGCCGCATCGCCGGCCAGCGCAGCGTCGTCGTCGTCGAGCATGACCTGGAATTTGTCCGCGCCCTTGGCGCCAAGGTGACGGTGATGTGCGAGGGCACCGTGCTGTCCGAAGGCAGCATCGACCACGTGCAGAACGACCAGCGCGTCATCGAAGTCTATCTGGGGCGCTGAAGCATGTTGCGGGTGGAAGGCATCGATCTGTTCTACGGCGCCAGCCGGGCGCTGCGCGGAGTCTCCCTCGCCGCGGACCCAGGGCACATCACCTGTGTCCTCGGCCGCAACGGCGTGGGCAAGTCCTCGCTGATGCGAGCCATCGTGGGGCTGGAACGGGTGAAGGCGGGGCGCATCCTGTGGGAAGGCCAGGACGTGGCCGGCCTCTCCGCCGCCAGCCGCGCGCGCGCCGGCATCGGCTACGTGCCGCAAGGCCGCGAGATCTTTCCCTTCCTCACCGTGCGCGAGAACCTGGAAACCGCCCTGGCCGCCGCACCCCGCGGCGCCAAGGTGCCGGACGACCTGTTCGAGCTGTTCCCCATCCTGAAGCAATTCCTCCGCCGGCGCGGCGGCGACCTCTCCGGCGGCCAACAGCAGCAGCTCGCCATCGCCCGCGCCCTGACCGCCCGCCCCCGCCTGCTGATCCTGGACGAGCCGACCGAAGGCATCCAGCCCAACGTCATCAAGGATATCGCCCGCGTCATCAGCCTGCTGGCGAAGGAGCGGAACATGGCCGTGGTGTTGGTCGAGCAATACTACGAATTCGCCCGCGCGCTGGGCGACCAGCTGGCCATCATGGTGCGCGGCGAAGTCGCCCTCGCCGGCACCGCCGGCAGCCTGGACGAGGACGCTGTCCGCCGCTTGCTGACGGTCTGACGCGGCGGCGGCGGGGAAGGAGAAGGCCGGGGAAAGAATTCCCCGGACCCCTTCTTTTTTCCGCAAGTTTGGCCAAGCGCTGCAGGCTGAAGGCGGACGCTGCTTGGTGATTTTATAAATGGGCCGCGCGGGCTGAACCCTCAGTCGCCGGAGGTCTAGGACCTCCGGCGCACCCAGCCGTCTCCCAAGGCCCAGCCCTCAACAGCCTCGCCCCGGAAACTCGGAAAAAGAAAAGAAGGGGTCCGGGGAATTCTTTCCCCGGCCTTCCTCAACCTTCACCAACCGCACAAACACCTCTCAAACGAGAGCCGCCGAGGACCACGCTTCCGGCACCAGCGCATGGCCTTCGCCGGAGCGCGCGACGTGAGCGATGGCAGGGAAGTGCAGGTGCATGCCGGCCACGGTCAGCCGTTCGCGGGCTGCGCGTTCCAGGATGGCGCGGCGGGTGTCTTCGGCTTGCAGGGGCTGTACGTCCACGGCCATGCCGGCTTCGGGCCGGGCGACCTGGATTTCCTGTACGTGCACGATATCGCCCCAGATGAGCAGCGTTTCCCCGGCGGATTCGATCAGGTAGCCGGTATGGCCGGGCGTGTGGCCGGGCAGGGGCATGGTGGTGACGCCGGGGAAGACCTCCTGCACGCCGTTAAAAGTTTGGGTTCGGCCGGCATAGGCAGCCAGGG
>Ga0308171_1004738_pt1 | contig 10889 bp, 10 predicted proteins | sample PhyGR1_FD_202135 | JGI IMG/M metagenome (GOLD analysis project Ga0308171, IMG submission 202135) | Phyllosphere microbial communities from UC Gill Tract Community Farm, Albany, California, United States - DLSLSG.R1 | ecosystem: Host-associated > Plants > Phyllosphere > Unclassified | place: USA... | reverse complement strand
TTTGAAGGCAGATCTATTCTCGATACATTTTTTCTCCACTTCATTACGAAAAAACACTCGAATTGACGTATCTAACATTAAAATTTTTCAAAATGCACAACGCGTATACTTAACTTATGAATATGAATAGGTAAAGCCGATATAATTAAGAAAATACAACTTTTGTTGTGATTTTTATATCCTTGTGAGATATGCTTTATTAGTTTTTTTGTTAGTGTTCTTTTTTTACTTTGATAGTTTTTCTAATTCTCCTACTTTTAATTTTTTATGATAAATTCATTAATATTACTTTATTTATAAAGATGCTTTATTATTTCATATAATGCCAAATACCTTCTAAAAATAACATATATCTTCCTGGTTGATATTCTCCATATGAAAACAGATAGATCATATCATTCTTTTTCAGATAATGAATTTCTAATCCATCTTCAGATACATATTTTTCAATAAAACTTTTTCTTTCAGTAAATTCATTTTCTATTACGATTGTATCAAAACTTTCATCATCTATTTCTTTTTTTAAATCTCTAAATGGATTATTGTAAAAATCAATTAATTTGATTTCCTGATTTTCAATTTCAAAAATTTTTTTTAAACATTTTTCTTCATCTCCATCAAATAATTTTTTCCTGGTTATTTCGTTTTTTTTCATATTTATTTTCAATACATAAAAAACGAAGCTATCTAAATTTTGAGATAGCTTCATTATAAGTTATTTATAAAATATTTATACTTTTTGTATAACGAAATTATTCATTCTTTTCTTTCGGAACAGGATCTCCTGTTTGGGGATCAATGGTATACTTTTCATTAAAACTTTCAATGGTTTCAGGTTCTCGGGTTAAGGGATTTACACCGTATTTTATGATATAACTTGTAACTGTATCGGGCTCTCCCACATTACCCATAAAACGTGGTGTTGGATCTGTATTATAATTATCCCACCATTCCTTTTCTTTTCTTTTTTCCTCATCGGTCATTAAAGCTCGTCTTTTGGCTTTTTCTTCTTCGTATATTTTGGATTCAAATCTGGCAATTTGACCTTTGTGCTGTTCTGATAATGAATCATCTATTGCTCTTCTAGTTTCTCCGTCTTTTTGATACAGCATAATTTTTTGTAGTAAATTATCGTCAAATATCTCGGGTAAATTATTAAAATCTACATAAGGTAATTGGTCATTTCTCTCTGTTCTGTACTTTTTTGCTTTTTCAGAATCTTTAAAAGCAATATATTGTTCTTGCTGATTTGGTTTAAGTATAGTAAATATTTCGTCAAAAATAGAATTGTTCAAATCTTCGATATTTAATAATAATTTTAAATTAAACTCAGGCAATTCATCTTTGATATGGTTAAAATAGTCTGTTGCGAAAATCATATTTTTTATTTTAATGGTTTTACTAATTCTAAATATTCTATTTCATAATACTCTATATCGTCAATGGTTTTTATATATTTTGGATTAGAAGTTTGGCGGAAATATCCTTCGTTCATAAGTACTTCCTCTTGTATCATTGTAGAAGGAGGGGTTGCATCAGAATGTCGTATGGGACCAAGGTTTTTACCCCAATCTGACAAATCATCAATATAAACACCTTCTACAGTTTCTATTTTTCTAATAATGGCTACTTTTTCTCCTTTTTTTACATTTTTAGCTGAAAGTTCTATAAATCCTTCTGCTACTTTTTCATCTAATGTAGCAGAAACCATCCCTTTGAAAGGAACTTCTTTGCCTTTTCCATTTTTTAAAGTTGATTCAAAATAATCTAAACTTTCCATACGTCCGCTAAGTACTGTTTTTCCGTTCATATTTCGTTCTTCCACTTTTCTAAGTTTATCTAAGGCAATTTTTAAATCTTCATATATTTGGCTGTTATATTCGCCCCACCAAGAAGGCTCAAAACGTGCCGGAGTGTTTACTAATCCTCCGTCTACTGTAAAAACATGAACAGTGGCAAGATCATGATGGGTTGCATCACCGATAGGTAATAATTTATTTTCACTTTTTAACAAATCAATAGTTTTTGATGATTTTCCAAAGTCGGGCATTTTTTCCAAAACTTATACCATCCATATTCTCCCAAGAATTTTTCATAGCTTTTTACAGTTTGAGTGAAAACTTTCGGATTATCTTTGTAGCTTTTAACAAAGTTAATCAATTTGTCTTGATTATTTATTTCATTTAAAACTTTAGGATCAGCTGATTCCAAAGCTTTTTTGAAATTTATCAACTGCTCTTCCGTTAAATGATGTCTGAGAGATGCTATTTCAAGTTGTTGTTTGAAACCAGTCAGTTTAGGTAAGATACCGTCTGTCAAATTGTGAGGCGTATCAATAAATTCCGAATGCTGCTCTGGGTTGTAAGGTTTTTTTGATTGTGTTGAAGTTTTATTTTTCTTCTTTGGCAGTTGCTCGTTCTCTAATGTTGCTCCTTTTAAATTTTTACTACTCAATACCAGCAATCCTGCAGTTAATGTCAACTGAGCCAAAATTTTAACCGTAGCATCTATTTTTTCTGCTGTGGTTAAGTTTTTATTATCATTAATGGCTTGTATACTTTCTAAACCATCAGATGTAATCATAATTCCAGCAGTACCATTAAGGGCAAAATCGGTTATAATGATGTAACGCATCCCTGTTGCGGATATTTTTAAAATAGATGATGCTTTAACGATGCTTGATAATGACCCGGCCATCCCTAAAAAGCTGGAAGCAGCCATTTCATTTCTTTATTTAAAGAATAATGATTTACTTCATTGGCTTGAAATGAATGATTAATTTCTGTTTTTTCATTAATCTTTGCTTTCATTAATGATTTTTCATTGTTAATAGGAGATTTCATAATTTGATTTAGAGTTGAGGTTATTGAAATGGTACAAGAGAAATACTCAGTCATCATTGTTTAAAATAGACCTGTCTGTATAATAGATTTTACGCTGCATGAGCGAATCATAAAGAATTTATTACCAATTAACAAACATGAATTTTTCCTTCCATGGCAATCTTACGAGACCAATTCCCCAGGCGAGTTTCTCGAGTAAAATATCCTGTGTTTTTCGCTCCACGGTAAGGGTATAATCCTGATCGGTGACAACCAATTTGCCCGAACGTTGAAAAAACTCATTTTGCAATAATGCAGCAGATGAGTTTTTCATTGAGCTCCAATTGTACTGTACGCTTTCAATTAAATTTTTAGCTTGTGTCTTATGCTTACGCGAAAGTTTAATATGCCTGTTAATGGTTTGATTCATTGAAATATTACATAAGAACTTTTCAAAAGCCATGTTGTATTCGGGGGCATTTGTTTTTCCGGTAGCGATATAATGTAATAAATGTGCACACAATTCAGGATCAGTGAGTTCCTGAGTTTCCGGATGCACGAGGTCACAATGTTCAAAAAAAGTTTTGATGAAAGGATGTATCAAAATAAGTCCTGCATTTTGAATATAGTGACCATCATTTTTGCCCAACTCATCAGGTATGATTACATCCTTTTGATGAACTGTTTCAGTAGAATTTTTTATATTTTCAGGTTTATCTGCTTGATATACTTTACTCTCTTCAGTACTTTCACTACTACTTCCTAAAATTTTGTTTTCGTTAATAAAAGGAAATACCTCAACAATAATTTTCCAATTTTTATGGTTGTCTTTTACCTCTGACAATCCTGCTGTATTACTTTTTAAAATTTGTTGTAAAAGATATTCCCGAAGATGGACACCTGATGAGTTAAAATATTCTGATAAAATGCGTAAAACCAAGTGCCACACAATAGTTCTGTCAATATGATTCAGTTTTGATATATGACGTAGAATGTCAACTCCCAAATTGATTTTTAATTCATTTTTTTCTAAAACAGCCAGGCACAACTGGGCTATTTGCTCATCTGAAAGTTGATTAATGATCCGATCCTGAACATGTTGTTGTGATAAAACAGGAATGATGCTTTTTTGAAAGTTGCTGGCCAAAATCAAGGTTTCAAATACTGTTTTTTCTAAAAAATTGATGCTTTTTTTATCTGAATTCCACCAGGGCATCGAGCCGTTTTCTAAAAAATAGATAAAGGTTTGCACCATTTTTTCTTGATTATCAACCCAATATGCTTTAGAATCTTTTTGTGTTTCCCTATTAAATGTTTCACCAGAACCCGTTACTTTTGATAGTTCTTCTTTAAATAATTCAGCAATTTTATCTTTTAATTCAGTATTCAGCGAGCTGTTTTTTACCTCAAGATTCAGTTCTAACCGAGGAATTTGCAAAGTATGACCCGCTAATTGATGCTCTGTGGTATTGATGTATTTTTCTATTTCCGGGAAAACAGTAATAGACAAAAAGCTGCTGATATCATATTTTATATGATATGCTTTTTCTTTGTTGTTGACTGTAATTTCAACAAAAACTTTCTGAATTATATGATCTTGCTTCACTTTAAATAGATTTTAATTATGCAGTGTTGGTAATTGTTCAACTGTTTTACTTATTGTCAAATTCTCCACCCCAAAAACTGGCAGGACAAAGACTTAACTTTGATCTTTGTTTCGCACTCAATCTGCAGCCACAACCTCTGATGAACCCATCTTTTGGAGAATCTGCAACTTCCAGTGTTTCAGGATCCATCCATTTCATCGCATTGCAATTGTTCCCGTTTTTTAAAGGACAGGCATTACAAATTTCTTCCCGTAAAGAGAAAATATCTTCTTCATTTTGATTTGCCATACCCATTTTTGAGCGTAATTCATTAAAATGACCGCCAATGATTTCATTACGCTTGCCAAAAAGTTTTTTGATATTCATGTGAATAAGTTTTTAAAATTATTGGGGTCAAAATTAGAGGAAGAAAATCCATCTGGCTAATTATGAGGCCTCTCTATTCTGTCTTTGCAGTAAAAATCAAAATCACTTTTTAAGGATGCAGATTTCTGATTTTTGAGAAAGTGTTTGATGATAAAAGTGATACTTTATGAAAAAAAATTATAATAAGCGATACTTTTAATGCGCGATATTTTAAAAACAATCAATAATCAAATTTGATTGCTTAGGATAGCTGTTGATTTAAAAAATGCATTTAAAATCGAAAAAAATTGCGGTTTGGTTGTGTCATCACTTTGTATTGAAATAAGTGGTTTTTTTATATCAAAATTAGACTCTACCGGAGTATTCAAATTTCACCATGGTTAGATTAAGATAATTTTTAGTTTGAGTTATTGTCTTAATTTGTGTATGTAATATTTTGATTATTAAAGTATTGTGAATTTATTTTTTTTCAACTATGAAAAATATAAAAATTGTATTTACTGCAAAGACAGGTTTGACCCCTCAAAATATTTGTCTTTTGATTGAGTCTGATTGTATGTTTGCACCATAATAATAAAGAGCAAAAATTATGATTAAGGAAGTATTAACAATTTTAAAAAATAAACTGAATGATTCCGTAAATGGTTTAAAGGATGGTCAGGAGACCGGCGAAATTGCTATTGTTGATAACATAGCAAAACATGATGACGATACTTCAGGTCTTGACAATAAAGTAGTGATTACTCTGCTAAGCGTTGAGGAAGAATCTACAATGAAAAATACCTCGAGATACAACAAAGTAGTAGTAGATAAAGTTCCGCTTCGATATGATTTAGAAGGCGCTCCTGCTTATTTAAATCTATATGTAATGATTGCTGCCAACAGAAGTACGTATGATAAATCTTTGTCTAATATCTCTAAAGTAATTGAAATATTTCAGACAAATAATGTATTGGAATATAATGATTTCAAATTCAGAATCGAATTGCATTCTATTCCCTTTGAGCAGTTAAGTTATGTCTGGGGATTATTGGGCGGAAAGGTAATGCCTTCTGCATTATATAAAATAAGTGTGATAAAAATTGCTGCTGAAAAAGATCCTGTCAAAGTTGAATTAATTGACGAAGTTAATATAAAAAGTATCAAAGTCGATTAATCATATCAATAAATAAAAACTAATAACCATTAATTCAAATTTTAAACATGCCAAATCCAACAACACCAGGTGTTTCGGTTGAAGAAATTACTAGACTTCCTCATTCAGTTTCATTAATCGATACAGCTATCCCGGTATTCATTGGGTATACTGAGCTTACACCTGCTAACCATACTGAACCATTGGATATCAGCTCTCTTTTGGAATATGAAAAATCTTTTGGAAAACCGAAAAAAGAGCATATCCAACTTAAAGATACACAAGATAAAGGAGTAGAACTTATAGTGCCGGAAGCGCAATTTTTAATGTACTATTCGCTTCAAATGTATTTTGTTAATGGAGGTGGTTCATGCCAAATTATTTCAGTAGGAAATTATACCTCCGATGAAGTTAAGCTTACCGACTTAAGCAGGGGTGTTGAAATGATTAAGGATTCTTATGATCCTAAGCTTATCATTTTTCCTGATGCAGTGTCGTTAATAGAGGCTGATTTTTATACTATTTATAATGAAACAATTGATAAAAGAGAATCCGGAAAGAAAAATTGGTTTGTTATAGTAGATACTTACTACGGAAATTCTGCCACTCAATCAAACAATCTCAATACCATTGGTAATCTTCGAAAAGAAGTAAACCTCACCACTTATGCTGCGGCTTATTTTCCTCATTTAACAACCGTTTTGAATTATACATTTGATGAGACAGAAACCCCTATAATTCACACTGGTTTGCAAAAACAAGGACAAGACAGCGCCAGTTTTTATGCAGGTGAAATTGCTGCATTAGACGAATTAAAAAGCTTAGCAAGTCATGAAATTTCAAGTGAATCTGCAAATGCTGTTGTACTTGTCGATTTATTAGCCCAGGCTATTGCCATTGCAGAAGAAGTAAATGAAACTGCCGACGGAACATCTACCGAAACCGATAACCCAAAAGGTAATTTAATACAAGCAATTGAAGAAGCAAAAGCCGTGCTGGAAGCGATATATGATGGAACGATAGACGATTTGGTAATCCCTGATAATTCAGACGCAGATGCACCTGTTTTCAGCGGTGAGTTTGAAGCATTAAAAATGGCAATTCTTGCCGTTAAAGATGAAGTAGGCGCAGCCAACGGGATGACACTTAAAAATTTGGAATTATCTAATTCGGCATTATACAATCAAATCAAAAAAGAAATCATGTCGGTGAAAGTTGTTTTACCTCCATCATCGGCAATGGCGGGAGTATACGGTAGAGTAGACAGCACCAGAGGAGTTTGGAAAGCACCTGCGAATGTCAGCCTTAATTATGTAATGGCTCCCACAGAAAAAGTTTCAGAACAGGAACAGTCGAATTTAAATATTGATGTTTCAGGAAAATCAATTAATGCCATCAGAACATTTACAGGAAAAGGTACTTTGGTTTGGGGTGCGAGAACTTTTGATGGGAAAGATAAAGAAAATGAGGAAGATAATGAATGGAAATATGTGCATGTACGTCGTTACTGTGATATGATTGAACAATCGATCAACGTAGCACTCAGACATTTTATTGATGAACCCAATATTCCTTCCACATACTTACGGGCAAGAACAATGTTGGAAAATTTTCTTAACCAACAATGGATAGACGGTGCATTGACAGGAAGTACTCCGAAACAAGCTTATAAAGTGGAAGTTGACGGATCCAAAGATGAAAATACGACTAATAATATTTTGAATGTAAAAATCGAAATAGCACTGGTACGCCCTGCAGAATTTATTGTCCTGAATTTCTCACACAAACTACAACAATCATAAAAAATAATCAATCACAAACGAACATTCGAAGTCGTATTTCGAGGAATAATTAATATTAATTTAAAAATCAACAAAAATGAATTACAAAACCCCTGGAGTCTATGTGGAGGAACATACAAAATTTCCACCTTCCGTAGCGCAAGTTGAAACAGCTATTCCCGCATTTATCGGGTACACGGCAGAAGGACTTAAAAACAAACCAACGAGAATCTCTTCAATGTTGGAATATGAAAATCTTTTTGGAAAAGCAAACCCGGAAAATTTTGCTGTAGCTTTTACAGATGGAGTTGCAACAGCAACACAAACTAAAGTAAGCGACTTCAAAATGTATTATGCCATGCAAATGTATTTTGCGAATGGCGGAGGTCCTTGTTACATTGTTTCAGTAGGAAATTACAATGATGCAGTGACTGTAGGAACCTCTACAACAGAAGAAGGAAGTTTATTATACGGTTTGGAATTGTTAAAAAAAGAAGATGAGCCTACACTTATCGTTTTCCCGGACCTTCAAGGTTTGATTCCTACTGCCGCTGATGTTGCTGCTGCACAAGCCGCTGTTTTAGTGGCAGGTAATAATGAGAATGTAGCTTCAGCTGCTAAAAATGCTGCACAGCTTGTTTCGGATGCCGTTGTAGGTGCTGATGCGGAGACAGCTGGCGATGCAGCTTTTGTTAAGGCTAATACTTATGTTATTACTGATAGTAATAATCCTCTTCAGGTTGCAGCTTATCAATCTGCTCATGCTGTGGCATCTGCTGCTCAACTTGCGGCTAGTGCTAATAATGCTACCGTTGCTACTGTTAAAAGTGCCGCTCAAGATGTTGCTAATGTATTTAATGCATTTTTTACTGCCGCTGAAAGTACTGCTGATGCCGCTGCCGATAATGCCTCAGATCTTTCTGCTGCTCAGTCTGATTTAGCTATAACCAAGATTTATTCTTTATATAACAGTGCTTTAGATCATGCAGAATTGATGAAAGACAGATTTGTTATTATGGATGTTCTTGGAGATGATGATACCTTTAGAAATAAAGTAGTTTCTACTGGCTTAAAATACGGAGCGGCTTATTATCCAAAATTAAAAACAGTTTTGAGTTATGATTTTAACGAGGCTGATGTTTTAGTTACCGGTACATTTGGGATTACAACTTTAGCAGGATTGAAATCTATGAACTCTGAATTTTATAACCAGGCTAAAAAAGCAATTGAGTCTAAACCAGTAGTAATGGCTCCATCATCATCAATGGCGGGAGTGTATGCAAAAGTAGACAGCACTGCAGGAGTATTTAAAGCACCTGCGAATGTTGGACTTAATTATGTGGTAGCTCCGACCTTAAAAATCTCTCACGAGGATCAGGAAAATCTTAACGTAGATGCAACGGCTGGAAAATCCATCAACGCCATCAGAACTTTCACAGGAAAAGGAACGTTGGTTTGGGGCGCAAGAACATTGGACGGAAACAGCAACGAATGGAAATATGTATCTGTACGCCGTTTCTTCAACATGGTGGAAGAATCTGTGAAAAAAGCAACAGAACGTTTCGTTTTCGAACCGAATACGGCTAATACCTGGATCCGTGTACAGACAATGATCGAGAATTTCCTTAATCAACAGTGGCAAGACGGCGCATTGGCAGGAAGCAAGCCTGAAGAAGCATATTATGTAAGCGTTGGTTTGAACAAAACCATGTCTGCTGAGGATATTCTTGAAGGCAGAATGAACATCGAGATCGGTATGGCTGCCGTACGTCCTGCAGAATTTATTGTGCTTCGTTTTTCACACAAGTTGCAAGAATCATAAAATTAATCAAATAACAAATAAATATACATAGAATTATGAGTACATATCCATTAGTAAAGTTTGCCTTTGAAGTAGATTGGGGCGGAACAAAAGTAGGTTTTCAGGAAGTATCAGGGTTGAATATTGAAGCAGGTTTAATTGAATACCGACATGGCGCAAGTCCGGATTTCAGTAAAATTAAAATGCCGGGACTGAGAGTTTTCAATAACATCACTTTAAAAAGAGGAACTTTCAAGAAAGATAACGAGTTTTTTGAGTGGTTCCAATCCGTTCAGTTGAATACGGTTGAGAGAAGATCAATCACTATTTCGTTATTGGACGAAAACGGAGAGCCTGCAGTTACTTGGAAAGTGAAAAATGCATTCCCGTTAAAATTACAGTCAACAGATCTGAAAGCCGAAGGTAATGAGGTTGCCATCGAAACTTTAGAATTGGCGCACGAAGGTTTAACTATTGAAAATAATACTAATTAATTTAAAAATTAACAAAAATGAATTACAAAACACCAGGAGTCTACGTAGAGGAAATCGCAAAATTCCCACCATCTGTAGCACAAGTAGAAACGGCCATTCCAGCTTTTATAGGATATACAGCGCAGGGGCCAAAAAATGAACCAACGAGAATTTCTTCTATGTTGGAATACGAAACACTTTTCGGAAAAGCAAAAAATGAAGGTGAAAAGATCAAAATTTCAATTGTGGATGCTGTTATTACTCCCACTTTTGATAGCAAGCTAGGTACTTTTAAAATGTACTACGCTATGCAAATGTATTTTGCAAACGGTGGCGGGCCATGTTATATTGTTTCAGTAGGAACAGCAAACGGATATCCGACAGATGGATTAGTAAAATCAGCTGATTTAGAAGCAGGTCTTGCCACTCTGGAAAAAGAAGACGAACCGACACTTATTGTTTTCCCGGATGCTGAATCTTTAGATATGGTAAAAGCCTATGATCTATATGAATTAGCTTTAGATCAGGCAGAAATGATGAAAGACAGATTCGTAATTATGGATGTTGTTGGAAACACTTCTACTGCTGTTAAAGATTTTAGAGATAATGTGGCATCCGGACCAAGCGGAGAGCGTTTGAAATATGGAGCTGCGTATTACCCAAAATTGGAAACAATTTTAAGTTATGGTTTTGAAGATAAAGATGTTGAGATTACTAGTTATAAAGTAAAAAATGATTTAGGAGTTCTTGTAGATGTTACAATGCCTGTAAATCAACATAATTTAGCATGGTTAAAATCAAACGGTTCAGAATTGTACAATCAAGCAAAAAAAGCAATTGAGTCTAAACCAGTAGTAATGGCTCCATCATCATCAATGGCGGGAGTGTATGCAAAAGTAGACAG
>Ga0308171_1004737_pt1 | contig 10890 bp, 6 predicted proteins | sample PhyGR1_FD_202135 | JGI IMG/M metagenome (GOLD analysis project Ga0308171, IMG submission 202135) | Phyllosphere microbial communities from UC Gill Tract Community Farm, Albany, California, United States - DLSLSG.R1 | ecosystem: Host-associated > Plants > Phyllosphere > Unclassified | place: USA... | reverse complement strand
CGGCGTGGCGATGCGCGTCTGTACGCGGGAAGAGAGTTGCGCGATGGGCATGGTGGCGGCCTGTGGCGGATGGGAAGGAGAGGGCGGAAACGGGAGGCGAAGACGAAGACGAAGGCGCGGCGGAGGGCGTCACCGGACGGCGTCCGGCGACATGTGTTTCACGGGCGTCCGGCGGTGTTCTGGGCAGATGGCCTCGGCCTCGCCCGCGGGCGGTGGCGCTTCGGCCGCAGTGCGGCCGAGGCCGCTCCAGGCGCGCACCACGGCATAGCTGCGCCAGGGGCGCCAGGCCTGCGAGGCCTCTTCGGCGGCCTGCGCCGGCCGGGGCGCCGACCGGACGCCGAGGGCCTTGTGCAGCGCGACGTCGCCCGCGGGGAAGGCATCGGGCCAGCGCAGCGCGCGCATTGCGATGTAGTGCGCCGTCCAGTCGCCGATGCCGGGCAGGGCTCGCAGCGCGGCCAGTGTGGCCTCGACATCGGCCGCGGCATGCAGCGCGAGGCGCCCCTCGGCCACGGCGCGGGACAACGCCAGGATCGCTGCCTGCCGCTGGCGCACGATGCCGAGCTGCCCGAGGGCGTCGGGCTCGCACGCAGCGAGTACGGCGGGTGAGGGGAACAGCCGGGTGAGCTCCGGCCACGGCGTCTCGGTGGATTCGCCCCAGCGTTCCACCAGCCGCTGGGCCAGCGTGCGGGCGGCCGCCACGGTGACCTGCTGGCCGAGCACGGCCCGGACCGCCAGTTCGAAGCCATCCCAGGCCCCCGGCACGCGCAGGCCCTCGCCCTGCGGGAAGTCCGCCCGGAGCACGGCATGGATCGCGTCGGGGTCGGCATCCAGATCGAACAGGCCCCTCACGCGGGCGATCACGCCCGGCAGCAGCGGTAACAGGCTGGCTGAAACCCGCAATTGCACCTGGGGCTTCGGCGGCCCGCCGCGCGGCCCGGCCCCGGCGTCGAACCGTGCGGCGAGCCAGCCCGTGCAGGCACGGCCTTCGGCATCCTGCAGCCGCACGGTGCGGCGCAGCTCCAGTGCCTGCGCATCCACGGCTTCCATGCCCTGGATGCGGCGCTGCGCGAAGAACGCCAGCAGGGCCGGCGCGTCGAGAGGCGGCCGGAAGCCCAGCCGCACCGCGCCTGCGGCGGCACCGATGTCCAGCGCGTCGCCCGAGCGGCGCAGGGCGGTCGGCTGCAGGCCATAGTGCTGCGTGAACGCCGCGTTGAACCGGCGCACGCTGCCGAACCCGCTCGCCATCGCGACGGAGGTGACGGGCAGGGCCGTGTCGGTGAGCAACTGCTTGGCGGCCAGCAGGCGGCGGGTCTGCAGATACTGCAGCGGGGAAATGCCCAGGGCCGATTCGAACACCCGCCGCAGGTGGCGGTCGCTCACGCCCAGGCGCGCCGCCACGCGCTGGATGGGCGCGGCTCCGTCCCGGGCGCCGGGGCCCTGCTGCGCGCCTGCCGCCGCGCCGTCCCAGAGGGCGCCTTCGGCATCCAGGCAGCGCAGGGCCTCGCGCACCAGGATGCCCTGCGCGTCCTGGATCGACCAGGCCGGCAGGCGGGGGGCCAGTTCCGGCCGGCAACGCAGGCACGGGCGGAAGCCCGCGCTTTCCGCCTGGGCGGCAAGCGTGAAGAACCGGCAGTTCTCGCGGCGCGGCGTACGGACGGCGCACACCGGCCGGCAGTAGATGCCGGTCGACGTCACCCCGGTGAAGAACCGGCCGTCGAAGCGCGCGTCCCGCGCGGCGAGCGCCAGGTAGCGGGCCTCGTCGAGTGCATCGACGGCCGGGGTGGCAGGAGGGGTGGGGCGGGGCATGGAGGGCATCATAGGCCGCGCCCCTGACGCTGGCTGGCCGTTTCCGGACATCTCCCCGGACGCCCGGAACGCGGCCGTGCGTCGGCTGAGAATGCGGCATCAGCCTACGCGCCGCGACCGCTCCGCCGGGTCGCCCGACGCCTACAATTCCCCGCGACCCGCCGGCCCCGCCGGTGCGGACCCGATCCGGACGCCGGTGCGCAGGCCCTTGCGCAGCCGGTGCCTTCATCCCTGCCAGCAAAGGAACCCTCCGTGCAGCTCCATTCCGCCATCTTCAAGGCCTACGACATCCGCGGCATCGTGCCGAGCACCCTGACCGAAGAAGTGGCGCGCGCGCTCGGCCGGGCCTTCGGCACGGCGGCCCGGCGCGAGGGCCAGGCCACGGTGGCGGTGGGGCGGGACGGGCGGCTGTCGGGCCCCGCGCTGTCGCAGGCGCTCATCGCCGGCCTGGTGGACGCGGGCATCGAGGTGATCGACGTCGGCGCGGTCACCACGCCGATGCTGTACTTCGCTGCGCATACCCTGTGCCAGAGCGGCATCCAGGTGACCGGCAGCCACAACCCCAAGGACTACAACGGCTTCAAGATGGTGCTGGCCGGCCGTGCGATCTACGGCGACGAGATCCAGGGCCTGCGCCGCACCATGGAAGAAGAAAGCTGGGACCTGCAGCCCGGCGGTTCGGTGCGGCAGGCCGACGTGCTGCCCGCCTACGTGCAGCGCATCACCTCCGACGTGAAGCTCGAGCGCCCGATGAAGATCGTGGTGGACAGCGGCAACGGCATCGCCGGCGCGTCGGCGCCCGGCATCTTCCGGGCCCTGGGCTGTGAAGTGATCGAACTGTTCTCGCAGGTGGACGGCAATTTCCCCAACCACCATCCCGATCCGAGCAAGCCCGAGAACCTGCGCGACCTGATCCGCGCGCTGCAGGAGAGCGACGCGGAACTGGGCCTGGCCTTCGACGGCGACGGCGACCGGCTGGGCATCGTCACCAAGGACGGCCAGAACATCTTCCCCGACCGCCAGATGATGCTGTTCGCGCGCGACGTGCTCTCGCGCGTGCCGGGCGCGCCCATCCTGTTCGACGTGAAATGCACGCAGCGCCTGGCGCCGGCGATCGAGGCCGCGGGCGGCCAGGCAGTGATGTACAAGACGGGCCATTCGCTCATCAAGGCGCGCATGAAGGAACTCGACTCCCCGCTCGGCGGCGAGATGAGCGGCCACATCTTCTTCAAGGAGCGCTGGTTCGGCTTCGACGACGGCACCTACGCCGGCTGCCGCCTGCTGGAGATCCTGAGCCGCCACGACGACCCGAGCGCGGTGCTCAACGGCCTGCCCACGAGCCACTCCACGCCCGAGCTGAACGTGGCCTGCGAAGAGGGCGAGCCGCACCGCCTCACGGCCGAGCTGCAGGCCATGGCCCAGGAGGCCTTCCCCGAGCCCGCGCGCATCAGCGCCATCGACGGGCTGCGCGTGGACTGGCCGGACGGTTTCGGCCTGATCCGCGCGAGCAACACCACGCCCGTGCTGGTGCTGCGCTTCGAGGGCCACACGCCCGAGGCGCTGCACCGCATCGAGTCCGCCATGATGCAGCTGCTGCAGCGCGTGAAGCCCGGCGCGACCCCGGGCGCGGCCGCGCACTGAGCGCCCCGCCATGCGCGTCGCAGCGGCCCAGACCACATCGCGGCCCGGCGGGCCGGCGGCCAACATCGACACCCACCTGCGGTTCGCCCAGGCGGCAGCGGATGCCGGCGTGAACGTGCTGGTGTTCCCGGAGCTGTCGCTCACCGGCTACGACCTGCCGGCACTGGAGCACTGGGCCCGCGCGCCGGAAGACCAGGCCTTCGCGCCGCTGCGGGAGGCCGCGCGGCGCCACGGCATGTCGCTGGTGGTCGGTACGCCGGCCCCTGCGGAGCGGCCGGGCGGCAGGCCGGGCATCGGCGCGATCACGTTCCGCGCGGACGGCGGCACGCAGGTCTACCGCAAGCGCCACCTGCACCCCGGCGAGGAAGCGCACGCCGAGGCAGGGACCGAAGACGCGCAGGTGCAGGATTTCTCGGGCCTGCCCGTGGCGATGGCCGTGTGCGCGGACATCGGCCATGCCGTGCACGCCGACGCCGCCGCGCGTGCGGGCGCGTCGCTCTACGCCGCGGGCGTGGTGGTGTCGGACGGGGGCCATGCCCACGATACGGCCTGCGCCCAGGGCCATGCGAGGCGCTGCGGCATGGCGGTGCTGCTGGCCAACCACGGCGCGCCCACCGGCGGCTATGCCTGCGTGGGCCGCAGTGCCTTCTGGGCCCCGGACGGCGCGTTGCTGGCCGAGGCCCCGGGCACGGGCGACTGGCTGGTCGTCGCGGAACGCTCGCCTTCGGGCTGGACCGCGCACGCGCGCCCCGTCGCGCCGTGAACCCGGCACGCCTGCTGTATTCCGCGCTCATGGTGGGCGCCCAGCCGCTGCTGCGGCGCAAGCTCCGGCGGCGCGCCGGTGCCGAACCCGGGTATGCGCACGCGGTCGAGGAGCGCTTCGGCCGGTACGGCGATGCCCTCGGGGCGACCGGTGCATCCGCGGCAGCTTCCGGCCCGCTCGTCTGGATCCATGCGGTATCGCTGGGCGAGACCCGGGCCGCAGCCATCCTGCTCGGCGTGCTGCGTCCGCTGTTGCCCGGCATGCGGCTGCTGCTCACGCACGGCACGGCCACGGGCCGGGCCGAAGGCGCGAAACTGCTGCAGCCCGGCGATCTGCAGGTCTGGCAGCCCTGGGACACGCCCGCGGCCGTGGGCCGCTTCCTGGAACGCTTCCGGCCCGCCATCGGCGTGCTCATGGAGACCGAGGTCTGGCCCAACCTGATCGCCGGATGCCGGGCGCGCGGCGTGCCGCTGGTGCTGGCGAACGCGCGGCTCAACGCGCGCTCGCTGGCCGGCGCGCGGCGGCTGGCGTGGCTGTCGCGCCCGGCCTATGGCGCGCTGGCCGAGGTGTGGGCGCAGAGCGAAGGCGATGCCGGGCGTCTGCGCGCAGCCGGCGCGCACGTCGGCGGGGTGTTCGGCAACCTCAAGTTCGACGTGGTGCCCGATGCGGCGCAACTGGCCCAGGGGCGCGCATGGCGCGGCGCGGAACGGCGCCCCGTGGCGCTGCTGGCGAGCAGCCGGGAAGGCGAGGAGTCGATGTGGCTGGAAGCCCTGTCGCGGACTGGGGCCGGAGCGGCACGGCCCGTCCAGTGGCTCATCGTGCCGCGCCATCCGCAGCGGTTCGCCGAGGTGCGCGCGCAGCTCGAGGCCGCGGGCCTGAGCGTGTCGTGCCGCAGCGCCTGGGGCGCCGCGCCCGCGCCGGCCGACGTGTGGCTGGGCGATTCGATGGGCGAGATGGTCCTCTACTACGGCCTGGCGCATGCCGCGCTGCTGGGCGGCAGTTTTGCGCCGCTGGGGGGGCAGAACCTCATCGAGGCCGCCGCCTGCGGATGCCCGGTGGTGATGGGGCCGCACACGTTCAATTTCGCCGAGGCCGCGGACAATGCGGCGCTGGCCGGCGCCGCGCTGCGCGTGGACGGCATGGCGCAGGCCGTCGCCACCGCCGAGGCGCTGGTGCTCGACGCTCCGCGGCAGTCGGCGCTGGAGCTGCGGGCGCTGGAATTTTCCGCCGCCCACCGGGGCGCGGCCCTGGCCACGGCCGAGGCGGTGGCTGGCGTGCTGTACGGCGAAAGGCCGGTTCCCGCGGGCCAGGCCGGCTGCGGTGCGATCGGGTAGCGCAGGTCCCGCGCCTGGATGCTCGGCGGCGTGCCCGAAGGTGTTGCCGGTGCCGTCGACCCGGCCGCCCGCTCGGCACGACGGATAAAGAACCCCTTTCGCCGCCATAGCCAACCCCGATCGGCGAGTCAGTATCCATTCAGGTTGGCGGCCCTTTAATGGGCCATCGACTTTCGGCGGAAACCGCTCCATGAACCTCCAACACCTGCGCATCGGCCTCAAGCTGGCGATCGCATTCACCCTGGCCACCCTGCTGACGCTGATCACGGGCCTGGCCGCAGGCACCCAGATGCGCGCCATCCAGGCCGGCGCTGAAGACCTCGCCACGAACTGGCTTCCCAGCGTGCAGGCGATCGGCAACGTCCGCGTGGCCGCCAACCGCGCGCGCCGGATCGAGAGCGAGCTGTTCCTACCGGAGGCCGGGGAGGCCACGCCCCGGCGCCGGGCCGAGCTGGTGCAGCGCATGGAGTTGCTGGCGCAGGCCGAAGCGGCCTATGCACCTTTGGTCACGCCCGGCGAAGAGCAGCGCCTGTACGACGAATACCGTGCAGCACGCGAGAAATACGCAGGCGTGCAGGCCCGCCTGCTGGCGCTCGGGCAGGGGCCGGAGGCCCGGGCGGAAGCGGCGCGCATCTTCTTCGGCGATTCCGAACGCGCCTTCGACACGCTGGCCGAAGACCTGGGCGTGCTGGCGGAGTTCAACCGCAAATCCGCGGACGCTGCCCAGCAGAACGTGCGCAGCATCTACTACCGTGCCGTCGTGACGCTGTCCGTGCTGGTGGCCGCCGCCATCGCCGCCGCCGTGGCGCTGGCCTGGTGGATCACGCGGCTCATCACCCGCCCGATCCGCGAGGCGGTCTTGATCGCGCAGGGCGTGGCGGCAGGCGATCTCACCATGCGCATCGCGCCCCAGGGCCGCGACGAGGCGGCCCAGCTCATGCATGCCCTGGCCGGGATGCAGGGCAATCTTTCGCAGGTGGTCGGCGGCGTGCGCGCGAATGCGGAGAGCGTGGCCACGGCAAGTGCCGAGATCGCGCAGGGCAATACCGACCTGTCGTCGCGCACCGAGCAGCAGGCCTCGGCCCTGGAGCAGACCGCCGCGTCCATGGAGGAGCTCAGCTCCACCGTGCGCCAGAATTCCGACAACGCGCAGCAGGCCAGCGCGCTGGCGCAGGACGCGGCCTCGGCCGCCGCACGCAGCGGTGAGGCAGTGCAGACCATGGTGGGCACGATGCAATCGATCGACGAGGCCTCGCGCCGGATCGCGGACATCATCGGCCTGATCGACGGCATCGCGTTCCAGACGAACATCCTGGCGCTGAACGCGGCGGTGGAGGCCGCCCGCGCCGGCGAGCAGGGACGCGGCTTCGCGGTCGTGGCGAGCGAGGTGCGCAGCCTGGCGCAGCGCAGCGCCGAAGCCGCCAAGGACGTGAAGGGCCTGATCGCCACCAGCGCGCAGCGGGTGCAGGACGGCTCGCAGCAGGCCGAGCAGGCAGGCGCTGCCGTTCAATCCGCCATGGAGCGCATCCAGAAGGTCGCGGCGCTCGTCCTGGAGATCAGCGTCGCCACGCGCGAGCAGAGCGACGGTGTCTCGCAGGTGGGAGAGGCCGTGGTGCAGATGGACCAGGCCACGCAGCAGAACGCCGCGCTGGTCGAACAAAGCGCCGCGGCGGCTTCCAGCCTGCGGGCACAGGCGGAGCAACTGGTGGGGGCGGTGTCGGTGTTCCGTTTGCCGGGCGCCGCGGGCGCGGTGCGGCAGCTCGCGGCCTGATCCGGCTCCGCAGGCCGGAAAGACCCGGGGTTTTGCCGCAGCGCAGGCGCTGCCGGGGGGCCATGCCGCACAATGGCGGTTCCCCCGGGCGCCACCGGTGCCGGCGGGCCGCCACATGATCGAAAAGCACTACCTCACCCCGCTGTTCGCGCCCAGTTCCATCGCCGTGCTGGCGGGCCGGGCCGACGCACCCGACTCCCTCACCCCGGCCGCACGCGCCCTGCACGAGGCCCTGCGCGCGCAGCGCTTCACGGGCACGCTGCAGTTCCTCGACATCCACACCAGCGGCACGCTGGCCGATCTGGCGCAGACACGCGCCGATCTCGCCGTGATCGCCCAGCAGCCGCAGGACACGGCCGCGGCGCTCGAAGTCGCCGGCCGCATCGGCTGCCGCGCCGCGCTGGTGCTGTCGCACGGCATCGACGCCGACGGTGCGCTGCAGCTCAAGAAGATCGCGCGCCGCGAAGGCATGCACCTGCTGGGCCCGAATTCCCTCGGCCTGCAGCGACCCCACCTGCAGCTCAATGCGAGCGCGGCCGGGCCGCTGGCACGCGAGGGCTCGCTCGCGCTCGTATGCCAGTCGGGCGCGCTCACGGCGTCCATCCTCGACTGGGCGCACAAGAACGCCGTGGGCTTTTCCACCGTGGTGTCCCTCGGGCCCCACACCGACGTGGACATCGCCCAGGTGCTGGACTTCCTCGCGAACGACGGGCGCACCCAGAGCATCGTGGTGTACATGGAAGGCATCGGCAGTGCGCGCCGCTTCATGAGCGCGCTGCGCTCGGCCGCCAACGCCAAGCCGGTGGTGGTGCTCAAGGCCGGCCGCAAGCCCGCCGGCAACGAGGCCGCGCAGACCCACAGCGGCGCCATCGTGGGCAGCGACGACGTGTTCGACGCGGCCCTGCGACGCGCGGGCGCCGTGCGCGTGCGTTCGTTCGTGGAGCTGTTCTCGGCCGCCAAGTGCCTGGCCTCGCGCTACCGGCCGGTGGGCAAGCGGCTCGCGCTCGTCACCAACGGCGGCGGCCCGGGCGTGCTCGCCGCCGACTGGGTGAACGAGATCCTGCTGGAGATGGGGCGGCTCTCTCCCGAGTCGGCGCGCGCGCTGGCGCCGCAACTGCCGCCGCTCGCATCCCTCACGGACCTGATGGACCTGTCGGAGGAGGCGGGGCCTGCCCATTACCGCGCCGCCATCGACGCCGCCGAGAAAGACCGCCAGATCGACGGCGTGCTGGCCATCCATTCGCCCAAGGCCGGCACCGATCCCGCCGAAGTGGCCACGGCGCTCGCCGAGGCCAAGCGCCTGATGGGCAAGCCGCTGCTGGCCTGCTGGATGGGCGACGCCACCGTCGGCCCGGCACGCGAGGTGCTGCGCGCCGCGGCCATCCCGAATTTCCGTACGCCCGAGGCGGCCGTGGGCGCCTTCGGCAACATCGCCTCGTTCTACCAGAACCAGCAATTGCTGCAGCAGACGCCGCCGCCGCTGTCGGCGCTGTCCAAGCCCGACATCGAGGGCGCGCGCCTGCTGATCGAAAGCGTGCTGGCCGAGCGCCGCCAGGTGCTCACCGAGATGGAGTCGAAGACGCTGCTGGCCGCGTTCCAGGTGCCCGTGACCAAGACGCTGCTGGCCCGCAGCGCGCACGAGGCGATGATGATCGCCACGCAGCTGGGCTTCCCCGTGGCGCTGAAGATCGATTCGCCCGACATCTCGCACAAGTCCGACGTGGGCGGCGTGGCGCTCGACATCCACAGCGGCACGGCCGCGCGCGACGCCTACACCGACATGGTGCAGCGCGTGGCGCGCCTGCAGCCGGGCGCGCGCATCAACGGCGTGACGGTGCAGAAGATGGCGCGCGCGCGGCGCGGCCGGGAGATCTGCATCGGCCTGGTGACGGACGACCCGTTCGGCCCGGTGATCACCTTCGGCGCGGGCGGCACCATGATCGAGCTGATCGACGACCGCGCGATGGAGCTGCCGCCGCTCAACCAGTTCCTCGCGCGCCGGCTCATCGAGCGCTCGCGCGTGGCCGAGACGCTGGGCGAATGGCGCGGCGCGAGCGCGGTGGACCGCGACGCGCTGGAGCAGACGCTGCTGCGCGTCTCCGAAATGGTGTGCGCGCTGCCGCAGCTGCGCGAGATGGACATCAACCCGCTCATCGTGGATGCGGGCGGCGTGGTGGCGGTGGATGCACGCATCGTCGTGCGCGACACCGCCCAGGGCACCGGCGGCCGCAGCGAGGGCTACGGGCACCTGGCGATCCTGCCGTACCCGGCGCGCTACGAGCAGATCTGGCCGATGCGCGGCGGCGGCGAGTTCCTCGTGAGGCCCGTGCGGCCGGACGATGCGCAGATGCTGCAGCGGCTGGTGAAGGAGCTTTCGCCCGAAAGCCGGTACTTCCGCTACATCTCGCAGATCGCGGAGCTGCCCGCGCCCATGCTCGCGCGCTTCACGCTCATCGACTACGACCGCGAAATGGCCCTGGTCGCCGTCCACCGCGAGCGCAGCGCGGGCGAGGACGGCGAGATCCGCGGCACCGAGCGCATCGTGGGCGTCTCCCGCTACGTGACCAACCCGGACCAGACCAGCTGTGAATTCGCGCTGGTGGTGGCCGACGATTTCAACGGCCGCGGGCTGGGATCGCGGCTGATGCTGAGCATCATGGAAGCGGCCCGCGACAAGGGCCTGACCGAGATCCAGGGCCTGGTGCTCTCGCACAACCCGAGCATGCTCAAGCTCATGCGCCGTCTGGGGTTCGAGGTGCGGGCGTATCCGGACGATCCGGAGTTCAAGCTCGTGGCGCACCAGCTCTGACGGTGCACGGCCGGCGCGCGGGACGCCCCGGTGGGCCGTCAGCGGGCCGAAATTGCCTCGATCGGCCGCAGGTCGTCCGGCGTCAGCGTGCCCGCGGCCTGGCGCAGCCGCAGCGACCCGAGCAGCACGTTGTAGCGCGCCTGCGCGAGGTCGCGCCGGGTCTGGTAGAGCTGGCTCTGGGCGTTGAGCACGTCGATGTTCACGCGCACGCCGACCTGGTAGCCGAGCCGGTTGGCGTCCAGCGCGCTCTGGCTCGAGACTTCCGCGGCCTCCAGCGCACGCACCTGGCCCCGGCCGGACTGCACGCCGAAGAAGGCGCTGCGCACGGCCTGCGCCACCGTGCGGCGGGCATTGTCCAGATCCGCCACCGCCTTGTCCTCCAGCGACAGGGTTTCGCGGATGCGGTTCTGCACCGCGAAGCCGGCGAACAGCGGCAGCGTCATCTGCACGCCGATGCTGGCGTTGCGCGCGTTGGAATGCAGGTGCGGCGCGGTCACGGTGCCATTGGGATTGCGGGCCGCCTGGTAGCCTGCCTGCAGGTCCACCGTCGGCAGGTGGCCCGTCTCGGCCTTGCGGATTTCGAGCCGCGCCACGTCCAGCGCGATGGCGGCCTGGCGCACCTGGGGCTGCAGCTCCTCCGCGGTGCGTACCCAGGTCTCGACCGTGTCGGGCACCACGGCCGGCAGTTGCACGGGCAGGGCGAGCGGCAGCGGCGAGGTGCCCGGACGGCCCACGAGCTGGTCCAGCGCCAGCTGCTTCACGCGCA
>Ga0308171_1004736_pt1 | contig 10893 bp, 8 predicted proteins | sample PhyGR1_FD_202135 | JGI IMG/M metagenome (GOLD analysis project Ga0308171, IMG submission 202135) | Phyllosphere microbial communities from UC Gill Tract Community Farm, Albany, California, United States - DLSLSG.R1 | ecosystem: Host-associated > Plants > Phyllosphere > Unclassified | place: USA... | reverse complement strand
TGCAGAAACAGGGCATCTCCTGCACTGTAATCGACCCGCGCACGACGTCGCCTCTCGATACAGGCACCATTCTCGACTGCGTGGCGGAAACGGGACGTCTGGTGATCGTCGATGAATCGAGCCCGCGCTGCAATATGGCCGCCGATATAGCGGCCCTCGTGGCGGAAGAGGGTTTCGATACGCTCAGAGCCCCGATACGGCGCGTGACGCCGCCCCATACGCCCGTTCCCTTTTCTGCTGCTCTCGAAAAACACTACATGCCCGACGCAGAAAAAATCGCAGCGGCAGTGCGCTCGGTCATGGCCTACGACGCGAAACAGGAGGCCTGAGCCATGGCAGAGCCCATTGCCCCCATCACCATGCCCAAATTCGGCCTGGCCATGACAGAAGGCATCGTCGTCGGCTGGCTGGCCGCGATCGGAGACAGCGTCACATTGGGTCAGGAACTGGTGGAAATAGAAACCACCAAAATCACCAATGTCTATGAAAGCCCTGTCTCTGGTGTTTTGCGTCGCCAGCTTGCCTCCGTGGGAGAAGCCCTCACGGTCGGCGCCCTGATCGGCGTCGTGGCAGAGTCCTCGGTGCCCGATACCGAGATCGACTCCTTTATCGCAGGGTTCAAGGCGCAATCGCCCGGAACAGCAAGCGACAACGAAGAGAAGACAACGCCCGCCAACACCGTCATCACGCTGGGCCCGCTTCGGCTTCGCGTGCAGGATAGCGGCATTGCACAGCCGGGCAGATTGCCGGTGATCCTGATCCACGGTTTTGCCGGATCGCTCGATAACTGGATGCTGGTCCAGCCCGCTCTGGCTGAGATCACGAGGGTCATCACTTTCGACCTTCCCGGCCATGGTGAATCGAGCAAGTCGGTCGGTGACGGCACGGTGGCCTCTCTGGCTGAGGTCACGCGGGCTCTGCTTCAGGCGCTGTCGATCGAAAAAGCGCATGTCGTAGGCCATTCTCTTGGCGGCGCTGTCGCAATAGAACTGGCGGCGCTCACCCCGGAGGCCGTTGAAAGCCTGACCCTGATCGCACCGGCCGGGATCGGAGACAGCATCAATGCCGCGTTCATCGACGGAGTTTTGAACGCCACTACGCGAAAGACATTACAACCGGCACTCTCTCTGCTGGTGCATGACAAGACGCTGATCTCACGCCAGATGGTCGAGGAGATGATCAGGTTCAAACGGCTTGACGGCGCGCTGGACGGACTCAAGACCTTGGCGGTGACCAGCTTTGAGGGCGGCCACCAGAAAATCTCGCTCATCGCGCCGCTTAGGCAGTTCGCGGGCAAGACAGCCATTCTCTGGGGCGAAAATGACGAAATTCTGCCGGCGAGCCAGGCCAGAACTGCAGAGCACAACGCGAGGGTCACGATTTACCCGCAAACCGGACATATGCCTCAGCTCGAGCGCAGCAGCGCGGTAGCCACTGAGCTGAAAGCGATCATTTCAAGTTGAGTTTCGTCGCGAGACGGCGGTGCTGCGCGGCGCCAGCGCCTCGACCAGCCTGCCGCCTCGGCAATAATGACACGGAAATATCGCTGCTGTGACACAAGAGGGGCTGGCACTGTCGGCCTGATTAAGGGACCGTTTGCGGGCAATTTTTCAGCCGGACCGCAAAATCGTCCAGCACTCAGAGATGATGCAGCGAGAACTCAGGCATGTCGACGCGCCTCAACCGCCGACCAGGCACGGTGCAGCCCTTCACGGCCTTGCGTAATCACCTCGTTCAGATCCCCCTCATAAAGGCTGTCGGAGACTCCGGACGAGAAGATTTCCAGCGTGCAGACTCCGTTGAAACCTGCCTCCGCAGTCGCATGAAGCAAGGTGCCAACTGGGATACAGCCCGATCCGGGCACCAGACGGTCCATACCCGAGCAGGGCGTGCGCCAGTCGCTGGCCTGCAACACGGCAATACGTCCTGCCGCGCGACGAATGGCCCCGGCGCAATCGGGCTGCTGCCAGATATTCCAGTAGTCGAGGCACAAGCCGCAGGAATCATGACCTACCGCGTCGATCAGATCGAGCGCCTGATCAATGGTCCATATCGCGGTCTCGACATTGATCGATGTCGGGTTGAGCGGTTCGACGGCGATCTTCACGCCGAGATCGGCCGCGAGCGGTGCGAGACGGCGCAGATGATGCACCGTTTCGTCTAGACATTGCTGCATATTGCCATCGGGAGGCGCACCCGTATTCATGACGAAAGCCGCGCCTTCGGCATGAGGCGCGAGGGTTTTCAGACTCTGGGCAAAGGCTGCCACACGTGCTTCCACCCCTTCGGGTTGTGGTGCCATCTTGCTGCCGAAAAACGTGCGAATTTCAGGCTGCACGGCGCTGATTTCCAGCCCGGCTGCCCTGACTGCGCGCATCTGCTCGTCTGCGCGCGCCGGATCCAGCTTGGCCTCGCAGATCTCGATCGCGTCGACGCCAAGCGCTGCATAACGCGTCACATCCTCTTCGAACGACCAGGGCTGGGTCGTGAACTGATTGACGCCGAAACGGAACGGAAAGCCGATCATCGTGCCAGAAACTCCAGAACCGCCCGGTTGAATTTATCCGTCTCGTCCAGAAACAGCATGTGGGAGCTGTGTTCGAAACGCAGTGAACGGCAATTTGGCATATGATCGGCCACCCATGACGGCCCTTCCGGCACGAGCACCGCATCTTTTTCGGCGATCATCATCAGGGCGGGCAGGTCGAAATGAGGCAGGACATCGCGCCAGTCATGCACCGTATGATCCGCCATCATGGCAGCCCGCGCATGGGCCGGGCTTTTGCCCATTTCAGCCAGGAGCATAGTGCGCTCATCGGCAGAGAGTTCGGTCGCAAGGCAGTCGGTGAGATTCTGCTCATCGAACGCCTCGGGCTTGAGCGTGAGCCTCTGGATGGTTTCGGCAAGCCCGGCCTGATCGTAACAGGCGGCATGACCGTATTTCCACTCGGAGGAGAAATACTGTCTGGGCGTCTGCTGCACGAAGATCGCATCGCGCAGGCGCGCCCGGCCGAAAAGCTCGAGATAAGACCAGATGATCGGGCAGCCGATGGACCAGCCCAGCACCGTCACATCCTCCAGCTTCAGAGTGTCGAGCAGATCTCGCAGATCAGCCGCAAGACGTGGAATACGGTAGGAGTGGTCAGGCTTGTCCGATTCACCATGCCCGCGCAGATCGAGCGTGATGACACGCACCTGTTCGGCCAGAACCGGCACGTTGCGATGGAAAAACCGACCTGAAAACGTCCAGCCATGGATCATGACCAGAGGCCGTCCCTGCCCCTGTTCCTGATAATGCAGCCTCGTGCCGTCACTGGCGGTGATAAAAGGCATAAACGCTTCCTCGCATTGGCGTGATCAGAACGGGAATGCAGTCGCAAGCGCATGAGGAAAGGCGCAGTTCCTTCAATAAATAACCATTGACCCGCGCTGGAGGAAACGACAGCGCCCTCAGGCGTTGACGCCCGGACTGCGCTGCGATGAGCTGGAGCAGCGTTTGCCGTCCGTGTTTTTCTGTCATGAGAAGCTTGATCGAGGAGAGCCACCATGGCGCGAGGCAAGGGGCGCGTGGCACCCAAACCTGACAAAGCCAATCTACCTGAGAAAATATGCCCTGTATGTCAGCGCCCCTTTTCCTGGCGCCGCAAATGGGCGCGTGACTGGGAGCAGGTGCGCTACTGTTCCGATGCCTGCCGCAGAGCCGCTCGCCACGACGAACTCAAAGGGGGTACGATGGATCTTCCAGCATGAGCTCGCCATTCTCAGGACGTTCTTCAGTGAACACGCGAATAGCTCCCTCGATATGAGGTGAGCGCGTGCGGTTTCCCATCCAGGCAATGCCGCTTTCGAGACGCATTTCGTCCAGAAGCTCGTAGTTCGACCGGACAAGCTGATGTTTCCTGACAATTGGAACCGCATAAAATGGCAGGATACCCCAACCATTCGTGCAAAGAAAAAGCTCCTCCAGCCCAACCGAAGAATTGTACTCGACGATATTCTGCGGCGGCTGGAGATCGCGGGCGGAGAGAATGGCATCGAAGCGTTCTCTGAGGGCCACGCCTTTTACAGGCAGGATCCATAAGTTTTGACGATTGACTTCCCAACCGCCCAATAACTCGGGAATGGATAACGAAGCACTGCGCGACGCGGCAAAACAGTTATCTCGATGCATGACCTCCAAATTGAGACGGTCATTCTGGTTCAGCTGGAAAAAATCGATAAAAGCAAAATCAAGCTCCCCGTTTTCCAGCATTTCCAGAAGATAGGGACGTTCGCGATAGACGATCCTTATCTTGAGCCCCCCATCCATCTGTTTGAGCCGCGAAATTCCCTGCATGATCCGTTTTTCAAGTGCTGGTGCCTGAAAGCCGATATTGATCGCGCCAGTGCGTATTTCCTTGAACTGGTTGACCCGGTGAGTGAGTTTTTCGAGCTCGGAACGAATGACCCGGCTGGTCTCAACGATGGAGTGACAGATTTCAGTTGGCGTCATTCCGGAATTCGACCGGGTAAACAGCTTGACACCAAGAATATTCTCAACCTCAAGGCAGGCTTTGGAAACTGCTGTAGACGTCAGATTCAACTTGGACGATGCACCAACCAGCGATTGAGCATTAAATATTTCTTCTATAACCCTAAAGTATCGAAGTTTCATGTTTTTCATTGCGTGATGCCGCTCAGGGCTAAAACTGCCATTATACGCTCCAACGCGAAGTGGGGCGTCAGGCCCGATACGACGCTGGTGGCGATTATGCTTCATATCGGTAACGATCCAAGATAAAATTTGTTAAATCTGAGTGCCGATACTCTAGAGATACATCACTGCCGTAGGGTGATCTGCCTCAGGCACGGGCGACATCCCGGGGGCCGAACCCGGGTGTCACACAGTCTGAAATGATCAAAACAGGAAATGAGTAGCGCCCTAAAACAGGCAGACGGTAAACAAGACGCCATCTGCGCTCCATGCATTGTTTAGGAGGCGAGAGCCTCGCTGGCTTCGGCGCGCGCAGCTGCGGCCAGGATCTGCAAGGCCAGCACACGCTTACCCGCCCCCACTGCCGACCCCAGCGGCAGAACACCACACCCGTTCGTCCAGCGCTGCGCTGGCTCGTTCGCATCGTGCCAGCCGCGAGCATGTTGCAGGAAGCGGCAGACATCGATGCTGCTCGTTCCGTCAGGAGCATACAACGTCATGGCACCGACCAGCACGCCAAGCAGACGTCGGTCATCGACAAAGGGACCGATCGCCTCGCTCGGACGCGCCGCAGGCGAGCAGATATGCACGACAGCACTCTCTGCCGGCACGTGAAAGACATGGCATCCGCCCTCATTCACGCGCACGGGATGAAGAACATCACCCGCCTCCGTCCGCAGATGAATGCAGGGCAGCACATCGTTCTGCATCTGGCCAGAAAGTTCGACACCGACACGGCGAGCAAGTCTGCTCCAGATTGGCTCCACGAAGTCGCGTGACACATTGAGCGGTGCGGCCATCGTACCGCCCGCACCTTCAATCCCGGCAGCAGAAGCCCGAGCCTCAGACCCAGTGCTAACGACCAGCCCGTCACGGTTTCCGGTGTCGAGATAGGTCTCACAGAGGAGACCATCAGCCATGACGACCGCATGACTCTGTGTCTCGATATGATGATAGGTATAGGTTTTCAGGCTTGTATCGTGAATGATCGAGCGACCATTGACCAGCATTCTCGCGGGCACCAGAGCCCCATCGATGAACAGGCAATGCTCGGGTGTTAGCAACAGATCCTTGTAGGGCATGCCCTCTCCGAACGCACCCGCTGATATCCTGACCGGATATCGGGTCGGCTCGAAGCCGGCGCTTTCGGTGCATGTCACGCAATGCTGCCCAGCCCAGGCCACGCGCTGCACCTCCTGACGCCCGTTATGATAAACATAGACCAGATCTCCGGGCCTGATCGTTTCGACAGCACGCTCGCCATCCGGCGTGCGGATCAGCGTTCCGGCAAGAAAGCAGACAGAAAAAATGGTCGAGTTGCCTGGCCCATTCGACAGATCGTAGCGCGCCGGCTTCTTGCCGGCGCCTGGCACGTTCATTCTGAGGACACGATCACCCGTCAGTACGAATTCGATTGTATTGTCATCCGGAAAATTAACACCGAGAATTTCCGATTTGGGCACATCGCGCAGAACAATCTGATCCGAAGCCGTTGGTGAATCGCCATTAAAACCCGAGATGATTGAGGTGGGGCTCGTCGTTCCGGTAAGCGTCAGGCGCGCATACCCACTGCCGCCGAGATTGATGGTGCCCCCTGCATTGCCGTCCAGCGTGGCGGACGCACCCGGCGAAAGTGTTGCCAGCCCAGCCAGCTTGCCTCCCGGATCGATCTGGAGCGATCCGCCAGAGGCAACCATTGGTCCCGTGGTCGTGCCACCGGAAACAATTTCCAGAATACCCTCAGACTGCACCGTGCCGCCAGAAACGATACCCGCCGCTGAAATGTGTCCACCATAAACGCCCCCAGATGCAGCACTCAGAAGGCCACCCTGACCAATGGTTCCGCCCGAGAGAATACCCCCGGCAGCCACCAACGTTTGCCCCCCGGAAAATACCGTCGAACCCGAGGCCACGCCACCAATCCTAACTTCCTGCCTACCCCCGGAGGACACGACCGTATTGACCGCCGTGCCACTTTGAACATATTGCGCCCCCCCGTTGATCAGGGTCGACCCAGAGGCCACGCCGCCGCCTGCGGCGCCATTGTTGTTCGATCCGACATCCTGCCAGCCGTTGTTTGTTATCAGAGCGTTCTGCGAGAAAGCGCCGTTCCCTTGAACGGACATATAGCCGCCATCAATCTGCGCGTTGAAGCTCGTGCCACCAGCACTCAGAATGAGCGACCCCTGGGTGTTACCCAGCGCGCCATTGCCACGCGCCTGAACATTATCCGCCACGCCACCTGACAACACATATGCCTGCGCGCCTCTGGATAGAACCGAATTAGCCAGTGTGCCGCCCGAAACGGCCGTCGCGCGTCCCCCGTCCAGTATGGTGAAGGTATCTACCGTGCCACCATTCTGCGCGATCGCGGTTCCGCCAGCCTGAACCGTCATGCCGGATGTAACGCCATCCGCAGCGATGGCTGTACCCCCCTGAGAGACAGTTCCGATGCCCCCCGGCGCGACCTGAGCGTTGAAGCTTGTTCCTCCTCCGAGGACAGACATCACGCCGCCAGTTGCAACGACCGAACCTGACGCGATACCGGTTGACATAACGGTTTGCGTGCCTGCGCTGGAGACCAATGTGCCGACAGCACGCCCACCGCTAACGAACTGTTTGCCGCCATTGATCAGCGTGGATCCGGAGGCGACCCCACCGCCATAAGTGTTGTCACGGGCGTTCCACCCGACATCTTCCCAGCCATTCCCGGTGATCAGCGTATTTTGAGAAAAGGCTCCCTGACCTTGGACGGATTGATACGCCCCTGATAGCGTTCCGTTCAACGCGGTGCCCCCTGCACCGACAAGAATGGCACCTGCATCGTAATTCCAGAAGCCACTACCCATCGCGGTGAGACCCGATGCCGTGCCGCCGGACTGTACCCGAGCTGTAGCTCCAGCTGAGACAACCGTATCGGCCATTATCCCACTCGAAGATATGACACCTTGTGCACCCCAAAAAAGAGTAGAGCCACTGATACGCCCTCCACTCTGTGCCACCGCCGAACCGCCGCTCTGTATGGTCAGACCCGATGCGGTGCCATTTGACGCGAGGGCAAGCCCCCAGACATTGCCCTGACCGCCTGGCAGAACAACATTGTTAATGCCCGTCCCACCACCTTCAATCTGGAACTGTCCGCCGGAGAAGACTGAGCCGCCTATTGCAGTGCCACCTGCGGAAATCACCTGACGGCCACCTGAAGACACCCATGTATCGACAGCCAGGCCGCCTTTGACAAATTGAGCGCCCCCGTTGATCAGCGTTGTGGAGGACGCAACACCGCCGCCACTTGCACCGTTATTGTTTGACCCGACATCCTGCCAACCATTTGACGTGATATAGGCATCGCGCGAGAGGGCACCGCTCCCCTGGACAGCCATATAACCGCCCTCGATCTGCGCGTTTAAGCTCGTACCCCCCGAGTTCAGGATGAGTGAACCCTGAATCGTCTCTTTCGGACCATTCAGCCCTGTGCCGAGCGCCCTCACACGCTGGGCAGTACTGCCCGAATGAATCTGGACCTGACCGCCTTGCAAAACGAGCGTATCCTGAACGACAGTACCGTTCGTTGCATTCATGACACCGCCGGACTGAACTGTCCCGCCTGACCAGATCGTACCCGAAGCAAAGGCAACGCCGTCTTTAAGTGTAAAATTATCGATACGGGCCCCGGGACCAGCACTGAGATCGCCACCGTTGAATTTTGTATTATCCACCACCGTGGCGCCCGAAGAAATCTTGTCACCAGTATGGTTGAGCGCGTTGCGGGACATAACGCCACCGGAACTGACGAACGGAACGATGCTTTGCAGGGTAGAATCGCGGAGCGTTCCACCGCTATGAACAAAAGCGCTACCCCACTGGCTTGCCCAGCCTGACATGGGAGAGGTCAGACCCGTAACGACGGCGCCACTGAAAATATGGAGTTCGGGCGCGGTGCCAAAAAGATTAACCGGGCCGTCAATCACTGTGGCGCCACTTTGGTAAACTGTTTTGCCATTAACAAACACAGCGCTCCAGACGCCACTGATCGAAGTAGTCATAGCTCGGCTTTCCGTTCTTCAGATGCGGATTGAGGCCGGGAGCCTCTGCAGCACCAGAGTGATTTCGATTTTCATATACTATACAGGAGTTACAGATAGAGCATTTATAGAAACTATATATGATCTATTACTTGGTAATGCATATTATATACTTATATACTTATATACTTATATACTTACCAATAGATCCGAATGACGTATATTTATTATGAGATCTATAAGCCAACAATAAAGCCAAACAATCGAAATTACGTTCATAGCCCTGAACTTATTTTCGACCTGCGACCTAAGTAGTCTTGATCGCCAGCCCGATCATCGTTTCGAAAGGTGCCGGTCTGAATAGTCTTGCTGCCACTCGCAAATATGTGACCTCAACCTCAGTCGGAGATGGGGCGATACAACACCGGGCCAAAACACAAAAAACCCCGCCCTCCTGAGAGAGCGGGGTTTTTTGAAACCCTGAGGTCTGCGGGACCGAAGCCCCGGCAGAAATCAGCGCTTCGAGAACTGGAAGGAACGACGTGCCTTGGCGCGACCGTACTTCTTGCGCTCGACGACGCGGCTGTCACGCGTCAGGAAGCCTGCAACCTTCAGGATGCCGCGCAGAGCGGGATCGTAATGGGTCAGGGCGCGCGAAATGCCATGACGCACTGCGCCAGCCTGGCCGGACAGACCGCCGCCCTTGACCGTGCAATACACGTCGAACTGGTTGTAGCGATCCGTCAGCAGGAAAGGCTGCGTGATCAGCATGCGCAGAACCGGACGAGCGAAATACGTCGTGACCGCACGGCCATTGACGATGATGTCACCCTTGCCAGGCTTGATCCAGACGCGTGCCGTGGCGTCCTTACGACGGCCCGTTGCATAGGAACGGCCCTGTGCGTCGCGCTTGACTTCGTGAACCGGACCAGCCTGCGTGGCAGGAGCGATACCGGCGAGGTCCTGAAGCGTACCCGTGCGCTCTTGAGTTTCAGACATATCTCTCAGGCCTCGATCACGTTGAGGGTGTTCTTGCGGTTCATGGACGCAACATCCAGCTTCACCGGCTGCTGGCCTTCATGCGGGTGCTTGTCACCGGCATAAACGTACAGATGCTTCATCTGGGCGCGCTGGAGCGGGCCGCGCGTGATCATACGCTCGACAGCCTTCTCGATCACGCTGCCGGGGTTCTTGCCCTCAAGGCGCTGCGTGATGGTGCGCTCCTTGATGCCACCGGGATGACCCGTGTGGTAATGGAACAGCTTCTGCCCCACCTTGTTGCCGGTCAGGACGATCTTCTCGGCGTTGATCACGACGATATTGTCGCCGCAATCGACATGCGGGGTGTACTGGGGCTTGTGCTTGCCGCGCAGGCGGGTCGCGATGATGGTGGCGAGGCGGCCAAGAACGAGCCCTTCGGCGTCGATCAGGGTCCAGCCTTTCGTCACCTCTGCAGGCTTCAACGAAAGTGTGGTCTTCATGGTTCGGACTGATCCAGCAACATGTGTTGGTATTGGGGGCGCGTTATGAGGGCCGCAGGGCTCGAGGTCAAGCTTTTTCGACTCTCCCCACCTCAGGGAAAACGGCTGAATTCCGCCACTTTTTCGGCAGAGGTATTATAATACCGCATAAAAAGTAACGAGATTGTTCCTGTTGCAAAGCCGGACTAACATGCACGCTATCTGTTGAAGCGGACCTTGTTGAGGATGATCTGACGTGAAGAGACCTTTGCTAGTCGCAGGCCTGTGCCTCGTTGTTGTCGGTTTGGGGGGTATTGGCGTACGCCACGAATCAAAGGCCGAGCTTCAGCGTGCTCTGGCGAGCTTCCGCGCAAATCTCCCCCCCGATGCCCGTTTCGAATACGACCACGCTTATCCGCGCTTCTTCGCACGTGGCGCAGGGTTCGATAATGCCCGCTTCATACGAGGAGAGACGATTCTCAGCGCGCGCGTGCTGACCGTCAACAATCCGAGTGGCTATCTGACCACTGGGCTGAGTTTTTCAAAAATCCACGCAGAAGGCATCACTGTCGACGGGGTGGCCCGCGGCAAGATCGGCGACCTCACACTGAGCAAGCTGCTCCTCCCCCCCGTCAGCCGGGAAAAGCATAATTTCAACGAGCTGCCCCCCCTCTCGCAGATACATTTCCGTCACGGACAGATCCACAACGTGGTT
>Ga0308171_1004733_pt1 | contig 10899 bp, 10 predicted proteins | sample PhyGR1_FD_202135 | JGI IMG/M metagenome (GOLD analysis project Ga0308171, IMG submission 202135) | Phyllosphere microbial communities from UC Gill Tract Community Farm, Albany, California, United States - DLSLSG.R1 | ecosystem: Host-associated > Plants > Phyllosphere > Unclassified | place: USA... | reverse complement strand
CAAGGGCGCACGCTCCTACGATTGCCAGCACGAGCCAGGGTAAGTGGCGCAGCAGGCTATTATTATTTTTCATTTTATTATTCCAGCCAGGGTGGACAAGAAAGACAGCCACCCCGAGTTTAGCGCTTACGGCGCCAAAGGCCATACCCCGACATAGGTCTAGACGCTTGAGCGATTGGCTGGCGCCCGCATTCGCGGTCTATAGTCAGCGAACCTTCATGAGGATTGCGCCATGAGCGAGCACCCCGCCAATCGACGTCGTTTCAAACGTATTGCGTTCGATGCCCGAACCGAGCTGAAACAGGGCGAATACATCTGGCCGGTCAAACTGATCGACCTGTCGCTCAAGGGCCTGCTGATCGAGCGACCGGAGCCGTGGCTTGGGGATAAAGAGCAGGACTTCCTAGTCGACATTCATCTGAGCGAAGACGTCGATATCGAAATGGACGTGCATCTGGCCCACGAGGAAAACGGCCACTTGGGGTTCATCTGCCGGCACATCAGCCTGGAATCGATCCAGCGCCTGCGCCGGTTGATCGAACTGAATCTGGCGGATGAGGCCGAGCTGGAGCGCGAACTGGGTGCGCTGATCGAAATCTGACTTGCCCCCTGTAGGAGCTGCCGAAGGCTGCGATCTTTTGATTTTGTTTCAAGATCAAAAGATCGCAGCCTTCGGCAGCTCCTACACAGGGGATCGTGGTTACTCGAAGAGTGCGTCGAGGGCCTGTTCGAGACGCGTCACGGCGATGATCTGCAAGCCGGGAGGCGATTCCTTCGGAGCATTACCCTTCGGCACGATCGCGCGTTTGAAGCCGTGCTTGGCCGCTTCTTTCAGCCGCTCCTGCCCGCTCGGCACCGGGCGCACTTCGCCAGACAGGCCGACTTCGCCGAACACCAGCAGATCATGCGGTAACGGCCGATTGCGCAAACTCGACATCACCGCCGCCATCAACGCCAGATCCGACGCTGTCTCCAGCACCTTCACGCCACCGACCACGTTGAGGAACACGTCCTGATCGTGGGTCGGAATCCCGCCGTGGCGGTGCAGCACTGCGAGCAACATCGCCAATCGGTTCTGATCCAGCCCCAGCGTCACCCGACGCGGGTTGGCCAGATGGCTGTCATCGACCAGCGCCTGCACTTCCACCAACATCGGCCGGGTGCCTTCCCATGTCGCCATGACCACACTGCCCGGGACTTCTTCCTGAGCGCGGGTGAGAAAAATCGCCGATGGGTTGGAGACTTCTTTCAGGCCCTTGTCGGTCATGCCGAACACGCCCAATTCGTTGACCGCCCCGAAACGGTTCTTCACCGCGCGCAGCAGACGGAGACGACCATCGGATTCACCTTCGAAATACAGCACGGTATCGACCATGTGTTCCAGAACACGCGGACCGGCCAAGGCGCCCTCTTTGGTGACGTGGCCGACGAGGAAGATCGCCGTGCCGCTCTGCTTGGCGTAACGCACCAGCAACGCCGCACTTTCGCGCACCTGCGACACGCCGCCCGGGGCCGATTGCAGTTGTTCGGTGAAAATAGTCTGGATCGAGTCGATCACCATCACCTTGGGCTTTTCCTGGCGAGCGGTGGCGATGATGGTTTCGATGCAGGTTTCGGTCATCACCCGCAGTTGATCCTGCGGCAGGCCGAGACGGCGGGCGCGCATGGCCACTTGCTGCTGGGATTCCTCACCAGTGACGTACAGCGCCGGCATGCTCTTGGCCAGATTGCACAGGGTCTGCAACAGAATGGTCGATTTGCCGATCCCCGGATCACCGCCGATCAGCACCACCGAGCCATCGACCAGACCACCGCCGAGCACGCGATCAAGCTCACCGGAGGCGGTGGAAAAACGTGGAATCTCTTCGATGCTGACTTCGGCGAGCGTTTTGATCTGTGCCTGCTGCCCTGCCCAACCGGTGCGCCCGGCAGGTGCCGTGGCCCCGCCGCTTTCGATCATGGTTTCGGTCAGGGTGTTCCAGGCACCGCACTCGCCGCACTGCCCGGCCCACTTGGGAAAGGTTGCGCCGCACTCGGTGCAGCCGTACATGCGCTTGGCCTTGGCCATCAGAACCCCCGGAACAAAAGACGCGATGATAACGCAGCCACCGCCGATCAGCGCGGCGCAGCAGTACGGATTTCGCCGCTGGCCAGACGTGCGGCGCTGTTGCCCAGCGGATCCTCGGCATTGAGGTCGGCGCCCTTGGCCTGCAAGGCGTCGAGCAATTCCAGACGTTTGAACAGCCCGGCGTACATCGCCGCTGTCTGGCCGGCGCCGTTACGCTGGTCGGGGCTGCAATCGCTGGCCATCAGGCGTCGGGCGATCTGTAATTCGCCTTTGAATATCGCGCCCATCAGCGCCGTGTTACCCCGCTGGTCCTGAGCGCAGGCATCTGCGCCAGCGGCGAGCAGGCGTTCAACCGCCGGCGCCTGACCGTGATAGGCCGCCAGAATCAGCGCGGTGTAACCCTTGCTGTCGCGGGTATCGAGGGAATAGCCAGATTCGATAAAGGTCTCGAGCATCGGCACATCACCCCGGCGGGCGGCGTCGAAGTAGTAATCCTGCAACTGCGCCTTGATCGCCTCGGGGCTCTGCTCGACCGGTGCCGCCCACGCGGTGAAAGACAGCGACGCAGTCAACCAAAAAAGAAAAATACGCATCAGGCTCTCTCCTTCAACGCACGCGAGGCCGCACTGGCCCTCGCGTGCGCCGCATCGCTATCAGTCGGTCAGTTTCGCCGCCAGTGCTTTCACGCGGCTGAGGTCGCCCTTGGCCACTTCAGTCACACCGCTGCCGTACTCAGGGTCGGCCTTGTACAGGAACGACAGGATGATGTGCTTGCTCTCGTCATCAGTGGTGGCCAGCGAGCCGCCGAAGCTGTCGATCAGGTCGCGGCGTTCCTGCTTGCTGTACGAGCGATACAGATCACCGGCCTGCTTGAAGTTCTGCTCACGCTGGATCTTCGCCTGCTGCGTGCTGCCCGCCAGCGCCGACTGGCTGTAACGCGCCGCTGGCGTTTCTTCACGCGGTTGCAGGCGGCTTGGCTGGTAGTTGACGCCGGAATGGCTGGCGCCGAAATTCATCGCACCATCCTGATTGCCATTGTTCACTGCGGTTTTCGGTGCATTGACCGGCAATTGCAAAGCGTTGGCGCCAAGGCGATACATCTGCGTATCGGCATAGGAGAACACTCGACCCTGCAACAAACGATCTTCCGAAGGTTCGATACCCGGAACTACGTTGGCTGGAGCCATGGCAACTTGTTCGGTTTCCTGGAAGACATTGGCCGGATTACGGTTCAGGACCATTTGTCCAACTTTGCGCTCGGCAATACCCGGCCAGATCTTGGTTGCATCCAATGGATCGAAATCAAACTTGGACAAATCCTGTGGCTTGAGAACTTGCACGTACAAGTCCCACTTCGGAAAGTTGCCCTTGTTGATATTACTCACCAAGTCGTTGGTCATATGACTGTAATCCTGACCCTGAACTTCGCTGACTTGTTTTGGCGTGAGATTCTTGATGCCTTGAAGACTCTTCCAGTGAAACTTCACGTAGTGAACTTCATTCTTGGCATTGATCAGCTTATAGGCATGAACACCATTGCCATCCATTTCCCGATAACTGGCCGGAGTGCCGTAGTTGGAATACAACTCGGTCAGCGTGCGGGTGGCTTCCGGTACATGGGAGAAGAAATCGAACCGGCGCGAATCGTCATCGAGGTTGGTGCGCGGATCGGGCTTGAAGGCGTGCACCATGTCCGGGAATTTGATCGCATCGCGGATGAAGAAGGTCGGGAAATTGTTGCCGACCAGATCCCAATTGCCGTCAGCAGTGTAGAACTTGGTGGCGAAACCCCGCGGGTCGCGCAGGGTTTCCGGGGAATGGTTGCCATGCACCACCGCCGAGAACCGCACGAATACCGGCGTGCTCTGGCCTGCGGCGAACACCTTGGCCTTGCTCAGGTCGCTGATGTCATCGGTCACGGTGAAGGTGCCGTGAGCGCCGGTGCCGCGTGCGTGTACGACGCGCTCGGGGATGCGTTCACGATCGAAGCGCTGCAGCTTCTGGATCAGTTGCACATCCTGCAGCAGCACCGGGCCGTTGGCGCCGGCAGTTTGCGAGTTCTGATTGTCACCGACTGCCGCGCCGTTATCGCGGGTCAGCGGAGCGGCGTTGACCGAGAAGGTCAGCAGCCCGGCAGTCAGTACGCCGAAGGTGCGGCGGAAGGGAAAAGCCCCCAGTCCAGGAGTGGATGTCATATCAGGTTCCTCTGGTTTTATTGGGCGCATCCAGGTGCGCCACAGCAAGGCTAGAGGCCTGTGCCGCAGAACATAAATAGAAAGAACGTAACACCATGATTGAAGAAATTGGCTTTCCCGTCAGCGGGTTAGCGCGTATTCCGCGCGCGATTGCTGGCATTTTGCAAACTAATCGTCAATTGATGTGTCGATAAAAACGGGCATTGTAAGAAGGTGTTTCGCGCAGGAGGCGTTTCGCTGATTTACACTGCCAACACCAAACTCATCTGTAACAAGGAAATAACTATGGGCGTGCTTAGCGAGTTCAAGGCCTTCGCGGTCAAAGGCAATGTGGTCGACATGGCCGTCGGTATCATCATCGGCGCGGCGTTTGGCAAAATCGTTTCGTCGTTTGTCGGCGACGTGATCATGCCGCCGATTGGCCTGTTGATCGGTGGGGTGGACTTCAGTGATCTGGCTGTCACGCTCAAAGCAGCCCAGGGCGATGCGCCCGCAGTGGTGCTGGCTTACGGCAAATTCCTGCAGACGGTGCTGGATTTCGTGATTGTCGCTTTCGCGATTTTCATGGGTGTCAAAGCCATCAACCGCCTCAAGCGCGAAGAAGCTGTAGCACCGACCGCGCCGCCGATCCCGAGCAAGGAAGAACAACTGCTGGGCGAAATTCGCGACCTGCTCAAGGCGCAGAACGAGCGGCCCTGAGGCATTCGGTAGTCATCAAAACGGCACCCGCGGGTGCCGTTTTCGTTACCAGTAATTTTCCACCGCAACCTGCCCCGGCTTGCGCGTCAGGCTCAGGCGCATGTCGCGCTGTTTCAGCAAGGCGCGGGTGTCGTCGATCATCTGCGGGTTGCCGCACAACATCACACGCGAATGCTCTGGCGAGAGCTCAACGCCCGCCGCACGTTCCAGCTCGCCGTTTTCAATCAGCGTAGTAATCCGGCCCCGCAGCGCGCCTGGATGCGCTTCGCGGGTCACAGTGGGGATGAATTGCAGCTTGTGGGCGTATTCGCTCAGATAGTCCCGTTGCGCCAACCCGGCGATCAACTCCTGATAAGCCAGCTCCCGCGCCTCCCGCACGCTGTAAACCAGAATGATTCGCTCGAATTTCTCCCAGACCTCGAAGTCCTGCAGGATCGACAGAAACGGTGCCACCCCGGTGCCGGTGGACAGTAACCACAGGTCTCGGCCATCGACAAAGCGATCCAGCGTCAGGTAGCCGAACGCCTGGCGTTCTACCATCAAGCTGTCGCCGACCTGGAGCCGGCTCAGCTCACTGGTGAATTCGCCGCCCGGCACGACGATGGAAAAGAACTCGAGAAACTCGTCGAACGGCGACGACACCATCGAATAGGCGCGCCAGACCATGCTGCCATCGGCCTTGGTGACGCCCAGCCGGGCGAACTGGCCGGCACGGAAGCGAAAGCCGGGGTCGCGGCTGGTGCGCAGCGTGAACAGGTTCGGCGTCAACGGTTGCACATCGAGCAAGGTCTGGGTGGTGTACTTCTCGGCACTGGCAGTCATGAGGCACTCCTTGAAACGATTGCCTATAGTGTCCCGCAAAACCGCGCTGCCAAACACCTGCCAACGGTAATGATATTGACAGAATCAGCGCTGCACATTCGATGTGATGTCAATTTTAGATCTAGAGTAATAACTTTAAGATGGCAGTTAAAATATAACAGCGCGTATTGCTAAGAACACTTTATAAAAAACATCAAAGTTTCAATCTCGAAAAAATGTAAGGCGTTTCGCAGGAAAGATCCTACACTTCGATTCGTGCCGGATCTTTTGGATCCATTCCGCACCCCGATATCAAGATACAGAGGCAAAGTTCATGGAAACGTGGAAGGAATCACAATTGAAACAACTGACATTTGCCAAAGGCATTGAAGCGGCATACCCGATACTGCTGAGATTTGCCGAGAATCTGGGCTTTAACTACTGTGCAATAGCAGTGACGTCCCCTCATCGTGATGTCCACCTGAATGCCTTGCAGATCAATAACTACCCTAAAGAATGGAACATTCAGTACAACAAAGAGAACTTCCGCAATATTGATCCGGTAATAGCGCATTGCAATCACTCAATATTACCCATCGTCTGGGAAGAAAGAGTCTTCAACGATGCACCCGAGTTGTGGCAGGCGTTGAAACAGAATGGGCTGCAGCATGGCTGGTCGCAGGCCTTTCATGACGAAACCAGCGGTTTGTGCAGCATCATCAGTCTGGCTCGAACCCACTGCCCGATCAGCCCGCTCGAACTGTATGAGCATTACGGTTATCTGTTTTTTGCCAACCGACACTTCAGTGACCTGTATGCCCGCACCGTGCCCACACCGGCCAAACCCAGCAAGCCGAGGCTATCGTCCCGGGAGCTGGAGATCATGAAATTGTCCGCCATGGGCAAAACCGCTCACGATATCTCGAGAATCCTCAGCCTGAGCGAACGCACCGTTAACTATCATGTGCAAAACGTCATCGAAAAATTCAACGTCTGCAACAAGATTTCCGCAGTGATTGCCGCCGCTCGTGCCGGGATTATCTGACTGACGAGCGATATCGCACGGTAATCCTGCGAGTATTTACGCGCAAAAAAACGTACCATTCAGGCCTTTCCGAGTGATGACGCAACCTGCTTGCATCGCAGTCCACTCGGTCGGATCCCGTCGCACCATCTGCTGGCAACGGGATATCTGCCGAATATCCTGAGTCCCCGCCCCATGCCCTTGCTCGAAACGCCTTTCGCCCAGCTCGACCTGATCCGCCAGCCTGAACAGCAGAATGAACCGCTGCAAGCCTTCGATGCGGCGGACGAATACCTGCTCAATCATCTCGCCAGCGAACAACCTCAGAGCAGCACCCGCGTGCTGGTGCTCAATGACAGCTTTGGCGCCTTGGCGATCAGCCTGCTGGGCAAGGTCGAGGTGAGCAGCAGCGGCGACTCGTTCCTCGGTTTCGTCGGGCTGGAAAAGAATCTGCTACGCAATGGCCAGGCGTTCGATGCGATTCGTCCGATTCCGGCCAGTGAGCCTTTGGTCGGGCCGTTTGACCGGGTGCTGATCCGCGTTCCCAAGACGCTGGCGCTATTGGAAGAGCAGTTGATCCGCCTGCAAGGACAACTCGCTCCGGGCGCGCAAGTGATCGCCGCCGCCATGGTCAAGCATCTGCCGCGCGCTGCCGGCGATCTGCTCGAGCGCTACATTGGCCCGGTGCAGGCGTCGCTGGCCGTGAAGAAAGCCCGACTGCTGATCGCCACGCCTGAAAGCAAAGCGCCCGCCACATCGCCCTATCCGACTCGTTATCGTCTCGACGAACCAGCGATCGAATTGCTCAACCACGCCAATGTGTTCTGCCGCGAAGGCCTCGACATCGGCACTCGCGCGTTTCTGCCGCATCTGCCGAAAAACCTTGGCCACGCGCGGGTCGCCGACCTCGGTTGCGGCAACGGCGTTCTGGCAATTGCCAGCGCCTTGCAGAACCCGGATGCGCATTACACGCTGGTCGACGAATCGTTCATGGCGGTGCAATCGGCTGCCGAGAACTGGCGCGCGGCATTGGGCGATCGCGAAGTCATCGTGCGCGCTGGCGATGGTCTGGCCGGGCAGGCGCCGCAGTCGCTGGACGTGGTGCTGTGCAACCCACCGTTCCATCAGCAACAGGTGGTCGGCGATTTCCTCGCCTGGCGCATGTTCCAGCAGGCGCGCGAGGCACTGGTGGTCGGCGGTGCGCTGTACATTGTCGGCAATCGGCATCTGGGCTATCACAGCAAACTGGCGCGCTTGTTTCGTGGTGTCGAGCAAGTGGCGGCCACGCCGAAATTTGTCATCCTCAAGGCCCGCAAATAAATCTGCGGCATAAAAAACCCTCCGTGAGGAGGGTTGCGAGTCCATACCCGAAGGCGCCGGGACGGGATATTTCAGTGGGTGGTCAAACCCGCGGCATTCATGAACATGCGCATCAGGCTGGCGGCGATGAACAACACGCCGACACTGCCAACCCAGATCAGGGCCAACCAGCCGAGCCGCTGCCACAGCGGCTTTTTTTCGGCTTCTTCAATGTCGTGCAGGGAATGTTTGCCGGTCATTGCATCGATCTCCGTTAAGCCAAGGCGTCACTGCGGACGCCTTCGCGAGCAGGCTCGCTCCCACAGGGCAAGCCCAGCATTGGATTAGTGATAACCATCTTCGTGGGTGACCTTGCCGCGGAACACGTAGTAGCTCCAGAAGGTATAACCCAGGATGAACGGAATGATGAACAGCGTGCCGACCAGCATGAAGCCCTGACTTTGCGGCGGCGCGGCGGCGTCCCAGATCGAGATCGACGGCGGCACGATGTTCGGCCACAGGCTGATGCCCAAGCCGCTGTAGCCGAGGAAGATCAGCACCAGAGTCAGCAGGAACGGCGTGTAGTTGGCGTTACGTGCCACCGCGCGGATCAGGCCGTACAAAGTGACCAGCACCAGAATCGGCACCGGCATGAACCAGAACAGATTCGGCATGCTGAACCAGCGTGAGGCGATTTCCGGATGCGACAGGGGTGTCCACAGGCTGACGATACCGATTACCGCCAGCAGCACGAACGCCAGCGGCCGCGCCAGGTCGTGCATCTGTTCCTGCAACTTGCCTTCGGTTTTCATGATCAGCCAGGTGCAGCCGAGCAAGGCATAGGCCACCACCAGCGCCGCGCCGCAGAACAGCGTGAACGGCGTCAGCCAATCCAGTGAACCTCCAGCGAACTGGCGATTGACCACCGGCAGACCATCGATGAACGCTCCCAGCGCCATGCCCTGAAAGAACGTCGCCGCGATCGAACCACCGATGAATGCCTTGTCCCACAGGTGACGTTTTTCATCCTTGGCCTTGAAGCGGAACTCGAAGGCCACACCGCGAAAGATCAGGCCCATGAGCATGAAGATCAGCGGCAGGTACAGCGCCGACAACACCACCGAATAGGCCAGCGGGAAGGCGCCGAACAACGCCGCCCCGCCCAGCACCAGCCAGGTTTCGTTGCCGTCCCATACAGGGGCGACCGTATTCATCATCACGTCGCGATCGGTCTTGCCGGGCACGAACGGGAAGAGAATGCCGATGCCCAGGTCGAAGCCGTCCATGACCACGTACATCATGATGCCGAAGATGATGATCACGGCCCAGATCAGCGGAAGATCGATACCCATGAGTCAAATCTCCTTGGTCAAGCGAGTGTTGTCTTCGTGCTCGCCCTCGGCCGGATCGTCGGCTGCGGACAACGGACGCGCCGGGGTGCGTTTCTTGCCTGGACCACCGTCCGGCGTTGCGCTGCCTTCGCTGATCTTCGGCCCTTTGCGCACCAGGCGCATCATGTAGCCGAGACCGGCGCCGAACAGGGCGAAATACACCACTACGAACATGATCAGGGTGATGCTCATCTGCATGAAACTGTGGTTGGACGAAGCATCTGCGGTGCGCATCAGGCCATAGACCACCCACGGTTGACGGCCGATTTCCGTGGTGAACCAACCGGCAAGAATTGCGATCAGGCCGGACGGCCCCATCCACAACGCCAGATGCAGGAACGGCCGCGAGGTATACAGCGAGTCACGCTTGCGCAGCCACAGACTCCACAAACCGGTGAAGATCATCAGGAAACCGAGGCCGACCATGATCCGGAACGACCAGAACACGATGGTCGAATTCGGCCGGTCTTCCGGTGGAAATTCCTTCAGCGCCGGTACTTGTTTATCCAGCGAGTGGGTCAGAATCAGGCTGCCGAGGTATGGAATCTCTACGGCGAACTTGGTGCGTTCCTCTTTCATGTCCGGCCAGCCGAACAGGATCAGCGGCGTCGCTTCGTCGCCATGGTTTTCCCAGTGGCCTTCGATCGCAGCGATTTTTGCCGGCTGATGCTTGAGCGTATTGAGTCCGTGGAAGTCGCCGATAACCGCCTGGATCGGCGCGACGATCAATGCCATCCACATGGCCATCGACAGCATGGTGCGGATCGCCGGGTTGTCTCTGCCGCGCAGCAGGTGCCAGGCCGCTGACGAGCCGACGAAGAACGCCGTGGCGACGAACGCGGCCGTGGCCATGTGCATCAGCCGGTAAGGGAATGACGGGTTGAAGATGATTGCCAGCCAGTCGGTGGGGATCACCTGACCGTTGACGATTTCAAAGCCTTGCGGGGTCTGCATCCAGCTGTTGGAGGCGAGAATCCAGAAGGTCGAAATCAGCGTGCCGATCGCTACCATCACCGTCGAGAAGAAGTGCAGGCCGCGCCCGACCTTGTTCCAGCCGAACAGCATGACGCCAAGGAAACCGGCCTCAAGGAAGAACGCGGTGAGCACTTCATAGGTCAGCAACGGCCCGGTGACGGCACCGGCGAAGTCGGAAAAACGACTCCAGTTGGTGCCGAACTGATAAGCCATGACCAGCCCGGAAACCACGCCCATGCCGAAGTTGACGGCAAAAATCTTCGACCAGAAATGGTAGAGATCGCGGTAGGTGTCGTTGCGGGTCTTCAGCCACAAGCCTTCGAGCACCGCCAGGTAACTCGCCAGGCCAATGGTGATGGCCGGGAACAGAATGTGGAACGAGATGGTGAACGCGAACTGAATTCGGGCGAGATCCAGAGCCTCTAAACCGAACATATGGCTTCCTCT
>Ga0308171_1004732_pt1 | contig 10900 bp, 9 predicted proteins | sample PhyGR1_FD_202135 | JGI IMG/M metagenome (GOLD analysis project Ga0308171, IMG submission 202135) | Phyllosphere microbial communities from UC Gill Tract Community Farm, Albany, California, United States - DLSLSG.R1 | ecosystem: Host-associated > Plants > Phyllosphere > Unclassified | place: USA... | reverse complement strand
AACGCGACCACGTCCCACACCGTCGGGCCGTATTACCACATCGGCCTGACCTGGCTGAACCGCGAAGACCTGACCGTGAGCGCCACCCTCGGCGAACGCGTGGCGATCAGCGGGCAAGTGGTGGATGGCAACGGCGATGTCGTCAATGACGCCATGCTCGAAGTCTGGCAGGCCAATGCCGCCGGCAAATATGACCATCCGGAAGACGAGCAGGACAAAGCCGTCGATCCGAACTTCGAAGGTTTCGGCCGGGTGCCGGTGGACGCCGAAGGGCGGTTTCGCTTTACCACCATCAAGCCGGGTGCCGTGCCGGGCTTGAAGGGCACTACCCAGGCGCCGCACCTAGTAGTGCTGGTGTTTGCCCGGGGTTTGGTGAAACACCTGCTGACGCGGATTTATTTCGAGGGCGAGGCGCTGAACGGTGATGACCCGTTGCTGGCATGTGTGCCAGCCGAGCGTCGCAGTACCTTGATTGCCCAGCAGGATGCGGCGGGGGTGTATCAGTGGAATGTGATTTTGCAGGGGACAGAGAAGGAAACGGTGTTCTTCGATTATTGAGTTGACCTTAGGGCCCTGTCGGAGGAAAGCCCACCGATAGGGCTCTACCAGGCAACACATATCCAAAAGTCCGCTTGCATGACATGGTTGTTGCAAAGTATGTCTAGGCTATAACCGTTCCCACTGAGTGAAAAAACATGACAACAACAACGAGCCACTACACCGGAGAAGAACGCAGCAAACGGATTTTTGCGATCGTAGGGGCATCCTCCGGCAACCTCGTCGAATGGTTCGACTTCTACGTCTATGCCTTCTGCGCCATTTATTTTGCGCCGGCGTTCTTCCCGTCGGACGACCCCACGGTCCAACTGCTCAACACCGCCGGCGTGTTCGCCGCCGGCTTCCTGATGCGCCCGATCGGCGGCTGGCTGTTTGGCCGGGTGGCCGACAAGCACGGGCGCAAGAACTCGATGATGATCTCGGTGCTGATGATGTGCGCCGGTTCCCTGGTGATCGCCTTCCTGCCCACCTACAAAGACATCGGCGCCTGGGCCCCGGCGTTGCTGTTGGTGGCGCGGCTGTTCCAGGGCTTGTCGGTGGGTGGCGAATACGGCACCACCGCGACCTACATGAGTGAAGTCGCACTCAAGGGCCAGCGCGGCTTCTTCGCCTCGTTCCAGTACGTAACCCTGATCGGCGGGCAACTGCTGGCGGTTTTGGTGGTGGTGATCTTGCAACAGATCCTCACCGAAGAAGAATTGCGCGCCTGGGGCTGGCGGATTCCGTTCGTGATCGGCGCCATTGCGGCGGTGATCTCCCTGCTGCTGCGTCGCACCCTCAAGGAAACCACCAGCAAGGAAACCCGCCAGGACAAGGACGCCGGCAGCGTGGCCGCGTTGTTCCGCAACCACAAGGCGGCGTTTATCACCGTGCTCGGCTACACCGCCGGCGGCTCGCTGATTTTCTACACCTTTACCACGTACATGCAGAAATACCTGGTGAACACGGCCGGCATGCACGCCAAGACCGCCAGCTACATCATGACCGGCGCGCTGTTTGTGTACATGTGCATGCAGCCGCTGTTCGGCATGCTCTCGGACAAGATCGGCCGTCGTAACTCGATGCTCTGGTTCGGCGCCCTCGGCACCCTGTGCACGGTGCCGATTCTGCTGACCTTGAAAACCGTCACCAACCCATTCCTGGCCTTTGTGTTGATCTCCCTGGCCCTGGCCATTGTGAGTTTCTACACCTCCATCAGCGGCTTGGTGAAAGCGGAAATGTTCCCGCCTCACGTGCGTGCCCTGGGGGTAGGCCTGGCCTACGCGGTGGCCAACGCGATCTTCGGTGGTTCGGCGGAATACGTGGCCCTGGGCCTCAAATCCATGGGCATGGAAAACACCTTCTACTGGTACGTCACCGGCATGATGGCGGTGGCCTTCCTGTTCAGCTTGCGTCTGCCGAAACAGGCGGAGTACTTGCACCACGATCTATAAGGGACGCGTTATGACTTTGCGCACGAGCAATCAATTGTTCGACGCTTACTTCACGGCGGGCAGCATGGCCGAGGTGTTCTGCGACCAGGGACGCTTGCAGGGCATGCTGGATGTTGAAGCGGGCTTGGCCCGGGCCCAGGCCCAGGTCGGGGTGATTCCCCAGGCCGCCGTCGCACCGATCGCCCAGGCGTGCCTGGCCTCGTTGTATGACGTGGATGCCCTCGGCGCGGCGATTGCCACGGCGGGTAATTCGGCGATTCCGCTGGTGAAGGCGCTGGGTAAGTTGATTGCCAGTGAAGATGCCGGGGCTGAGCGCTACGTGCATCTGGGGGCGACCAGCCAGGATGTGATGGACACCGGCCTGGTGCTGCAACTGCGGCGGGCGGTGGAGTTGATCGAGGCGGATTTGGTGCGCCTGGGGGATAGGCTTGCCGCCCAGGCCCAGCGATATGCCGACGTGCCTTTGGCCGGGCGTACCTGGTTGCAGCATGCAACGCCGGTCACCCTGGGGATGAAAATCGCCGGTTGGCTGGGCGCGGTTACCCGCAACCGCCAGCGCCTGACGGCGCTGAAACCGCGCTTGCTGGTGCTGCAATTCGGCGGCGCATCCGGAACCCTGGCAGCGCTTGGTGAGCAGGCCATGCCGGTGGCCGAAGCGCTGGCGGCTGAGTTGCAACTGAGCTTGCCCGAGCAACCCTGGCACACCCAACGGGATCGCTTGGTAGAGTTCGCCAGCGTGCTCGGCCTGATCGCCGGCAGCCTGGGCAAATTGGGCCGTGATATCAGTTTGTTGATGCAGACCGAAGCTGCCGAGGTGTTCGAGCCGTCGGCTCCGGGCAAGGGCGGCTCGTCCACCATGCCGCACAAGCGCAACCCGGTGGGTGCCGCCGTGCTGATCAGCGCCGCTACCCGAGTGCCGGGCCTGGTCTCGACGATGTTCAGCGCCATGCCCCAAGAGCACGAACGCAGCCTGGGCCTGTGGCATGCGGAATGGGAAACCCTGCCGGAGATCTGCCGTTTGGTGTCCGGCGCTTTACATCAGGCGTTGCTGGTGAGCGAAGGCCTGGAAGTCGATCCGCAGCGCATGGCGCAAAACCTCGACCTGACCCACGGCCTGGTACTGGCCGAGGCCGTCAGCATCGTGCTTGCCCAGCGCCTCGGTCGCGAAACCGCCCACCATCTGCTGGAGCAGTGCTGCAAGCGTGCCGTCGCAGAGGGGCGTCACCTGCGTGCGGTCCTGGCGGACGAGCCGCAAGTCACCGCCGAACTGTCCGCGATTGAGCTGGACCGTTTGCTTGATCCTGCCCACTACCTGGGCCAGGCCCACACCTGGGTCACCCGCGCCGTAGCCGAACACTTTGCTTGAGGAGACCACCGTGGCATTTGTACAACTCGCCGAGGGCGAACTGCATTACCAATTGGACGGGCCTGAGGGTGCGCCAGTACTGGTGCTCTCCAACTCGCTGGGCACCGACCTGCACATGTGGGACCTCCAGATCCCGGCCTTCACCCAGCATTTTCGCGTGCTGCGTTTCGATACCCGTGGCCATGGCAAATCCCTGGTTACCCCAGGCCCCTACAGCATTGAGCAACTCGGTCAGGATGTGATCGCGCTGCTGGATGCACTGGATATCCAACGCGCGCATTTTTGCGGGCTGTCCATGGGCGGCCTGATTGGCCAATGGCTTGGTATCAATGCCGGGCAGCGTTTGCAGCGCCTGGTGGTGTGCAACACCGCCGCCAAGATCGGCACGCCCGAGGTGTGGAACCCGCGCATTGAAATGGTGCTGCGTGATGGCGCAGCGGCGATGGTAGCGCTGCGCGATGCATCGATTGCACGCTGGTTCACCGCGGACTTTGCGGCCGCCAACCCGTACCAGGCCAAGCAGATTACCGACATGCTGGCGGCCACATCGCCCGAAGGTTATGCCGCCAATTGTGCAGCGGTACGTGACGCGGATTTCCGCGAGCAACTGGCTTCGATCACAGTACCGACCCTGGTCATTGCCGGCACTGAAGATGCCGTCACACCGCCTGCGGGCAGCCACTTTATCCAGAACCATGTACAGGGCGCCGAGTACGCCGAGTTCTATGCGGCGCACTTGTCCAATGTGCAGGCCGGTGCGGCGTTCAGCGACTGCGTCATTGAATTCTTGTTGGGCTACTGAGGAGCTTTTCGTGGACGAGAAACAACGTTATGCCGAGGGCCTGCAGGTGCGCCGCGAAGTGCTGGGCGACGCCCATGTCGACCGCAGCCTCAATGCCCTGACCGAATTCAACAGCGAGTTCCAGGAAATGATCACCCGCCATGCCTGGGGTGACATCTGGACCCGTCCCGGTCTGCCCCGGCACACCCGTAGCCTGATCACCATCGCGATGCTGATCGGCATGAACCGCAGTGAAGAACTCAAGCTGCACCTGCGCGCCGCCGCGAGCAATGGCGTCACCCGCGCCGAGATCAAGGAAGTGCTGATGCAGAGCGCGATCTACTGCGGGATCCCGGCAGCGAACGCGACGTTTCACCTGGCGGAATCGGTGTGGGATGAGCTGGGCGTCGAGTCGCGCCAGGCTGACTGAGTTGAAATACGGTCAAAACGTGGGAGCGGGCTTGCTCGCGAAAGCGGTGGTTCAGTTAATACCTGTGCTGACTGACACATCGCATTCGCGAGCAAGCCCGCTCCCACCGCTAGTCTTTACCGGGTTTTAAACATCAGTGGGAGTCGGCGTCCCACACCCAATTCCACACGCCTGGCAGATGCACCTCTTCACTCACATCCTTGACCGTACGCGCCAGCGCCGCGCGCTGAAGCTGGGCCGTGTCGGTGTAGAAGGGCTCCGCGGACGTCTTCAGGCCGTTGATCCGGGCGCTGTCCAGCAGGATCTGCAGGTACTCCTGCATATGCCGCGCGGTGTAGCGGTTGATGTCGTGGAAGGTCACCACCACCGGTATCACACCGTCCACCGTCGGCAACTCACCCAACGCAATGCGCTCGCGCACTACCGACAACTGTCGATACAGATTGGCGCGCCTGCGCGGGCTGCCGTTGAAGCCCCAGATCTTGCCGTCATTGGCACTTAAATCCGTGAGGAGCACGTGCATGCCATGGCGCTGGTAGGCGGCGAAGGTGCGGCGGTCGTAATTCCAGAACGGCGGGCGCACCAGCACCGGCAGGCTGCCGGTGATCGCGGCAATATCGGCCGCGCCTCGGGTGAGGGTGCTTTCCAGTTCCGCGTCGTTCAGCCAGCGGTGGTTGGTGTGAAACCCCGTGGCGGTGTGGAAGGCCAGGATGTGACCGGCCGCATACTCGCGCTCCATGGTCTTGCGACCCCGTGAGCTGCCGCCGGAGCGAGCCGCTTCGGTCTGCAGGAAGAACACCGCCTTGATCTGCGGCAGCACCGGGTTCTGCGCCAGGTCGGCTATCACCGACCGGCTCGGGTTGTTGTAGCCCGACGCACTCGGGCCGTCATCGAAGGTCAGCAGGAAGCGGATCGGCGCCTGGGTTTGCAGGCGCTGTTCGGTCTCTGGCGTCAGGGCGATGGGCGAGCCAATGCAACCGCTGAGGCTCAAGGCCAGGGTCAGCATGGCGGATGCGATGGCGAAGGATTTCATGGTGTGCGCGGGCTCGAATGGAAGGCCGCTGCGGGGTGGATCAGCAGCGGCAGGCGCGCACCATACAGCAAGATGGGCGGTGGGAGGTTACAGGCTGACAAACGAGCATCGCTAAGGATCAGCCCACGTATTGTGTGCGCAGTGGCTTGCCCATCTCTTCAAGCAAGGCGTTTTCAGTGAAGGGTTTGGGGTTGGGGGTGGTCGCGGGTGTGGTGGGCAGCCCTACGGCCTGACGTTCGCTGTTGGGGACATCGTGTTGCTCGCCCTCGAATGTTTCAGTGGTCGAGCCCGATAAAGCCGTGCCGTTACCAGCGTTATAGGCATGAACCATTTCGTGATAGAGCGTCGTGATCGGCGAGTACGTGCTGGCACCCAGTACGTTCAGGGCGGAACGGTTGTAGATGATTTCAGCTCGATCAGCCCGAGACCCCGGCACACCGTCGACCATAAACCCCCACTTGGGGTCGTCCCCCACCACGGGGGGCCGTTCGTATTGCAGCAATGCCTTAAGTTCCTGACTGCCATAAACGTAGCCGCTACCCACGTCGACCCGATCCTCCACAAGCATCACCGGTGCGCCGTTACGTAGGGCGATCGCATTCATCTCGGCCAGCATCTGTTTGCCCTGGGGGGAACTGCGCAGCAAGGCCAGATCGTCTTCGACCCTTTGAATAAAATCGGCAGAGCCCTTGATGCGAAAACCTACAAGCGACGACTGGTCGGTTGTGACGGTGGTCAACACCGAGCCGTTGAGGCGCTTGATCGTATCGCCCGCTTGAGCGTAGATCCGGTCGCCAGGGCGATTGGCAATCACCTTGTCGCAGCCACTGCCGGTGTAGAACGTGCTGCGATCGTGGCCGATCAAGCGATCGTCACCGGGCCCTCCATGCAACACGGTATGACCGTTGCCCGCGTACAGTAAATCCTTACCGTTACCGCCATCCAGGTAGCTGGTTTTGCTTTTTGCACCCGCACCGGCGTAGAGGCGGTCATTGCCGTTGTTGCCGTACATCACGTTGTCGCCCGTACCGCCGATGAGTGTGTCGTCACCGTCGTTACCTTCGGCATAGCCAAGGCCGCTACCCAGGCGCAGCACATCGTCGCCTTTACCACCGAACAGGCGGGTGTAGCCCGCGCCGGCCTGCACACGGTCATTGCCGTCGCCAGCCTCCACGATGACGGGCTGCGTCACGTTGGCGTCGATGCGGATGTTGTCGTTACCGCCGTGGGTCTTGAGATGAAAGGTGAGTGCTTTACCGTCTTTATCCTGACTGTCAAAACGATATAACTGGCCGTTGACCCGAACATCCAGTTGGCCGGAGTACGTCTGGCTGATATGGACCTGGTCGGCCTTGTCGCCGGTTTCAAGGATCAGACTGTTGTTCAGGCTGAAGGAGTTGTCTTGCTCCCACACCGACTGGCCGCTGGCTTTTAAATTGCCGTCATCCAGAAAGGGGTGTCGGTGAGCTTGGACCGGGTTGTCGGGCGTGAGTACCGGGCGGGGGCGTAATACAAGGCCATAGTGGCTATTGTTGAAGGCTGTAGGGCGCGCAGTCGTCGAACTGTGCGCCCCGGCAGGCAGGTTGGGTTGAGCGTGTGCAATACGGTTTGAAACGTCCATGTGTAATCCCTATAGGGGGCCTGGTATTGACCCTGTCTCCTGGAATTGTCCTGACGCTTCAGATGGTTCCTCCAGAAATGTAATTCGGTCTTACAGCAGGCTGATCGGGTAACTGACGATCAACCGGTTTTCATCGAACTCATTGTTGCTGTAGTCACGGCGCATGCTGGAATTACGCAGGCGCACCGTCAGGTTTTTCAGGCTGCCACTTTGCACGGTGTAGCCCAGTTCGCTTTCGCGGCCCCATTCCTTGCCGTCGGTGACGGTGCCGGTGTGCACGTTGCTGCCGCTGATGTAGCGGTTCATCAGGGTCAGGCCCGGCACACCGAGGGCGGCGAAGTTGTAGTCGTGGCGTACTTGCCAGGATTTCTCCTGGGCGTTGTCGTAGCTGGCGTTGTAGCTGTCGTTGGCCAGGGTGCCGCCGCTGGTTCCGTTAACGCGCATCCAGGCGCTGTTGCCGGTGAGTTTCTGCAGGCCGAGGTAGAAGGTGTTGCCGCCGTACTTGGCGGAGAACAGGCCCGACCAGGTCTTGTTGTCCAGCTCGCCGGCGCGGGCGCTGCCGTCGTCCTTGCCGTAGAAAAAACCGAGGTTGGCGCCCAGGGTCCAGTTGCCCAGCGGTTGGCTGTGGATCAGGTTGATGAACTGCTGGCTGTAGATGTCTTTGAGTTGGGCATTCCACAGGCCGATCTGGGTGCGCTTGTCGTTGAACGCGTACTCGGCGCCCTGGAAGTTGAAGCGGTCGGAGGTGAACGCGGTTTTACCGAACATCGACAGGTCGTTCATGCTGCTGTCGTCCCGCGGGCTGTTGGCACGAAACTGGCCGCCGTAGAGGGTCAGGCCATCGATTTCTTTGGAAGTGATCTGGCCGCCGCGCAGGGTTTGCGGCAGGGAGCGGCCGTCGTCTGAGCGCAGGATCGGCAGCACCGGCATCCACTCGCCGACCTTCACTTCCGTCTTGGAAATGCGCGCCTTGAACGCCACGCCCAGGCGCCCGAATTCATCCGCAGGGCGGCCATCATGATCCAACGGCAGCAGTTGGGTACCCCCGGTGCCGCGTCCGCCATCGAGCTTCAACGAATACAACCCCAACACATCCACGCCGAAACCTACAGTGCCCTGGGTAAAGCCGGACTTGGCGTCGAGGATGAAGCTCTGGGTCCACTCCTGCGCACCCCCCTGGGCCTTGGTGGGGTTGGTGTAATTGCGGTTGAAGAAGAAATTGCGCAGGTTGAGGTTGGCGCTGGCGTCTTCGAGAAAACCGTGTTCTTCGGCGACGACGGGCAGGGCGAGACTGGCGACAGCGGTTGCCAGCAGCAGCCGGCGCGGGTGGAAAGTGCTCATGGCGAAAGGACCTGTTGTTATTGGGTTTATGCAGGTGGCGGCCATGGTGCGGGGCGGTGCGGGGGCGAGGAAAGTGGGGAAGGGCGGGTTGTGGGCGATGATCGAACGCAAGTTATCAGGGCAAAAGTGAGGCATAAAAAAACCGCTTCCGGTGAGGGAAGCGGTTTTTTTTGCAGCGGTGCGACTTTTTACAACACCATCAGAACAACTTCAGCGCCGGTGCTTCTTCTTTCAACGGCTCGTTCTTCGCGGTCTGCTCGTTCCAGCCGCCGCCGAGGGCCTTGTACAGGTTGACCTCGCTGGTCAGCTGCGCCAGGCGGTCGGTGATCAGCGATTGCTGGGCACTGAACAGTTGGCGTTGGGCATCGAGGAACGTCAGGTTGCTGTCGACACCAATGCGGTAGCGACGCTCGGCCAGGCGGTAGTAATCCTGGTTGGCTGCGACGAAGCCGCGTTGGGCATCCAGTTGCTGCTTGTAGGTTTCACGTGCGGCGAGGCCGTCGGACACTTCCTGGAAGCCGGTCTGGATCGCCTTCTCGTAGTTCGCCACATTGATCTCTTTCTGGATCTTCGAATAGTCCAGGCTGGCGCGCAGGCTGCCGGCGTTGAAGATCGGGATGTTGATCTGCGGGGCGAACGACCAGGTGCCCGAACCACCCTTGAACAAACCGCCCAGGTTCGGGCTTGCGGTGCCGGCGCTGGCGGTCAGGGTGATGCTCGGGAAGAACGCGGCACGCGCCGCGCCGATGTTGGCATTGGCCGCCTTGAGGTTGTACTCGGCTTGCACAATGTCGGGACGACGTTGCAGCAGGTCCGATGGCAAGCCAGCCGGCACTTCGCTGAGCAGGTCATCCGACAGCGGCTTGCTGGTGATATTCGCCGGCAGGCCGGTGCCCAGCAGCAGGGTCAGGCTGTTTTCGTCCTGGGCCACCTGGCGGGTATAGCGTGCCAGGGCAACCCGGGCGTTTTCCACCGAGGTCCGCGACTGGCTCAGGTCGAGGGCCGAGGCCACGCCGACTTCGTTGCTGCGCGAGGTGAGCTTGAAGCTCTGCTCGTAGGCATCCAGGGTGTCCTGGGTGAGCTTGAGCAGTTCCTTGTCGGCCTGCCAGGTCAGGTAGGCATTGGCCACGCTGGCCACCAGGCTGATCTGGGTGCTGCGCCGTGCCTCTTCAGTGGCGAAGTACTTTTGCAGGGCTTCTTCACTCAGGCTGCGCACGCGACCGAACAGGTCCAGCTCATAAGAACTGATCCCGAGACCGGCCGAGTATTGGCTGCTGATGGTCGACTCGCCAGTCTGCGACAGGCGGGCCGGAGTGCGCGAACGGCTGCCGCTGCCCGTGGCCGAAACGGCCGGGAACAGGTCAGCGCGCTGGATCTGGTATTGCGCGGCATACGCGTCGATGTTCAGGGCCGCGACACGCAGGTCACGGTTGTTCACCAGCGCGGTCTGGATCAGCTGTTGCAGGGCAGGGTCATGGAAAAACTGCTTCCAGCCCCTGCGGGAACTGTGCGGCCACCGGCGCTTCGGGGCGCTGATAGTCAGGTATCAGCGAGCAGCCACTGAGCACGAATGCCGTGACGGCTAGGGAAAGTAGCGACTTGCTCATTGGCCAGCCTCTTTAGGGGTTTCAGTTGTGTCAGTCTTTTTACGCTCGCCAGCAGCGGATACGGTTGCGAAGAACAACGGCACCCAGAAGATCGCCAATACAGTGGCCGTGATCATACCGCCGATGACACCGGTACCGATGGCGTGCTGGCTGCCCGAACCTGCGCCCGAGGAGATCGCCAGCGGCAATACGCCGAGGATGAACGCCATGGAGGTCATGATGATCGGCCGCAGACGCATGCGTGACGCCTCGATGGCCGCCTCGACGATGCCTTTGCCTTGTTCGTGGAGCTCTTTGGCAAACTCCACGATCAGGATGGCGTTTTTCGCCGCCAAGCCTACCGTCACCAACAGGCCCACCTGGAAGAACACGTCGTTGGACAACCCGCGCATGCTGGTCGCTATCAACGCACCCACAACCCCCAGGGGCACTACCAGGATCACCGCGATCGGGATCGACCAGCTTTCGTACAGGGCCGCGAGGCAGAGGAACACTACCAGCAGCGACAGGGCGTACAGCGCAGGTGCCTGGGAGCCGGACAGACGTTCTTCGTACGACAGACCGGTCCACGCATAGCCAATACCTGCCGGCAGTTGCTTGGCAATACGCTCGACTTCGGCCATGGCGTCACCGGTACTGTAACCCGGTGCCGGAGTACCGAGGATTTCCATCGCCGCTACACCGTTGTAGCGCGAGAGTTTCGGCGAACCGAAGATCCACTTGCCCGACG